>Ga0137464_1000104_pt1 | contig 26146 bp, 22 predicted proteins | sample EasRivERMGT814_2_FD_102306 | JGI IMG/M metagenome (GOLD analysis project Ga0137464, IMG submission 102306) | Soil microbial communities from meander-bound floodplain in the East River, Colorado, USA - East River MetaG ERMGT814_2 | ecosystem: Environmental > Terrestrial > Soil > Floodplain ...
GATGAGCAGATTTTCCACGAACGGATTTTACCCCGCGCACCGATGACGCATCAGGTCACGATCCGCAACACCGGCCACCGGTTTCCGGCGCAGGACGGCTCGAGCATCCTCCAATCGGCGCTCGATGCAGGTCTCGTGCTCCCTTACGGCTGCCGCGACGGCGCCTGCGGCAGCTGCAAGGGAAAGCTCATCGACGGCCGGATCGACTACGGCCGCTACTCGGAAAAGGCGCTCGGCGCCGAGGAGCGCGAGCAGGGCTACGCGCTCTTTTGCCAGGCGAAGCCGCTGTCGGACGTGGTGATCGAGGCCCGCGAGGTGCGCAAAGCGGGCGATATCCAGGTCAGGAAACTCCCCGCGCGCGTGCAGAAGCTGGAGCGCGTCGCGGACGACGCCATGATCGTCTACCTCAAGCTCCCGGCGAACGAGCGCCTGATGTTCCTGCCCGGCCAGTACATCGACATCCTGTTGAAGGACGGCACGCGGCGAAGTTTTTCCATGGCCAATGCGCCGCACGACGACGAGTTCGTGCAGCTGCACGTGCGCCATGTGCCGGGCGGCTCATTCACCGATCACGTGTTCCAGACCATGAAGGAACGCGACATCCTGCGCTTCGAGGGGCCGTTCGGCACGTTCTTCCTGCGCGATGAATCCGACAAGCCCATCGTGCTCGTCGCTTCGGGCACGGGATTCGCGCCGATCAAGGCGCTCATCGAGGCTGCGTTCAAGAAAGGCGTCGCGCGGCCCATGAGGCTCTACTGGGGCGCTCGCCGCCCGAAAGATCTTTACCTGAACGGTTTGGCCGAGCGCTGGGTGGCCGAACGCGCGAGTTTCAGCTACGTGCCGGTGGTTTCCGATGCCCTGTCCGAGGACGGTTGGCAAGGCCGGACGGGATTCGTGCACCGCGCGGTGATGGAGGACCTGCCGGACCTTTCCGGCCACCAGATTTACGCCTGCGGGGTCCCGATCATGGTCGATTCGGCGCGCCGCGATTTCATCCAGAAATGCCGCCTTCCGGAAAACGAGTTTTTCGCCGATTCCTTCACCACCGCCGCCGACAAGGCCGGTTGAAGGACGACCCTAGGCCACGGCTTCCCCGAGATAAGCCTCGCGCACGCGGGGATCGGCGAGAAGAGCGCGTGCCTCGCCCGAAAGGGTGATGCGCCCGCTCTCCATGACATAGGCCCAGCGCGCGAGCTCGAGCGCGACTTTGGCGTTCTGCTCGACCAGCAGGATCGTCACCCCCTCCGCGGCGGCCTGGCGCACGATCTCGAACACTTTCTGCACCATCGCGGGCGCGAGCCCCATGCTGGGCTCGTCGAGCAGGAGGAGCTTGGGCCGGCTCATCAGCGCCCTGCCGATCGCGAGCATCTGCTGCTCGCCCCCGGAGAGCGTGCCGCCGGTCTGGTTGAGGCGCTCGGCGAGCCGCGGCATCAGCGCGAAGACGCGGTCGAGGTCGCCTGCGATCCCGGCGTCGCTGCGATGGTAGGCACCCATCTGGAGATTTTCACGCACCGTGAGCCTGCCGAATATGCCTCGCCCCTCGGGCACCAGCGCGAGGCCGCGGCGCGCGAGCTGGTGCGAAGCGAGGCCGGCGGTGTCCATTCCCTCCAGGCGAATCAGGCCCCCTGCTCTGGGCACGAGGCCGGCGATCGCTTTCAGGCTGGTCGTCTTGCCCGCGCCGTTTGCCCCGATCAGGCACACGAGCTCACCCTTGCCGACCTCCAGATCGATTCCTTTCACTGCAACGATGCCGCCGTAGGCCACGCGCAAGTCCCGGACCTCAAGCACGCGCGCCTCCCGCCGAGCCGTCGCCGCCGACGGCGCCGCCCAAGTACGCTTCTATCACCGCGGGATCCCGCTGCACCTCGGCCGGCATGCCTTCGGCGATCTTGCGCCCGTAATCGAGCACGGCGACGCGGTCGCACAGCCCCATCACGAGCTTGACGTCGTGCTCGATGAGAAGCAGCGTCATGCCCTGCGCGCGGATCGTCTCGAGCAGCTTTCGCAATGCGGCGGTTTCAGTCGCGTTCATTCCGGCGGCGGGCTCGTCGAGCGCAAGGAGCTTGGGCTCGGTGGCGAGCGCGCGGGCAATCTCGAGCCGGCGCTGGTCGCCGTACGCAAGGTTGCGCGAAGGCTCGTCGCGGCGCGTGGCCAGCCCGACGAATTGGAGCAGGGCGAACGCACGTTCGTGAATCGCGCGTTCCTCGGCGAGCGTACGGGGTCCGCGCAGCACCGCGCCGAGAACGCCTGTCCGCGTGCGCACATGCCGCCCCACCATGACGTTCTCGAGCGCGCTCATGTTGGCGAAGAGGCGAATGTTCTGGAAAGTGCGCGCGATGCCGCGCCGCGCCACCTCGTGCGGCGCGCGCGCGTCGAGCGCCGCACCGTCGAACTCGAAGTCGCCGGCGTCGGCCGGGTACAGGCCGGTAAGCACGTTGAAGAAGGTCGTCTTGCCGGCTCCGTTCGGGCCGATCAGTCCGTAGATCTCGCCGGGCCGGATCGCGATCGACACCTCCGACAGCGCCTGCACGCCCCCAAAACTCTTCGAGATCCGGTTGGCGCTCAGCAAGGACGCGCTCATCGGGCGAACTCACGCTTGCGCAGCGTCGCAGGCCATATCCCCGCCGGCCTGAAGAGCATCACCAGGATGAGCGCGAGGCCGAAGAGCAGCATGCGGATCGCCTCCGGGTCGACGATCACCTTGCCGAAGAGCGCCTGCTGCGCCGGGACCACCGTGAAGCGGATAACTTCAGGAAGACCGGTGAGCAGCACGGCTCCCAGGATCACGCCGGCGATGTTGCCCATTCCGCCGAGCACGACCATCGAGAGCACCATGATCGATTCGAGGACGCTGAAGCTCTCCGGGCTGATGAAACCCTGGATCGAGGCGAACAGGCCCCCGGCGAGCCCGCCGAAGGAGGCGCCCATCGCAAAGGCGAGCAGTTTGATGTTGCGCGTGTTGATTCCCATCGATCGCGCGGCGATCTCGTCCTCGCGGATCGCCTCCCAGGCGCGGCCGATGCGCGAATCCTGCAACCGGACATTCAGCACGATGATCGCGAGCGTGAGCGCGAGCAGCGCGTAGTAGTACTTCTGGGGCCCGCTGAAATCCACCCCGAGAATCGTCTCGCGCGTGCTGAACGAGAAGCCGCCGAGCTTCAGCGGATCCACGAGATTGATCCCCTGCGGGCCGTTGGTGATGTTGACCGGCGCATTCAGGTTGTTGAGAAAGATGCGGATGATCTCGCCGAAACCGAGCGTCACGATCGCCAGGTAGTCGCCGCGCAGCTTGAGGGTGGGCGCTCCGAGCAACACGCCGAAGAACGCCGCGACGAGAAAGCCGAGCGGCAGCGTGATCCAGAACGGCAGATGAAGGCCGAAGTGCGGCGAGGCGAGGAGCGCGTAGAGATAGGCCCCCACTGCGTAGAAAGCGATGTAGCCGAGGTCGAGCAGCCCCGCGAAGCCGACCACGATATTCAGTCCCAGCGCGAGCATCACGTAGAGCAGCGCGAGGTTGACCACTCTTACCCAGGCCTGGCCCACGGTGGCCGCGAGAACGAGCGGCACGGCGGCGAGCGCGAGGGCGACCAGCGCCACGCCGGCCCACACGAGCGGCTTGCGGTTCAGGGCGGGGAGCACGGCCGGCCTAGGCGCGTTCCGAAACGCGCTCGCCGAGTAGGCCCGAGGGCCGGATCGTCAGCACGATGATGAGCACGAAGAATGCGAACACGTCCTGGTAGTTGCTGCCGAGGACATCCCCGGTAAAATCGCCGATGTAGCCCGCGCCGAGGCTCTCGATGAGGCCGAGCAGCAGTCCGCCGAGCATGGCGCCGCCCAGATTGCCGATCCCGCCCAGCACCGCGGCGGTGAACGCCTTGAGCCCCAGCATGAAACCCATGTAGTAGTGCGCGATGCCGTAGTAGGCCGACACCATGAGCCCGGCGACTGCGGCGAGCGCCGCGCCGAGCAGGAAGGCGGCGACGATCACGCGGTTGGCGTCCACCCCCATCAGGCTCGCGACGGCCGAGTTTTCCGCCGTGGCGCGCATCGCCAGGCCCAGGCGCGTGCGGTGCACGATGAGGAGCAAGCCCGCCATCAGCGCTGCGGCGAGCAGCACGATCAGGACCTGCAGGTCGGTGATCACCGCGCCGCCGATGCCGTAAGTGGTCACGCTCACGACGTCGGGGAAACTGAAGTAGCTCCGCCCCCAGACCATCATGGCGACGTTCTGCAGCACGATCGACACGCCGATCGCGGTGATCAGCGCGGCAAGGCGCGGTGCGCCGCGCAAGGGCCGGTAAGCGATGCGCTCCATCGCGTAGGCGAGCAGCATGCACAGCGGCATCGCGACCAGCAGCCCCGCCATCATGATGGCCGCGGGCGGCAGTCCCAGGCCCGCAACCATCAAGGCCTGGATCACCGAAACCGCGGTGAGCGCCCCCACCATCACCAGCTCCCCGTGCGCGAAATTGATCAGCCCGATGATCCCGTAGACCATGGTGTAGCCGAGCGCGACCAGGGCGTAGATGCTGCCCAGGGTGATGCCGTTGATCAGCTGCTGCAGCAGGGTTTCCAAAGAGGCCTCGTCATCTTCTCGGCGGAGCAAGCCGGCTTTTCCATCGCGCTCGGGCGCACAAAACGGAAACGGCACCCGCAGGTGCCGTTTTCCGGAAATTCTGGACCTCGACTCCGGCGCGCTACTTCTTCCCCGCCGTCGCAGGCGCGGCGCCGCCGATCGTGGCCACCGCTTCCCATCTCCCGCCGACCGCCTTGAACAGGGTGATCGGGCCGTCCTTGATGTCGCCCTTCTCGTCGAACTTGATCGGGCCGGTGATGCCGTTGAAATCGATCCTGGCGAGCTCCGGCAGGAATTTCGCCGGCTCGGTCGAGCCGGCCTTTCTCATCGCATCGATGAAGACGTTGAATGCGTCGTAGCCCTGCGGCGCGTACAGCACCACGTCCTGGTTCCATTTCGCCTTGTATCTTCCGCCGAAGCTCCTGCCCTGCGGCATGCGATCCAGCGGCAGGCCGGGAAAAGACGCAAGGGTGCCCTCGACCGCGTCCCCGCCGAGCTTGAAAAGCTCCGTGCTCTGGATGCCGTCGGCGCCGACGTACTGCGCCGTGATGCCGAGTCCCTTCATCTGCTTGAGCATCGGGCCCGCCTGGGTGTCGATGCCGCCGAAGAAAATCACATCGGCCTTGCGGCTCTTGATCTTGGTCAGGATGGCGTTGAAATCGGTCGACTTGTCCGTGGTGTACTCGCGCGCGACGACAGCGGCACCCGCGGCCTTTGCCGATCTCTCGACCACGTCCGCGACGCCCTGTCCGTAGGCGGTGCGATCGTCGATGATGGCGAGCGCCTTGGACTTGAGCTCTCTCGCGATGTATTCGCCCACGACCTTGCCCTGCTGGTTGTCGTTTGCGACCACGCGAAAGGCGGTCTTGAAGCCCTGATCGGTGTATTTCGGGTTGGTCGCCGACGGGCTGATCTGCGGAATACCTGCGTCGCTGTAGATCTTGGATGCAGGGATGGTGGTGCCGGAGTTGAAGTGCCCGACCACCGCGTTGACTTTCGCGTCGGCGAGTTTCTGCGCCACCACCGGAGCCATCTTCGGATCGGCCTGGTCGTCCTCGGCCATTACCTCGAACTTCAGCTGCTTGCCTGCCAGCACGATCTTCGCCGCGTTGGCATCCTCGGCCGCGAGACGAACGGCGTTTTCCATGTCCTTGCCGATATGCGATTGCGGACCGGTAAGCGGCGCGACGATGCCGATCCGCACCGTCGTCATTTCCGCCGAAGGCGCCTGGGCCCCGGAAGCGGGTTTCTTGTCCTCGCCGCAGCCGGCAAGACCCATCAAGACCGCTGTCGCGACGACGGTGAAATTGGAGCGGACCATGGCAACCTCCGGATCAATACGCGACGCAAAAAGTCGGCTGATTATGCGGACGGCCCGATGGGCTGTCAATTTGGCGCAGCCCGCATTTGCGCTGCGGGAACGAGGGACGGCGACAGGCAGCCGCCGGCAACGCCGGCTTGTCTTGACGAGTCTTGCCTACTTGACCGTCAGAACGTATTTCGCCAGGGTCTTTGCATCATCGTCGCCGACGGTCCCGTTCGGCGGCATCGGGACGGGGCCCCATACGCCGGTCGAGCCCTCTTTGATCTTCTTCACAAGATAGGCCTCGGCGTCTTTTCGGGATTTGTACTTGGCCGCCACTTCCTTGTACGAAGGGCCGACCAGTTTCTTGTCGGCCGTGTGGCAGGCCAAGCAGGCTTTTTCCTTCAGGAGCTGCTGCGCGTCGGCGGCGAGCAAGGGGCCGCTGGCGAATGTGAAGACGGCGACTGCGGATAGCACGAGGGGTTTCATGAAACTCTCCGGGAAAGTGGAAAAATTTTGCGCCATGCTACTGGATTTTTTCCGGCTTGGAAACCTGTTCGATCAGGTTCTCCAAACGGTCGATCGGCGCAAGGCAGGTAACGCCCTCGCACACCCAGGCGTTGACCTTGCCGCCCGCGGGCTTGGCGAGCACCGGCGGCAGGTCTCGGACCCCGGTTTCGATCGCGATCACCACGGTATGCGGAAGATAACGCTGCGCCAGCGCGCTGCGCCAGCGCGGCAGCTCCGCTTGCGGACCGCGCAAGATCACCGTTCGCGTGGGAACCAGGTGTTCCTCGAGAGCCGCGAGCAGCGTCGCGTAGCCCTCCGGCCGCTCGCTCATGGCCGGGTGAAACTGCGCGAGCGTGCGCTCGGCGGCGTTCGCGTAGCGGGGCTCGCCCGTAAGAAAATGCAGGCGTTGCAGGGCGAACGCCGCCATGCCGTTTCCAGAAGGCGTGGCGTTGTCATAGCCCGGCTTGGGACGGTGGATCAGGCGCTCGTGATCGTGGCTGGTGAAGAAAAATCCGCCGTTCTCCTTGTCCTCGAATTGCTCGAGCAGTACGTCGGCGAGATCCTCGGCGAACGCCAGCGTTTCGCGGTCGAACTCCGCCTGCATCAGTTCGATCAGCGCGGCGAGCAGAAAAGCGTAATCGTCCAGATAGGCGTTCAGATGCGCCTGACCGTCCTTGTAAGTGGCGAGAAGCCGCTCGTTTTTCCACATCGTGCCGTGGACGAAGCCGAGCGCCCGCTTCGCCGAAGCGAGCCACTCGCCGCGCTCGAACACCACCGCCGCACGGGCCATCCCGGCGATCATGAGGGCGTTCCAGCTCACCAGCACCTTCTCGTCGCGGCCCGGGCGCACGCGCTTCTCCCGCGCGGCGAAGAGTTTTTCTCTTCCCGAGTCGAGCAAACGGGCGCACTGGTCCCCGCTCTTTCCGAGCGGCTCGGCCACGGCGCCGAGCGTGCGTGCCACGTGCAGGTGCCAATGCGTGCCCTCGAAGTTGGGAGGACCGTCCAGCCCGTAGTACGGCGCGAGCATCGCGTATTCGTCCGCCGAAAGCAGCGCTTTCGCTTCCTCCAGCGTCCAGACGTAGAACTTGCCCTCCTCGTGCTCCGAATCGGCATCGAGCGACGAGTAGTAGCCGCCTTCGGGGGACTGCATCTCGCGCGTCACCCACGCGGCGGTCTCCTCGGCTACGCGCGAGAAAAGCGGATTGCGCGTCGCGGTCCAGGCATCCGAAACCAGGCGCAGCAGCGGCCCGTTGTCGTAGAGCATTTTCTCGAAGTGCGGGATCTGCCACTCCGCGTCCACGCTGTAGCGCGAGAAACCGCCGCCCAGGTGGTCGTAGATGCCTCCGAGCGCCATCCGCTCGAGCGTGTACGTAGAAACTCGCTCGGCTGCACCATCACCCGCCGCGGCCGAGCGCCGCAGACAGAATTCGAGCTCCGCGGGGTGCGGAAACTTCGGCGCCCCGCCGAACCCGCCGTAGCGCGAGTCGAAGCTCGTCTTCAGGCTGCGCAGGGCCGCGTCGACCGGCGCCACCGACAGCTCCGAGTGATGCACGGGCGCGCCGGGCTGCATGCTTTCGAACGTCGCCAGAATCGTCTCGTTCTGACGGCCGATTTCATCGCGGTGCTCGCGGTAGATCTGCGCGACGCGTTCGAGCAGCTGGGGAAATCCCGGGAGGTTATAGCGTGGCTCTTTGGGGAAATAGGTACCGCCGAAAAAGGGCGCGCCGTCGGGCGTGAGGAACATGGTGAGCGGCCAGCCGCCCGGCCGCTGCGCGAGCATCTGGTGCGCGAGCTGATAGATCTGATCGAGATCCGGACGTTCCTCCCGGTCCACCTTCACGTTGACGAACAGGCGGTTCATCACCTCGGCGACCCCCGGATCCTCGAAGGACTCGTGCGCCATCACGTGGCACCAATGGCAGGCGGAGTACCCGACCGAGAGGAGGATGGGCTTGTCCTCCTCGCGTGCGCGTCTGAGCGCCTCCTCTCCCCAGGCGTGCCAGTCGACGGGATTCCCCGCGTGCTGCTGGAGATAGGGGCTGGTTTCCCGTGCTAGGCGATTGGGCATAACCGGGGACAGACCACGTTTTTGGCTGAGCGGGATACCCGACGGCAGTCCGGGAAAAACGTGGTCTGTCCCCGGTTTTCTCAGCCGTCCGTGATGGCGCCTTTGCTCGCGGTGGACACGAGCTTCATGTACTTCGCGAGGAGGCCGCGGGTGTAGCGCGGCTTGGGCTGTTTCCATTTTTTCTTTCGCGCGGCGAGCTCTTTTGCGGGGACGTTCAGCTGGATGAGGCGCTTCTTCGCATCGATCGTGATCGAGTCGCCTTCCTTCACCAGCGCGATCGTCCCGCCCACGTAGGCCTCCGGCGCGACATGCCCCACCACCATCCCCCATGTGCCGCCCGAGAAGCGGCCGTCGGTGACGAGGCCCACCGATTCGCCGAGGCCCTGGCCGATGAGCGCCGAGGTCGGCGCCAGCATCTCCTGCATGCCGGGGCCGCCCTTCGGTCCTTCGTAGCGGATCACGATCACGTCGCCCGCCTTGATTTTCCTCGCCAAGATCGCCTTCATCGCCGCCGGCTCCGAATCGAACACGCGCGCCGGCCCCGTGATCGAAGTCTGCTTGAGTCCCGTGATCTTCGCGACGCATCCTTCGGGGGCGAGATTGCCCTTGAGGATCGCGAGGTGCCCCTGCGCGTACACGGGATTCGCCCAGGGGCGGATGACGTCCTGGCCGGCGCGCGGCTCCTCGGGCACGTTCGCGAGCTCCTGGACAAGCGTGCGGCCGGTGATCGTCAGGCACTCGCCGTGCGCGAGGCCGTGCGCAAGCAGCATCTTCAGCACCTGCGGCACGCCGCCCGCGGCGTGGAAGTCGGTGGCGACGTACGGGCCCGAGGGCTTCAGGTTGCACAGCACCGGGACTTTCCTGCGCACGCGCTCGAAATCGTCGATCGTCCACTTGACGCCGGCAGCGGACGCGATCGCGAGATAGTGCAGCACCGCGTTGGTCGATCCGCCGGTCGCCATCACCATGGCGACTGCGTTTTCGATCGATTTCCGGCTGATGATGTCGCGCGGCCGGATGTTCTTGCGGATCGCGTTGATCAGGACCTTCGCCGATTCCCCGGCGGAGTCGGCCTTTTCACGATCGGGCGAGGCCATTTGCGAGGAGCCCAGAAGGCTCATGCCGAGCGCCTCGAACGAAGAGGACATGGTATTCGCGGTGTACTGGCCGCCGCAGGCGCCCACCGACGGGCAGGCGTTCTTCTCGATGCCGTCGAAATCCTCCTGCGACATCTTCCCCGCGGCGAGCGCGCCCACCGCCTCGAAGGGCGAAACGATGGTGAGCTTCTGCCCCTTCCAGAATCCCGGCTTGATCGTGCCGGCGTAGACGAAGATGCCGGGCACGTTGATGCGCGCCATCGCCATCATCGCCCCGGGCATGTTCTTGTCGCAGCCGCCGACGCAGACCACCCCGTCCATCAGCTGCCCGTTCACCGCGGTCTCGATCGAGTCGGCGATCACCTCGCGCGAGACGAGCGAATACTTCATGCCCTCGGTGCCCATGCCGATGCCGTCGGTGACGGTCGGAAAACCGAACACCTGCGGCATGGCGCCCGCCGCCTTGACCGCGGCAACGGCGCTGTCGACGAGCGGCTGGATGCCCGCGTTGCAGGGATTCATGGTCGAATGGCCGTTCGCCACGCCGACGATCGCTTTCTCGAAATCGCCGTCGCCGAAGCCGACCGCGCGCAGCATCGCCCGGTTGGGCGAGCGCGCATTGCCTTGGGTAATGGTCCTGCTTCTCCAGTTGTCCGCCATGGGAAAAACTCCGAATGCAGAAAATCAGTTACGCTTCCGCTGCATTTTACTTGAAAGCGCGCCGCGGCCCTCCATGCTCGTCCATCCGAACTTCGATCCGGTCGCGGTCTCCCTCGGCCCGATCGCGATCCGCTGGTACGGGCTCATGTATCTCGCCGGCTTCGCTATTTCCTATTGGCTCGGGCGCCTGCGCATCGCGCGCGCGATGTCGGGGCGCGTCACCGTCGCGACTCTGGATGATCTGCTGTTCTTCTGCGTCCTCGGCGTGGTGCTCGGCGGCAGGCTCGGCTACGTGCTCTTCTACAAGCCGGCGTATTACTTTTCCCATCCGCTGGAGATCTTCGCGGTCTGGCAGGGCGGCATGTCCTTCCACGGAGGTTTCCTCGGCGTGCTGCTTGCGATCTGGTGGGTCGCGCGAAAGCACGACCTGCGCTGGCTCGAGCTCACGGATTTCTTTGCGCCTCTGGCCCCGCTCGCGTTTGCCGCGGGGCGGATCGGCAATTTCATCAACGGGGAGCTTCCCGGCCGGGTCACCGATGTAGCCTGGGGAATGCTGTTCCGCGGCGCGGGGCCGCTCCCGCGCCACCCCTCGCAGCTCTACCAGTTCGCCCTCGAAGGGGTGCTCCTCTTCGCGATCCTGTGGATCTATTCGTCAAAACCCAGGCCCATGGGAGCCGTGTCGGGGGCGTTCCTCCTCGGCTACGGGGTGTTCCGTTTCAGCGTCGAGTACTTTCGCGAGCCCGATGATTTTCTTGGCCTTCTTGCGCTCAACCTGTCCATGGGCCAGTGGCTGTCGGCGCCCATGATCGCACTGGGCATCGGCATGCTGGTCTGGACTTGGCGCAGGCCGCAAAAGGTCTAGAATAAAAGCGTGCCATGGTCGAAACCCGAGGTGATCAGATGCAGGCGCAAATGAGGGAACGGCTGCACGAGCTGCAGCTCGAGCACCGGGACCTGGACTCCGCAATTCATCAGATAGCCGACGACCCCTCCCACGATCAGCTCGCCCTCACCCGCATGAAGCGGCGCAAGCTTCTCCTCAAGGACCAGATTTCCTGGATCGAAAGGCAGCTCGATCCCGACATCCCCGCCTGAGTCCAACCGGCTGCAGAAGAACGCTTCCTGACTGGAAGCGTTTTTTTGCAGCCCAATTCGGGGGATTTAAAGGGGGTGTACCCCCTTTTCGATAAAACCTTTAACCGAGTCCGCGCGCGATCAGCGACGCGCCGCTCGCGAGCAACAGAATCCCGACCGCGCGAATCACCATCTCGCGCGAGATCGCCCGGAAAACCCGCGAGGCGAAATAGATCGCGACCAGCCCGGCCGGGATCGCAGCGGCCGCGGTGATCCACACCCCGTCCTGCATCAGCAGCCCCGTCACCGCGAACGCGATGAGGCGCAGCCCGAGGCTGAAGATGGTGGTGAGGGTCATGGTCGCGCGGAACTGTTCCTTGGTGAGAGGGCGGTGGGAGAGATAGATCGCGTAAGGCGGCCCTCCGGCCCCGAACAGCGTTCCGGAAAGGCCGCCGGAGAATCCGGCGACGAACGCCCAGTTCCGGCTGACGGCGGCGGGAGCCCCGCGCCGCGAGAGGCTGTAGATCGCGTAGCCGAGGACGAAGATTCCGAGCGCGATGAGCGATGCGTTGCGCGGCAGGTTGACGAGCAGCGTCGTGCCCGCGACGATCCCCACGATCATGAAGGGGACCATGCGGGCGATATCTCCGAGGACCGCGTTGCGCGGGTTTTCCAGTCCCAGGCGCAGGCCGTTCACGAAATCCACGATCGCGAATACGGCGAGCGCGTAGGGCAGCGGAACGAAAAACGTGGCGAGCGGAATGGTGACCAGCGCCGAGCCGAACCCGGTGAGCCCCTGGATAAACCCGCCGGCGAAAGCGATCGGCGCAAGAGCGAGCGCCGCCTGCGCGCCTTCGAGGATCATCCGGAGCGTTCGCCTCTAGGCAAGAGCGCGGGCCAGCACCCGCGCGACGTGAACGGCCTCTCTCGCCGCGCCGTCGGCAATCTGATGGCGGCAACTGGTGCCGTCGGCGACGACGATCGTATCCGCACCCGCCGCGCGCACCTTCGGCAGGAGCACGGCCTCGGCCATCTTCATCGAGATGCCGTGGTGCGCGGCCTCGTAGCCGAAGTTGCCCGCCATGCCGCAACAGGAAGACTCGACCATTTCGATCTCGAGCCCCGGCACGAGCGCAAGCGTGCGCCGCACCGCCGGCATCGCGCCGAAGGCCTTCTGGTGGCAGTGGCCGTGCACCAGCGCGCGTTTTTCGGGGAGCGGTTTCAGCGCGAGCGCGAGCCGCCCCGCTTCATGCTCGCGCGCGAGAAATTCCTCGAAGAGCAGCGCCTGCCCCGCGAGGGCGTCGGTGCCGGGCCCCGGGAGCATCGCTTTGAATTCATCGCGCAAGGTCAGCAGGCACGAGGGCTCCAGGCCGACGACGGCGATTCCCCGCTCCACGTAGGGCTTGAGCGCGCCGAGCATGCGTTGCGCTTCGGCCTTGGCTTCGCGCACCATCCCCGCCGCAAGGAACGTGCGCCCGCAGCACAGCGGGCGCGCATTTGCGTTGCCTGTGCCGGCGGCGCGGGCGACATGCACGCCGTACCCGGCCCGATCGAGCACGGCGAGCGCGGAGCGGGCGTTTTCGGGCTCGAAGTAATTGCTGAAGGTATCCACGAACAGGACCACTTCGCCGGCTTTCCCCGCGCTCGCCCAGCTGCGCAACGAGTTCGAAAAAGCCTTGCCGGACCATCTCGGGAGCGAACGCTTTCCCGCAAAGCCCACCCAGCGCTTGCCCAGCCCTTGCACCATGTTGGCGAGGCGCGCGGCGCGCGACGCCCAGGGCGCATAACGCGGCAGAAACGCAACCAGCTTGTCCTTCAGCGAATAGCCGTGGCGGGCGTGATAGTGATGCAGGAACTCGATTTTCATCTTCGCCATATCCACACCGGTCGGGCATTCGCGCCTGCAGCCCTTGCAGGACACGCACAGATCGAGCGTTTCGTACATTTCGTCCGAGGTGAACGCCTCGGGGCCGAGCTGGCCGGAGAGCGCGAGGCGCAGCGAGTTGGCGCGCCCGCGGGTGAGGTGCCGCTCGTCGCCGGTCGCGCGAAACGAGGGGCACATCGTTCCGGCGTCGAACTTGCGGCAGTGCCCGTTGTTGTTGCACATCTCGACCGCCGCCGCGAAACCCTCGCTCGCCGCGCCGGGCACGCTCCACTCGCTCCAGTCGAGCACGGTGTCCAGGCGCCCGGCCGCATATCCCGGCTTGAATCGGAAAAGCGTCCGGTCGTCCTGCTTCGACGGCCGCACGATCTTTCCCGGGTTCATCAAGCCCTTCGGATCGAAAAGGTCCTTGATCTCGGTGAGCGCCGCGGCAAGGCGCGAACCGATGATCGGCTCGATCCACTCCGAGCGCACCAGCCCGTCGCCGTGCTCGCCCGAGTAGGCGGCTCCTTTGTATTTCTTCACCAGCGCGCAGGCTTCCTCGGCGATCGCCCGCATTTTCCCGGCGCCGTCCTCCTTCATGTTGAGAATCGGCCGCACGTGCAGCGTTCCGACCGAGGCATGGGCGTACCAGGTGCCTTCGGTGCCGTGCTTGTGGAACACCTCCGTCAGGGAATCGGTGTACTCGGCGAGGTTTTCCAGCGGCACCGCGCAATCCTCGATGAAAGAGACGGGCTTGCCGTCGCCTTTCATCGACATCATGATGTTGAGGCCGGCTTTGCGGACCTCCCACACCTCGCGCTGCAGCGCCACGTCGGTGATCCGGATCACGCTGTCCGGATGGCCAAGGTCGGCCATGAGCGCGGAGAGCCGCTCGAGCTTGTCCACCGGCCCGTCGCGATCGTCTCCGACGAACTCGACCAGCAGGATCGCGTCGGGATCGCCCCGGATGAACTTCTCCACGACGGCGCGATAGGCCGGGTTGCCGCGCGCCAGGCCGATCATCGTCCGATCCACCAGCTCGACCGCGGTCGGGGACAGATTGACGATGTGCTGCGGGGCCTCCATCGCGCGACGAAACGCTTTGAAATGGCACACGCCCAGCGTCCTGAACCGGGGCAGCGGCGAGAGCTTCAGATGGATCTGCCTGGAATACGCGAGCGTGCCTTCGGAACCGACCAGGAGCTGCGCGAAGTTCCATTCGCCGCGAGGCTTCACCCGATCCAGGTTGTATCCCTGCACGCGGCGCAGCACTTTCGGCCAGCGCGCTTCGATTTCTGCCGCCTCGCGCTCGGCGATGGCGCGCACCTTCTTCGCGAGCGCGACGTAGCGCGCGTCGCCGGACAGCCGCGAAATATCGGCCGGCACCACGCCAAAGCGGTGCTCGCTCCCGTCGGCAAGCACCGCGTCGATGCCGAGGACGTTGTGCACCATGTTTCCGTAGCGGATCGAGCGCGAACCGCAGGAGTTGTTGCCCGCCATTCCGCCGAGGGTCGCCTGCGCGCTGGTCGAGACGTCCACCGGGAACCACAGCCCGTGCGGCCGCAGGTGCGCGTTGAGTGCATCGAGGACCACGCCCGGCTGCACCACCGCCGTCGCGCTTTCCTTGTCGAACGAGACGATGCGGTTGAGATATTTCGTGTTGTCGATCACCAGTGCCGCGCCGACCGCCTGGCCGCACTGCGAGCTGCCCGCGCCTCGCGCGAGAATGGGCACGCCCTCTTCCACGGCGATCTGCAGCGCGATCTTCGCGTCGCGCTCGGTCTTGGGCACGACCACGCCCACCGGGTCGATCTGGTAGATCGAGGCGTCGGTCGAATAGCGGCCGCGGCTGGCGGCATCGAAGAGAACTTCGCCTTCGATCTCGCGCCGCAAGCGGGCCGCGAGCGCGCTATCGCCTGAGCGCGGATGAAATGAAACGGTGGAAACCGTCGAAGGCGCGCGGTCCATGCGTCACGCGGCGGCGGATTCCTTCTCGGCCTCGAGCATCGCCTGGAGCAGGGTCTCGGGCGGCTGAGCGCCTTCGACCACCATGCGGCCGTTGAAAATGAAGAACGGCACGCCTTGCACGCCCATGCCGCGCGCCTTCTCCTCTTCCTCGGCGACGGCGCGGCGCAGCTCCTCGTCGGCGATCGCGGCTTCGGCCTGCTTGCGCTCGAGCCCCGCATCGGCCGCGATCTGTATCAGGGTCGCTGTGTCGGTGAGATCCAGGCCGTCGACGAAGAAAGCCTGCATCAGCGCTTCCTTCACCGCGCCCTGAACGCCGTGCCGGCGCGCCGATTCGATCAGCGCGTGGGCGGCGAGCGTGTTGGGCTGGCGCGCTATCCTGTCGAAGGCAAAGGCGATGCCGAGCGGCGTGCCCGCCTGCACCAGGCGATCGTGGGCGCTGTAGCCGCGCGCGCCGAACTTCTTTGCGATGTAATCGGCGCGGGCGATGCCCTCGCGCGGCACGTCGGGGTTCAGCTCGAAGGGATGGTAGGTGACCTGCGGAGCCGCGGCCGCGGGGTTGCGCGCGCGGTACAGATCGAGCGCGGCCTCCAGCCGGCGCTTGCCGATGAAACACCAGGGGCAGACGATGTCGGAGACGATGTCGATGCTGAGACTCATGGAGAAAGTCCTATGCGAAGGCGCGAATCCGGCAGAACATGATAACCGGGATAATCGCCGTGCGTCTCGGGCGCCTGATGACATACAAATATTGCGAACAGTTCGGCTTCGATGCCGAGGGTCGAAGGCGCCGCCTGGCGCTGCTCGGTCTGGGCGAGGCGGATGTTGCATGCGCGGAAATTCTCAATCGCCGCGTCATCGCCCCGAATGTCGAGCCCATCGTCGAGGCCTTCTACGACAGGCTTCTCGCCCAGGACGAATCTTCCCGGATTCTCAATCGCGGCTTCGAACTCGATCACTTGAAGCGTACCCAGAAGCTTTATCTGCTGAGCCTGGGCTCACAGTTCGACAGTGCCGAGTATTTCGAGGAACGGCTGCGAGTCGGGGTCGTGCACGCGCGTGCGGGCGTGCCGCTCGGCCTGTACACGAGTGCCTACGGCATGCTGGAGCAACTGATCCTCGATCACGTCCCGCCGGAGATCAGGGCGGCGGACGCGGACTACCAGCCGCTGGTGGCTTTCCTTCTGAAAATTGCCGCTCTCGACATGTCGCTCGCGAGTGACACTTACCATCTCGCCAAGGTACAGGTGCTGGAAAGCTCGCTGCAGGTACTGCGCCGCTCGGGCAAGGAGCTGCGGCACAAGGTGCAGACCGACGCCCTTACAGGCGCCGCCAGTCACGACAAGGCCATTGCCACCCTGAAGCACGCGTTGCACGTCGCGCAGCGCAGCGATACGCCGCTGTGCATCGCCATGGTCGATCTGGATTTCTTCAAGAAAGTGAACGATACCCACGGCCATCTGGTCGGCGATGAAGTGCTGCGCGAGGTGACCGCGCGCATGCGCGCCAGCGTCAGAACCTTCGATACCGTCGGGCGCTACGGCGGCGAGGAGTTCATCATCATCCTGGAGAACGCACCGCTCGCCACCGCGAGAAGCATCGCCGAGCGCGTTCGCCGGCACGTCGAGGAAAGCCCGATCAAGGTAAAGGATCTGAAGGTCCGCCTCACCCTCAGCGAGGGCCTGGCGGCGGCACACAAGAATGACAGCGTCGAATCCCTGCTCGAGCGCGCCGATGCCGCCTTGTATGCCGCCAAGAGCGCCGGGCGCAACTGCGTCAGGGTGGCGGAGGCCGACTCCACGGTCCCGTAGCGGGACTTTCGACGCCGCCTGGCCCGTGAGATAGAAGACGCGAGGCGAGCAGCTCAGGGTCCGCCACCGTCTCCCCGCCTGACCGAAATCAATTGTGGCGACCCCGCTTTTCGATTAACTTAGCCGTTTTCCATCATGCCGAGTTCGTTATGCCGCACCGCAGCGGACGCCATTTCCTGCAGATTCCCGGACCGACTAACGTGCCCGAACGGGTGCTGCGCGCCATCGACAGCGCAACCATGGACCACCGCGGACCGGAATTCGGCCGCATGGGCCTGGAGATACTCGGAGGGCTGAAAACCGTTTTTCAGACCCGTCAACCCGTCGTCATCTACCCGGCCTCCGGCACGGGTGCGTGGGAGGCCGCACTCGTCAATACGCTTTCGCCCGGCGACCGCGTTCTGATGTTCGAAACAGGCCATTTCGCCTCCCTCTGGCACAAGATGGCGACGCGGCTCGGCATCTCCGTGGACCTCATCCCCACCGACTGGCGCCGCGGCGTCGATCCGGCTGCGGTCGAGGCGAAGCTCAAGGAAGACCGCGAACACCGGATCAAGGCCGTGTGCGTGGTGCACAACGAAACCTCGACCGGCGCCACCAGCCGCATCGGCGCGATACGCAAGGCGATCGATGCGGCGAAGCACCCCGCGCTCTACATGGTCGACACGATCTCCTCGCTCGCATCGATCGACTACCGCCACGACGAGTGGGGCGTGGATGTCACCGTTGCCGGATCGCAAAAAGGACTGATGTTGCCGCCCGGCCTCTCCTTCAACTGCGTCAGCGAAAAAGCGCTCAAGGCCTCGCAGTCGGCCAAGCTGCCGCGTTCCTACTGGAACTGGGAGGAGATCATCGCCAACAACAAGACGGGCTTCTTCCCCTACACGCCCGCGACCAATCTCCTCTACGGGCTGCGCGAATCGCTCGCGATGCTGATGGAGGAAGGCCTGCAAAACGTCTTCGCCCGCCACGCGCGCCACGCGGAAGGCACGCGGCGCGCGGTGCGCGCCTGGGGCCTGGAGATCCTGTGCGCCGTGCCCGAGGAGTATTCGAACTCCCTCACCGCGGTGATGATGCCCGCCGGCCACGACGCCGACGCGCTGCGAAAGATCATTCTCGAAGCCTACGACATGTCGCTCGGCACCGGCTTGGGGAGGCTCGCAGGAAAAGTTTTCCGGATCGGGCATCTCGGCGACTTCAACGACCTGACGCTCGCCGGCACGCTTGCCGGCGTTGAAATGGGGTTGGTGCTCGCCGGCGTGCCGCACAAAAAAGGCGGCGTGCTCGCGGCGCTCGATCACCTTGCCGAGAGCGCGCGGGCAGCTCCGCGCAAGGCGGCCTGACTGTTTTTGGCATCCGCGGATACAAGCGGGGCTTTTTCTCGAGGAGGTGTCATGAAAATCGCTAAATGGAGCACGCTTGCGTTGTTCGCGCTGACCGCAGCGCCTGCCGTCGCCTGGGAGCCGTCCAAGCCGGTCGAAATCGTGGTCGCCGCCGGCGCGGGGGGCGCTTCCGACCAGATGGCGAGGATGATGCAGGCCGCCATCCAGAAGAACAATCTGATGAAGCAGCCGATGGTGGTGTCGCTCAAGGGCGGGGCGTCGGGCGCCGAGGCCCTGATCTACATGAAGACCGGCGCCGGCGACCCGCACAAGGTGCTGATCGCCTACTCGCTCATCTACATGCTGCCGCTGTCGGCCAAGATTCCGTTCAACTGGCGCGAGCTCACTCCGGTTTCCATCATCGCGCTCGACCAGTTCGTGCTGTGGGACAACACCACGCTGCCCCACAAGAACGTGAAGGAATTCATCGCCGCCGCCAAGGGCGCCAATCCGCCGTTCAAGATGGGCGGCACCGGCTCCAAGCGCGAGGACCACGTCCTCACCGTCTTCCTCGAGAAGAGGACCGGCGCGAAGTTCGCCTACCTCCCGTACCGGTCGGGCGGCGAAGCCGCCACGCAGCTCGTCGGCAACCACACCCAGTCGAACGTCAACAATCCTTCCGAAAACCTGGAAGTCTGGCGCGCCGGCCAGGTACGCGCGCTGTGCGTGTTCGACAAGGAACGCATCCAGTACAAGACCAAGGTCACGGAAACACAGTCCTGGAACGACATCCCGACCTGCAAGGACGAAGGCGTCGACGTGCAGTATCTGATGCTGCGCGCCATGTTCCTCCCGGGCAAGGTGGCGCCCGACCAGACCGCGTTCTACGTCGATCTGTTCGAGAAGCTCACGAAGACGTCGGAATACAAGGATTACATGGAGAAGCAGGCGTTGAAGCCCGTCTTCCTCACCGGGCGCGGCATGCTCAATTTCCTGGAAGAGGACGACACGCTCAACAAGAACCTGATGACCGAAGCGGGATTCGTCGCCAACTAGGGGTTTCCCCTCCTTGGAAAAGGGTGAGCAGGGAATTCGGCAAATGTGCCTGCGCACATTTGCCGCCTGCGAACGCCGGCCGCGATGCAACGCGGCTGGCCGGGGCGGGTGGCGCGAAGCGCCGGGGTGGTTTGACGGGCCCATTACCACCCCGCCCCTTCGGGGCACCCCTCCTCGACGAGGAGGGGAAATTCCATTACTTTCACACGCGCCCTGATGCCAAAACCTGACGCCGAAATCGTCGTCGAAGACCCGGCCGCCCCGGCGAGCGATTCGCCGGCGGTGACCACCAGCCGCACCGTCGACGTCGCCGTCTCGCTCCTGCTTTTCGCGTTTGCCGGGCTGCTCGCGTTCGACAACTGGCGCACCGGCATGGGGTGGGATTCCACCGGCCCGCAAGCCGGCTACTTCCCGTTTTATCTCTCGGTCATCCTCGCCGGGGCCTGCCTCTACGGCATCGGCAAGGAGTTCCTCGCGCGAAAGGCGGCGGCCGAAACCTTCGTCACGCGCGACCAGCTGCGCCGCGTGCTGCAGGTATTCGTCCCGACCCTGCTCTTCTGCCTGCTCATGCAATGGCTCGGGCTCTACGCGGCGAGCTTCCTGCTGGTCGCGGGCTTCATGGCGGTCATCGGACGCATCGCCGCCTGGAAGTCTCTGCTCACGGCGTTTCTCTTCGTGCTCGCCATGTTCGTTACTTTCGATATCGCGTTCGACGTCATCATGCCCAAGGGACCGCTCGAATCCCTGTTCGGGCGCTAGGGCGAGATGGAGGCTTTCGGCCTTCTTGCCTACGGCTTCAGCGTCCTGCTGACCTGGAAGATCCTCGCGCTGATGATGGTGGGCCTGGTGCTCGGCATTTTCGTCGGCGTGCTGCCGGGCCTCGGGGGTCCCAACGGGGTCGCGATCCTCTTGCCGCTCACCTTCACGATGGATCCGACCTCGGCCATCGTGATGCTCTCCTGCATCTACTGGGGGGCGCTCTTCGGCGGCGCGATCACGTCGATCCTGTTCAACATCCCGGGCGAGGCGTGGTCGGTGGCCACCACCTTCGACGGCTATCCGATGGCGCAGCAGGGAAGAGCGGCGGAAGCGCTGACAGCGGCCTTCACCTCGTCCTTCATCGGGTCGCTCGTCGCGGTGCTGCTGATCACCTTCCTCGCGCCCGGAATCGCGTCCTTCGCGTTGAAATTCGGGCCGCCGGAATTTTTCGCGGTCTACCTTCTCACCTTCTGCTCCTTCGTCGGCCTCGGGCGCGAGGAAAAGCACAAGACCATCATCTCCATGGCGCTCGGGCTCCTGCTCACGGGCGTCGGCATGGACACGGTCTCCGGGCAGCTGCGCATGACCTTCGGGTCGAGCGATCTTCTGCGCGGCATCAACTTCCTGGTCGCGGTGATCGGTCTCTTCGGCATCAGCGAGATCCTGCTGACCATGGAGGAGCGGCTCGCGCTGCGCGGCCATGCCGCGAGCATCAGCCTGCGCGTCGTGCTGAAAGTGTGGAAGGAAATGCCGCGCTACTGGGTGACCCTGTTGCGCTCATCGGCAATCGGCTGCTGGCTCGGCATCACCCCGGGCGGAGCGATCGCCGCCTCCTTCATGGGTTACAACCTCGCCAAGCGCTTCTCCAAGGACAAGGATTCGTTCGGCAAGGGCCGCATCGAGGGCGTGTTCGCGCCGGAGACGGCGGCGCATGCCTCCGGCACCGCGGCGCTCCTGCCGATGCTCGCACTCGGCATTCCGGGCTCGGGCACGGCGGCGATCCTGCTCGGCGGCCTGATGGTGTGGGGCTTGAACCCGGGGCCGCTCCTCTTCGTCGAGCACAAGGGCTTCGTCTGGGGGCTGATCGCCTCGATGTATCTCGGCAACGTGGTGGGCCTCGTCCTCGTGCTCACCACCGTGCCGCTGTTCGCCGCGGTCCTGCGCGTGCCGTTCTCGGCGATCGCGCCGATGATCGTGGTGTCCTGCGCGATCGGCGCCTACGCGATCCAGAACGCCATGTTCGACATCTGGCTGATGCTCCTCTTCGGCGTTGTCGGCTATGTGTTCAAGAAGATCGGCATCCCCCTCGCCCCGTTCACGCTGGCGCTCGTGCTCGGCAACCGCGCCGAGGACTCGTTCCGCCTCTCGATGATCGGGGCGCAGGGCGACATGCGGGTGTTCTGGTCGAACGGCCTGGTCGGCTCGATCACCACGCTCGCGCTCATCCTGCTGTTCTGGCCGCTGATTGGCGGCGCGATCGGCCGGATGCGCAGCGCTCTCGTCAAGACGACAACCTAGGGTAGCAAGCCATGTCCGGGGAAATCCTTCTCGCCCGCGAGGGCACCATCGCCACCGTCACGCTCAGCAATCCGGGCAAACTGAACGCGCTCGGGCTCGGTTCGTGGAAGCGTCTGGGCCAGGCGATGCGCGAGGTCGATGCCGACAAGTCGCTGCGCTGCATCGTGATACGGGGCGCAGGCGCGAAGGCCTTCGCCGCCGGCGCCGACATCTCCGAATTCGAAACGACGCGCAGGAACGCGAAGCTCGCGAAGAAGTACGGCGAAGCGCTCGAGACGACGATGGGCGCGATCGCCCGATGCCGGCACCCGATCGTGGCGATGATCCACGGCGTGTGCGTGGGAGGCGGCCTGGAGGTCATCTCGCAGTGCGACCTGCGCATCTGCGGAGCTTCGAGCCGCTTCGGCATCCCGATCAACAAGCTGGGGCTCGTGGTCGGCTACGGCGAGATGCAAGGTCTGATCGACCTCGTCGGCCGCGCCGTCGCGCTCGAGATCCTGCTCGAGGGCCGCGTGATCGGCGCCGAGGAAGCAAAGGACAAGGGCCTCGTGAATCGCGTCGTGCCCGACGACAAGGTCGAGGAAGAATCGATGACCGCGGCGCGGCGCATCGCCGACGGGGCGCCGCTGGTCGCGCGCTGGCACAAGAAATTCGCGCGGCGCCTCGCCATTCCGCGCCCGCCCACCGCGACCGAGCGCAACGAGGCCTACGCCTGCTACGACACCGAGGACTTCCGGATCGGCGTGAAGGCGTTTCTCGCCAAGCAGAAACCGCAGTTCAAAGGAAAGTAATTCTTCCTCTCCAGCCGATGATGCCTGAATTGCGGGCCAGGACCGTGCTTGCTGCCCCTCGCCTGACGCGGTAGTCTCCAAGAACTACGAATCAAGGTTGGATTGAATTTCCTGTCTGTCCATGGAAACAATTGCGCGATCGAGCGTGCCCTTCGAGGAGGACCGCCTCTGGATAGAGTCGATCAGGCCGTGGCTTGTCGCACATTCCGTACAGGGCAACGCGCTGGATGTCTCTCATTACGTAGCTACGGAAATGCTGAACAACGTGCGAGACCATTCGGACTCGCCGAACGTGGAGGTTCTCGGCGCCGTGAATCCCCACGAGTTCGTACTGCACGTAGTGGATTCGGGAGTCGGGCTGTTCCAGCGGCTCTCGACCGGGTTGGGGCTCACAGGACCGCGCGAGGCGGTGGTCGAAATAGCCAAAGGCAAGCGCACGACCGATCCTGCGCACCACACTGGACAAGGGATTTTCTTCTCATCCAAGGTGTGCGAGTGGTTTTCCGTCGAAGCCAACGGCTTCGGCGTCTCGTTCAAAGAAAGCAACGGGGCCGAGTTGCTGCAGTTTCCAAACTGGCAGGGTGGCAGCGGAACGACCGTGAAGTTCCGGATCGCCCTCGACTCCAAGCGAACGTTGCGGCAGGTGTTCGACGAATTCTGCCCGCAGCCCGACATAGAGTTCACCAGAACCGTAATCGGCCTTCGCCTGATGGATGAGGCCGACGGATCGCTGGTTTCACGCTCACAAGGCCGGCGCTTGATGGCGGGTCTTGAGAATTTCCGGGATATCGTCCTCGACTTCGATAGCGTTGCCAGCATCGGACAAGGCTTTGCCGATGAAGTGTTTCGTGTGTGGCGCAATGCTCATTCGTCGATCTCCCTGCGCGCCATCAATGCCAATTCCGAGGTGTCGGCCATGCTCAGACAGGTCGGTCACGCCGGCTGAAGGCAAGCGAGCGCCTTGGGAATCGGCGAGGTATTTCTCTCGCCAGGCACAATCTGGAGTTCAAAGGAAAGTAGTGGTCCGTTCCGCGGTCGGCGCCAAGAGGTAGCACTTGCCCTTCAGCGTTTCTTTCCGAGCAGCGTGCCGCGGCAGCGCCCCTCGCCGCAATAGCAAGAATACTCGCGCTTCGCGGCAGGCGTGTGAGGCTCCTCTAGAAGCAAATTGTAGTCGTAGGTCAATTCCTCGCCTGGGTGGATATTCCGGACCGCCTCGATGTAGATTCGCCCCTCATCGTCGAGCGCCTCGCAATTGGGGCTGCAGGAGTGATTGATCCACCGCGCCGAATTTCCGCGGCGTATAGCGTCGATCACTGTTTTCTTGTCGACGGTAAACAACATGGTGTGCGGCGACCACCCGCGTCCTGAAGGGTAACGCCGATCGGCTTGGCGGTGGCTGAGGCGCTCGCCGGTATACTCGATAACGCGGGCGCCTTTGCGGATGGGCTGCAAGGCGAAGACGCCGCGGCCGTGTATGACCGAGCCGCGGACGGAAAAACGCCGGGGCCGCCTTCTCTTGGTCGTTTTCGTCGGCGGCACAAGAATAGTTGCACGCCCTGGGCGGAACCCGGCTATATAACCTTCTTCTTCCGCAGCTCCTCGATCTGGGTCTCGTTGTAGCCCAGTTCCTTGAGCACTTCTGCGGTGTGCTCGCCCTGCTCCGGCGGCGCGGTCGCGATTCGCGCCGGAGTGCGCGACAGGCCGACCGCCTGGTTGACGATGCGCAATTCCCCGAGCTTCTTGCTCTTCACTTTCGCCGCCGCCTGGATGTGCTGTACCTGCGGATCGTCGAACATCTGGTCGATCGAGTAGATCGGTCCGCACGGTACCTCGGCGGCTACCAGTATCTCGATCCACTCGCCGGTCGTGCGCGAGGCGAGCGACTTGTTGATCTCGGCGTTCAGCGCCACGCGGTTCTTCGAGCGGTTCTGCTCGCCCTTGAAATCGGGATTGTCCAGCATGTCCGGGCGCCCGATGCCCTCGCAGACGCGGCGCCACATCCCTTCGCCGGTGGCGGCGATGTTCATGTAGCCGTCTTTTGTCTTGTAGGCCGAGGTCGGCATGCTGGTGGGGTGATCGTTGCCCGCCTGCCCCGGGGCCACGCCCGTCATCAGATAGCGCGCCGCCTGGAAGTCGAGCAGCGCGATCTGCGACATCAGGAGGTTCGTCTGCACCCACTGCCCCTCGCCCGATCGCTCGCGTTCCAGGAGCGCCGTCATGATCCCGAGCGCGGCGAAAAGGCCTGCCGAGATATCCGCGATCGCCGTGCCTGCGCGCACCGGTCCCTGCCCGGGGAGCCCCGTGATCGACATGAACCCGCCCATGCCTTGCGCGATCTGGTCGAAGCCCGGCCGGTCGCGGTAAGGTCCGTCCTGGCCGAAGCCCGAAATGCTCGCGAGGATGATGCGCGGGTTGATCTTTTTCAGCGACTCGTAGTCGATGCCGAGGCGAAATTTCACGTCGGGGCGATAGTTCTCGACCACGACATCGGCGGTCTTCACGAGCTTCATGAAGATCGCCACGGCCTCCTTGTCCTTCAGGTTGAGGGTGATCGCGCGCTTGTTGCGGTGCAGGTTCTGGAAGTCCGGACCGTCGCGCGGGCCGCCCATGGGCGCTTCCATGCCGGGCGGCGATTCGATCTTGATCACGTCGGCGCCGAAATCCGCGAGCTGCCTCACGCAGGTCGGACCCGCGCGCACGCGCGAAAGATCGAGCACGCGAAAGCGCGCAAGCGCGGTGGAGGCGGGAACGTGGGGCATGGTGGAGTCGGGTTGCGGATCGGCGTGGCCGCTATGATAACCTGTTGAGAAATGTCAGTCCGCGAGCATGACTTGCGAGAAATCCGCGATGCGGTGGCGAAGCTGTGCGCCACGTTCCCGATGGAATACTGGCGCGAGACCGACCGCGAGCGCCGCTATCCGACCGAATTCGTGCGCGCGCTCACCGAAGCCGGCTGGCTTTCCTGTCTCATCCCCGAGGAGTACGGCGGCGCGGGCCTGAAGCTCGCCGCGGCCGCGGCAATTCTCGAGGAGATCCAGCGAAGCGGCGCGAACGGCGCGGCCTGCCACGCGCAGATGTACACCATGGGCACGGTGCTGCGCCACTGCAGCGAAGCGCAGAAGAAAAAGTACCTGCCGAAAATCGCGAAGGGGGAATTGCGGCTGCAGGCCTTCGGCGTCACCGAGCCGACCGCCGGCACCGACACTTCCTCGATTCGCACCACGGCAACGAAAAAAAGCGGGCACTACATCATCAACGGCCAGAAAGTCTGGACTTCGCGCGCCGAGCACTCCGACATCATGCTGCTCCTCGCGCGCACCACTTCGCGCGAAGAAGTAACCAAGAAAACCGACGGGATGTCGGTGTTCCTGGTCGAGATGAAACAGGCGCTGGGCAAAGGCCTCACCATCCGTCCGATCCGCACCATGATCAACCACGCCACCACGGAGATTTTCATCGACAACCTGGAAGTGCCCGCGGAGAACCTCGTCGGCGAGGAAGGCAAGGGCTTCCGTTACGTCCTCGACGGCATGAACGCCGAGCGCATCCTGATCGGCGCGGAATGCATCGGCGACGCGCGCTGGTTCATCGCCAAGGCCACGGCGTACGCGAACGAGCGCAAGGTGTTCGGCCGCCAGATCGGCCAGAACCAGGGCGTGCAGTTCCCGATCGCGCGCGCCTACATGGCGACCGAGGCCGCGGCGCTCATGGTCGAGCGCGCCGCCGCGCTCTACGATGCGGGCACGCCCTGCGGACCGGAATCGAACATGGC
>Ga0137464_1000105_pt1 | contig 26129 bp, 18 predicted proteins | sample EasRivERMGT814_2_FD_102306 | JGI IMG/M metagenome (GOLD analysis project Ga0137464, IMG submission 102306) | Soil microbial communities from meander-bound floodplain in the East River, Colorado, USA - East River MetaG ERMGT814_2 | ecosystem: Environmental > Terrestrial > Soil > Floodplain ...
TACCTGGGCGTGGAAAAGCACGCCCGAGCGGCAGTCGGTCGTGACGATCGAGCTGCGCGCTGCGGGCGGCGGCACGGAGCTGACGCTTAAGCACGAGCAGTTCTTCGACGAAGAGGCGCGCAATCACCACGAGCAAGGCTGGAACGGTTGCCTTGCGCGGCTCGAGAAGGCCGTCGCCTGAACGAGGGAGCCCAATCGATGAAGCCCAACGCCATAGTGTCTCGCGAGGAGTGGCTCGCTGCGCGCAAGCGGCATCTGAGCAAGGAGAAGGAGTTCACGCGCCTGCGCGACGAGCTCTCCCACGAGCGCCGGGAATTGCCCTGCCCAAGGGGCGCGATGAGGCGCAGCAGCGTTCCTCGATGGAGTGGGTGCGCCATCACGACCGGTACGGGGATTGACTTATGTCCGTTTGTTGAATCAACTCGTAAGCGAGAAAGGAGATTCTTATGAATAACACGGTGGTTTGGTTCGAAATACCCGTCAAGGACTTGAATCGAGCGGTGAAGTTCTACTCAAAAGTGCTGGGCGTCGAAGTACAGCCGATGGAGGCAGGACCGAACAGGATGGCTTTCTTTCCTTTCGCGCCCGGCGTCGCATCCGGCGCCCTTGTGGAAAGCAAGGAAAACGCGCCGAATGAAAAAGGCACGCTCGTGTATCTGAACGGCGGCGATGACCTTTCACTCCCGTTGAAACGGGTCGAAGCGGCCGGCGGAAAAATTCTTCAGGGCAAGACCGGCATCGGCGCCCACGGCTTTATCGCGACTTTCAAGGACACCGAAGGCAACAGGGTCGCTTTGCATAGCATGAAGTGAGAGCGCGAATTGCGTGCTTTGTTATTCTCGGGCCGGGACGTCTACGCTCCTGATTTCATGGACGGTTATCTCGATGCCTGCCGTAACGCGGCCCCGCTCGTGCGGTTTTTGACCCAGGCCCTCCGGCTCGCCTGGTGAGCGTTGCCCATGGCTTACGACGAAAAACTCGCCGGCCGGGTCCGAAAGCTTCTCGCGAAGCGCAAGGCGATCGCGGAGAAGAAGGTGTTCGGCGGCGTCGCGTTCCTGTTGAACGGAAACATGTGCTGCGGTGTCCATGGGCAGGAATTGATCGTCCGCCTGAATCCGCAGGAGACCGACCAGTCGCTGGCCAGGCCGCACACCCGAGTCTTCGACATGACGGGCCGTCCGATAAAAGGCTGGATCCTCGTGGAGCCCGCAGGACTTGCCAGGGAGGACGCGCTTGCGAAATGGGTGCGCGTGGGCGTGGACTATGCCGCGTCCCTGCCGGCAAAAAAATGAGTCATTGAATCACTGCGCGCATGCGGTCTTGGCTTCGGGTGCGCCGCTCGCGGTGAACGACGCCATCAGGTGGCAATTCGCCCGGTCGTGCCGCTGCAGGAGATCCAACAGCTCGCGCAGCGCGCGCAAGTCGTCTTCCGCCATGACGGCGTGGTGCAGCATGACGCCGGCCGGCCGGTGTTGCTCCAGCGCCGCGGCAATGCGCCGGCCCAATTCGTTTCTGTCGTCCGAATGGCGGCACCAATCCACGCTGACCGAAAGCTCGCCCAGTCCGCCCAAAGACAGGCGCTCGGCGCCATGATCGCGCGATAACACCGCGAAATCGAGGGCGCGAAGCGCCGCGACCGTGGCCGCGGTGCAGCGGTTCCAGGGCGGCGTGAAGATCGGGTCACTCGCGCTGCCGAGCCGTTCCTGCAGCCGCCGCCGGCCTTGCTCGATGTCCCGGTATTGCTGTTCCGCCGTACGGCTTGATCCGAACTCGCATTTGCGACCGTCGGGTTCGTGGTTCGCGTGGGCAAATCCGTGCTGGTGGAGGCCGAGCGGTTGCGCACTCGCGCGGTGCTGCAACGCGGCGGCGAGCGTCGCCGTCAGCGCCTGCGGGATCACCGCCAGGTCCAGCGGGATAAGCGGCTCCTGGAATGCATCGAGCAGCGCGGCGAGCCGGGAATCGTCCCAGCCCGCATCGTCATCGCGAAAGAAAAGATCGATCGGCGCCTTCGCCTTATCGAGTGCGATCCGTACCGGATCGAGCCACATCCTCATGCCTCCACCGCGCGTTGCCCGGCGATCGACGCCATGCGCGGTGCCGGCCGCGAGCTGGCGGCCAGCAACTCGCCCACGATGCTCGCGGTCTTGGCCGCCCCGTCAAGTTCCAGGCCGGCGGGTTCAGGGGAAAAACCGAGCGCGGCCTGGATCTCCTGCGCCAGCCGCCAGCCGTCGAGCAGTATTGGCGGCAACATCCTGAGCAACTGCAATGCCTCCAGGCGCCGGGCGCGGTTCATTTGCTCGTCCTCGCGACCCTCGGCAAACGGCACCACCAGCGCAGGCACGCCGGAGGCGACGATATCGAGCGCGGTGTTGTAGCCGCATTGGCTCACCGACAGCGCCGCGCGCCGCATTTCGGCGTGCATGTCGGGCACGGCGCGCACCAGCTCGAATCCCTCGCGCCCTTCGCTTGCGCGCACCAGTTCGCGCCAGTCGTCCTCCGGCAGGAACGGCCCCGCCACCAGCCGCATCGCCAGGCGCTCTCGCGGCCACAACAGGTCATGCGCTGCGAGCGCCGCGCGAAACAGGGGAATGCCCGCCATGCCGCCGCCCGCCGAAACCAGTACGTGATCGCCGCGCGCCGCGGGCGCGGCGGCGGCGCGTTGGGGCAGCGCAAAGCCGGTGTAGAAAACCGGCACGGCGAGCGCCCGGCGCGGGCGAAACGATTCTTCCAGCCGGGCGAAACGCGGATCGGCATGCACCAGCACCGCGTCGAAATAGCGATCGGCGAGCCAACGCGCGCGGTCGTCGTGGTGCTGCTTGTCGGGCCGCGTGTTGATGAGGATGTCGCGCAGGCTGCTGATCACGAGCGGCGGGCGCGCCCGGCGGCGCGCGGCTTTCAGCAGCGGCAGCAGCTCGAACGCGAACTTCTTGCGCCCGAACGGAAACAGCTCGACCAGGATGATCCGCGGGTCGGTTTCAGCGAGCGCGGCGAGCATGCGCTCGCGGCGCAATGCCATGGCTTCGGCGACGTTGAAGCGCGCGTCACGGCTCACCAGATTGTGGCCGTCGACCATGCCCAGGGGCGGCAGATCGATGATCTCGACGCCCGCGGGCGCGTGCAAACCCGGCGGAAATGGGCCGCCGTTCAGGAACACGACGCGCCAGTCGCGCACGAGCGCCTGCGCCAGTGCGAACGAGCGCGTCAGGTGACCCATCCCCACGGAGTGCTGGCAATAGAACAACAGGGTCGGCTTCATGTCAGGGCCTTTCTTTCATTCTCTGCCATTCATTGACGGCGCCCGGCGATGAAAGCCGCTTCAACGCCGATCGAGTCGCTGCATACGCTCATCCTGCGCGGCTGCCGGATGCGTGCCAGAACGCTCTTGTCCTCGCGGTCCAGCTCAACCAGTTTGCCGCCTTTGAGCATCAATACGCGATCGAAATTGGCAAACGAGGAAAACTGATGCCCGATCACGAGCAGCGTCTTGCCGCGATGGATCCCGGCGAGCGCTCGATCGACGAGTGCCGCGGACTCGGGGTCGACTGCCGAGGTGGGTTCGTCCAGGATCAGGATCGACGGCCGCTTGATCAGCGCACGCGCCAGGCAAAGGCGCTGGCGCTGGCCGCCGGAGAGCGTGCAACCGCGCTCGCCGACGAGCGCTTCGTAACCATCGGTCAGCCGTGCGATGAACTCGTCGGCCTGCGCCGCACGCGCGGCCTGCTCGATCTCCTCCGGCGTGGCATCGAGCTTGCCGTAGGCGATGTTTTCGCGGATGCTGGCGCCGAACAGCACGGTATCCTGCAGCACGATGCCGATTTCGCGGCGCAGCGACTCGCGTGTGTAGGCGGCGAGGTCTCTCCCGTCGATGCGGATCGTACCGCGCTGCGGTTCGTACAAGCGCAGCAGCAGACTCACCAGCGTCGATTTCCCCGCACCGGACGCGCCGATAAAGGCCACGCGTTCGCCCGGCCGGACGTGCAACGATATTTCGTCGAGCACCGGGTTTTCCTTGTCGTAGCCGAAGGTAACGCAATCGAAGACGATCTCGCCTTTGAATCCGGTCGCTTCGATCGCTCCGGGAAGATCGCGGATGTCCGGCTCGATCGCCAGGATTTCGCTGACGCGCTCCGCGCTTGCGCGGGCGCGCGAGAACTTCGCCCAGATCTTGCCGAGATTCTTGATCGGTTTATATAAGCCGTTGACATAGGCCACGAAAATCAGCAAATCACCGGGCGTGAGGCGTCCCTCGAGCGCCAGCCAGGCGCCGAAGAAAACCGTACCCGCGGTGCCGAGCGCGGTGGCCAGACCGATGGCCTTCGACACGGCCGCGGCGATGCGCGCGTTTTTCAGCCCCGCCTCCAGGCTCTGCGCGCTATCCAGCGCGAAGCGTTCCTGCTCGTAGTCTTCCCGTCCGAACGCCTGCACCAGCGCGATCGAGGAAAGTATTTCGTTTATCCTCGAGATGACCTTGCCTTCCTGCTGACGCTGGGAGCGCGCAGAAAGACGGATCTGGCGGTTCAAATAAAACAACGTGCCGAACAGCAGCGGCAGAGTCGCCAGCACCACGACCGCCAGTTGCCAGTTCAGCATCAACATGACCGCGAGCACGCCCACGAGCATGAGGAACTGGGCGGCAAAGTTGATCGCCCAGTCCGCGAACACATCGCGAATCAAGTTGGTGTCGGAGGCGACTTTGGTGAGCAGCTCGCCGGAACGCGCGCGGTTGTGAAACGAAAGCGACAGCTGCTGCAAATGCGAGAACAGTTCGCGCCGCAGCACGTAGACCAGCTCATGACCGATCCTGGCGCTCAAGTAGCTTTGCAGATAGGCAAAAGCGCCGCTCAACAAGGCGATCACCGCGATCGCGCCGGAAATCAACGTAAGGGCCGCCAGGGGACCGCTCGCAAGCAGCCCCTCCAACCAGGACCAGCCGGCAGGAAGCGGTTTGGCGAGCAGGATGTAATCGATCACGATCTTGAGCGGCCACGGCGACAACAACTCCATGGCGGTCACTCCCAGCAGGCTCGACAACGCCAGGGCAACGCTCCACTTGCGCGCGCGCAAGCCGGCCGAGACGATGCGTTTGAAGCGTGATGCGCCGGTCGATTGCATGGTTCCCTCTCAGTCCTGCTGCGTCGCCATGCCGGGCCCGGCAAGGCGCGCCGCCAGCGCCACCAGTTCGGGCGCTTTTTCCTGCCAGCGCGGCTCCTGCTGGATGCAGGTGCGGTATGCCTTGGTGACGAGTTGAAGACGGGCGTGCCACCCTATTGCGGCGTCGCTTACCGTCCCCGCCACCCGCTGGCGGTAGCCGTGGAGCAGCACGCGAATCATGTCCGGCAAGCGCGTGCGATTCGTTTCTGTCTTGTCCCGCCCGAACCCGCCGATGTGCGCATCGACGATCAGGTCGGCGAGATCCTGCGCGGGGTCGCCCCGCGACCACTCGTCGAAGTCGAACAGGGCGAGCGCGCCGTCGTTCGCGAGTCGAAACTGATCGAAATGCATGTCGCCGTGAATAACCGTCTCGTGTGCCGGCGGCAGGTCGCTCAGCTCCGAGTGCGCGCGCTCGATGAGCCCGTCGAGCGCGCCGGCAAGCCGGGGGAACACCTGCGCCAGCTTGTGAGCTTTCTTGCGCGCATCGGCCAGGCGCGCCTCGCGGCTGACCGTTTGCGTCATGGGAAGCCCGGCCCCGTGCAGGCTCGCCAGGCAGCGGCCGATGGCCATCAGCGGCGCGCGACAGGTCCCGGCGGCGCCAAGCGCTTGCGTAAGCGGTATTCCGCTCAGCTCCTCCTGCCACACCGCGCGCAGCCCCGCGCAGTAGCCCAGGGGCCGCGCCACGCGCACGCCCAAGGCGCGCGCAGCGGCATGACAGTGCCGCATGCGCCCCAGCACCTGCTCGCCCGTGTCGTCGCTGAAAACCTTGGCGAACAAGACAAGGCGATCGCCGTCGGGTCCGAAACCGATGTCGTAGCGCAGGATGCAGCGCTGCTCGGGACGATAGCGAACGATCTCTATCTTGATGTCGCGAATGGCCTCCGGGCCGGAAAAAGGCAGGCTTTCATAGGGCAGATGACGGACGACCCGGTCGCCGTCCATCAGTTCAGGCAGCTGCGGCAGGCGCGGATCGTCGGGAAAGTTCCAGACGATCATGTCCAGCTCGGGCACCAGCCGCGCGCTGCACGGTCTCGCCTCGCGGCGCGCCGCCGTCTCGAGCTTGTCGAATTCGAGGCGACTGCGTCCGTCCAGGTAGGCTTTGCCGTATAACCGGGGTGCGGGCAAGGGCGTGCCGCCATCGACATCCAGCTGGTAGCACACGCAAAGGAACGACTTGCGCCACGACGCGGGCTTCGAGTAGGTCCGGCAACGCGAATACAGCACGCGGCAGCCCGTGACCTCCAGCGACGCGCCCAGGAGAGCCGGCAAGCGCTCGCGCCACAGGTCGCGCATCGCTGTCGTGTCGACGTAGCGCGCAAAAGAGCGCACCGGCGGTTCACATGACAAAGCCGTCATGCCGCATTCCTCTCTTGCCGCCGCTCAGCGTGAATCAGGCCAGCCCGGCTGATGCGCGCGGCGATGTCCACCAACTGGCCGAGGATTTCCATCCGTCCCGGCTTGAGCGAGGTCACGCAGCGGAATGCGCGCTCATTGAGCAGCGCCGCCGCCGTGTACCAGCCGACTTCCTCGTCGGCCACCGGCCAGGGCGCCGCTCGCCGATAAGCATGCACGACCTGGTTGAGCGCGGGCGTGAGCGCGTCGAGCGACGTGCCGGACAGGCAGGCGCGATAAATCAGCTCGGCCAGGAAACTGCCCAACTCCGACAGCGGGGGGCCGTTCGATACTTCATCCAGATCGACCAGGTAAACGCGCGCGCCGTCTACCAGGATATTGTTGGAATGAAGATCGCCGTGAAGCGTCGCGGACGCGTGGGTATCCAGGCTGGGCGCCTGTTGCAGCAGTTGCACAGTGGCTTGCGCCAGCACCGCCGCGCACTGGGGTTGCGCGCGTGCCACCAGCGCCTCGGCGCTTTTCAAGCGCTCGAGAATATCGCCCGTGACGACCCGGCGCTCCGTGGTGAGCTGCGTGCGGTGCAACGCGGCCACCGCGCGCGCCACGCGCGCGAGCAGCACCGTGTCGAGCCTTGACCCATCGAGCAGACTATCCAGCGTGACACCGGGCACGCGCTCTTGCCACAGCAGCCGATGCTCCGGTTGATAGCCGAGCGGGCGGGCGTACGACACGTCATCTCGATCATCGCCCTGCCAAAGCCCGGCCATGCAGCGAAAAGTCTGGGCACCGGCATCGTCGTAACGGGTCTTGCCCAGCACCGACCACAGCCGGCGCGGCGCGCCGGATGCATGGACCAGCGTCAGCACCGCGCCGATGGTGCATGAATGCTCTGGAAAGTAGCAGGAGACGGTGTGGGAAACATCCGCGATTTTCCAGTCTTGTCCCCAATGAGCCCGCACGACCGCAGGCAGCAGTTCCTCCCGCAGCCGCGCGGGATCGGTCATGACCGGCAAAGCGCCGAGCTTGCGCTCGTTGGGAAACGCCCACACGACCATGTCGAGCGGCGCGATCAGGGAAACCGGCGCGAGCCCTGACGAGGCCGTGTGCGCTTCGCTTGATGCCTTGTCGTAGCGCGCGTGTGCCTCGCCGGGTGCGTAAATGCCGGCGCACAGCCGTTGCTCATGACGCGCCCCGGTCGCCGGCTCGCGCCACTCGAGTTTATAGCCGATGACGCAATTGCGCCCGGGGCGGTACTTCACGCGCTCGATGTCGCAGGCGGTCAGCTCGGCCGACACGCCGCCGGCGAGCAGGGTTTGTTCGAACACGCGCCGCATCGCGCGCGCGTCGAGCGCGCTCGCCAGCTGAGGCAGCACGGGATCGGACGGCACCAGGCGCTCGCTCGTCATGGCTCAGGTTTCTTCCCAGATGATTTCCTGGCCCGCCTCCTCGAGGCGCGCCCCGGCACTCGCATGCAGCGCGACGATTTCGCCATAGGCATTCTTGCGCAGCAGGAGGAAACTGCCGCTGAATACGTAGGGGCCGAAGCGCCAGCGACCCGGACTGCCACCGGAATAAAAACAATAATCGGTGGTGTTGCCCTGGCCTTCGCCGACGTTCACGCGGAATGCATGCGCCCCAGTACCCATTCCATCCTCGGCGGACACCGGCAGCTCGCGCAAGCTGATATCGGGCACGCCGTCCCGGTGGGGGTACAGCACGGTGTGAAACGCGGCGTCGCCGCCGTGTTGACGGAAACGCACGATCGGCGCCGGGAGCTTGTGACCGTAGCGATAGGACACGAAGCCCGAGTCGATGCCGACGTCCATCGTGTCGCCGCGGTCTTCCTGCGCGATCACCAGGTGGGGCGAGCAAACCATGAGCGTGCCGCGCTCGCGTTTCAGCGCCACCCGGTCCTGCGCGTGCTCGGCCAGATGAAACAGCAGGTCATAGCGGTGCGGGCTGGGGCTCCGCAGCGTGTCGCACACGATCCAATATTCGCCGAACGCGAAGAAGATGCGCCGCTCGTGTACCGCGTCGTACTCGTGACTGGCGGCGAGGCCGTGCAGAAAATCGAAGCCCTGCCGGCTCACGAAGGCGCGCAATTCGTGTTGCGGCGCGGCGCCGGTCACTTTGTGACGCACGCTGCCCCGGGTGTGCCGCGTGATTTCCTTGACGACGCGCGGCTCGTAGCGCGTCTGGTTCTTGCCGTCGACCGACACGGTGTTGTGATACGCGGTGCCGCGAAATACCGCGCGCCAATTGATGTCGCCCGCCTCGCTGTAGGTGTAGCGGCCCGGGTCGACGATGAGCGAACGCCCGTGGGCCGCCAGCTCGAAGCTCAGGCAATCGAAGTGGCCGTGGTTACCGGCGCCCAGCGCCCCGCAGTCGAACACCAGGTACGGCTCGTCGCCAAACGCCTTGCCCCGCTCGCCCCAGCCGCCGCGCACGACGGCGTAACCGCCGTCGGGAAAACACACCGAGCGCTCGCTCGGCGGCTTGCCGCGCCGGCCCTGGGTGGCGACGTACAGCATATCCTCGCGTCCGTACAACTCGTGTCCCTGCCTGAGCAGGTCGAGAAAGCTGCGCGCATCGCCGTCGCTCAACGACGGCACGACGCCGTCGGGCTTGTGAATGTGCATGCAGAACTCGAGCGCGCGCGTGAGCCGCTCGTCCATTTCCGGCGGCACGCGAATGCCGTTCAGCTGCGCCAGCCGCCGCACGCACAGATAGTTTTTCACCACCAGCTGGTGGTAGTCGGTGGACAGCTCGCAATGAACGCCGTCCGGCAACAAATCCGTTTGCATGTTGCGCGCGATCTCGGCGAGCGCGAACTCGACCCAGCATTTCGCGTCGCGCATCTCTGGAAACACCACACCGGCCAGGAATATCGCGTACAGCTCGAGCGTCCGATGGTTGCGCGCCGGCGTGAGGTTGCCGCAGAGGTAGTTGACCTGTTCGGCCAGCGAAGCCAGCAGGCGCCGGTGAAACAGCGGGCAGATCGGTGCCTGTCGGTTTTGGGCTACAAAATAGTAATAGGCATAGATCCAGTTCTGCACGCGCCGGCCGGTTACGTCCGCTGCAATATAGCCGGGCGGCGTTTGCCCGATCCAGGACGACGTCAACGCCACCCACTTGTCGAGATAACGCCGCTCGCCCGTGTCCGCGTACGCCATGCCGAGGCCGACGCCGTAATAAAACTTGTGCAACAGGATGTGCCATTCCACGTCCTGGCTTGGATTGGTCAGCCAATCGATCGGGTCGGACAGAGTAAGGGTCTCGCCGTTGAACCCGAAGCGGTTTTCGAGAATCGCGTCGATCTTGTCGCGGCAGGTTTCGTCCGGATCGGCCACCGCGAAGAAATGGACGTTGGAGCGGTTGCGATAATGTTCGAGCAGCGCGTCCGGGCTGGACCGATCGAACGGCGCGAGCAGGAACGCATCGTCGTTTTGTGCGCCTCGTGCGTATTGAACTTGCGCCGCGAGACTCATGCCATCACCTTCGCCGGCTGCATGGCGGCGACGAACAGCGCCTGCAGCTGCAATGTGGTCTTGCTCGAGTCGAACACCCGGCACACCCGCTCGCGCCCGCCCTTGCCAAGGCGCCGGCTCAACGCGCGGTCCTGCATCAGTTGCCGCAATGCCGCCGCCAGCGCCTGGGGATCGCGCTCCGGGACGATGAGGCCGTCGATCCGGTCGCGCACCAGCTCCGGTATGCCGGAAACCGCGGTGGTCACCACCGCCAGCCCGGAGGCCATCGCCTCGGCGAGCACGTTCGGGATGCCGTCGCGGTCGCCATCCGCGGCCACCAGGCAAGGCAACGCAAAAATATCCGACTCCCGGTAAATCCGGCGAAGCTCCTCATGCGTGACCGCGCCCTGCATTCTGACCACGCCGTCGAGCCCGAGCTCGCTTATCCTGCTTTTGATCGACTCCGACTGGTCGCCGTTTTCGCCTATCATCAGGCAACGGAAGCGCTCGCCGCGGGCCTTCAGCAACGCGCAGGCCTCAACCAGGTACCGAAATCCTTTTTTCTCCACGAAGCGTCCTACCGCAAGAATCTGCGGCACGGAATCGCCGGTCCGCTCGCGCGGCGCGGGAGCGAAGTAATCGGTATCCAGCCCGTGGTAGACCCTGTGCACGTGCCCGCAACTCGGAAAGCGTTGCGCGAGGTGATCTGCATTCGCGCCGGTGCAGGTCGCCACGAAGCGCGCGGCCTTCAGCTTGCGCCGGAGCAGGTCACCGGGGTTTTGATCGGTTTGATAAATGTCCTTGGCGTGCGCGGTGAAACTGAAGGGCACGCCGGTCAGCCGGCTCGCCATCCAGGTGATCGTGGTCGCGCCGTGGCAGAAGTGGCCGTGCAGATGACGGACGCTGCCGGCCTCGATCACCTGCCACGCGATATGGCCCGCCTGCAGGAACTCCTTGATGAACACTTTGCGCGGCGGCGCAAACCGGCCCTGGCGATACTTCCAGCCCATGACGATGGCCGATAGAAGCGTGCCAAGGTAGGCGAGCGGTCTTGCCTTCAGCAGGCGCGCGTGCGGCGCGGCGTACCTGGGCGCGTTGCGCCACAGCCACGCGATCAGGTTCGTGCCCGATAACGAGGTAACCTCGGGCAGATAGCTGAGCGGCGCGCGAATGCGTCCGACGACGTCATGCGTCTTGTCCATGTCGCCGCGCTTGACCGCGAACAACCTCAGATTGAATCCCAGCCGTTCAAGGAGATAGATCTCGTGAGTGATGAAGGTTTCCGACAAGCGCGGGAAGCCCATCAGCACATAGCCGACTTCACCGGCTGCATTCGACGGCGGCGAAGCGAAGGCCGTCGCGTCGCGCGGCCCGGCCAAGCGATCGGCTCTTGCCGCTGGCAGCGTCTCGAGGGCAAGGCGATCCGATTCTGCCAAGGTCTCATGCATAAGCTTGCTCGTCCCCGCGCTCGACAACCGGCGCCGGACCCGCGGCGGCGCGCGAAAGCAGCCGGTGCACCAGCTTCAGATTGTTCTCGTTGCAGAACAGCTTCGCGACGGTGCGGCGGGCGCTCGCGCCCAGCCGCGCGCGCAAGGCCGCATCCGCGATCAGGCCGTGCATGGCCCGCGCCAGCGCGGGGGCATCCTGCGGCGGAACCAGCAGCCCGTTGTCCTCGTGCACCACGACTTCCGGAATGCCGGACACGGCGGTGGCCACGACGGGCAGCTCCGTCGCCATGGCCTCGAGCAGCACGTTGGGTATGCCGTCGCGGTCCCCGTCCTGGGCAATCTCGCAAGGCAACGCGAACAGCGTCGCGTCGCGGTAGCGATGAACGAGCTGCTCGTGATTCATTTTGCCGGCGAGCGCGACGCGATCCGCAAGGCCGAGGTCGCCGATCAATCGTTGCAGTTTGAGGTGGTCTTCGCCGTAGCCGACGATTTCGCACCGGAATGCGACGCCCTGATCGCGCAGAAGCGCGCACGCCCGGACAAGGGTGGCGAACCCCTTTTTCTCGCGCAGCCGGCCGACGCTCAATATGAGGGGCGGATTCGCGGGTTGGCGGCGGTCGGGAGCGAAGCGCTCCAGGTCGATACCGTGATACATGCGGAACACGCCGGCATCCGGGCCGGCCAGCGCCTCCAGGTGGGCGCGATTGCACTCGGTACAGGTGACGGTGAAGCGCGCGCCTTGAAGCTTGCGTTGCAGTGCCGGCGCGCCCGTCGTGTAGATGTCCTTGGCGTGCGCCGAGATGCTGTAGGTGATGGCCGCAAGCCGCGCCGCAAGCTCCGCAACGCTCGCCGATTCGCTCGCGAAATGCGCGTGCAGGTGCGTGATGCCCGCGCGGCGCGTCATCCGCGCGAGGGCTACCGCGTGCGCGAAAATGTCCCAGCCCGCGTTGCTTTCCCGCCGAAACGCGAAGGTGAGGCCCCGGAGGTACCTCAAGGGGTATCTCAACGCGGTGGCAACATGATCTTTCACGAGATGAGATGTTCCCGACAACAAGTTGTCGCTCAAATACCGGATACGCGCCCTGACTTTATCGACCTCGCCGTGGTGCAGCGTCTCGCCCGGGCGCTGCAATGCGAAGATTTCCAGCGCCAGGCCCATGCGCTCCAGGCCCAGGATCTCGCCCAGGATGAACGTCTCGGAGAGTTTCGGGAAGGTCTTGACGACAAAACCGATGCGCGCGGCGCTCATGGAAACTATACGGCCAACTGAGCCAACTCGACGGCCGGGCGGGCCAGCTCGAGCGGGATGCGGAGATCCTGCTCCTGCAGCAGCTCGCCGACGGCTTCGCCCACGCGCGCGAGACCGTCCAGGTCGATTTTGTAGAAGCGGCTGTCCTGGACATTTGTCCGCCCCAGCTCTTCGACCACGGCACCCATCAGGCCTTCCGGCGTCAACGCGTCGGGATGAATCGAGCGCATCAGTCCCAGGCGCGCGAGCCGCTCGGCGCGGATCCACTGTTCCAGCACCGGGCGCACGCGCGGCACCAGGATCGCGCGTTTCTTCAGGGTGAGCAGTTCGCATACCGTGTTGTAGCCGCTCATCGATACGACCAGATCCGCGGCATCCATGAGCCCCATCATGTCATCGGAGAATTCGATGACGCTGACGTTGGGCAGGGAGGCGGCATCGGCGCAAATGCTCTGATGCTGGCCCTTGGCCATTTCCGGGCCGCACACCAGCAGGCTCTTCACGTTCTCGCCCGGGGGCGACTTGCGCAACCCCGCCAGGTAGGACGCGAGCACGCGGTAACCGTCCTCGCCGCCGCCGGCGGTGACCAGCACCAGCCGTTCCTTGCCTACGCCCAGGTGTGCGCGCAGAGTTTCGCGGTCGAACTTGCTGCGCTCGCGCCTGAGATATCCGCAGTAGCGCAGTTTGCGGCGTGCATCCGGCGGAAAATCGTATTCCTTCCCGGTCTCGAAAATGTCCCGCGAGCCGACCACCAGGACTTGATCGTAGAACTCGCTGACCGCATCGAAGTAGCCGTTCTTGCGCCATACCGGCGTCGTCGTGTCGGGATGGTCGAGAATGTCGCGCAACAGGAGAACCATCCCGGGGTGCCGGTTTCGGCGGCGCAGCAGCTCCAGCGCGGGCGCCAGCTCGTTGGAGACGCCGAAGGGTTTCTTGTCCACGATAATCACCGCCGGATCGAAATCCAGCACCGTGCTGAGGATCAGGTTGGAGCGCAACCTGACGATCTTGTCGTAGGTCATGTCGAGATACTTGACCTTGTATTCGCCCTGAACCGTCCGCGCCAGACAGGGCAGCTTCACGTAATCGACGCGCGGCGGAATGCGAAAGGCGTGCAGCATGGGCGAGCCCGATACGACGAGCACCGAGGTATCCGGATCGCAATCGACCAGGTGCTTGGCGATCGCCATCATGCGGCGAACGTTGCCGAGCCCGAAGGTGTCGTGACAGTAAATTAGTACCCGGTTCACAGGCTTCTCCTTGCGTTTGCGGGGTGAGTGCGATGCAGGTCTCGTTGCCTTCTAACGCAGATTCCATGCCCGCTGGGCGCTATTGCGAGAGAGCCTGATAAAACTCAATATGAAACATGGAGATATCTCTGACGTGCCAAGCAGAATCCGCTTTTCTTATGCATTTGTCATGGGGCATATGACCCATGTATAACCCATTTTTTGGGCTAGATAGCCCAAATTTAAGGTCTCGCCTGGAATGCCCAAAGCCGGTTCCTGAACGACCGGTCCGCGCCGAAATCAGTGCCGGTCGATCGCCCGGCGGCAAGACTCCAGGAAGCAGACTCGAGCCGAAATATGTTGACGCGCCCAAGCAGGAATCACGCGACACACGTAGAAGCGCCGGCGTAGAATCGGCGCCGAATATCCCGTATTCGATCCGGATGAACGCCCCCGACCGCCCGCTTGCCGTTCGCTACGCCGACGTCGCCGCCGCCGCGGAGCGGCTCGCCGGCCACGCGCACCGCACTCCGGTGCTGACTTCTCGCTCGGTCAACGAGCGCACCGGCGCGACGGTGTTTTTCAAGTGCGAGAACCTCCAGCGCATCGGCGCGTTCAAGTTCCGCGGCGCCTACAACGCGATGTCGCAGCTCCCGCCGGAAGAGCGCCGGCGCGGCGTCCTCGCCTACTCGTCGGGGAACCATGCGCAGGCGGTCGCGCTCGCCGGCCGGATGCTCGGCATCCGCGTCACCATCGTGATGCCGGCCGATGCCCCTTCGGTGAAGCTCGAGGCGACGCGCGGCTACGGTGCCGAAGTCGTGCTCTACGACAAGCACAAGGAAGTGCGCGAGGAGGTCGCCGAGCGGGTCGCGCGCGAGCGCGCTCTCGCGATGATCCCGCCTTTCGATCACCCCCACGTGATCGCGGGGCAGGGCACCTCGGCGAAAGAGCTGATCGAGGAAGCGGGGCCGCTCGACTATCTGTTCGTTCCCGTGAGCGGCGGGGGACTGATCTCGGGTTGCGCGGTGGCGGCCTCGCATCTGTCGCCCGGTTGCCGGGTCATCGGCGTGGAGCCCGAGGCGGGCGACGATGCCACGCGCTCGTTCAAAACGAAGACTCTGCAGACCTGCCACAACCCGGACACCATCGCCGACGGGGCGCGCACCCATTCGCTCGGGCAGCTGACCTTTCCGCTGGTGCTGCGCTACGTGCACGCCATGGTGACGGTGAGCGACGCGGAGCTCCTGCGGGCGATGTTCTATTTGTGGGAGCGCATGAAGATCGTGGTCGAGCCGACGGGCGCGCTCGGCGCAGCGGGCCTCTTCGAGCGCGGCCTGCCGGTGGCCGGTAGGCGCGTCGGTGTCGTTCTCTCGGGGGGCAACGTCGACCTGAAGCTGCTCGCCCGGTTCGTCTAGGCGGAGCGGGTGCAACGGTCATGGCGCCGCACATCGAGCTCCAGAGGGCGCCGACAACGGGCGGATTGAATTTCCCATCGTTCGTTCATTTGAACAAGGAGACGGCCGTTTGAGAGAAGCCGAAGTTGTCAGAATAGTGCGTAGGCACGTTGAACAAAAGTTCCCGATGGACTGTTCAACGTGCGGGCACTCGTTTGCTTCACTGAAAGAATATCTGGAATACACGACTCACATGGGGAATCCGGTCTCTTATGATGCAGAAGCAGGGGATTGGCAGCCCCGGGACCCCGTGGGCACTCTTTCCTTTGCAAACTGCCGGTGCGGAACGACATTGTCCGTCAGCAGTCATGGAATGGGACTCCTGACAATGTGGCGGCTGTTGCGATGGGCCAGAGGGGAATCGTCCAGCCGGGGAATCAGCGTGGGAGAACTGCTGGAGGATCTCCGAAAAAAGATCGACGAGCAGGTCTTAACGGAGAATAAAGAGCCAAGTAAAGAGACGGAAGCCGGTCGCTAGCTCGCCCTGACCGACCACAGCTGCCACCGCTCCTTCCCGGTGAAGATCGGGATCGAGTCGCTCACCGCGGCGTCGGCGGTCCGGTCGAAATGCTCGCCGAACAGAGTCTCCAGCTCTCCGGCCTTCAGCCCGAAAGGCGGGCCGCGCTCGGCATCGTCGAAGAAAAAGAATCCGGCCAGTCGTCCTCCAGGGTGCAGCAACTCGGCGACCCGCGGCGCGTAGCTCGGCCAAAGCCGCCGCGGCAACGCGCACAGGAACGCGCGCTCGTAGACGAGGTCGAACGGCTCGCCCGGATCGAACTTGAAAAAATCCTCCAGGCGCACGAGTTGCGCCAAAGGGCCGAGAATCCGCCGCGCCCGCTCCACCGCGGCCGGCGCGAAATCGATGGCGAGCACCTCGAAACCGGCTTGCGCGAAAGCGCGCACCTCGTAACTCGAGCCGCAGCCCGGAATCAGCACGCGCCGGCCGCGTGGCTCCGTTTTCAGGAACTGCCCGAGCGCCGCCGGAACCCCGCCCGCGTCCCAGGGCGTGAAGTCTTCGCGAAATCGTTTGTCCCAGAACTCCGGCTGCCCCGCGTCTCCCTTTGGGAAAACCGGGGACAGACCACTATTTTTCGTTTCTGCCATGTCCTTTTCCTCGACGGCCGCAAAAATGGTGGTCTGTCCCCGGTTTTTCGATCAACCCTTGACGCACACCACTTGCTTCAGCGTGTGCACGACGTCCACGAGATCGGTCTGGTCGGCCATCACCTGGTCGATGTCCTTGTAGGCTCCGGGGATCTCGTCGAGCACGCCCTTGTCCTTGCGGCATTCGACGCCTTGGGTCTGCGCGATGAGGTCGGCGCGCGAGAAGCGGCGCTTCGCCTCGGTCCGGCTCATGCGCCGCCCGGCCCCGTGAGCGCAGGAGTGGAAGGACTCCGGATTGCCCTTGCCGCGCACGATGTAGGAGCGCGCGCCCATGCTGCCCGGGATGATGCCGAGTTCCCCTGCGCGCGCGCTGATGGCGCCCTTGCGGGTCACGTAGACGCGCTCGCCGAAGTGCTTTTCCTGCTGCACGTAGTTGTGGTGGCAGTTGATCGCCTCGTCGGTGACTTCGAACGCCGGAAGATGGCGGTGAAGCGCCTCGAGGATCAGTTCCAGCATCTGGGCACGGTTCGCGAACGCGTAGTCCTGCGCCCAGCCGACCGCGTCGACGTAGTCGTCGAAGGACTTCGAGCCTTCGCTCAACCAGGCGAGGTCGCGATCGGGGAGGTGGACGTCGGTCTTCATCATCGCCTCGCGCGCCGCCGCGATGAAATACTGCCCGATGCAGTTGCCGATGCCGCGGCTGCCCGAATGCAGCATCACCCAGAGGCGTTCGCTTTCGTCGAGGCAAATCTCGATGAAATGGTTGCCGCCGCCGAGCGAGCCCATCTGCCGGATCCACTTTTTCTCGTGATCGCGCTGCATTTTCGCGATCTTGGGGTGCTTGCGCACGATGGACGCAAGCCGCCGGACGAGCGGGGTGCAGGCGTCGCGGCGCGCGGCGGACTCGCCGTGCTCGTCGAACCCCACGGGCACGGCATGCTCGATCGCGGCGCGCACGCGCGCGAGGCTGTCCGGAAGCTGCTCCGCTTTGAGCGAAAGCCGCACGGCGTTCATCCCGCAGCCTATGTCAACCCCCACCGCAGCAGGGATAATGGCGCCCCGGGTGGGAATCACCGAGCCCACCGTCGCGCCGATCCCTGCGTGCACGTCGGGCATCGCCGCGACGTGGCCGAACACGATCGGCAGTTGCGCCACGTTGGCGAGCTGCTGCCGCGCATGGGCCTCGAGGTCGTCGGTGAATACCTTGACCGGGACGCGGCCGCCTTCGATGATTTGCCTGATGGGCATGGAAGCAGAATATATTTTACCGGCGTGTTTCGGGCCGGCGGCGAAGCACGGTAACATCTTGTTGCAAACAAATGTCTAGCGAAATGGGGCAGTTACATTTTCTTGCTGTAATCGGCCGAGGCTCGCCCTGCAGGGAGCGAGTCGGACGCGGGCGGTCCAAATGAAAATCGAGAGCCATCTGATGACCGGGAAACGCCGCTCGCTGCGCGGCGCGTGGGTTGTGATCCTCGTGCTGCTGCTGGCGGCCGCGGGAGCGGCGGTCTATTTCCTCCAGCCGAGCGACGCCCCGCGCCCCACGGGCCGGCGCGGTATCGATCCCACGCGCCCGACGCCGGTCGTAGTTGCCACGGCAAAGACCGGGGACATCAATATCTATCTGAACGGCCTGGGGACCGTGACGCCGCTCAGGACCGTGACCGTCAGGAGCCGGGTGGATGGAGAGCTCCTCCGGGTGGTTTTTACCGAAGGCCAGCTGGTCAAGGCGGGCGACCTGCTCGCCGAAATCGACCCGCGGCCCTTTCAGGCCCAGCTCACTCAGGTGGAAGGCCAGATGGCGCGCGACCAGGCGCTGCTCGCGAACGCCCGCATCGACGTGGAGCGCTACCGCACCCTTTACGCGCAGGACTCGATCGCCAAGCAGCAGGTGGACACGCAGGAGGCGCTGGTGCGCCAGTACGAAGGCACGGTCAAATTCGACCAGGGCCAGATCGACAACATCAGGCTCCAGCTGACTTATTCGCGAATCACCGCGCCCGTCAGCGGGCGTCTGGGCCTGCGCCTGGTGGACTCGGGAAACATCGTGCGCTCGGGCGACGCCAACGGCCTGGTCGTCATCACGCAGATTCAGCCGATCGCGGCGGTGTTCACCATTCCGCAGGACAGCCTGCCCGCGGTGCTCGCGCGGCTGCGCGTGGGCAGGGCGATCGAGGTCGAAGCCTACGACCGCGAACAGAAGGTAAAGCTTGCGAGCGGGAGGCTCCTCACCGCGGACAACCAGATCGATCCGGCCACCGGGACGATCAAGCTCAAAGCGCAGTTCCCGAACGAGGACGGCAGCCTCTTCCCCAACCAGTTCATCAACCTGCGCCTGCACCTCGATACGCGCCGCGAGGCCACCATCGTTCCCTCGGCGGCCGTACAGCGCGGGGTCCAGGGAACCTTCGTCTACGTCCTGAAGGAGGACAAGACCGTTGCGTTGCGGCCGGTCAAGGTCGGGGCGAGCGAGGGCGAAAACGTGATGGTCGACTCGGGCGTGTCGCCGGGCGAAGTCGTGGTCGTGGAAGGCAGCGACCGCCTGCGCGACGGCGCAAAGGCCGAAGTTCCCGATGCGGCGAGCCGCGCGGCTGGCGCAGAAGGCGGCGCGCCCCAAGGCGGCAAAGGCGCCAAGGGCGGCCGGAGCAAGAAGAGCGAGCCGTGAGATAGGTCCTTTCGAAATTACATGAAGCGAGGACAATTTCCCGTCGTCCCCGCGAAAGCGGGGACCCAGTGACTTTCGAGCAACGGCGCTGGATTCCCCACGCGCTTTCGCGGGTGCTGAAGGCCGCGGGAATGACTGCAGTATGAATCCCTCGCGGGCGTTCATCCTCCGGCCGGTGGCGACTTCGCTGCTGATGGTCGCCCTGGTGCTCGCGGGAGGAATCGCCTATCGGCTCCTCCCGCTTTCGGCGCTCCCCGAGGTCGACTATCCGACGATCCAGGTCGTCACTTTCTATCCCGGCGCAAGTCCCGAGGTGATGACTTCGTCGGTGACCGCGCCGCTCGAGCGCCAGTTCGGGCAGATGCCGGGCTTGCGGCAGATGTCCTCGACCAGCTCCGGCGGCGCTTCCGTGATTACGCTGCAGTTCGGCCTGGATCTGTCTCTGGACGTGGCCGAGCAGGAAGTGCAGGCGGCGATCAACGCCGGTTCGAATTTCCTTCCCCAGGATTTGCCCGCGCCGCCCGTGTACAGCAAGGTGAACCCCGCGGACGCGCCCATCCTCACGCTCGGGATCAGCTCGAAAACGATGCCTCTGACGCAGGTGCAGAACCTCGTCGACACGCGCCTCGCGCAGAAGATCTCGCAGTTGCCCGGGGTGGGCCTGGTGACGCTCTCGGGCGGCCAGCGGCCCGCGGTGCGCGTGCAGGTGAACCCGCGAGCGCTCGCGGCCAACGGCCTGGGCCTCGAGGACGTGCGCCTGGCGATCGCCTCGGCCAACGTGAACCAGGCGAAAGGCGGCTTCGACGGTCCGAGCCGCGCCTACACCATCGACGCGAACGACCAGCTGCGCTCGGCGGCGGAATACGGCGGGGTGATCGTCGCGTACCGTAACGGAGCGCCGCTCTTGCTCTCGGATGTCGCCGACGTCGTCGAAGACGCGGAGAACGTGCGGCTCGCCGCCTGGATGAACGAGAGCCCGGCGGTGATCCTCAACATCCAGCGCCAGCCCGGGGCGAATGTGATCGAGGTGGTCGATCGCGTGAAGCGCCTGCTGCCGCAGCTTACCGCGTCGCTTCCGGCGGCCGTGGAAGTCGCGACGCTGACCGACCGCACCATCACGATCCGCGCTTCCGTCACGGACGTGCAGTTCGAGCTGCTGCTCGCCGTCGCCCTGGTGGTGATGGTGATCTTCCTTTTCCTGCGCACGGCCGCAGGCACGATCATTCCGAGCGTCGCGGTGCCGCTGTCGCTCGTGGGCACGTTCGGGGTCATGTATCTCGCCGGATTCAGCATCAACAACCTCACCCTCATGGCGCTCACCATCGCCACCGGATTCGTGGTCGACGACGCGATCGTCATGATCGAGAACATCACCCGGTATATCGAAGGGACGGGCGAGACGCCGCCGCTTTCTCCCTTGGAGGCTGCCCTGAAGGGCGCCGAGCAGATAGGGTTTACGATCATCTCGCTCACGTTCTCGCTCATTGCGGTGCTCATCCCGCTGCTCTTCATGGGCGAAGTGGTGGGACGCCTGTTCCGGGAATTCGCGATCACGCTTGCCGTCTCCATCCTGATCTCGGCCGTCGTGTCGCTCACGCTCACGCCGATGATGTGCGCGAAGCTCCTCCGCCGCAGGCCCCTCGCCGAGCAGGGCACGTTCTACCGCGCGACCGGGCGCTGGCTGGAGGCCGTGATCGAGCGCTACGGCGAGATGCTCACCTGGGTGCTCGACCGCCAGGCGGCGACGCTGTGGGTCTTCCTCGCAACGCTCGTACTCACGGTGATCCTCTACTTCGTCGTTCCGAAAGGGTTCTTCCCGCTGCAGGATACGGGGGTCATCCAGGGCATCTCGGAGGCGCCGCAATCGATCTCCTTTCACGCGATGGCCGGGCGCCAGCAGGCGCTCGCGCGGGAGATCCTGCGGGACCCCGCGGTGGAAAGCCTTTCGTCCTTCATCGGCGTGGACGGCACCAATACCACGCTCAACAGCGGCCGCATATTCATCAACCTCAAGCCGAAGTCGCAGCGCGAAGGCGACATCGCGGAGGTGATCCGGCGGCTGCAGGCGAGGCTCGCGCGGGTCGAAGGCATTTCGCTCTACATGCAGCCGATCCAGGACCTGACCATCGAGGATCGCGTCAGCCGCACGCAGTACCAGTTCACCCTCGAAGGCGCCAACGCGGACGAGCTCGCGGTGTGGGTGCACCGCCTGACGGAGCGGCTTTCGCAGCTGCGCGAGCTCGCCGACGTGGTGAGCGATCTGCAGGACCAGGGGCTGCAGGCCTTCCTTTCGATCGACCGCGACACGGCGGGGCGGCTCGGGATCACGCCGGCCGCGATCGACATCGCGCTCTACAACGCTTTCGGGCAGCGCCTGATCTCGACGATCTTCACGCAGGCGAACCAGTACCGCGTGGTGCTCGAGGTGAAGCCGGAATTCCGCAAGGGGCCGGACGCGCTGAAAGACATCACCGTCGCCTCGTCCTCGGGCGCGCAGATCCCCTTGAGCGCGATTACCACTTTCACGGAGAAGTCGGCCCTGCTCGCCATCAATCACATCGGCCAGTTTCCCGCGGCGACCATTTCCTTCAATCTCGCCCCGGGCGCCTCGCTCGGAGAGGCCGTGAAGGCGATCGAGGCGGAAGCGCAGTCGCTGCCGCCCTCCCTGCGCGCGAGCTTCCAGGGCGCGGCGCTCGCCTTCAGGGCGTCGCTCGCGCACACGCTGCTGCTGATCCTCGCGGCGATCGTGACCATGTACATCGTGCTCGGCGTGCTCTACGAGAGCTACATCCACCCGCTCACCATCCTCTCGACGCTGCCCTCGGCGGGGGTGGGCGCGCTGCTCGCGCTCATGGTCTCGCGCAGCGATCTGGGCGTGATCGCGGTGATCGGCATCATCCTCCTCATCGGCATCGTCAAGAAAAACGCGATCATGATGATCGACTTCGCCCTGGACGCGGAGCGCAAGGAAGGCAAGAGCCCGCGCGAGGCGATCTATCAGGCGTGCCTGCTGCGCTTCCGGCCGATCCTCATGACGACGATGTGCGCGCTGCTCTCCGCGCTGCCGCTCATGCTCGGCAGCGGCGTCGGCTCGGAGCTGCGGCACCCGCTCGGAATCACCATGGTGGGCGGCCTCATCGTGAGCCAGGCTCTCACGCTCTTTTCCACGCCCGTCATCTATCTCTGGTTCGACCGCCTGGCGCGGCGCGCCGGCGGCGTTGCACCGGAAGGCTCGCGTGACAGTCACCTCGAAGGCGAGCGGCCGTGAACCTCACCGAACCCTTCATCCGGCGCCCGGTCGCCACCACGCTCCTCACCGCCGGCATCACGCTGGCCGGCGCGGTGGCGTTCGGCCTCCTGCCGGTCGCGCCCCTGCCGCAGGTGGATTTCCCGACGATCTCGGTGCAGGCCCAGCTTCCCGGCGCGAGCCCGGAGGTGATGGCCGCGACCGTGGCGACGCCCCTCGAGCGCGCGCTCGGGCGCATCGCCGGGGTGACCGAGATGACTTCGTCCTCCTCGCTCGGCAGCGCGCGCGTCACGCTGCAGTTCGACTTGAACCGCGACATCAACGGCGCCGCGCGCGACGTGCAGGCGGCGATCAACGCCGCGAGAAGCCAGCTCCCGACGAGCCTTCCGCGCAACCCGACTTACCGCAAGGTCAATCCGGCCGATTCGCCGATCATGATCCTCGCGCTCACTTCTCCCACGATGGACCGCGGGCAGATGTACGACGCCGCCTCCACGATCCTCGCTCAGAAGATTTCCCAGCTGAGCGGTGTCGGACAGGTCACCGTGGGCGGTGCATCGCTCCCCGCGGTGCGGGTCGAGCTGAACCCGACAACACTCAACCGGTACGGCATCGGGCTGGACGAGGTGCGTGCGGCGCTCGCCGCGGCCAACTCGAACCGGCCCAAGGGCTCGGTCGAGCTGGACGATCGCCACTGGCAGATCCAGGCCGACGACCAGGCGAAGAAGGCGAGCCAGTATATTCCGCTCATCGTCGCATACCGCAACGGCGCGGCGGTGCGCCTGTCGGACGTCGCCGAAGTCGTCGATTCGGTGGAAGACCTGCGCAACGCCGGCTCCTCGAACGGCCGGCCTTCGGTGCTCCTCATCATCAACCGGCAGCCCAACGCCAACATCATCGAGACGGTCGAGCGCGTGCGCGAGCTGCTGCCGCTGCTGCGCGCGTCGATCCCGGGGGCAATCGACCTGGACGTGGTGCTCGAGCGCACCAGCACGATCCGCGCGTCGCTTTTCGAAGTGGAGCGGACGCTCCTCATCGCGATGGTCCTGGTGATAGGGGTGGTGTTCGTGTTCCTGCGCAACGCCCGCGCGACGCTGATCCCCGCGGTGGCGGTGCCGGTGTCGCTCGTCGCGACTTTCGGCGTGATGTACCTCGCCGGCTTCAGCCTGAACAACCTGTCGCTGATGGCGCTCACCATCGCGACCGGTTTCGTGGTGGACGACGCGATCGTGGTGCTGGAGAACGTCTCGCGCCACATCGAGCGCGGCGTGCCGCCGTTCCGCGCGGCGCTGCTCGGCGCGAGGGAGGTGAGCTTCACGGTGGTGTCGATGAGCCTGTCGCTGATCGCCGTGTTCATCCCGATCCTGCTCATGGGCGGCCTCGTCGGGCGCCTGTTCCGCGAGTTCGCGGTGACCCTTTCGGTCGCGATCATGGTGTCCCTCGCCGTGTCCCTCACGCTGACGCCGATGATGTGCGCGCGCCTCTTGAAGGCCCCGGGCGAACGGCGCCCCGGGCGGCTTTTCGCAGCCAGCGAACGCGTCTTTCAGTGGATGCTCTCCGAGTACGAGGCGAGCCTTGCCTGGGCGCTGCGCCACTCGCGCCTGATGATGCTGATCCTCGCGGCGACCGTCGGCCTCAACGTCTATCTTTACGTCATCGTGCCCAAGGGCTTCTTTCCCCAGCAGGACACCGGGCGCATGGTGGGTTCGATCCAGGCCGACCAGGGCATTTCCTTCCAGGCCATGAGCCAGAAACTCGCCAGCTTCATCGAGATCGTGAAGAGCGACCCCGCGATCGAGAACGTGGTCGGTTTCACCGGCGGCGGCCAGCGCAATTCCGGCTTCATGTTCATGTCCCTGAAACCGCTCAAGGAACGCGGGGTCAGCGCCGACCAGGTGGTCGCGCGCCTGCGCCCGCGTCTTGCGCAGGAGGCGGGCGCGAATCTGTTCCTCGTGCCGGTGCAGGACATCCGCATCGGCGGGCGGCAGTCGGGCGCGCAGTACCAGTTCACGCTGCAGGCCGACGATCTCGCCGAGCTTCGCCTGTGGGAGCCGCGCGTGCGCCGCGCGCTCGCCCGGCTGCCCGAGCTCGCCGACATCAGCACCGATCAGCAGGAAAGGGGCCTGCAGGCGCTGGTCGTGATCGACCGGCCGACGGCGGCGCGCCTCGGGATCACGCCGAGGATGATCGACCAGACGCTCTACAACGCTTTCGGCCAGGCGCAGGTCTCGACGATCTATTCGACGCTCAACCAGTACCACGTGATCATGGAAGTCGCGCCGCAGTACTGGCAAAGTCCCGAGGCGCTGAAGAACGTCTATGTCGCCTCCCCGGGCCGGGGCCAGGTGCCGCTTTCCGCCATCGCGCGCTTCGAGCCGGGCACCGCCCCGCTTTCGGTGAACCACCAGGGGCAGTTCGTCGCCTCCACCATCTCCTTCAATCTCCCCGTCGGCGTGACGCTCGGCGAGGCGACCCGGGCGGTCAACGACACCATGGTGCGAATCGGCGTGCCGACCACGGTCCACGGGGGGTTCCAGGGGACGGCGCGCGCGTTCCAGGCCTCACTGGACAGCCAGCCCTGGCTGATCCTCGCCGCGCTCGTCACCGTGTACATCGTGCTCGGCATTCTGTACGAGAGCACCATCCACCCGATCACCATCCTTTCGACCTTGCCCTCTGCGGGCGTCGGTGCGCTGCTCGCGCTGATGGCGTTTCGCACCGAGTTCAGCATCATCGCGCTGATCGGCGTGATCCTCCTCATCGGCATCGTCAAGAAGAACGCCATCATGATGATCGACTTCGCGATCGACGCCGAGCGCAGGGAAGGCAAGCGGCCCGAGGAAGCGATCTTCCAGGCGTGCCTGCTGCGCTTTCGCCCGATCATGATGACCACGATGGCCGCGATGCTGGGCGCGGTGCCCCTTGCGATCGGCTTCGGGGACGGCGCCGAGTTTCGCCGGCCGCTCGGAATCGCGATCGTCGGCGGCTTGATCGTGAGCCAGCTGCTCACGCTCTATACGACGCCGGTGGTGTATCTGTACCTCGACCGCTTCCGCCTGTGGTGCCGGCGCGGGGGGGCGGGGCGCACGCGCGGAGCCGCGCTGGAGGCACCGTGATTCTCCGTATGACCTGTCATTCCGACATCAGGTTTATCGTTTTGACCTTGGCGACTGCCGCGCTCGCCGGTTGCGCGGTCGGCCCCGACTACGAGCGGCCGGAGGTCCAGATCGCCCCCGCCTACAAGGAGGCGGGCGAGTGGAAACCCGCGCAGCCGCGGGACGATCTGGACCGCGGAAAATGGTGGGGAGTCTTCGGCGATCCGCAGCTCGACGCGCTCCTCAGGCAAGTCGAGATATCGAACCAGAACGTGCGGTTCGCCGAAGCGCAGTTCCGCCGCGCGCAGGCCCTGGTCGCGGCCTCGCGCTCGGCGTACTTTCCAGCGCTCGATGCCGACGTTTCGGTGGTTCGCAGCCGCTCGCCGACAGGGGTGACCGGCGGCACGACCGCGGGCCGCATCGTTACCAACCGCTCCGCGAGCTTGAGCGCCGGGTGGGAAGCGGACCTGTGGGGCCGGCTGCGGCGCGGGGTCGAATCGAGCGAGGCGGGTGCGCAGGCGAGCGCAGCGGACCTTGCGTCGGCGCGCCTCTCGGCGCAGGCGGAGCTCGCTGCCAGCTATTTCGTGCTGCGCGTCCTGGACGCGCAGAAGCAGCTGCTCGATGACAACGTCGCGGCGTTCCAGAAGTCGCTCGACCTTACGAAGAA
>Ga0137464_1000113_pt1 | contig 25181 bp, 40 predicted proteins | sample EasRivERMGT814_2_FD_102306 | JGI IMG/M metagenome (GOLD analysis project Ga0137464, IMG submission 102306) | Soil microbial communities from meander-bound floodplain in the East River, Colorado, USA - East River MetaG ERMGT814_2 | ecosystem: Environmental > Terrestrial > Soil > Floodplain ...
AGGGCAGCATTTAGCGTTCAAAGACAAAAGTGCTGAGAAGGACTATTTTTATAACAAGAACAATAAGACTTGATAGCAGTAGCGCATGCAAAAGGCGCTGATGTTTTACTCCTGGGAGAGCAACCTGATGGAAGTAACATTCCATTAGGAAAGTTGTATCGTGCTCCCACTGGATTCATGAAGCCAGCAGCGGTAGGGACAGCGGTGGCGGGGACTGCGCTTGCGCTATTTGATCCAGACCCAGAACAGGTAGCTGCAGCGGGAGTTATGGGAGCATTAACACTGCGAAAAGCGCCTGGTAGAGACGCCTTTTTTACTGCGCCAAAGACGGCGGATAAGTTTGCTTCGTGGGTTAAAAGCACACTCCCAGAAGGTCGTTATTCGTTTGTAGAACCCTCTGCGGGTGAAGGCGCGATTAAAAAACATTTCCATTCCGCTAAGGCTTATGATATTTCTCCTCAAGGAGCAGGAATAGAGAAGGCAGATTTCTTGAAGAAAGATCTTGGTTATAAGCCTGGAAGGGTGTTTGTTGGTAATCCTCCTTTTGGCAGCCGTGGGGATTTAGCTAAGGCCTTTATAGAGAAAGCTATGAAAGAAGGAGACTACGCCGCTTTCATCCTGCCTAGAGGCTTTGCTTCTGAGGCTTTCAACTGGCAGGTTAAAGGTGGGCGCCCTATCGCGCAGGTTCTGCTGCCAGAGGACAGTTTTGTTACTCCAGAAGGTCAAGCGGTTAGTGTCCCTACTATTGCACAGATCTGGAAGCGAGGAGAAAGTCTACCGCGGCCAGCTGCGCTAGAAGCAAGTAAATTTACATGGTCAGAAGGACCAGAACACCCGAAAGGGTTTAACACTTATATCCGGCGGGTAGACCCGAAGATTGTTGACGAAAAGGAACTCTCTACAGGAGCGCATTATATAGCTAACTTAACACGTGAAGAGAAGACTAATTTAGGAAGAACAGATTGGGGCGCGTTGGACGAAATAGGGACTGGGCATCCGACGCTGAATAAAGTTGTATTAGAGCGGGCGATAAAGGGAGAACCACTTGTAACTCCTATGCGGATATTGGGTGCTGAAGCAGTAGCTACTGGAGCGGCTGTCGCGGGAACCGCTATTGCGCTAGATCAGATGAGTTCAGAAGAGATCGCAGGGCTGTCAACTGCCGCCATACTGGTTGCGGGGAGGCCGAAGACTCCGGGCGGGATGTGGCATCCAGAGGCGGTGAAGAGGTTGGCGGAGCGCGGCTCCGCCACCACCGACATGCTAACCTCCATCGCCCTAATCGGAGGGGGGGCTGCGTTGATGGCAGCCGCCGACCCGGAGAACCTCGGGAAGAGAGCGCTGCAGGGAGCCGCCCTGGGCCTCGGGGTTCGGATGTTTCCTTGGGGCCGAGCTGGCGAAGGCATGGACAAGGGTCTTGGGTTGATGTCCACCCGCGTTAAGAATATCGCGCCGGAGCTGCACCAGCGCTGGATTACCTTCGAACAGCAGCTACTATCAAGGATGTCCGCGATGAAGTCGGCCGCCGACCCCTTTCTAGTCCAGCTGAACAAAGTGCCGTCGGCCCTGCGCAGCGAGCTAAACCGCGCAATCCTTACCAATGATCCCCTTGCGATCAATGCAGCAATCGCTGCTACCGGCGACGCAAAGCTAGCTCAGGGCTGGCGAGTCGTTCGAGCCATGCTCCAGCAAACTGGCGACATCCTTCAGTCTAAGGGCCGCCTCGGAACCCTGCTAGAGGATTACTTCCCTCGGGTTATAAAGGACCAAGAGGGACTAATGAAGGCCCTCGGACAAGACGTTCGTGGGCAGCTCGAATTCGCGCTGATGGAGGCGGAGGACAGAGCACTCAAGACGAGAGGGAGTGATCTGACGCAGTTGGAACGCTCACGGATCATCAACGATTACCTGCTCGCGCCGTTACGGAAGGGGAGCCAGCCGGGGTGGGCCAAGGGACGAACTATCCCTGAAATCACGAAGGCGATGGAACCCTTTTATCTGAATGCTACTGATAGCCTTCATGCTTATATCCGGTCGGCGGCCCTCGACATCGAGAAGGCAAAGTTCTTCGGCAAGGACACGCAGACCGTTAAGCAAAGTGGGCAGCAATACATTAACCTGGATGCTTCCATCGGTAACGTTGTACAGCGCGTTATGGACGAGAATCGCTTACCGCGAGCGCAAGCCATCGAGCTGTCCGCGATGCTCAAGAGCCGCTTCGGTCCCGGCGAACGGGTTAGTCGTGCCAGCGTGCAGGACGTTCGGAACGTAACCAATGCGCTGCTCCTCGGCAATCCGCTTTCGGCGGTTGTGCAACTTGGTGATCTAGCCGCTTCCGTCGCGGTGCATGGCTGGGTGCCGACGCTGCAGTCGCTGAACCTCGTCCTTACAGGCCGCGCTACGATTCGACCGAAGGATATAGGGCTGATCAACCATATCGGAGAAGAGTTCGTTACGAACCGTTCGACCGCGAAGTTCCTTCAAGGGATGCTGAAATACAGTGGGTTCTCTGGCGTCGACTACCTTGGGAAGGTAGTTAACCTTAACGCGGCGAAGGTTAGATTCGAGAAGCTGGCGAGGTCGCAGGAAGGCCAAGCCTACATCGCGAGCAAATACGGAGCGTCGTTTGGGGCTGATCTGCCGCAGTTGATTCAGGACCTGCAGGGAGGAAAGCTCACGCCAGCGACTCGATCGTTCTACTTTGGAGAACTCTCGCGGGTTCAGCCGATATCGAAGTTTGAGATACCACAGATGTATCTGGAGAATCCCGATATTGGAAAGGCTCTTGGCGGGTTGCCGATCGACGCACGAAGCTTCTACCAGCTTAAGAGCTTTATGCTAAAGCAAGCGGATCTGATCCGGCGGGAGAGTTACAACGAGATCAAGAGTGGGAACCGTGCAAAGGGCCTCGGGAACCTCATAAAGTTCTCTCTCGCCCTCGGCATATCCGGTGCTGCTCCCGCGATGATCCAGGACTTCTTGATGGGCAGGCCCTACACGCCTGAGTGGGACGATATTCCGATGAATGCGCTGAGGAACTTTGGGTGGTCGCAGTATACGTTGGATAAGGCCAAGAAGGGAAAGTTTGGAGAGGTCCTTGGGAGCTTGGCGATCCCGCCTTATCAGCTATACGAAGAGCTGGTGCGGGCTGACCCGAAGGCGATCAAGTACCTCCCGCTGATTGGGAAGGTGCTGTTCCAGCAAGAATGGACAGAAGAGGGTAAGCAGCGAGGAGAAGAGCGCCGCTCCACAGAGGCACTTCGGAAGGTAGATCGAGAACTGCTGCCCTGGATTGGTGATCCTGACGCAGCGACGAAGCGAGAAATCAGGGAACGTAAGCGCGATGTTCGCAATACTTCTGAGTATCGAGAGATGGCCCGCGAACGTAAGCGGCGGAGAGAAGAAAGAGAGGCGCAATAATGGATGCTATGCGTATGATAATGGAATCCCGCCAGCGAGACGTTAACCCGTTCCGGGAACTGCTAAAGCAGATGGGTGCCTTCGGCGGGCCGAACCTCAACGAGCTTGGCGGAGTGCCGCAAGAGGGCGGGCAGCAGCAAGCATCGGGGATGCAACCGGCTCCGCCTGACCCCGCCGAACAGATGCGGAAGCTCGTGGCGATGCTGATTGCGAAGGGGATGCCGCAGGAGCAAGCAATTGCTAAGGCTCGTCAGCTGGCTCAAGGCGGTGGCGGTGCATAGTGGCTGTCAACTTCCCGCCACCACCCTCCGGCCAGCCAGTCGACAGCTGGCAGTGGCGGGATTGGTTCTTTCGGCTGTTGGGGCTGTTTACACCAGCAGGGCCTCCAGCAGCTGGGGATGGACTGCTTGGGCAGGTGCTCGTGTCAGGTGGCTCCGGCAACCCGCCGGTCTGGACGACTACTCGGATCGAGCAAGCGTTCACCAGTCAGGTAACTGTAACCGTTACACACAACTTCGGTCGGAGACCGCTTGTGCAGGTCCTCGACCTTACTGACTCTGTAATGATCCCCATGCAGGTGTTCCACGGCGACGTCAACACCTTCATCGTATCCTTCTCAATTCCGACTTCGGGAACAATTATTGGACTCTCTTTATGATTGAAATTACGCGGGATAGGCAGGCAGGAACAGTTATTCTGGAAATGGTTCCAGAAGATCTGCTACAGAAAAAGGAGACCTTACGTGACGATGCAGTAGAGCGGACCAGGATGGTGGAATATTGCTGGAAAACCTGCCCTGGCACCGCGCACATAACTGGACTGCCTGATTCACCTTCACACTTTTGTGACTTTCATGTTCATCGCTCCGCGCGCATAGACCTCAAGGTGGGGCTGTGTGCTAGTGGAGCAATTCAATCTTTCAAATAGGAGCTTTAAAATGGCAAACTCTCAAGCAATGACTTCGGTATTCAAGCGCGATGTAATGATGGCCCGGCACGCTTTCTCAGCGACGCTGATTCGTGCAGCAACGACGCTGGATACTTTCAACATCGCACTGTTCCTCGCGAGTGCGAGTCGCGGGGCCGCCGACACCGTTTACAGCACCACCGGCGAGCTGGCGGGAACCGGGAATTATACTCAGGGGGGAATTGCGCTGACCAACGCAACCGCCCCGGCGCTGGATACCACTATCGCACACTGGACGCCGAGCGCCAGCGCTAGCTGGGCAGCCCTTACCTCGAGCGGGAGCTTTGACGCCGCCGTGATCTACAACGATACGCACGCGACCAAGTATGAAGTCTCGGTCCATACCTTTGGTGCGCAGTCGATTACTGCAGGCACCTTCACCCTGACGATGCCGACGAATGACGGCACGACTGGCCTAATTCGATTCGCGTAGTAGTATCCCTTGATGTTGCGCCTGCATTTTATTTCAGTGCAGGCGCAACTGTTGGGGCCTCGATCAAACAGACCTTGCAAGAATGACCACATATCATGGCTAACTTGATGGCTTGGTATCTCGACATTTGCCCTCCAGGAGGGCAGTGCGTGATTTGGCAGAATCCTGACTGCTCGCTGAACTTGATTGTTACGTTATGCCCGCATCATATGCGGGTAAAGTTCAACAATGGGTTGTCGGATGCCGACACGTATCGCGCGATTAAGGCGAGCTACGCTATCCGGGAAAAGGCCAGATACGCGGCAAAGTTAGCACTCAAACTGGATAAGGAGCATCCGGGGCTTCCTTATGTTGTGGGTACGGATGGCACTTTTACTGTCTTGTCCGGCGTAACAGGCCCGGCACGAACCGCTGTGCGCTCTGCTGTTGATGCGTCGATTGCTGGACTGGAGCGCCCGACCGGAACCAGCGCGGTGGTGATCGCCTAATGGCTAAGGCGTTAATGGCGGCATTTACTTCCATCCCCCTGGCGACGGCGGATGAAAATAACCTGTTTGGCTACTCTTCGGACTCGACTTCTGAAGGACCGACTCAAGCTAGTTGCACCGAGAATGCTGTGTTTTCAAAGCTACGCGCCAACATTATTGCTGGCGGTTCTGGAACGAATAACTTTCAGTTTCGTGATGCTGGAGCCAACGGTTCGCAGTTAGCAACCAGGGCGGGAGCAGGAGTCTGTGAAGATACGGTCAACACCGACACGCTGACGGCGGGCGATTTATTTAACATCGCTTACACGGACACCGGCAGTAACTCAACTATCAGTTGGATGGCTGCCAACATTGAGTTCGCCAGCGGATACGGCGCGATTCAAGGGGCGGCGGCTTATACGGGTGTCGTATTCGACGTGGCTTCAGCAACGCGGTTCATCGGTCTCGCCGGAGACTTGGCTGCGGATGGTGAAGCAACTGAAGCCAATGTCGGTTTTAAAGTTCGCGGCTATACGACTTTTGAAGCACTTCAAGTCCGCGTATCGGCCAACGCAAGGACCAACGATTCTGTATTTCGTAATCGCATAAACAGCGCCAATGGAACGGGAACGATCACATTCGCTGCCGCCGAAACAGGGCTGAAAACTGCGCTTGGCTTGGCCGATGCTATTACTGCTGGGCAAATCATCAATGCCTCTATCACTCTGGGTACTGGTGTTGAGGATTTAACGGTCAGGTTTGTAGCGACAACGCTGAAATCAACCTCGACGAAACAGGATGTTTGGTCGCAGCAATTCGGAGGCACAAACCGCGCCGCGTCAGCGACAGCGAATTATGTTCCGATAATGGGGTTCATGCCCTCAATCGCTACCACGCTAACAGAGGCAGAGACCCGGATGAAGCCGGGCTTTGCCGGAACTGCAAGTAATCTTCGCTGTTACCTGTCTGCCAATACTTACACGGTGTTCGGCACGCTGATTCTTATGAAGAATGGCGTGGCAGCGATAACGTTAAACATCACAGCGCTTGGCGGGGCTGCGTGGTATGAGAACACGAGTGATACGGTAGCTTTCGACGATGACGACGAGTTCAGCCTTGAATTTGACGAGGGCACAAGCGGAAATATAACTATTCAAATGGCGGGGCTGACGCTTGCGATACCTTCCGAAACATCGGTAGCGCTAACAGGTGTCAGTGGAACAGGCGGAGTTGGAACACTGGTTCCTGGTTTTGCCCTTGCAGCTAGCTCTGTCGTGGGAACTGGTGCAGCGGGAAGCTTGAGCCCGAGTAGTTCGCTGGAGCTGACTGGAATATCGGGAACCGGCTCATTGGGAGCGCTTGCTCCGAGTAGCCTTATCGGACTTACGGGAGTTGGGGGCAGTGGCTTCCCGGGAGATGTGAATCCAGCGTTTAGTGCTAGTCTTGAGGGACTGGAAGCGATAGGCGAGACGGGGCTGCTAGATGTTTCTTTCGCGCTTCCGCTTGGTGGCGTGGAGGGAATCGGTTTCGTTGGGGACCTGACGATTTCCTCCGGAGATATTACACTTGCACTAACGGGGGTGGAAGGGACAGGCGAACTTGGGACTTTAATCCCAGGAATTACAAAGCCCTTGATCGGCTTGTTTGCGGTGGGACGTGTAGGAACGCTTTACCCTGGCGGAGCGATTTTTGGATGCACGATAGACAGTCCGATTATTCTCACCCCACAGATCTTGGGCGGGACGATCCAGCCAGACGCGGGAGGTTACTTTTCGAACCTAGGCAACGCGGGTATTACGATGGACGTAACGATTTCAGGCACCACCCTCCACTTCGAGGATGGTATTTTAGTAGCAGTAACTTAAAGGAGTATTATCATGACGATAGGATTTATTTTCTGGCTGTTGATGATTATCTGGCTAGTGTTTGGTATCTGGTCATTTCGCTCTACGCCTAACTGGCCATTTGCAGCGGGCAGCGGGCTTGTATTCGTGCTGCTATTTCTACTCGGCTGGAAGGTGTTCGGCTGGCCGATTGCGGGATAAGCAATGGTTAAACCATACGTTAAGCGCCAGCTTGATTTAACCGCCGTGTTCATCGCTTTGATCGCGGGTGTTTGCTCCGCCATACCTGCAACTATTATTGCATGGAATACCAAGTCGGCGGTGGTGGAGAAGGCTGAAGCTATTAACGCCAAAGTGGATCAGGTTGCTGAAAAGGTTGAGGTTATTCATAAAGCGACCAATTCATTGACTGAGCAGCTGGTTGAATCTACCGCGTCAGACAGCTTGCAGAAAGGCCGGACACAAGGTGCGGCGGATGAAAAGTCTCGCGCTGCCGGGAAGGTTCTTTTGCCGGATCGGTATGACGCTAAAAAATAGTAGAAGGAAATAAAATGCCACTAACTAAAGCGGAAAAAGATAACCTGCTGGCGCAAGTCAACGCGCTGGTTCCAGATGCGCCAACGGTCACAACCGACGAGCAGACGCAGGAGATTCCTTGTGACGCAGGATACACTGGAACGAAGCTTCAGAAACGCACAGTCACGACTACGGACGGCGTAGCTGACGATCCGTCGTGGACTGACGTAAGCAATACCTGCGTGCTGATTCCGCCGCCACTTGAGGGTAAACTCAAGTTTATCAAGTCCTACCCTACGAATGTCGGCGCACCTGCCGGAACGCAGTGTTGGTTCGGCAAGCATACGCAGTGGGCCTATTGTTCGGTTGACGGCAAGCTCTATGCCTTCGGCGGGGATGGCGACTGGCGACTACAAGACCTAGCGTTCAAGCAGAATCAAAGCCTGACAGCGTGCGTGAGTTATAACTTCGCTGCCGATGGCTTGATGGAGCAGATAACACCATCACGCGGCGATCCTGCGGACGGCACTGCGCCCTACAAGCACGACGGTTGTACATGGGGCTATAACTCGCAGGAGGATAAGTTCTACGGTATCCCAGGGTATCAACCGGACTACAAGGCGGAGAACGATCCACACCAGATCATGCGGGCGCTCTATGTGGTTCACTCCCTTGAGCGGCAAACCGGTAAATGGGTGCTCGGCCCGTCATCAAGGGGCGTTTGGTATAAGGAACATTGGGGCGGATGCTACGACTCGACGCGTAATAGATTCTGGTTGCAGTGCCCAAGCACGAGCGGCGCTTATGGCAACCTGCGCTGGTTCGATTGCACGGCCACTACGTGGGGATTGAATAACCTCAAGCAAACGCCAGGACTCGCCTCGTATCCGGGCATCGCCTTTGCGCTCTCGACCGCGCCGTGGTGCCAACGATACAACCCGACGACGGATGAGATCATAGTGTTTGACGGCTACCGTGGGCACGTCATTGCAATTCCCCTGTCAGGGTTGCCCTCGCCTGTGCCGCGAATTGTTGCTGATGTCCCGCGGCTGCTGGCGCAACCCGGAACGCCAACGAACACGGTAGGCGAGCCAGTCGGCACGATTGAAAACGGGTTCTGCCTTTCGATTAAGCGGCAGAAGGCGTTTATCAGCTACAACAAGCAGAACAAGTATGTGGCGGGCGGCATCGGTGGCGTAGTCGCCGTGGACCTCGTTACCGGCGCTATCGACCATGCCGACTATCCAACTCCGCCAGGCCCGGATGAAGGGCAATGGACGCAGGCCGAGTATGACGATACGAACGACTGCCTGATCCTCGCCGGCAACATCAATACGGATCATCAGTTCGGAAAGACCTTCCTGCGTTATGAATTTAAGGAGCCGGTATGAGTATGCCTGTTTGGAGACAAGGTATGGCCGTAGGGGAGTGGAAGAAGTTAGCGAACTCCACACGATCTGGCAAGAATCCTGACGGTTCGCTGATAGTGCCTGACGATTATTTCACTTTTGCAGGGCTGACGCCTCCAAGTCAACGCCCCGCGCCGTATACGGGCATGGCGGATTTTGGGACCAACAAATATGGCTATGTCGGATGGGGAAACAATCAAAAGTCACAGACCAGCAGCGGCGGGCCTGCGACGTATTCAGGTATGTGGTTCGATGAAGAACTGTGCGATATGTATACCGATGGCGGCGACTCCCGTTGGGGGGAAACCTCAGTTCATAAATATAGCTTCAACTGTGACGATCCGTTTTGGACTCCAGCGGTCATTAAGTCGTCGCACAAGGATAACTTCCGTGTGCCGAGCACTCCACAAGGGCAGTCACCAATCGTTTACCCAGTAGCTTGGCCGGCAGACTGCAACAGAGTTAACAAGATGTATGACGGCACGCGGCGCGGCGGTCATACCTACCATACACAATGGTTCATCCGGGGCATGAACGCGCTGGCGTGCTTCGGCTCGCATCAATATTTTCCTGTCGATATGGGTTCCAGTCCCGAGGTCGAAGTCGCGGACCTGACCAACGGGTGGTGGGTTCCAGCGATGCAGGAGGGCGCTGGCCCGATTGCCACGATACCTATCCATACCGGAGACAACCTTCCGTGGATGGCGAAGCACACGATGACAGAGGACGTATGGATGTGGCGTGGCGACCGGCTGATGGTTTGGCGCTACGCGACCGGGCTTTACGATACCGTGTTCGTCGGCTATGCAGGAATGCGGCTGTCAGGTGCTATTGATCTTGCCAGCGGCAACATCTTTTTAGCCGGTCAAATCGGCACAGCCCCCCATCAATACTTCACCATCGAGCTTGAGGCACCTTATACGCACCAAACCGTTACACTGGATGGCCCTTTTGCCAGCCAGTTAACACCGAACCGGAAGGGCGGCTTGTGGTTTTCAAGCGACCTGCAGCAAATCCTTTACTTCAAGGACGACGGCCACGTGCATACGGTAAAGCCTCAAACGGGTAATACCTACGAGGTTGATCGGATAACGACAACGGGTGAAGTGCCACCTGCGGGTAGTATGACTGCAAAGGCTGGCGGACCGTTGAACAACTTCCAAGACTGCCCCCCGCTCGGTGGGATGTTCTGCCGGATGGGCGACACGAAGCCGAGTTACTTCCTGGCGACAATATGACACTCGGAGAGAAACAACGGCTGTTTTGTTTCAACGTCGGCAAGTTGATTGTTTGGGCGAACGAGCAGGGTTATGAGCTACGCTTTGACGAGGCGTACAGGACGCCAGAGCAGGCCGCTCTCAATGCAAAACGTGGTAGCGGCATCTCCAACAGTTTGCATACTAAGCATTTGGCTATCGACTTGCCGCTGTTTCTGGATTCAGCTCTAGGCGTCGATGATGATATTTACCAAGCTGACAGTGAAACCTATCGCCCGCTTGGAGACTACTGGAAAACTCTGCATCCACTTAATCGGTGGGGCGGAGACTTTCCAGGTGACGGGAACCATTTCTCAATGGAACACGAAGGAGTGAAATGAAGATACTAGCTGTTATACCCTTGCTGTTACTTGCTGGTTGCCCCGGATCGCTAACACTCAAGGAGCTAAGCGCAGAACAGATCAAGGCGCTGGACGGGCTATTAGCCTGTAGCCAGATCAATTCGACCTACGGGAAGGGCTCGACGATTTTAGCTAACGCAGATAAGCTGCCTAAGGGTAACTCGACGGGGAAGACGGTGATTACCTGCGGCGATGCCGTCATGACGATCGACTACTCGTCAACGGTCCCGAACACAAAGTCAACTCCGTAAGCAAGCACTTACTGCAGTTAGAACACTTCAGCTTGCCTTGGCGGTAAGCGGACTTGTGCTTTTGCACGGCGCGGAGGGAGACTCCGAGGCGGGCCGCGATCAGGGGAGTGAAGCGGTTCTGCCGGTAATGGTGGAAGAAGAACCACTCGCAGCAGTAACCGAGGTCAGTGGTGATCAGCTCTTTAAGGGTGATCCGCACGCTTTTCTCTTTCTGTAATACACTTTCAGGTAAGCGAGATACTTCTCGCGGTTAGCCGCATGGTGCTTCTCGTTCTTCTCTTGAATTTTCAGCTTGTTCTTTAGGTAGTATAGACGGTAGCTGACTGGATTGTAACTCATGGGTGTTATGGTCCCGTAACGTCGGGGTCATTCCCCACCTTAACAATTACACTAAGCCACATCTGGCCCGTAACGTCTGGTGCGAGCTTGAGGTAGCCCCCGCGAATTGCTCCATTCAACACGTCCTCGAATCCCGAGAAGTTCGGGAAGTAGGTATGGACCTGCTGGTAAGCTTCCTCGTAGCGGACGCGCCCCTTTCGGCGGACGAACTCAATAAAGCGATCAGCGGCAAGCGAGTCCTCCGTGCGGCCGATGCGGGAGAAGACCTTGGGCAGGTCAGTCTCCACCCCCTTGAGCATCTGGTCCGCGACTTTGAGGTCCTCGGCTTCGATGATAAGGTCGTCCCGGCGGGAGGCAGCTAGGATCATCGCGAGCTTGTGGACGTGGGTTTGCTTGCGGGCAATGTGTCCCATTACTAGGTCGTCGTCGTAATGGGCCTTGGCCTCGGTCCACAGGTTCACATACCACTCGCTGCCCCACTTATAGGCGGCGGGAGTGAGGATGTATTCGCCCACGAGATTGACGGCGATATGCTCCAAGTCATGTATGAGCCTCCGCCTAAGTTCGTCGTGGCCTTCCTGTATGTTAAGCTTAGGGTAAGGCACGAATCTCTCTTTCTCGTCGCCATAGAGAAACACACAGCGAGATGCAAAACCCCCGGATACCGCACTCTTGGGCATGTTATCCGAAATCCAGCTAGGGGTCGTCGCGCCGAAAAGATTAATCCACGGGCTGTCGATAACGTCATTCCCAGACATCTTAGTAATCTTTTCATATTTCTTGTCTCCATCCCAAAGTTCGATGAACAGGTTGATGAGGTCTTGATCCTTAGGGTTTATAAGGGAGCCAAGTTCGCGGGAGACCAGAGTCACCGCCGACATCGGAACCCACTCGTCGCCGAAAGGGAAGCTCTCGCTGGCGGCTGCGAAGGCCCCGACGAGCGCTTGCCAAGTGATGTTGTTGGGGCCGAACTTGATGCCAGGGACCTCGCGGAGGAGGTTCATACTGAGGTCCGCCGTGGTCGACTTCGTGATGACTCCCGGCGGGCCAACTAGGATGATGAACAAGCCGGGGGTCCAACGGAACTGGTCCTGATCAATCCACACGTGCTTGCGCAATGCACCTGCAATTGCACTAATCGCTGCCCAAGCTCGCATGATCTTAGGCGACTCCATGTGGCTAGTGTATTGCAGGAAGGCAGGGATCCAATCTGGAAAGTAGCGTTCAGACATCGCGCAGCCAAGCTGCACTGATGTTGTTGTTACGACAGAAGAAGCGAAGTTCTTCTGCGCTTCCTGTTGCAAAGCTCAGTTCGCGAATTCCGCAAGCTCCACATTGAGGCACCATTACTGTAGTGCTTCCGTCTTCTGGCCATGCCCATTTACATTCTCGGCAGAAATACAGTTTATATTTCTTCATACGCAGCCTCCCCAAGATTCGCGGCTGATCTTAACTCCAGTAGGAATGATCAGTGGATCATCGTAGGGGATAACGATCTTCGAAACTTCCTTAAGTTTGCTCACTAGTTCTTCCTCTCTGCTGGTTGGTAGTTGCCCTGCGAGTGAGTCGTGCACCTGTAGGAGAACCTCTACCTCTGGCAGCTCGCGGTAGATCGCGAGCCAAATGCGATTGATCAGGCCGCCGACCGTTGACTGAGGTATCCAGGCGACCGCCTCCGGCAGGATGTCGTTAGTCCTGTCGAAGATATGCCAACGATAGCCGAACTTGTTCTCTACGAAGCGGTGTCGGCGGATTTGCTCTTCTACTCGTGTATGTAAGTTCTTGATACCAGGATGAGCACCGAACCAAAGCTTCTGTGCACGATCTACTTCATGTATCGTCCGTCCGGTGTGGGCAGCAACTGTTTTTGCAGACCCCACATAATTAGTTGCGTGGCAGAATACTTTCGCAAACTCTCGTCGATGCTTCCTAGGCCCACGATGATCTGGATACTTTGGATGACCTTCCACCAGCTCTTCCAGGGGGGGTAATTCCTGCCCATCGAGGACGTATACGTTAAGCAAATGAACATCCGCTCCCGTCCGGAGCGCGGCTTTAAGAATTTCATCATTAGCCTCCCAGGCAACCACTTGCAAATCCGCACGATCCAGGTCCATATCGAAGAACGTGCAGCCCGCGTCAGGGCCAAACATACTGCGTATGTTAGGTAAAGCAAAATCCATAGAGCCTCTAGCAGAAGCCTTGCCAGCAGACTTCGACTTATCCGAAGGGATAGTCTGAAGATTACCGCCGCTTCCGAAAGCATTTTCCGAGCTTGAGAGTCGATACGAGTATGGCGCACTTTTACCTTCGGCATCTCCTGCAATGTTGAAAGAACAGCGCATCCGACCATCATGGTCGAGGCGCATTAGAACGAAATCTTTGAGCCACTTGTTGAGCGTGCGGATGTCCGCGACTGCGTTGCAGATGGGCTTGAGCAGCGGCTCACGGTTCCCGACCAAGGTCAGGGCTTCGTCGTCCATCGTCGGGCGCATCTTGAGGGATCCTTCGGCATCCTTCACTCGCTTCATCACGGGCTTTTGCAGGAGGTCGTCGTAGAACAGCGCCATCATTTGCTTTGGCGAGCCTACGTTGATGGAATGGCCCAGGATGCTGTAGAGGAAGCCCTCCCGCGAGGACAGCTCGCCTTGGATGTCCGCCGCGAGGCGGTCTCGGTTCTCTGGGATGACTCGAATTCCCTTCAGCATCGCCCGAAGGACGGGCCAGAAGAGAGCTTGCTGGACAGCGTCGACCTCTGTGAGGTTCATCTTCGCGAGGGTGGCGGTTAGGACCTCCCCGACCTCGCGAGTGTAGACACAGTCCTGGCAGTTGTAGTTCCAGTTCCGTTCGTCCGTAAGCTTCCCATCGGTGTTCTTACCCTCGTCTTTCCAGTAAACGTAATGGTCTGCATACATGCTGCCGAGGAAGCTCAGGCCCTTCGGGAGGGCGCAGAACGCAGAGTGCTGGCTGATCATCGTGTCTTGGCAGCGTTCGTGCTGGCTGCCGGGGACGAAGAGCCAATGGCGGGCGATATACTGGGCGTCGTAGAGGCCGTTCTGCCAACGGATATGGACCTTGGGATGCGTGAATAATTGGCGGAGCTTCCAGATAATCTGAGTCTCTTCCTCTTCGCTCCAGTATCCCTCGCTGTTTGCGCGAGACATGAAGGGGATACAGAGAGCGTCGATGCGGGACCAGGAGAAACCGAGGCAGGAAATATGCCCGACCTTGGTCTCGATGTCGAAGTCGAGCCAGACTGCTTCGTCTCCAAAAATCGCTTGCTGCTCTACCATAAGCAACGTCTTCATAACCTCAGCGAAGCCTGGCTTTATGCGGAAGTTCCAAGCCGGGGGGGAGTAGCCAGAGAGGGCGCGCTTCGCTCGCTTAAAGTCGAGGACGACGAGCCGGCGCTGGGGCCATTCCCGCTGCACGCTGGCGGGGTGGATAGTCGGGATCAGGCGGTGGCCGGTAGAGGACTTAAGGTGGCTCCCGCGCCATTTAAGGATGCCCCAATTACCAGTAAGGGCCCACATGCTGAGATTGCCTACCGTGATGATGACCTCTGGCTGGACCATCTCGATCTCTTTCAGGAGTCGCTGGTAGCCTTCCAGAACAATCGGCAGGACATATCTGTCGCGTAAGGGAAGGTGGGCCGCCGTGATGTCCTTTTTCCTTAGCGCTACCCAAGCCCCCAGGAAGTTGTTCAGTGGGCGATAGTTCACGACGTTGCTGACGTAGCAGTCGGAGCGCAGAATCCCGGCCTCCCCGAGCATCCGATTTAGCTCTTGGCCAGAGGCTCCGACGAACGGGCGGCCTTCGCGTTCTTCCTGCTCTCCCCAGCACTCTCCAATCAGCATGAACTTCGCTGGGATTGGTCCGTCACCGTGATTTAGCACTTAGAATCCTCCCAATTTCTTGCCGCACTCTTGAACAGCTCTAGCCATGACGTAGTTTAGCTCTTCCTCTGTTAGCTCAGGATGCTTCTCCTTGAATCTAGCCTTTACAGCAGCCAGTGTTTGTCGCATACTAGCTGCTAGTGCCTTTGTGCGACGCTGAGCTACCTCTTCATACGCATCGTCGCTGTAATCGTTAGCCATTATACCTCCAGTGCTAGCTGTTGATCCAGCGCCTTTAAGCGCGCTAGCGCGATGCCGTAGCTGGCGGGGTCCTGCTCGATGCCGGTAGCAAGGACCTTAAGTTCGTGCGCTGCCGGGAATATAGGTCCGCTCCCGCAGAACGGATCGAGGACTCGGTCGCCGGGGTGGATGCTGCGAGCAAGGAGGTCGATGAATAGGTTCACAGGCTTCTGGGCTGCGTGCCCGAGTTGCTTGTCAGGGGGGTAGATCAGCACGTCGCCCTTTAGATGATTCACGAACTTCTTACCCTTAACGGCGTAGAGGATTAGATCATACTGCCGTTGGGGGCCGTTCTGTGGCCAAGGAGCGCGAGCGGCGTTAGGCTTGTGGTAGATCAAGGGCGTGCGGAACACTTGCCAGCCAGCGGCCACGAACATATCTTTGCAGTCGTAAAAATGGTCTATATCGCAGAACCAATATAGATGTGCCTGTGGTTTGGCGACGCGAATAAAATGAGTAGCACATACCTTCAGAAGCTCATAGAAGTTGTCCAGCGAGTCAGTGTAACCGTGCCCCCCGCCGCTGCCGCCGGCTCCACCGCTGTCCCCGAACTCGTCCGCTCCTATTCCATAGGGCGGGTCCGTTAGGATCACGTCGAATTTCTCAGAGTGCTCTTCGGCCAGAAGCCATACCAACGCGTCTTCGCAGAGCGCTGTGTGCGACTTGCTGCTAAAGGTCGCACCGACGCTTTCCGCGAGCGCGGTGTTCCGGCGGGTTTCTTCTTTCCTCTTGAGGACCTTAAACCCTTCGTCGAGCGTTTTCGCGGCGGCGACTTCGGGGTCGCTAAGGTGACGCGCAACAAGTAGCTCCCGTCGGGTAGCCTCTTGATATGTGCCTTTACTGGAACCTCGAACCTCAACTGCAAGCTCAGCCACGGGAGGTGCCGGGTTTCCGAGGGCGAGAGCTTGGGCGTCCCGGAGGCGCTTGAGGCGGGAGGTCGCTTCGGCGCGCTCTTGCCATGTAAGATCGTCCCGCCGGATGTTCTCTTCGAGCTCGGCTTCTTCCGCCGCGAGAGGAGAGAGTTCTCCGAGATCGTTGCAGGGGACTAACGGTCCTGCGCAAAGGATTTCATTGTATCTGAACGATCCTTCAAGTGCCCAGATGTCCCGTATTGCCCGCAAACGGCGCTCCCCGGCCACGAGAACGAGCTGCGTTTTTCCTCTTTGCTGTGGGTCATAGTAGGTCCTTATAACAATGGGGTGGAGAAGTCCGTTGTTCTGGATAGACTCAGCCATTTCATTAAGGCTGGCGGGCTCGAACTCACGTCGCTGGCGGTTAGGCGAGATCACAATTTCGCTTATGTTGATGAGCTTCATGCTTTATCCGCCCGCCGCTGTGCAGCTAGATCACTGTATCCTTGTGGGTAGCGTTTGTTTAACTTTTCCATGTTTGCCTTTTCTAGTTGCTCTAGCGAGAGACCATGCAAGCAGCACATTGCTGTAAAGTAAAACAACAGGTCCCCGAGTTCTTCTACTACGTTAACGCCATCTTGAGGTTTATTGTAAACCCAAGTCTTCTTCACGTTATCTATAAGCTCTCCGGCCTCTCCGCAAATACCGACAGCTGCATGAAGCTGTCCTTCTATGTGCTTATCGTGTTTCTTAAACAGCTTCATTACAAACGTTCTGTATTCTGGACTCATAGTATTCTCTTTATGTGTAAGTGGTTAAACAGACGACGAATCCAATAGCTGCGGATCACTGATATCACTGTGAAGATAGCCGTGATCCAAAAGCCGCTGCTTGCGGTTACTGGTAAGTCAAACAGAGGCAGCACTAACAAAGTAATGACGTAAGCTATGCCGAAGCCGATCGCCGTGCCGAGGCCAGCTTCAAGTAGGCTGTGCCAGCGCTTCTGCATCATAGAGTTGTTGCAATAGGTCTGCGTAGTCGCACAGGTCTACCAGGTTGTCTCAGTCGTGGGCCGCCGACTCCCGCACCAGCTTAACGCAGAGCATGAACTTTGCTACGTCCTTGCCGGAAAAGGGATGGTCAAGGACGATACTCGCGAGGGTAGCGATCTGGTTAAAGCTCTTCTCAACCGGTCCATAGGCTCGGCGGCGGTCTCCGTGCACGAGGGCATGTGCTTCAAGCGCCACACTGCTGTCGCTTGCATCTTGCTTCATTGCGTTTCTCCTGAAACGAACAGGGGCTTTCGCCCCTGCCCGAAGTTACATTACGACTTGAAAATCCCCGCGATCTTATCCAGCATATCTCCCTCATACATCTCCTGGGAGATCCGGACCTTCACGACCTTCCCCGCGAGCATCCGCAGGCTAAAGGGCTGGCCCGCGACATTCTGACCAGTGGCATCGCGGTATTGCCGCAGTACGCGGTTCTTCCCCGGCGACCAGTCTAGGGCTCCGCCCGGCGTGGTGTCGATAAAGCCGCCGCCGGTCAGAATGACCTGAGGCTGGAGCTTGAGCTTCTCCTGAAGCTGCGCTGGCACCTCGATGGTGATTGGGATGTCGCAGGCGAATCCAGACTTGCTCGGGTCCGCCTTGCCCTGCCACGCGCGGATCTTCGGCTCGCCAACCAGCGCGACGTAGAGGCCGTCGGCACTGCCGGGAGCTTCGATCGGGAGTGGCGGACGGCGGGTTGCCGCTTCGGTCGTGGTTGCATCGAGGAAGGATGCAGGATCAAATGCGCTTTCGTTTGTCATCTTCGTTTCCTTGTTAAGTGGTTGAGGTTCACTGGTTCCTTGCTACGGTAACGCGGCAGTGCTCCGCGCTAGAGGTTAATCTTTCCTTGGACTTGTGCTAGGATCAAGAGTTTTAGTCGCTTGTCCTTCTGGCTGATCCGCGTAAAGTTATAAGCCTCGCTGTAGGTGTCGAACTCCTTCATGATCCACTTCCAGCCTCCGCGGACAGCGATAACGCAATAAGGTTTCATAAGTAAGTGGTCTCCCGCTTAACGATCTGCACGGTGACCTGGTTCTCGAAACCCTTAAACGCAGGGCCCTTGAGGATCGTCTCCCGCAGGTCAGCTACTACATCCGCCGGCTTGTGGCCGGGAGGTAAGGGCAAGCGGAGTTGGATAGTTATGGTGCGAGCGATTCGGCGGCTCATTTTCGTTCTCCTATAAACACGACCTGCTGGCGCTTAAAGTCTATATATAAGTGTGCCTTCTGTCTGTTTGTCGGGGTGTCAGGCTGAATTGTTACAACAAAGTCCTTTATATCTTCCTTTAACTTTACGTCAGCACTAGCGTCTGCTGTGTAAAGAAGCGTAAGGAACTCTAACAGATCGCGGCCCTTCATTTCCCACCCCGTTGCTTCCAGACATCCAGGATCGTCGCGAAGTCAGGCTTGAGCTTGCTGCGGTAGCCCAAGCTGCGGGTCTTGGTGTCCACCGCGTAGGCGGCAGTGTCCCAATAGAAGGCGTCGCCCTCGCGGACCGTGTAAATCACGTCGGAAAAGAGTGGGGGGATGTCGGCGGCTAGCGCCTTTCCTATCGACTTTACCATTATCCGCGTAGTCTGTGTTAGCTCGTCGGTCTGCCTGTCGATGTGCGCCGTTAGGGCGAAGGTCGCCGCCATGCCCTGGGTACAGAGGCGCAGGAAGTTCATCAAGTTGTTCTGCGCAACTCCGTAGTCAGACGGCGAGGCCGTTGGCTTGTTGCCAATCACCATCTTCATAGCTGCGTTGGCGGTCTCAGTAAGAGAATCCATCACGAAGATCTTGTCGGTTTCCCACTTATCAACGGGGCCAAAGGTCTTCCCGGTGCGGTCGTCGGGGAAGTTGGAGAGAGCCTTGAGGATCTTCCAGAAAGCGTTGTTTACGCTTCGGTTTGGATCTACCATCTTGGTGATGGATTCGTAGGAGAGCTTGCCGACCTTATCGGCGGCCTCTACCAGCGAATTAAGGTCAATTGGCGTCGTGAGGGATTGGTGCCAGTGCAAGCACTCTGGGACCTCCCGGATAGGCTTGGCGCTGGCGTCCCGCCAGTAGCCGAGCAAAGTCTCCAGCCCGTTTTCGGTGAACAGCACGAAGACTTCCTTGCCGTTGGCCTGCGCCCAATCGCAGAGGGTCCCGATCGAGTATGTCTTGCCGGTTCCGCCGGGTCCCATCAGTAATATATTCGGCCCGCTAAGCGGCCTCGTTGTTGCTTCGCTCATAACTCTGTCTCCTATCTAGTTGCGCTAGAGCAAGCTCCAGCTCTCGTGCGAGGACTGCTCGCGGCAGGAGGTCAATCGCAGGAGACCCCAGGACTGTTAGAACGCTGCCGGGAGTAGACTCCGGCAGTGGCCAGGGTGGGCAAGCCCGACAGGGTGCAGTGAACCCTCGCCACTCTCCGCGGCCCCAGACTCTCCCCCAAAGCTTGCCGCAACGCGGACAGGTTAAGGAGAAGTTAAGGCTGCAGAAAGGCAACGCTTCGCCCTCGCTTGCAAGGCTGTCAAGGAGGTAGTTCACTCGCGCGTTCGTTGGCCTGTGAGAGTTCTTTATTGCGATTTTCCAGCGTGGTCGTAAGGTCTCGTATGTGTCGCGCCACGCAGATTGGCTGTCCGCCATAACATTCACGATTCATCCGATCCGCACTCGACTGTGCTTCCGCCTCGTTCGTATGAGCCATAAAGCGCCAGCCACCTTTGCCGTCAGTATGCATCACAGTATTTTCTTCGCCCGCCCATTGCTTTACGACTACCCACAAATCTGTCGCAGCTTTTAGCGCTATCCAGTCTGTGCACATAATCAGTGGTCCGGCTTCGCACTCATAGCCATACAGCTCAATTTGTGCCGTAAGGTCGCTTGGCTGGCTGATCATAGCAGCAGCTCCTCGCGGGTCAGCGGATTCCACTTCCTCCGCTCAAATTGCTGTTCCAGCAACAGCGTCGGGTCCTTCATCAGACAGACGTTGCGAAACGCGCAGCCGCCGTATTCTGCGCAGGCATGATCTAGGTTGTAGTCAAAATAGCCTTCGGTCCACTGCGCTATCATCCGGCGAACATCCCGCAGGAGCTGCCCATACCAGCGCTCAATCTGCCATTCTGGCCGGTAGGTGATCGCTTCCAGCGTGTCATACTTCGTCTTGAGGATGCTGACCCCGCGGACCAGAAACCCATCGAGCTTGATGCCGTTGCGTCCTGCGCCCCAGACGTAACCTGTGAACTGGCTGCGCAAATCCCACTGCCGGGGCCAACTCGCCCCAAGCTGGCTCGCGGTCTTGTCGTCCTCTCCGAGCTTCATGCTCTGGTAATCGCAAAGCATGTCCATCCGCCCGCAGTAGATGATCGGGTCGCCGGTTTCGGGGTGCGCTATATCTATGGGTTCAGCGAAGGAGAACTCGATCCCACGCTTGCCCGAGGGCAGCGTGATGGGGACTGCTTGGTCCTCTCCGAGAGGGTAGCGGGAGAAGTAGAATTCGAGTGCGCCGGCGGTTCGCTCGAGGGACTTGGCGGAGTCGGGTGGGCACTGGTAGTCGCCGTAGTGGGCCATCAGCACCCCGATGCCCTTAGCGATTGAGTCCTCGGCGCTTGCGCCTTGCTCATAGAAGGCTCGGCGGGCGGCTTCTAGCCCGCTTGCATAGCTCGCGCCAGCGTGCAGGTGGACTGAGATGCCTTGGGGCTTCCAGTGCAGGAAGTGCTCGAGTTCGACTTTGCGGCCGCAGGAATGTGCGGCTGCCATGATGGAACTGTCGAGGACGGAAGGGAAGGGCGGGCGGGTCATTGTGAGTCTCCTTTAGGTTGCTGCGGTTTAGATTCCAGTTAGTTCGTCCAGCATCTCGTCAGCGGACTTGATCTCTGCCTTCGCCCGCGAGCGCTTGCTGCTATCGCTTGCGGTTTGGGCGCTGACTCGGTCGCCGCGGATAAGGCGGACGGCTTCGCGCATCTCTTCCAGGGTGATAGAGCCGTCGGAGCTCTTCGCGCGGAGCTGGGTGATACGGGCCTGGCTTTCGGCGGTTAACATGATGCTAGTCTCCTTTCAATCATTTCGATAGCTTCTTTCGATCCGACAATATAGTGTCCGGGGCTGATCGCCAGTCGCTTCCAGTCCCGCTCCTCTCGAATCTTCCTTACGAAGAATTCTTGGTAGTGGCCCAGCGGGACGCGGCCTTCCATCTCGGAATAGAGATGAAGGTCGAGCCAACCCTTGAGGTCCTCTGGGAGACAAAGGCAGAACTCGACAGTGGGAATTACATTTCGGGGTTTAGGCACTTTAGTAACGTCCTTTAATAAGTTCTCTTGCGTTTCTGTTCGCTATGCAAATGTATTGCCACAGTGTTGCGAACTTTGGGTGATGCGGAGAGTTGGTTTGGGCTCTGTCTATAGCTGAGGTCAGCCGTCTAAGCACCCGAGTCAGCTCCCTTCTTTGTCCTTCTTGCCAGCGAAGTCTTTCCGTGTTCTCTTTCAAAAGCGTGTGAATAGAGGTAGTATAGCGCAGCTTCTTCGTAGAAGCGTGTAAGGGTTCCGAAGGGGATTTCCCCGCTGCTTTTCTTAACGTGGGCATATATTTCTCCGAGCAAGTCTGTTCTAACCATTAAGCAGATTTGGACTTTTGGTATTGCTAAGCGAGGCCGAGGCATTTGGAAGTCCTCTTGTGGGGGAATGACATGTAGCTGCAATTGCACAGGCCGACGCGAGGCGCGCCGAGCTTGGCCCAGAGGGTGAACTGGCCTCGGCGGCCTTCGATTCGCCCGCGGACACGGAGGAAGTCGCGGTGTTCTCCGTAGTCGGTAGAGACTCCATCGAGGATCTGTTCGATCTCGATCTGCTCCCCGACGCGGGACTTCATGCCAGGCTCGGGAGTGTCGAGGATGGTATAAGTTTGCCCGACGCGGATCACTTTGGCAACTCCTCGCTTTCCTCTCTCTCGAATACAAGAAACAAGCGGGAATCTTCTGTGTAAACCTTTACAAGCATCGCTTTGTCCTTAACAATAGCCAGTGTTCTCCTTATAGCTGCTATGTCCCAGCCTAATGGGATGCTAACAGTTGTAGTATATATCATAGGTCCTCCCAATCCCGCTGCCCCTCTTCGAGCAACTGCAGGCGGAAGTCCCGGATCGTGAGGGCGGAGGCCATGATGTCAAGCATTTCGTCCTCGCGCTCTCCGTCGAAAGAGATCAAGTCCCAGTCATCCTCGGCGGCTTGCCGCGCGCGGAGGGAGATCACAGCAAGGTCTCCGGCTCTTCTGCCTCTGGCAACTCTGCTGCCTCCTCTGGAATCGCCGACAGCGCCTCGTGGCACTCCCACTCGACGATGTCCTCTTCGTGCGCGGGGACGAACGAAGCAGGAACTACGTGCCCTGGATCCACGTGTGCCTCAACCAGTCGCTTTCCAACTACCTTCTTCGTGCAGACTGCCTCACGGTAGAACACGACACGGAGCTGCAGCCCGCCGAAGTCCTTCACGAGAGTAAACATGCTATTGTTGTATTCCTTCCTGCAGGGTCGCATCGCCCGGATGCAAGCAGCGGCTTGCTCCTTGGAGTTCATGGAGTAGACGACGAAGCGATCTTCTGGCGGGTCCACCTCTGGGTGGGCCTCCAGCCAGTCCGCGAGGTCGTGGAGGTTCTTGGCGTATTCGCTGTTGGTCATACAAGGTTCCTTTCGAAGAGACCCTTCGCTGCACTAAGCAGTTTCATAGCCTTGGAGGAGTCTCCATCTGCTAGGCCTTCTATGAAGAGCAGTAAGAACTCGGAGGCAGACTGCGCGGATAGACCTTGTATCGCGCCGTCTTTGAGCAAGCAGCACAGTTCTTCGAGGGCCAACGCTTGCACATGGCTGATTTCGTATTCGATAGAGAGGAAATTTGCGGTGCTCATAGCCCTATCTCCCGGCGGAGCAGCAGTTTCCCTTCCAGGTCCATCACCGGCAGGAGGTTCGTGCCGGCGGGCAGCGTTAGGAGGGCTCTGCCGTCTGGGTCGGCGAAGAGGGTTTCGTTCACGAGCTCTGCTCGTGCGATTGCTCCGTGCTGGAGCTTCGCGCGGACCTCCGCGAGCGGCGTCCAGACCCCGAGTTCCGGCAGCGTGAGCTTGATCATCGCGAGGCGGTCTTCGAACCAGGGAGCGGCTGGCTCTGGTCGGCGGTCTATGCCGATCCACCAGTCGCCAGCGACGTGTTCGATCTCGCTGACGACCATTGGAACCTCCTCTCGGACGAGTCGGCGGCAGCCCGCGACGGTCTTGTGCCGATACTCGCTGAAGTTCCCTAGGATGCTCTGGGTCTCTTCGTGAAATAGCGCCACGCCTCGCGTGCGGGTCCAGTTGTCAGGGTTGTAGAAGAGGTTGTGCCCTTTGTCGAATATCGCTCCGAGCTTGCTTGGATCGCGACGCTTAGGCTTTGCCTGTTTGGGAGTCGGCGCTACCTCGCTCCAGAACTCGTCGAGCAGTTCATCTTCTATCGCGTTCAGTTCGTTGCGGGTGGGTTCCTGCATGATTGAGTCTCCTGAGGTGATGTGGACGAATTGCCCACGGTGTTATGATACCGTAACACCACGGCGGTTACAACAAAGTTGTGAAAATAGTCTCCCCCGCTGGTGAAAAAGGAATCGCCAGGGGAATTACCCCCTGGCTTCCCCGCCCCGGCTAGGAGACTCACTTCTTCGCTGGGACTTGCGGTTCTTGACAGAACTATTAGATCTGGGCAAGCCAGAAATTGAGCCCTGCCCTTTCCGCTCAAGAACAGAGGACTCCTTGTGAGAATCCCCTGCCTTCAGCGGGCTCGGCAGATTCACCGCGTTAGCGGAGCTGTCGAGCTGCTAACTCGCCGTTAGGCGGCTGCCATGATCGAGTCGAATTCCGCGTTCGCATCGACCTTGCTGGCCTTTTGGGCCTTTTCCTTCTCCAGTTCCTGCACAATGTCACCGACGGTAGTGCCAGGTTTGCGGAACGAATCGTAGAGCTCTTTCCTGCTGAGCTTCTCGTTCTTGGCCTTGGCCGCCTCCAGCCGCCCGTTGAGGTATGTCTTGACCTTCTCCACGGTGATCGGCTTGCCCTTGCGCTCCGCGGCTAGAACAAGTGCACGAATAACCACGCTAGCTCCGCTGAACCCACCGCCCTCTGCCTTCTGATTCCAATCGCCCTTGTCGAGCTGCTCCATCAGATCGTCGGTTGCAATCACGCAGTCATCAACGTCGTCGGTGCCTGCGATCTCGTCCCCGAGCTTCTGGATCAGTCCGTGCCCCAAGCCGCGTGCTACGAGTTCCAGCGGTGGAGTCCACAGCCGGGTTTCGCCGTTCACGTAGTCCAGGCGGACGCCGACGGCCCCTTGCTTGAGGCAGATCTGGTCGCCGGAGATCACTACTTTGCTCTCGTCGATGATATAGTCCTTCAGAAGCTTGCGCTTCCCTACGAACGTAACGGCGCGTCCGTCCTTCATCGTCACTACCTTCTCCTCGCGGGGAGCCTTTGCTACCTTTGCTGCGGTTGCCTCTGACATCTTAGTTCTCCTAATTGTGCTGCGATAAGCACCCTTTATGGGCGGCGCTTGGTTCCCGTTTCGGGCGATGCCCGATTCGATAATCGTAAGTCTACGCGCTTGCGCGCGGAATGTCAATAAAGTTGTGCGAGAGAGCCACTAAAGGCCTTTTGATTCCAGCCAATCAGCGATTCGCTCGCGGGTCCAGCCCGCGTCGTTGAGATCTACTATCTTACTACCGAGCCAGCTGCGGCCCTTTTTCAGCTCAGGAAACTGTTTTTCAAGCAGCGTGTCTACTCTCTCGCTACTGTCCGACGGCCTTCCATACACCGCCTCGAAGACAGCACCAAGTGCGCAGCTCCTTCCCGCGCTTTTGTAGCTGCCGCGGCACTGCGGCCTGATCCTCGCTCCAATTCGCATCGCATCGC
>Ga0137464_1000128_pt1 | contig 24105 bp, 33 predicted proteins | sample EasRivERMGT814_2_FD_102306 | JGI IMG/M metagenome (GOLD analysis project Ga0137464, IMG submission 102306) | Soil microbial communities from meander-bound floodplain in the East River, Colorado, USA - East River MetaG ERMGT814_2 | ecosystem: Environmental > Terrestrial > Soil > Floodplain ...
ACCTTCTACGCCAGAGCAGCCAGAAGCGGCTTACAGAGCGGCTGTAGTCTTCAGAACATCGCAAGTCAGGAGGTTACAGCCGCAAGCGCCGCAACTGACCTACCCGCCAACGCCTGTCGTGGTGGTTCCGCCGTTTGTGCCCGGTGGTGGAGGCTGGTGGCCGCCCTGGTGGAAGGACGAGCACGACCGCAGAAGGAAGGAACGCAGGCGCCTCGAGGAACGGCGCGAGGAGTCCGAGCAGATACAGGACCGGCTCGACCGCGAGCTTGCGATAGTCGAGCGGGAAATCGAGCAGGAGAGCCAAAGGGCAGCCGAGCTCGCGAGGCTCAAAGCGGCCGCAGAGAAGTACGGCCGACAGGCAACCGAGGACGCCTACAACGAACGGGTCGCGCTGGCTCTAGACCGAGCAATTCAGCAAGGGAACTACTCCGCTCTCGAAGCCTTAGAGCGAGAAATGGCGCGGGCTGAGGACGAAATGGAGTTTTTCTTGCTCGCGGTTACGCTTATACTGAGCGAAGACTAATGGCTGCTGACCAAATCGAGATACAGATACCACGCACGCTAGTGAGCGAGGGCTCGGCTTTGACTGCTACCGCCTACTTCAGAGACCGAGCAACCAAAGCCGCGAGCGCTCCGACCACAGTGAAGTATCGCCTCGATTGCCTGTCCACCCTGACACAGATAGCCGATTGGACGAGTGCAACTCCAGGAACGAGCGTAACCATCCCCGTGACCGGAACACAGAACGAGATTCAAGCCGACTCGAACGCGACCGAGGTTAAACAGCTCACTGTGATGGCAGACGAAGGGCTCGTGACTCAGTATCGGCAGTCGATTCGGTGGAAGATAAGCAACCTCTATGGCTCGCCATAATGCGCATATATTCAAAGTCATGCATTAAACACAATGGCTGGCGCACCTCTCGGTAATCAGAACGCGAAGAACAAACGCTTATGGCGTGCTGCTATCGAGCGAGCGTTAGAGAAACGCACAACATCAAGGCTTGATGGTCTCAAGGAAATCGACGCTCTAGCCGAGAAGCTGTTAGAGCTTGTAGCGGCTGGTGATCTCGCGGCTTTGAGGGAATTCGGTGACAGGATTGACGGCAAGCCTGCTCAAACTCTCATTGGTGACAACGACGAAGACCCAATCAACGTCAAGACTTCCGGGATAATCGACCTTGTCCGCCCAACCGGAAGTTAAGTACCAATTCCCCGAGAAGTGCGGATTCCTGTTCCATCCCGCGCGGTTCAAGGTTCTATACGGCGGTCGGGATGGTGCTAAGTCTTGGTCTATCGCTCGTGCTCTGCTGCTCGAAGGCGCCAGCGAACCGTTACAGATTGGATGCTTCCGTGAGGTCCAGAAGTCCATCAAGGACTCAGTACACCAGCTTCTAAGCAATCAGATTCAAGAGCTAGGACTCGGCAAGTTCTACGACATTCTAGCCACCGAGATTCGAGGCAAGAACGGCACCACGTTTGGCTTTGCTGGCTTGTCAGCACAGACCCGAGAGTCGATCAAGTCGTGGGAAGGCTTAGACCGTGCTTGGGTTGAGGAAGCGCAGTCAGTCTCTAAACGCTCGTGGGATATCTTGGAACCGACCATCCGTAAGCCCGCCTCAGAGATTTGGGCGAGTTTTAACCCTGAGATGGACACAGACGAGACCTACCAGCGTTTCGTTGTGCATCCGAGTCCTGAGGTCGTAGCGGTCAACATCAACTGGGACGATAACCCTTGGAGGTCCACCGTTCTCGACAAAGCTCGGGAACGGATGCAGAAGGAAAGTCCGGACGACTACGCGCACATCTACGGTGGCTTGTGTAGGCCAGCGATTGAGGGCGCGATCTACTACAAGGAAGTGTCTGCTCTCAGGCAGTCAGGGCGCCTGTGTAACGTGCCCTATGACCCCATGCTACGGGTTCACGTCGTTTGTGATCTCGGCTACAACGACTACATGAGCCTGATACTCGTGCAACGCTTAGCCTCGGAGATTCGCGTCATTCGGTACATCGAGGACCGTATGCGCTATATTCCGAGCTACAGCCAGGAACTCCAAGGGCTCAAGTTGAACTACGGCAAGGTCTATTTGCCACACGACGGGAAGCAAAAGCATGTTACGGGTTCAAGTGCCGAGGAGCAGTTCACAGCTTTGGGTTGGACTGTGGAGATCGTTCCTGATATCGGTATTGAGCAAGGCATCCGAAAGACTCGCGAGGTCTTTAGCCGGTTCTACGTGGACAAAGCAAACGCTAGTGAGCTGGTCAATCGACTGGGAAGATATCGGCGAAGAGTCAACGCAGAAGGACAGGCCTCAACCCCAGTTCACGACGACGAGTCTCACGGTGCTGACGGCACACGATACCTTGCAATAGTGGCCGATCAGTTGACCAACGACACGCACAAGGTAAGTGATCCGTATTCCGGGTTCCGAAGGGCTTGGGCAGGGTGACAAAATGATAGGCATGACGATTGGTAAGAGCCCTCGTGGCGAGGTGTATGCATCGGCGACCGTCAAAGGAGTTCGTCTTTCGTACAGCGAAAATCACGAATATGAAGACGAATCTGATGCATGGCTAGGGCAATTCATTGCTCGTGCGCAGCAAGCATTTGAGGGGTTAGTCGTCAATGGCACGCAAGAAAGCCGCTAAGACCGAGGGCGACAAGCCCAAGCGCAGCGAAAGCACCGAGCTAGTCGCTAGGGTTCGTCGGCGCTACAAGTCGATGGTCGATGCGGACCAGACCAACCGCCAGAAAGCGATGGCTGACCTCAAGTTCGTGAACGAGCCCGGAGCGCAGTGGGACACGAACATGACCAAGGAGCGGGGCGCTAGACCCTGCTACGAGTTCAACGAGCTGCGCATCAAATGTAAGAGAGTCATCAACGACATGCGGGCCAATCGTCCCCAGGCCAAGGTAAGAGGCTACGAGGACGCCGACAAGCAGATGGCCGATATCATCGAAGGGATCACCCGCAACATCTGGAACACCTCAGACGCTGACACGATTATTGATAACGCTGGGGACTTTCAGGTAGGTGGCGGGTTTGGTGCTTGGCGTGTCGTGACCGAGTACGAATCTGACAAGTCTTTCGAACAGGACATTTACGTCGAGTCGATCCCCAATCCATTCTGTTTGCACTGGGATGAGGCGGCTAGAGACCCGTTGAAACGTGACGCAGAGGACTGGATTCTCGACAATCGGATCAGCAGGAAGGCTTACGAAGCGAAGTACCCCGATAGAGAGCCCGTGAGCTTCGAGGGTAACGAGTTCGATGACGAGCACGATTGGGCGACCGAGGACGACGTTCGGATTGCGGAGTACTGGTACAAGGAGCCTGTAACGGTCACGGTCGTTAAGCTCTCAGACGGTCGGGTGATCGAGCGTGACGAGCTAGAGAAAGAGGATGGGCTTGAAGCCGTCCAGATCATCGACGAGCGCGAGGTCAAGACGCATCGAATCATGATGTGCATTGTCTCGGGTGATGCGATCCTCGAGAAGCCCAAGGTTTGCGCTGGAAAACAGCACCGGTTCGTGGTCGTGTTCGGCGAGCAGATGATCATCGACGGCAAGTGGCAGTACTGGGGTCTGCCGAGGTTTAGCAAGGACGCACAGCGCAACCTGAACCTGACGAATACCGCAGCGATGGAAGCCACAGCGAGGTGGTTGCAGGCCCCGTATTGGATGACCGCCAAGCAAGCGGAAGGGCACGAGAAGGGCATTACAGAGGCGTTCAAGCAAGGCTATCCCTTTGCCCTGTACAACGCTGATCCAGGCTCGCCTGGGCCTCCTGCGAGGACTGGCGGACCTGAGCTACCAATCGCCATGCTTGAGCTCGGCACGAAAGCCTCCGAACTGCTCAACTCAACCTCGGGCATCTACCAGACCAACGTCGGGGATCGCATACCTGGAGCCAAGTCCGGCCGAGCGATCATTGCGACGCAGCAGCAAGGGGAAATAGCCACCTTCAACTTCCAAGACAACATGGCGAAAAGCGTGCAGCGGACGCACGAGATATTCCTCGACCTGATACCGGAGATTTACGACACGCCTAGAGCTTTGAGGGTATTGGGGGCGGACGGTACTGACAGCTACGTGCAGATCAACGAACCCGTGCCTGGTGAGGTTGACCCGGTTACAGGCACGCTGCAAAAGCTCAACGACGTCTCGCGTGGCAAGTTCGATGTGACCATTACTGTAGGCCCGAACTTCTCTACCAAGCGCCAGGAAGCGGTTGAGGTTTACGGGGAGATGTTCGCGAACAATCCCACGTTGCAGCAAGTAGCGGGTGATTTGTTCTTCAAGGCGATGGACGCGCCCTACGCTGAGGAGATTTCCGAGCGTATGAAGGCCATCTTGCCGCCTCAAATCCAGCAGATCGTGAACAAGGACAAGAAGATACCGCCCGAGGTTGCGCAGGGCATGGCTCAGGTCAATCAGTCCATGCAGCAAGTACAGCAAATGGGCCAGATGGTTCAGCAAGCCGCAGCAGAAGCGGAGCAGAAGAAAGCCGAGGCTGAGAAGGCCGAGGCGAACGTGCGCACTGCCATTGCGGACCTCAAAACCCAGCGCGCCCAGTTCGAGGCACAGGTGGCTAAGGCCGATGCGAACTTCGCCAAAACCGAGGCGAATCTGTCGCAACGGTCGATGGAAGTGCAAAGCCAGGCTGGCGAGGATCAGCTCTCGAACGAGCGCGAGCAACTGAGCACGCAAGTCGCTCAATCGCTGGCTGAGGTGAACACTCAGGTCGCCGAGTTCATGCAAGGGCATGTGGCGATGATGGCTGACATGCAAGCGAAGCAGCAGCCAGTAGTCGTCATTCCGCCAAAGCCCAAGCTACTGCGGGTCGATATGGTCAAGGTCAACGGCAAGACCTCGGCGGTTCCTGTGTACGAGCAGGAAGCGTTGCAATAGTTGCCTGTTTAGGCTAAGTTTTAGCCAATCGTACCGATGCGAATTCATCGGGCTTCAATTCGCTCGAGAGGGCGCCACCTATGTCAACGACACCGGAGGCGCTTGCGCCTCAAATTGATGCAGACGTAAGTTCCACTGAGACTCAACCGGATGGTGCCGAGTCGAAGACGGAAAACGAAGCCGCCCCATCACCGGCCGCTACACCGAGCAAAACTAGCGAGACTATTGAGCCCGAAACCAATCGGCTCAATGAGCGTTTTGCGGAACTGACGAGGTTACGGCGAGATGCTGAGCGGGACCGCGATCATTGGCGCGATCTTGCGATTCGAGAGAAGCAGAGACCGGCCGAGGTTCAGCCTCCTCCCTTAGCGGAGAAGGTGAGGACCCTAGCCGATTTCAACTTCGACGAAGCACAGCATCAGGCGTACATCTCTCAGAACGCGGCCAAGGCAGCTACAGAGGCTGCTAAGCGTGAACTGAGAGCCGAGCAAGCACAGCAGCGAAAGCAAGCTGAGCTTGCCGAGTACACCAAACGGGTGAAGGATTTCGCGAAGGACAAGCCGGATTTCAACGAGATAGCGAACTACGCGCCGATATCCGATCAGATCGCCGAAATGGTGATTAGAGCGGAGCAAGGTCCAGAGCTCGCTTACCACCTAGGGAAAAACCCGGACATTGCTACGAGTCTTTCGGCGTTACCTCCTTCCGTCGCCGCCTATGAGCTTGGAGCACTTGCGGAGCGTTTGAAGTACGAACGCGCTGCAGCCGCTAAAGCCAAAACCACGCTCAGCAAGGCCCCGCCACCTGTGCCGAAGATCGAAGGATCTGACGCCGGGAATGTTGAGCAAGAGCCGTCCCAAATGACGACTGCTCAGTACCGAAAGTGGCGGGCAAAGCAAATTTCATCCCGAAAGGGATGGAGTGCCACGAGTTAAGGGGTTTTCTTAAATGACGCAGACGCTAGTTACCACGGATTTGGTCGCTCGTGAGATCCTTCGGATCGCACACGAGAAGGCCACGTTCACAGGCACCATCTCCAGACAGTACGACAACAGCTACTTCGGGTCGGGCGCGAAGCACGGCAGCACATTGCGCGTGATGAGCCCGAACCAGTACTCGGTTCGTTCTGGTCGTGTGATGGACGTTCAGGACCAAGACGAAACGACGCAGACAATCACTGTGGCAACGCAGGTCGGTGTTGATATGCGGTTCAACTCCTCGGAGTTGGCGCTATCCATCGACAAGTTTGCGGAGCGGTACGTTGAGCCAGCTACTTCGGTGCTGATCTCGAGCATCGAGGGCACGGTTCTTCAGGGGGCGACGCAAGCGGTTTGGAACCATGTAGGCTCCGCAGGTACGGTTCCGGGCGCATCGGGTGATACGAGCATGATTGGTCAAGCCAGGGCCAAGCTCAATCAGTACCTCGCACCGCAGGACAATCGGTCGATGCAGATCGACTCCGTGACGATGGCTTCTATCGTGAACGGCAACAAAGCGCTGTTCCATGATGGTTCGCAGGTCAAGGAGTCCTTCCTCGAGGGTTACTACTCTCGTGGGGCTGGGATGGACTGGTACGAGAACGAGCGCATCTACGTCCACACCAACGGTTCAGACCACACCACGGTCACGATGAACGATGCCTCAATCGCTTCGGGCGATGTGGCGATGACCTGGGCGGGTGGTAACGTCACGCTGGGAACGGTGTTCACGTTGGGCCTAGCGGGGACGGCTCCGGTCTACTCCGTGCATCCTGAGACCAAGGTGGCTTACTCGCACCTTCAGCAGTTCGTGGCCAATGCTTCGTTCACCAACTCTGCGACGTTTGCGCCGGCGTACATCACGTCGGGTGCGAAGCAGAACGTGAGCGTATTGCCGGTCACGACTGAAGCGGTGACGCTGTTCGGTCTCGCTTCGACTTCGTACAAGAACGCCCTTGCCTATCACAAGGACTTCGCAGCGTTCGTGACGGCAGATTTGCCGGTCATGGCGGATGCCGCGCAGTGTACGGTGAGGCAGGAAGAGGGCATGTCGGTGCGTGTGTGGAAAGGCTCGGATATCCGGAATGACGAGCTCCTGATGCGTATCGACGTTCTGTACGGTTACAAGGTTCTGCGGCCCGAGTGGGCTTGCCGTATCAACTGCACCTAAGGGGTATCTTTCATGCCAACGACATACGAGCGAATTGATTACGGCAGTGTGGACGGTGCCCATTTTGGTGGGGCGGCCACGGACAAGATCGCGTTCTACGGCTTCACTCCGGTGACTCAACGGGCTGCTGCGCTTCAAAGCGGTTCCGGCGTCTCGGCTACCTCAACGGACTGGGGTACGACGCAGGCAGCGTGGGCGGTCGAGGTGACTGCTACGTTGACGGGTCTCGGTCTCTGGAAGGGCGCCGCGTAAGTGTCCAAGAAGGTTGTTTTCTGCGTGCCTAGCATCGCAGGGCCGACCGCTCCGTTCGTCAAGGCGCTGGAGGAATCCTTACCAGCGGTCCTTGACGGCGGGGTTTGGACTGAGGGGTACGTTGAGGAAGTAGGCAATCCCTACATCTCCGCAGCTCGAGCGATGATGCTGCGCAAGGCATTGGATGCCAAAGCAGATGCCATCGTGTTCCTCGACTACGACCTGTCGTGGGAACCGACTGCGATGCGCAAGCTCCTCGATACTGAGGGGGACGTAGTGTGTGGGGTTTACCGATACAAAGGCCAACCCGAGCACTACATGTGCAGCATCATCAGCGGGGCTGATGGCAGACCTCTGACTCGTGCGGATGGATGCATCAAAGGGCACGAGATTCCGGCGGGCTTTCTCAAGATCACCCCTACCGCTGTAGACAAGTTTATGTGCGCCTATCCAGAACTGATGTACGGGCCGAAGTACAACTCGTCGCTGGATCTCTTCAATCACGGTGCAATCGACGGGATTTGGTGGGGCGAGGACTACGCCTTTGCTCACCGATGGAACAAGAAGTGCGGGGACATTTGGATCGTCCCCAATCTGAACATCGACCATCACAAGGTGAACAAAAAGACCTATGAGGTAGAGGAAGTCTACCGAGGGAACTTCCATCAGTACTTGCTCCACTGTGATGGCGGAAGCGAATCGAGTAACCCACAAGCCCCGATGCGTCGAGTGGCTTAGGAGTCAACATGGCGAGCACGGGTCAAATAGCGTTCGAGGAAAGCGATTACACGGTAGTGGACGTCGCGACCGATTCGACTACGGTCTCGTCTCGGCCTGCTCTGCTGTTTGGGGTGTACATCAACACGGTTCTGTCTGCGCATACCCTACTGCTCACGGATGCAGGTACAACTGTCGTCACCATTCCCGCGTCAGCAGCAGCGGGTTCGATGTACAACTTTCCGGGGATTCGATTCAACACGACGCTGATCGTTGATCCGAATGACGCTGCTACAGGAAATGTCACGGTGGCGTGGCGTCCGTGTAATCCGTCACCGGCGTAATGAGCACGAACATCCAAGTCGTTTCGGACGCACTCCGACTGATTGGGGTCATTGCCGAGACTCAACCAGCCTCACCGGAGCAGGGTGAAAATGCGCTTAGGAAGCTCAACCAGCTCATGGAGACGTGGGCAGTGGATGGCGTGGAGATTGGGTATTTCGCACAGACTTCGACGACAGCAACGTGCCCTATTCCAGCTTGGGCAGAGCGTGGAGTTACCGCCCGTCTTGCCAAGGCACTACTAGCCGACTATCCCAGCGCCCAGTTGTCGCCTGACTTGCTCGACGACGAGCAGAACGGCGTGGCTACCATTCGTCGAGTGGTTTACTACCAGACTCGCGAACCATTGGATATGTCGCACATCGGACTGGGTGAAGGTAGCTACGACCGCGTAGACATTACGCAGGGGTGACGTGTGCCGTCACTCAGCCTACCCATTCACTCCTACCAGCTACGAAGCGCACAAGCTTCCACTGCTCGTTTGGTGAACTGTTTTCCTGAGGCCTTGCCGCAGGGTGCGAAAGTCCCTGTGATGCTGACTCGATCTCCAGGGCTCTCGAGCTGGGCGACGGTAGGAACCGGACCAATCGAAGGGCTCCACACCGATCACGGCTTGCTATACGTAGTTTCCGGGGGTGGGCTCTATTCGGTCACTTCGGGAGCTACAGCTACCTTCCGAGGTGCAGTCGGTAGTTCGACCGAGATCGACATGGACTCTAGCGATTCGGCTGTTGTAGTTGTTTCTCCCCCACTGGCCTACTACTGGAACGGGGCCACGTTCGCGCAGATCGTTGACGCGGACTTTACAACGCGCGGAGCTGGGGACGTTGAATTTGTTGACGGCTACATGCTCTTTCGGGAGCCCGGCTCTGCGCGCTTTTTTGGCTCTGATCTGAACTCCGTTACCGCCTATGACGCTTTGCAGTTCGCGACGGCTGAGGGTGCTTCGGACGATTTGGTCGGGATGAAGGTCGATCACCGACAAGTGTTCCTAGCGGGCGAGAAGTCCTGCGAGCTTTGGGAGAATACGGGGGTTTCGGGGTTTCCGTTCGAGCGGACCATCAACGGGTTTATTGAACTGGGATGTTTGAACGGGAAAAGCATAGCCAAGCTAGATAACTCGATCTTTTGGGTAGCCAGCGATTACACCGTTCGTCGGTTAGATGGACTGACGCCGGCACGTGTCTCGACGCACGCGATTGAACAGTGGCTAAAGGATTCCGTAACGCTCGCGAGCCTTCGAGGTTCGTCCTTTACCCAAGACGGCCACCTGTTCTATGTGCTCCGAGCGACCGAGGGATGCTTCGTCTACGACGTGGGCACTCAACTGTGGCACGAGCGCCAGTCCTACGGCAGTTCCACGTGGAACTGGGGCAGCCCGGTTCAGTTCGCTGGGAAAGTTTTAGTCGGCTCTACGACTTCAAACGTGATCGCCGAGCTTGATCCAACGGTCTACACAGAATTGGATTCAACGCTGCGGATGGAATGGACCTACCAACCCGTCTATGCCGATGGCACACGGGCGTATCATGAGCGTCTAGACATGATGGTGGAGCGTGGAGTCGGAAACACCGTTGATCCGGGGAGTGATCCTGAGATCATGCTCGACGCTTCGGACGACGGGGGTAGAACGTGGCTATCGTTACCGAATCGCAAAATAGGAAAGATTGGCAAGTACTCGCAGCGGTGCTCATGGTCTGCTTTGGGTTCGTCGGATGCGAGGGTGTACCGGGGGGCGGTGAGCGATCCAGTGAAAGTCACAGTGATGGACACGCAGCTACAGGTCAGGGGCGGGAGGGTGTAATGCCGCTAAGTCCTGGCCGCATTTTGCCGCGAGATATGGATGACCGTATGTGGGCTACGTTCGCGACCCAGAGCGGGATACAGGCTGATCGCACTGAGAGATCGTTCACGCCGACGTGGACGGGCTTTTCTGTAGCTCCGGTCGGAGATATCAGCTACTACGACTTCGGCGCCATTGTCGTTTTGTGGAACGACACAGCCGGACAGATCGTCGGAACTTCAGACGCTAATACAATGGTAATCACTAACTTGCCTGATGCGATCACACCGGACAACAGCATCATCGGACAGACAATCGTGATTGATAACAGTGGAGCGTATGAGGGGCAGTTTTCGATTACCAGTAGCAACGTGCTGGGATTTACGTTGATGACCGTGAGCGGGGCCTTTATACAAGCCGGAGTCGGCGGACTTTTCACGGCGGCAGGTAACAAAGGACTCCCCACTGGCTGGCTCATCGTGTACGCGAAGTGAGGTAACGAAATGCCATTTCCTTCTGTGCCAACCGAGTACAACCCCGCGACGCCGCTCCCGCAGGCGAGACCCGATCCATTTACGGTCCCCGCCGGCTATCAAGGACCGATGACGCCCGAGGTACTTGCTCAAGCACAGCAGCAGTACGCGCAGATCATGGCCCAGAATCAGGCAGGGCGTGACGCTCAAGACCCTCTCCATCAGATAGCGGCCGGGACGATTCAAGTACCTCCTGAGTCCGCGTTCCGCTACATGACGACAGCGCTGCATAACGGCGATACGCAGCTAGCGCAGCAAATACAACAGCGTTACGGCTTCACACAAGCGCAGTTGGACGCAGACGCGGCGGCGAACCCGGGCGGGAGGCGGTACAACTTTGGCGATGCCCTTCTTGCACAATTCCAGAGCGTAGGGCCGTGGCTCGGTTTAGGGATGGGGTTGAGTGCGCTGGGCGGAGCTGCTGCCGGTGGAGCAGGGTCCGCGGCTGGCTACACGACCGCGGCAGGACTTCCCACTGGCGCCGCAGGGGCTGCTGGGGGCGGTCTTGGGACACTAACCGGCGCCGTGCCCGCTGTGGGGTCTGCTGCGGGCCTAGGGCTTGCTGGCGCTGGCGGGGCTAACGCGCTCTCAGGAACCGGGACGGTATCAGGAACGAATGCCGCGTATGGAGCAGCGGCACCCACGACGGCGGCCGGGCTTCCCACTGGTGCTGCTGCTGGTGGGGGTATGGGCTCTATGACCGGTGGCATTCCGGCTGCCGTGTCTGGAGCCGCGTCCGGTGGCTGGCTTAACCGCTGGCTGCCCTACATCAACCAAGGGGCTCAAACGCTTATAGGGGCTTACGGGGCGAATCAGGCCGCGGATGCCGAGTCCGATGCTTTACAGAGAGCCATCGACGAACAGCGCCGGCAGTACGACCAAAACCGCCAGGACTTGATGCCGTGGATGACCGCGGGGCAGGGGGCTTTGGGTAACCTGCAAAACCCCCAGGATTCGTTTGCCGCTTCCCCTGGCTACGAATGGGCGCGGAACGAAGGGCAGCGGGACATTGGCAACAGCTTTGCGGCTCGAGGTGGTGCGGCTTCTGGGAATGCTCTGCGGGCCTTGACCGATTACAACACCGGCCTAGCTCAGCAGGACTACAACAACTGGTGGAATCAGCAATCGAACCTTGCAGGTCTAGGCCAGACAGCCACAACCAACGTCGGGCAGTTCGGCCAGAACGCTGCGGGCAACATTGGGAACGCGATGGCTAACCAAGGCGTGTCCCGTTCTTCGGGTATCGCGAACCGCTATGGAGCAATAGGCCAAGGTTTGAACGACTCGCTTAGCTGGCTCTACCGTCGTAGACAGGGAGGATAAATGCCGCTTCCCTATAACTGGTATGAAGGCATTCGGGCGACCGATCCCGCGCAGATCAATCGCGAGATTTCCACTGATGCCATAGCGAAGAACACTGCGCAACGTCTGCCGCAGCAGAACCGCATGGATGATCTGGTGATTTCTGGCGCGGAGCAGAACCAATCGCAGTCACGGCGAGCGAACGCGCAGAAGATCGCAGCGAACTACTTCTCGGCCGTTGCGCAATCCCCGACTCCGCGACAAGCCGCTGCACAAATGCTCGCCAGTCCGAATTGGGCCGCGGTGTCGCAGGAGCTCGGCCTGCCGCAGTTCACTCCTGAAGGAGAAACGGACGACTCGATCCGCGCGAAGTCGCAGGACTGGGCCCGAGCGATGGGTACTGACTACGATCAACGGTCGAGAGTGCAATCAACGCAAGTGCTCGAGGACGGCACGATTGCCTACGTTACTTCTGATGGGAACTTAGTGAGAACCAACGAGCGCGCTAGAAACCCGATGCAATTTGTAGAGTCAGGCGGCGCCAAGGGTGCATTTGACCCGCGAAGCGGGACAGTTACGCCGATTACCTCGGCAGAGCAGGAGATTGACGTTGCAGCCGAGCGCGTCGGAGCTGAATCGTGGGCTCGAGCGGCTTCGACTGCTGGTGTGGATCTGCAAAAAGAGCAGGTAGGTAGAGAGGGCACGCTAGGCGTTTGGCGTGTTGCTCGTGAGGGATTGCTGAGAGGCTTGGCGGGAACGAGCACAGGGCCTGTTCAAGGGCTGATTCCAGCCATCACCGCTAGACAGCAAATTGCAGAAGGTGCCATAGCAGCGGTGTCGCCGGTTCTCAAGCAGTTATTTCGCTCGGCTGGCGAGGGCGTTTTCACCGACCGGGATCAGCAATTACTGAATGATATGATCCCGAAGCGTACAGATCACCCGGAGACTGTTGCATCGAAAATGCAGATGATCGACGCGATCATCGAAGCCAAGCTAGCGGCTCCTACCTCAATTCCGTCGCCAACGAGGAGTGAGCTGCCGCAGCAAAGGCCAGTACAGAATGGTGAATGGGGTAAAGCTACCGTGGTGCCCTGATGCCGAAATACCGAATCAAAGCGCCTAACGGGCAGTCCTATGAGATAGAGGGACCAGAAGGAGCCTCAGACGAGCAGGTACGCGCCGAAGTGTTACGGCAGTTTCCTGATGCTGGCGGACAAACGGCTGCACAGCGGCCCTCAGCGTTTGAAGGCGTGCGAGGAGCTCTGAGCAAGGTAGGCACGCAGCCTGAACAGTTCCAGGGGATCAACCGGGGGCTAGGACGTTTTGCAAGAATGGGGGCCGAGGCAGTGGGTGCTATACCGCTGATGGCGGCTGATGCTGGTGTGGCGGCGCGCAACCTAATCGGCGGTGGTAACTACGAGCTGCCATCGTCGATGTACGGTCGCGGGCTTGATGCGCTAAGGCTTCCTCGGGCGCAGGGGGCTGCTGAGAAGACGGTCGATGTTCTCGGGCAAATGGTCATGGGATCACGATTGCCAGTTCCGCAGGTAAAGAATCCAGCTCCTGCTGCCATTCCGTTGAGAGCTTCGACTGCTGCCGCTCCGGGCGCAGCGACGCTCGAGAACGCTGGTGTGAGACTCGACCGAGCGCAAGCGACCGGCGAGCCAGCGTGGAACGCAGTACGTACAGCCTCACAGAATCATCCTGCTACCGCCGGCCGGCAACAGGCTTTCACCGTCAATCAGCTCAAGGACTACACGCGAGCGGTTCTTCGGCGTGTGGGCATCAACTCAGACGAAGCAAGCCAAGCGGCGATGCTCTCTGCGAAAAACAGAACCGGCGCCGTGTTCAATAGCATTGGAGCGAAGGGTGCGAAGTTTGACGACGTGCTGCAAACCGAAATAGCGTCGATTGCCGACGATATGCTGCGCGAGGTTCCAGAGAGTAGTCATGGAGTCGTGCAGCGAAACATTGATGATTTGCTGAAAGCGGTTGACGAGAACGGAGTTATCAACGGCCAGCAGTTCGTTCGCATTCGCTCGCACTTGAGCAAGCTGTCTTCAAATCCCGATGTTGGGCAGATTGCCGACGATCTCGAGGACGCCATGTTAGGGGCTTTGCAGAGGTCATACCCGGCCGAACGGGTAGCGCTCAATAACGCGATTGAGCGATGGCGCAGTCTGCGAATTATCGAGGGAGCAGTCGGAAAGGGCGTCGAGCGACACATCATGCCGTTACAACTTTCCAACGCGATTGCGAACAAGTCCAACCGCGCAATGAGAATCTACGGGCAAGGTGGTGATCAGTACCTAGTCAAGCTCGCTGAGGCTGGAAGGTCCGTACTGCCGAGCACAGTCCCCGACTCCGGCACAGTCCCTCGCAGCATGTTGCAGGCACAGAACCTAGTGAGCAACCTAGCTACCGCCATCCCGTACCGAGTGGCACAGAATCAGCTACTGAGACAGCCACAGCAAGCTGTGCCGGCCGCCGGGCAATTACCCGCAGGGTCCGTGGCGCCGCTCATGGAGTGGATCAAGCAGCGATACCCGCAGGAGTCTCAATAATGGCCACTGGCGCTCTACTGTTCCCCGTTGGTTACGCCCCGCTAGACGGTGGCGCGGCTGTGCCAAGTGGCAAGCTCTACTTTTCAAGGACCGGCACAGCGACAGCGCAGGACACCTACACCGATTCGGCTTTGACCACTGCCAACTCGAATCCTGTCGAGCTCAACTCCGAAGGCTATCTCGACACGCTGGTATACGGCAATCCCTCAACGGGGTTCGATTATCGCGTGAAGTTCACCACTTCAGCCGATGTGCAAATCTGGCAGGTCGATGATGTGGTGGTGGATGCTGCGGACTCCGCTACGTTCGCTTCGGGAAGTTTCACCGGAACGCTCACGGGTTACGCGACGCCTCCGACCGGAACTGTGACTTATAGGATCTTCGGCAGTTCTGACGGCACTGGCAAGGTTTGCACGCTGTCGATTGCCGCTGCGCTCACTGGGACGTCTAACGCCACGTCGCTCACTATGACCGGTCTGCCAGCGGCATGTACGCCGTCTGTCGGTGTGTGGGCGAATAGCTTGGTTCATGACAACGGCATCAACGTGCAGGGCGCAGCGCAAATCGTCGCTAGCGCGACGACCATCACGTTCTCGATGGGGACAACGCTGTCTGCCTCCGGCTTTACGAACCCAGGAGCCAAGGGGCTTGCTATTGGCTGGACCATTTCCTATCCGCTGTGAGCCAGCAGATATCCATAGTCCCCGACCTACCGGCAGTCGATGCGTACTCCGGTGCTCGTTCGTTGGTGTGGTTTAGGGATCGAGTCACGTCGGCTGCAGTGACTCCAAGCACGGTGAGATATCGTGTTGATTGCCTTTCAAACAAGCAAAATGTAATCAACTGGACGAGTGTCACGCCTGCGAGTTCTACCACGATTGAAGTTCCCGGCACTCTCAACGGCATCATTGACGAGGAAAACGACTACGAAACCCGACAGTTACTCGTCGAGATTGATGCGGGGCTCAGTACCCAAACCGTCAAAGCGGCAACGTGGAAGGTGCAAAATAACCGCATCTACGAACCTATGACCAACTTCAACGAAGCTCTGCAGGTTGAGCCTTACTACCCGATCACGGCAGAGGAAATAGCTGCCGTCGTTACGCCTGTAATCTATTCGTACCCTCCTGGGGATGTTAGGCGCTATGGATTCACTGCCGTGGCTGGGGTTTATACCGTTGCCATTCCTACCGACATTTCTACCCTGCAAATTGCCCTTGATCTGCTTTTTGTGCGGCCAGCCTATGGCGAAATCATTGAGCTTAAATTCGACTCCGCACACCAACCTTCTACGAGTGTCCTGATTCAGCATGGAGATTACGCGCACTTCCGCATCACTTCGGTAGACGCTGAGGTCACTCTCAGTTCGTCATGGACGCCGGATAGCTACTTCATGCGAGGGGTCAACTGCCGGATGCCGCAGTGGGGCATCTTGCTTGACTGTAACGGGGAGGATACCGGCGGATCTGGAAGTGTCGGAAGCGGGGCGTTATGTGTAGAGGAAGGCTCAACCATCAATTTCTACGGAACCGGAAAGGGCGTCAAGAATGCCGGCGGCACTTCCAGTAACCTGTTCGTCTACCGTAACGGAGAGGTGACTGCAGACCGACCTGTATTCACCGGTGCAGGTCAGCACAACGTGTGGGTCACTCATCTGTCCCGTGCGTATCTCGAGCGCGGCGACTTTCGAGGCGCAGGGGACGCTAACGTCTACGTTTCCAGAGCTTCAACGCTCTACGCGAACGGCTCGGATTTCTCAGATTCAGGGGCCGAGGGGCTTCTCGTCCGTCGTTCTTACGTAGTCGTGGAACCGTTCGGCGGGACTAACACCGTCTTTGACAACAACGGCGGAACGCACGCGATTGCCGCCGAACAAAACTCAACGGTTTGTGCCAATGCTCGTCTGCCTGATGTGGTGGTGATTTCTAACGCTGCGGTTCACGGCATTAGCTCCACCGAACAGAGCATTGTGAATTTTCGTCAGAATACGTTCGGAGCAGTGACGAACGATTGCATGCGAGCGACTGACGGTGGGGTGATTTATGCTGAGGACGTGGTTATCCCTAGCAGCGTAGTGGTTGGTGGGCGCGGGATTTACTGCGACTCAGCTGAAGTCTGGGCCAAGACCATCGACATTCAAGGTGTTGGAGGCGTGGGAATCTATGCGGAGAACGGCGGGCGGGTCTACGCGGTAGACGCCGTAGTTACGGGCTCCGGTGGCGCCGCAGACGTTCAAGTAGCGGACGGCGGCGAGATCGTCATCACAGACGGCACTGTCGGCACGTACGGCAACACGCCGAACATTCGATTTGGGCAAAACGGCACCATCGTCAACGCGTACCTCCCGGAGACCGCGACGGGGACGTTCACACTCGACGGCGGAAATCCGAGCACGATCATAGATTCGACAGCCGGGGCAGTCACCGGGACGCTAGGTAACGGGCTATACGCTGGCTTCATGAAGACGATCCGCATGAGCAATTCGTCGAACAGCTCCACTGTCAGTGTCACGAACCACATCCTCGCTAACCCGACCGTCTACACGTTCAACTCCACGACCGATCTTCTGATACTGGTCTGGATGGGAACGCGCTGGGTCACAGTCTACAGTAACGGCGTATAAAGACGAATGGCCGATCAAGTCGCACTCGTAGCTGAGTTACCCCTGGTAGACGCTTGCTCGGGTACGACGATTAATGCCTGGTTTCGCGACCGTGCGACTTCTAGTGCCAGTACCCCTAGCACGATTCGTTATCGTGTGGACTGCCTGACCAACGGTCGCAACGTCATCAACTGGACGAGCGTAGGGGCTGCTAATTCTGCGGTGTTTGAAATCCCCGGCACTCGTAACGGAATCATTGCCAACGCGAACGACTACGAAACCCGCCAGATCATGGTGGAGCTCGACACCGGACTGAGCACTCAGGTTAGGAATGCCACAACGTGGAAGGTCAAGAACAATCGCACCTTCGAGCCGATGGTGGACTTCGACGATGCGTTATTGCTGGAGCCTTACTACCCGATCACGGCCTTAGAATCAGCCGCGAGCGTGACGCCAGAAAATTACACTTACCCGCCAGGGCACGTCTTGCGTTACGGCGCGAACATCGATCCAGGCGTGACCGATATGACGGTCACGATTCAGACGGCGTGTGATTCGGGTCACGACGTGTTCATTCCGAAGGGGATATTTGGCGTCACGGGTGTAGGGACGTTTCCCGGTACGAACGAAAATGTCGTCAATAAATACTCGTTCCGGCTCACGTCCGTGCATGACGACCTCGGCATCTACGGGGAGGAAGGCGCCGAACTCAAGATGATCGACAACGGGACTGCACGCAATGCGCCCGTCATGTTTTGGATGGACAACGTGACGGGGGTGCGATTCTCAGGGATCTCTTTCAATGGCAACGCCTCCGGTACGTTTGCCAACGATCCGCGCATCCTCCAGTACGGTACGCAAGCGATTTATTTTCGAGCCTCGACGAACGGCAGCAACGACAACATCAAGATTTCAGACTGCCGGTTTCTGTACTTCAACAACGTGGCCATTGGTGGGTATGGCGGGCAGGGATACCCGGACTCACAGCCATACACGTCTAACGTCGAGATTGCGCACTGTTATTTTGAAGGTGCAGGCGATCACGGAATAGGCATCAACTCAGCCGACCGTTGGCGCATCCATGACTGTGTGTTCTACAACATGGGGCTACAGCAGGATGCCGCCACCTTGGGCGGAATGGGCGTCGATTTGTCGGCTGGAAGCAAGAATTGCGTTGTGTCTCACTGCATCGTGGACACCGCATCGGCGGGGTTCAAAACGGAAACACATACGCTACTGGATGGAGTGACCCCATACGCCGCCGTCGATAACGTGATCGATAGTTGCATCGTGCGGAATCTGTATACCTCGGCGGGGATGCAGGCATGGTACGGGTTTAAAGCCGGCGGCAAGCGCACGACCATTACTAACTGCATCGTCGAGGATAGTTACGGCTACGGTATCCTTATCTCGGCAGACGAATGTACTGTGTCGAATAACCGTATTCGTGGCGGTAGCTACTCGACTGGTAGTGGTATTTATGTCAACGGCGCAGACCCGCGATTCACTCCCGTTGCACTGAACGGGAACAACATCATCTCTAACAACTACGTCTCAGGTGCCGGTGGCTACGGCATCTTCTGTCTTGGATCGCAAACGGTGATAACGAACAATATAGTCTATGCGAACCTCGGTGGTGGCATCCGCGTTGCCGACCCGAATGACGATAGCCTGCCGACTAAGCATGTACAAATAGCCAGTAATATTGTCTACAACAACACGGGGCTTGGTATCGCGATTGCGCAGATCGCCGCTGGTGCCGAGGAAATATCAGACGTCGTAATCACGGGTAATTCGTGTTTTGACACACGGGCCGGCGGTTCACGAACACAAACGCGCGGCATCTTCGTTGAGGACTTCAACGCCGCGACAGCTAACACCTTCGATATTGTCGAAGCGAATAATCAGTGCTTTAACAACACGACTCAGGACTATTCGCTAACCACCAACGTAGCGACTAGGCTAGCGAATGGTAATCGCACGCTGTCGTACACCGCAGCTCCCACGGTAGGCACTTGGGCAGTGGGGGATATTGTCATGAATAGCGCTGTGGCCGCTGCGGGCGTTTCTGGCTGGATGTGCACCACGGCCGGAACTCCTGGAACGTGGAAAGCTATGGCTAACGTCGCAGCATGAGCCAGCAAATCTCCATCAAACTGAGCGAACACTTCCGCCTGCACGAGTTCACGCGCTCGGAGTACGCCGCGCGGAATGGAATCGACATGACGCCTCCAGCAAGTGTCATTGGAAACCTCGCGAATCTGTGCGGCGAAGTCCTCGAGCCTTTGCGCGCGTCGCTCGGTCCTCTTTACATAAGCTCAGGATTTAGACCCCAAGCGGTCAATCTCGCTATCGGTGGAGCGCCGAATAGTGACCACCTTAGAGGCATGGCGGCAGACTTCATTGCGCTAGACCATCCCATCGAGCACACGGCCAAAATAGTGCGTGGTCTGGCAAGTTCACTACCCGTTGCGAAGGTCATCTACGAATACGGGCAGTGGATACACGTATCGTTAGCACCGAATATCTCTGTCCCTGCACGCTCGCTTTTGGTAGCCTCACGTGAGGCAGGGCAGACTGTGTACAAGAATTGGAGCGCGGCGTGAAAAGCTCGACTAAGGACTTGTGGTGGTTAGGGGTTGCGGTGCTGTTCACTGTGACCTTTACGTTCATGACCATGAGCGCATGGGCGGGCGACGATAGGCCCGGAATACCGAACACTCCGAGAACTGGCGAGAACATCCCGAGCACCACGGTTGACGCGCTGTCGGCGTCGAGCTCGATCGCCACCGCTAACCCGACCATAACCGCAAACTCCGGTGGTGGGGCGAGCAACGCCAACCTGTACGAAAGCACCAACTCGCGCGCGTTCGCGGTCGGTATGGAATCGCCGCTACCGTACGGCGCTACGCCCGAATGCTACGTGCCAGGCAACGGGTTCAAGCGTGGTTTCAGCTTTGGTCTTGGGCTCGCGCAAATGTCCGCCGTCCTCGAGCGTGACGAGCAATGCATTGCCGACGTACAAGCCGCAAGAGCCCACCAAGAGCGTATGGCGACGCTGCGCCTAGAAACGATCAGGGCACAGACCGAGGCTTCCAAAGCGGCCACAGAATCCTACAAGGCATCCGAACAACGAGCACTAGCTGAGTGCGGGTGGGAGGAGATATGCGCAGCCTCCAAGTAGCTCTACTGCTGCTCGTCTCGACTGGCGCCCATGCTGCCGGTACTGGCTCTACTTCGTTGCTCTGGACTCCCGCCACGAGCTACACCGACGGCACGTTTATGGTGCTGCAGAATCAGCGGATATACGCCGCTCGAGATGCGAACGTGACGTGCGGGACGGCTCCGGCTTTGGCTTCGTTCGTGCTCGTAGCCTCGGTCGCTTCGGGGATTGCTTCGCACGTCTACAGCCAGCAGTACAACGGCGGCTGGTACTTCTACGCGACGTCGGTGGACGTGTTCGGCAACGAGTCCGACCCGTCCAACATCGTGTGCAACTCGATCAACATCACTGGCAACTGGATGCCTCCTGGTCAGGGCGTGAAACCCCTACCGCCGGGACAACTCAGGAAAGCTGAGAGTTAGTGGCACTCGACCCAGTAACCATCGGCTGGAAAATCTGGACGACTGTTCGGCCGTGGAAACGGTTAAAGGAAGCGCGGAATCGACGACGAGAGAGGAAGGGCATACCGCCTCTTCCGATCACTGAAGAGGACGATCTTATGCTACCGAAGGGCACGCAAACTTATACAGGTCTAGCCATTTTGATCCTTACGCCGCTAGTGGCCAAGTACGGCATCGGCTCCGAGGATCTCTCATTGTGGGTGACGGCCATAGGCACGGTGATCGGCGGCATTCTCGGCATTCTCGGGCGCATCCGTGCTGGCAAGGCCGCGTAGTTCCGATCTGATGCACGGAGGCACGATGTGGGACTCATCCCCTTACTCAAACTTTTGTGGGATTCCAAAATCCTCACCACCGCATCGGGGTATGCAGCCTTGATCCTTCTAGGTTACTTGTATCTGTTCGAGATCGAGCCTCTATCGGCAGAGGTCACGGACGTTAAGGACGCGGTAGTCGATTTGCAGTTGTCGAGCTTCGAGCAGAGGCTGGACGCTGCGTACTCTGCTCTATGCATGAATCCCGGCGACCCGGCGATACTAGAACGGATTAGAGAGCTCCAGCAGGATTACCAGCGACTAGCGGGCGGTCGGTACAACCCGCCTGACTGTAACTTGCTGCTGAAACTCAAATGACCTCCGCTCCGGGTAAGCTCGGCAAGTCTTACCCGGCAAATGGCAACATTTCAAGCAGCAACACCGCCCCGACCGCGCAAGCGTCTATCGTCGGGGATCGGTTCGGATGGATTGTCGCGCTCCTGATTGGCATTGCCGCGCTCGTGCTAGCAGTGGTCGCTATGTACGTCGTGAAGGACGCGCGCGAAGCGGTTAGAATAGCCAACGAGGCTTTGCAGCAATCATCCCGAGCAATGGAAAGGTCGAACTTGACAGAGCGAGAATCACGACTAGCTCAAGAGGATTTGATGCTGCTACGCTCTGCGGTGAAGGCTCACGGAATCCACACCGAAACGGCTGGCGATCACGAATAGGGGCGAATGTGGCGCACGACATTATCATCTGCGGCGGGGCCGGTGAAGTCACTGGCGAAAAGACTATCAAGATTTACACGCACACTCGCGCGGATATTGCGATTCGGGTGAGTACTGCTGGTCTTGACTCGGTCAAACACGCCCAGCTCGAGAAGCTCGTGAAAGATCAGGTGAAGAAACTCCGCAAAGGTATCGAAAGAATTACGGGCGATGAGTACTACTATCATCAGCCGCACGCGGAGAACTTCTAAACCGCTTGCCGAGATTGTCGGGCGGTAGTAAGTCAGGCTCGTTGCCGTCCAAAGCCAAACGCATCATGTGGAACGCGGTCATAGCACGAGAATGCCAAAGCTCATGGTTCACGTCTTGCTTCATCCACCGGTAGCGAGCGGCCATTGCAGCTAGGCATCTAGCGAGGTGGCGGTAGTAGGCGACGCGGGTCATGGCGCTGCGCCTCCTGACAAAGCCACGCCGTACTTTTCAAGCGCATCTGCTGCGAGCCTCACAACCTCATCGAGGCTCGCTCTGTGCCCGCTCTGCCGCGCCTTCACGTCTGTCTGGTAGATGGTTTTTAGAGCCACGTCTAGCGCTAGGTTCAGCTTGTTCGCCTCGGCCAACTGCTGCCACGCCTCCGCGCGAGCTTTGTCGCTTATTGAGAGCTGGGCTTCCAGCCTCTCTACCTCCTTCCGCAGCTCGGCGATGGGCGTAAGTACTTTTTCACGCGCTGCCTTAACTCGATCCCCGAGGGCTGCTACTTCTAGCGAGTTATCCTCTTGAGTGCCGCACGCTTGACCACACCAGAAATTCGCGTTTTCCAGGTTTGTAATTGCTTTGAGTAGTTCGTCGCTCATAGCGTCCCGTCCTTGCTCGCCTTAACGGCGGCGATGATGGCATCTAGTTCTTTTTGACGTTCTTTCCACTCCACGGTCGGGATGTTCCATCCTCCTGCCACCCACCATGCCAGCGGGTCAGCGGCAGCGATTAGCTTGTTCGCCTCGGCTAGCTTCTGCTCTAACGGTGCAATGCGGTCCAAGACGAGATCGTCCATATCTCTTTTCAGTCTCTCATTCTCCGCGAGCAGATTGTCGAGAATGCGTTCGTATTCTGCTTGGTCGCTCACTTCGGCTCCTTTGAGGCTGACGCCTTGGCGGAGTCGATGGCGTCAACTAGAGACGGACCTCGCCACTTAACGAGTTCATGGCGGAACGGCCCGGCCATGTTCCATGTCTCCGGTCGTCCTATGGTGCCGTCCCATTTGCGCTCGAAAATACGAGTCTGTAAATACTCCATAACTTCGTTCAGCCGCTCGTTCTCCTTCCGCAGCTCGGCGAGCTCGTCGGCGCAGGCGCGCATTCGCACGTCAGTACCGGCGGCACGATACTTGGCGGCATCCCGTAGCCACTCCACGTTATCCATGGTTTCAAAGTGCTCGCTCATAGCGTCCCGTGCTCCTTCAATGCCTCTTTGGCGATCTCTGCCGCTTGATTGAACGCCCTAGCAGCACCGACCTCGTGCGCCCAGCATTGGTCTGGAACGCGTTTGGTCAAATGATCGAAGTCAAGGTCAGAAGGACCGAGCAACGTTTGCCCGTCGAGCTGCGCGACCAGGCGGAGCGATGCACGAAAGCTCTCGACGTTCCTCCGCAGATTGGCGAGTTCGTCGGCGCAAGCTCCGTAACTGGTGTAGTCAGGCCAGCAATCAAAGCCTTCTGCCTCTTGCTGTTTCCTTCGCAGCCACTCCACGTTGTCGTCGCTCATAGCGTCCCGTGCTCCTCAGATCAAATCTAGCCAACCGTATAGAAACCACTCCCCAGATCCTTCGACGACCTCCATCTCGAGAAAGCCGCGCTCGTTGATGCGCCAACGATAGCCACGTCTAGTAAAAATCATGCTTCCGTTCTCGGCCCCACAGCGGGCCTCAAGCAGTTGTTCAAAGTGATGGTTAACAGCTTGTCGTTCATCGCGTCCTGCTGGAAGTCGAGCCAGGTCATAAACCCGGAATAGACCACTAGGGCGGCAATGATCGAGAGCAGGGCTTGGCGGCTCATGCGGTCAACTCTGCTTTCCGGTCGTTGTAAAATATCTCGACATCCGGGGATGGCATCTGATCCCTTTCGGCAAAGGCGTGCTGTACTAGCGTCCAGGTCGTTTCTAGGGCCTCTAGGGACGCGCTAGCCCTTAGGGCTTCCACGGACCAGGGGTCTAGGTCGATCTCGGCTGCTGGTAGGCCCTTAGGGGCGTCCAATAGCTTTTTGATGGCTGACCGCTCCCACGACCGCAGGTGGTCCCAGACGAATAGCTGTTCTTCGCTCTTTAGGCCGTTCCAGATTGACCGTAGGGCGT
>Ga0137464_1000129_pt1 | contig 24102 bp, 37 predicted proteins | sample EasRivERMGT814_2_FD_102306 | JGI IMG/M metagenome (GOLD analysis project Ga0137464, IMG submission 102306) | Soil microbial communities from meander-bound floodplain in the East River, Colorado, USA - East River MetaG ERMGT814_2 | ecosystem: Environmental > Terrestrial > Soil > Floodplain ...
CGGCGTCGCCACCAACGTTACTTGCGGCCTCCATGCTCAGAGGAATCGACCGACCCAATTTTCCGTATGCTAGCTTCATGATAATGCCTTCATGCTCGTTTACCCAATCGATACTTCTGCCCGACTTTTTTCTGTCCGTCGGTCGTCGGTATCATCAGTTCCACACGTTCGTTTTCACGAAGGTATTGCAACGTCCTGTTGACCGCCCGACGACTTAACTTAGTGGCAGTTTCCAGTTGCTTCTGAGTCTGCCACTCGTGGCTTAACGCCGTCACAACAGTGTTGATGGTGCCGTTGCTTTTCTGAACGTTCGGGATGACCTCATCGATCAAAAAACCTCTCATGCTTGAAGCTCCTCTGGCATACCAAGGTCCTGACACAGCATCTCGATCGGGTTTAGCATTAAGCCGTCTTTTGTCGCAAACTTTATGAGTTCGACGATGGTCATCGGGCCATAAGCTAATGCGTCGATGACACTTTGAGTCTTAAGTAACAGCGGTCCGATCCACACACCCTCCGCATCTTTCGCAACATCCTCGCTGGCCTCGAGAACGTGCACGCCTTGTGTTAAGAAGATTGGCGCGTTGTCTTGAAAGGATGTGACGTCGATTGGTTTTCGTTTCTTAAAACGCGTAAAGCGTTTTGACTCCTCGTCTGGCAACACGCGACTACCAAAGACGGCCGACATCGGTGGTAGTGTGATCGGTGTATTACCGAGTGTGAAGGTGTTATCGGCACAGAGGATCAACGTCCACTCACCATCAGAAAAACGTAGACCGCGTGAGATGGCATCGACCACCCCGAGAGGACTCGGCTGAACGACGTAGTTGTAATCGGGTCGACACAGACTAATGATGGCGCGGGCATTCTCAGGAGCAACAACAACTGAAATGATGCTCGCATTCCAGTCTCGCTCGGCATGGTCGATCGCATGTCGGATCAACGGTCGACCGTTCATCAAAATGAGAGGTTTACCAAACGGCGCAACGATGCTGTTGATACGTGTATTGGCTCCAGCTGCGAGAATAAGTGCACACACTCGTCCGGTGACAAGACTTTCCATGTGGTGAGTTCCTTCGTAAGTTCCCGTGTTTCTTCGTCATCATCAACGTATAGACCCCACCCATGTTGGGCGAGCCAGTTGATCTTTTGAATCTTCGTCAAGCCCCACGCTTGAACATGTGCGTAACGTTCAGGAAGTAATAAAGCCCGATGTAGTGCAAAGGTTGCCTCAAGAGAGGCGCCCGTGATCACATCAACTGTCATCTTTCGTCTTATGCACAGTTGAAGTAAGTTTGATCTCTCACCATATTCACGAAGCATAACTGGATAAAGTTCATGTTTCTTTTGGTGCGCGTTGTGATCGTCGCACCACTCGTGAAACGGTTTTCCGAACGCGTCGATCGGCATACGCACACCTGCGCCAAGGTATGCCATCCTGACAGCCTCACGTGTATGAACGAGCGTACCGTCGAGGTCGAAGATGATACGCACGAGTCTTAGGGCTTGTGACGAAGGTTGGTGTGAATGACGGTACGGTGTGCACGAACCGTTGTAGAACCGGGTGTGATGATTGGTCGAATGACGACGCGTTTGTCGGTGACTCGCACAACCTGGCAAAAGATCTCTACACCTTCACGGATCTTGTAGTAGACCTCCTCACCCTCCTTGAAGTCATACGTACACTTTTGAGGAATGAGTTTAAACACGTGACAACATTATATACCAAAGTTTGAAACCTTGTAAACAAGAATCTTTGAACACACTTAAGAAAACACGGTGACTCGTTCGACCCGACGTTTTACCTTACCACACTCTATACACTCGCGTTCTTGAACGAGCATCTGTCCGATGATACGCTTATTCTTGCCATCCGCGTCGCTGGTAAACAGAGGTAAATCATCAAGCAGCTTCCACTTCGTCCACGAATGCCAGCACCACATCATAGCAGTTGTCCTAACCGCACCTTCTCTGTCGCCATGACCTCACGACAGCAGAAGTGCGGACGTGGATAAATCGGATGCACGATACCGGTGATGATGTTCACGGCACAAATGTTCTTCGCACCTTTATGGCCCTTAAACAGCATCTCAACCTTCTGGGAACGATCCCACACGACGATGCCACGTCGTTTGGCAACGGTGAGTAACTCGTCAGGTGTTAGCACTTACCTATGGATTCGCGTTAAGAGTGCGCGTAAGATGGTGTGGAAGATAGTCTTGTCCTTCTCTTCCTGATAAGGCATCAACCGAATGTAGTGCACAGCGCACCATGCGAGCCCAAGGTCACGATCGAGTGAGTACAGTTCTGCGATGTCATCTAGTAACTCTGGGTCACGAGATAACGTTCCGACCGCACTTGGTTTATTTAGCAACACCTGCTCATAACCCAAACACGACTGATACATCTTACCGAGGTCAACGTGAGGATCTCCGGGGATATACTCACGAAGCAACGGGTCAATCCAGTGATAGCCGTTTGAACTTTGTAGAAGATTCGCAAGCGTTGGGTCACCGTGAATCCAACACGGTTTCTCAACGTCACGAAGCTGGGAGATCAACGCATCCACCTCAGCATCGGTAATGATCCTAAGGTTCTTCAGGTGGGCTCGAAGCTTCTCACGCCAGTCCTTATCGGAACCTCGCCACGGAGTGTTCCACAGCGTCTTAAGTGAGGACGAAGCCTCGAGGAGTGCTCGTGGTTCGAGGTAATCAGGTTCGTTAAGTCGCACCATCGTGAACTCGTGATGCTTGATGTCTTTCACCTCGACAAACACCTCTGGGAACCGACGCATGAATAACGGTTCCCAAGCGTTCACAACCTTCTTAGTGACGGTGTGAGCGTCAAACCTGAGATGTGACCGACCACGACCCATTGTCATTCTGGTTTTCCGATTCTTGAACCGTTCGGTTCTCGCCAAAGCGTGTCGACGAAGATACGAATGCTACCGCCGGCCGTTCGCTTGTACTCAATCTTGTTAGCTGCGATCCAGTTGTAGATCGTTCGGCGGGACACGCCAACCATCTCACACGCACGTATGATACTAACGGTCTCACGCTCTACGTGTGTGTTCGTTGACAACTCTCGTTACCTCTGATACGATCTTGGCCCACAGCTCAGGGTGTCGGCTCAACACCGAGTGAGATTCAACGTCGATAGTCCGAACTTGTATGGTCGGGTGACCCCAGTCAGGATGCTTCTCCGCCTCAACGGGAACGGTGATGGTGACGTGCATTACTTTTTCCAAAGGGTGACAAACGTCGATCACGTCTGTCGATCGTCCATCCGACAGTCTTATACCCACACATCAAACACTCTTGAAACAAACGATCGTCGGTTCGAGCGCGATAGAGCTCGTGACCACCGTTGACGATCCGACACCACGTGTGACGCACGAATAGTCTAATCTTTCGAAGTGAGTGTTTCCAGGTAGGTTCGCGTGGAACTTCGTGAAGTCGTAGGGGTTCAGGGTTAACGCGAGCGTGTGCACCTCTCATGTTACCTCTGATAGTATCAAAGTTTTAAACGCTTGTCAACTAAAGGAAGATCAAGAGAACGAACGATGTGTACGGTTGCACTGATGCAGAGCCATGTAGTCTTAAAACCACTCCGGGCCTTAACTTACTATCCCGGTCCTCCCCCGCGCCCTTTTTAGAGCCATGGGTTAGGATGCATCTGTCAAGGTCGCCGCACGCAATGACACAGCGTTTAGATCACATCGTTCGTTCTCTTCATCGTGCCGGTTTACTCTGAAATCGACAAAGATGAGCCGGACTCAACCCGCCATCGAGTCCGGCTAACAGCTCGCTCTCGTAGCTGCCACGCGGCGGTCTATTGGATAGACCGCAAAATCCTCGACAGATGATGGTGTCGAGACCTAAGCTCCGTCTTCAGCAAGTGCGGAGGCGTATGGATCTGGTGGGGTCACGAGGTCCACACCCTCATTCTCGACTGTGCGAATGAAGTCGAGGATTCGCTCTGACCAACCGTCCACGTGGGTCCACTTTCCGTAGCCCACACCGTACTGATTGGTCGCGACGTTGACGACGTAACCCTTACCGGTGCTTGGTGCGTTGACCCGGTCGTGCGACTGTTCGTCGGTAATGACGATCAGACGATCAAACGGAATCCGCTTCACGAGGTAATCGACGGCCGCGCCCATGTTCGTGCTCGAGTGCGGCTGCGATTTCAGAATGCCCTGCACCAGCGATAAACCTCGATACGACGGTGCTTCGACGAGCGAATCTGAAAACGTGAACACACGACAGTCGTCACAAAGTTCACGAACCAGAACAGCCAAGCCCGCGGCTGCGTCGATGCGCTGCAGCTCCGACTTAGCCGAGATGGGCGCGTCCATCGAACCCGACACATCGACGAGCACGATCGTCTTGCCCTGAAGCTTCGGCAACTCGGCGGTCACGCGAAGCATCGCGTCGTTGATCTCCTGCGCGTAGGCCGGAGCATGACGAACTGCCGACAAGAATCGAAACGGTAGCACCTTGTCGAGCGGCTGTGTGAAACGAGTGCGAATGAGTTCACGGTCCACACCGGCGTCGACCATGTTCCGCAGATTGCGCAGGAAGGCTAACCCACCGAGCTTCTTCTCACCGAGGAGTCGCTCGAAGGTTGCCTTCTTATCCTTGCCGGCTGACAACTGAACCTCCCACGTGTCGGGTGCCTCGAGAGTGCGCGAGATCACTTTCTTCCACGTGGCCGCCTGCTCTGGGTTGTCGGGCTTCGCATGCGTCAAACGCAACACGTCACGAAGCTTGACCGCCGAATCACGGTCGTACTTCGCCAGCGTCTCTGCACGGAACTTGCGAAAGGCCTTTGACAATCCGCGCTTCGACCCGGCTGACAACGGTTCGGGTCGCTTGTTGTTTCCCGATGCCTTGCCGCTCCAGTACATCGCGAGGTACTCGCCCATCTCGTCCGGACGCTGGATGACGTGTGCCAATGTATCGGTTACCAGTCGACCGTTACCTTTCGTCTTGGCAAGCTGCCGGACGAGGAATAGCGGGACATGACGCAGATACATCTTGTCCCGGGCCTCGATGGCAAGCGCGGCGACGTCCTCGGGCTTGCACAGCTTGACGAGTTCCTCGACCCGCTTTGAGTGAGACTTGCCTGACTCGTAAAAGGTGTTTTCCCACAGCAACGCCGTCAACACCGAACGGCGAAGCTCGAGCAGCGGACCGGTGCGAATGGCCGGCGCACCTTCGTGGGTCTGAACTGACGGATATCCCGGAGGACTTACATTCATGCGCGACATTCATTCACCTCGACTCTCGGACTTCAATCCGAGGAACACCACGCCCTTAATTGGGCGGGGACTTTAAGTGACGAGAAAGATCGGCTCTGGACGTATTGCTGACTAATGCTCTGCCATCTGAGCTACTCAATATGTGATTCCGTCTTGGCTAGTCACCTACTAAGATGGGAATCGAACCCACGACCCTTAGTTTGAAGTATCCACAACCTACACTACGTCACCGAACTTTAAAGATGACGAGAAGGAGCGAGCTTGGCTATTTTCGTGCGCTGCCTTGCGGCCCGCTTCCGTTCTCCCTAAGAAGTAACCAATCTCTACACTACGTCATCATCGTTCTGGGGTGACCGACCGGATTTGAACCGGCTAATACCTGGGCCACAGCCAGGCGCTCTTCCTATCGAGCCTCGGCCACACCACAACGATTTAGTGCATCTTCTTACCGTGAAAACACTTACCCTTTGCGGTGCAAGCACCGGTCCGAGTATGTTTCACCTTACCGATGATCCGACCCTTATTCTGTGGGCCGAACTTTTCGGCCTTTTTAAACTTCTTGGCCATGCTTTAGTCGCCTCCTAAGCGACTATAGCATGGGTACCTCCGTGAATCATGTTGATCCTTTCTTAAACGGTTTTCGGTCGGCCCTTCATGTCGTCTTACGGGAATCGAACCCGGGGCAGTCCAGCCTCATCAACGCATTACCCTCCGACCGAAATGGTGGAGCCGGCGGGAGTTGAACCCGCGTCCGCCGACCGTCCTCCTACCTCTCTACGTGCGTATCCGGAAACATTCCGGCCTGTTACCCTCACGGGCTGAGGCTTTATGGGACCTAGACACCATCTCTGATGTCTAGGTCGCCTCCACCATCACATTTCACCAACATACCGAGACGAATGTGTAACGTGGCTCGGGGCTCGACCGATGATGACGTTTAGACCCTGTTATCGGTATCACAGGCTAAACGGCTTTGGCTGTTAGGCCGCAGCGGGCAATGCGTATTCCGCAGTTGCGTTTGTGCACCGGAGATTAACGAGCATCTGTGCTAGCTCGGCACGCCAGGCAGGATTCTGTATCGCCGTCGAATCCGTGTCGGCCCCAAATGTATTTAGTGACGAGAAACGTCGAGTTCAGTTAGTGTCCTCGCCGATTCTGAGGACGTTATCAAACGGCAAGCCGTCTGACAGGAGTCGAACCTGCTATGAAGTAACCGAGCTCTACACTACGTCACTGAACTTGACAACGAGAAACGTTCTAACACGGAGATGCCCTTGCCAGCCGGGCGAACATATCATTCGATTGATATGACAGGACTCGAACCTGCGAATCGTTAAGTAACGAAGTAACCGTGTCATACACTACGTTGTCGCAACTTACCGTGGTGAAAGAACTTCGCCACGCACCTTGATGTGCAATGCAACTTGGTCTTGCGACACTTGGCACGCAAACTACTTTAGTGCGTGGCGAACTTGTAAGTGACGAGAAAGGCGAATTCAGTTCGCTTTGCCGACTCGAACGGCGCAGGCTGGTTTTTACCCCGCCTGTTCAACCAAAGAAGTAACCGAATCCTACACTACGTCGCCTATAGCTTGTGCTAGAAAAGGACATTCCTCTCTGCCCGATTTCTTTACAGCACGTGGGAAATTCCCTATGCTTTCAGTCCGTCACTTCGGGCCAAGCGAGTGTTCCTAGCACAACTTAAATGACCACCGTGGCGAAGTAAGAAGCATCGCTTCCGCTTACCACCGATATTCTTGTCCGTCGGTTGAACGGACTCCACGGTTAGACGCTCCCGGGAGGTAATCACCTCCACATCATTCCTCGAGAGTGGGTCAAAAAAAAAAACGGTGAGAAACAGCGGACCCTGTTAGCCCTTGCGGGCGCTCTTTGAGTGGAAAGAAGTAACAGGTTCCTACACTACACCGTCAAGAAATGACGTTGGGAAAATTCGAAAGCGGAGATTTTGGCGCTCTAACCAACTGAGCTACACCAGCTTACGCTGATGACGGGGCTCGAACCCGCGACCTCCTCCTTATCATGGAAGTAACCGCCCTCTACACCACAACGTCAAAGTTTGGTAGCGGGGGAGGGATTTGAACCCACGACCTTGTGGTTATGAGCCACCTGTTCTACCGGGCTGAACTACCCCGCAACACATTCAGTTGTCAAAAAGTTCGTCGCCTTTAACGCAGAACAGGTGACGAGCAACAAACGCTAACGGAGCCCTTTCAAGAAGTAACCGTTAGCTACACTACGTCACCAAAGAACTTTGCAGAACATGCGATCACTCGTGTGATCTGCAAAGTCCTCATGAAACAGCTGGCCTAACCTCGCGTGTGTCTCCAGCTATTGACACTTACCCAGGCAACGACGGGAACCTCTTCGTCCTACAGCCGGCCTGCTACACCGACAATCCTCCGAGGTTTTACGTGGCGTTCCACACAACCGTCTTGTCGAACTCTTACGCCGAGGCTCCCGTTGCGGCAGCAGTCTTGGCCGCTTCGGCCTCGTTCGCCTTTGCCGCGGCCGCCGCGTCCTTCTTGGCCTGACGAACGGTCTCGCGCTGAGCCTTGGCCGCAATGGCCTTCTCGGCCTTCTCGGCCTTCGCGGCGTCGCGCTGAGCCTTGACTGCCTCACGGGCGGTTGCCTTCTCGGTTTTCTTCGCCTCACGAGCTGCGATCGCATCCGCCTTGGCCTGAGCCTTCGCGGCACTGTTGTCGACGCCCGGCGTCGCCAGGTTCCCAGCGCTGAAGTCGATGGTGTCGGGTGCCGGACCGTCGAACATCTTCGGGCCGACGTAGACGCTGGCCTTGATGCCGGACATGCTGTAGGACGCCCCGCCATTCTTGTAAGTATGTCGCTTCTGGAGAGTTGCCATAACCGTTGTGCTCCTTGTTGGTTTAACTGACGATTGCGATTCTTTCGATAGACTAATAATATCCCAGTTCCGAGGCTAGTCAACAGGTAATTTGGGTTGATACGAAGAATCTTCAAGCACTCTTGAGCTTCCCCTTAGGCTTCGTCCTGGTTCCTCGTGAAACGTTCCGTCGGGAAAGACTAACCAGATTCGCCGCTTGTGTTTTCGAGCATACCGCACCGTAGCCCACGGACCTGATCGTAAGATCTCAGCACTCGTTGGTACGGCTGCCACCAGACCGTCGATACCTTCTCGCGCAATGTTGTCGTTTCGCACGAGGTACGGCAGTTCGTGACGGATCTCGTTATAATCTTGGCAGTAGGCACGAAGCCGGGGTTTATCAGGAGGATGAATCGTGACACAAGCCGAACCACCACGCAGTAAGTTCTTTGCAAGCTTATGGGCCTGTGCATCGCCACCCACACAGTCACCGTGATGTAGGTGTGAAATCTCCAGTTCGTGAAAGAGGTAACGCACAGTGTCTTTTTGACGTGGGGTCATGCCGATTTCAGGACCCGTATAACCGAGGATCATGTAGTTACATTATACTCGAGTTTAAACAGTTGTCAAACGTCCGACAGTGTCGTAACCGACAAGTTCAGAACCCTTCTTCGAACGAAACTTCCAGCATCGTCCTTTGCACTTGGGACAAGGATCTTCTGCTAGCTTCTTGCCCAAGGCGGTTTCCCAGAACCGTTGAAGATTACACGATTCGCAGATGACCCAAAATCCACTTGGACGTTTCATTGTGGTCGGTATTCGACGCGAGACACACTGAGCATAAGGTGGCTTGCGACAAACTCGTGTAAGACATTGCGAATGATCACAAGATCCTCAGCAGTACCTGCGATGAATAACAGAGGATAGCACTCTGGATAACATAGCGGTGCCGTCTTTGGCTTATGACGCGTGTAGATTTTCGTGATCACGTTGTCCTCAACTTAACAAATTCTCTTGCCACAGAGTCTCGTAGTTCGTAACCCGGTGTGCCGTAAGGAGGTATGCGAGCGGAGGGAGTCGAACCCACACGAGGTTTGGAGCCTCTCGGGATTTTAAGTCCCGTGCGTCTGCCAGTTTCGCCACGCTCGCTCATTCTTCAAGCTCCGTAGTCTTAACAACCGCAACAGAAAACCCGCCTCTAAGTGTTGAGTTGATCGTTGCCGCTAGAGTGTTGGCACGTTCCTCATCGCCGTAAGCCACAATGATCTCTGATGGGTCATCCTGTGTTTCTATCACAACGATGAAGATTCGTGTCGCGAAATTCTTAGTTGTCATGCCTTAGCCAACCGATCGACAGGACGTAGCGGGTTCCCTTCTTGATCTCACTGACACGATGAAGCGTGATATCAGGCCGAAACAGGACTACTCGGCGGCCGACGTGCCAGGTTCGACTATTTGAGTAGTAGAAGAACCCACCCTCGATGGCTTTCTTTAGAACGATGTTTAGGCGGAAGTGGCGCCAGCCAGTGGCAACGGGATCCTTGTGACTTGGAACCATCGCTCCTGATGGATACTTCAGGATGTAGCAGTCGAACTTCAACCGCTGAGATTCGAGCAGCTTCAACTTAAAGTAACCGGTGCCCTGCCGGCCAGGTTGCCAACGAATCACTTATCCTCCCACAGGCACGCTTCCCAAGACAGCTGTGTCATTTGATCTCTTTCATCGCCAGAACCTCTTTGACTCAGCGTGGGACTTCCAGGGACACGACGTGCAGTAGAGCTGGTAGGTATCAGGCGTTGGGAAGCGCGTCTTGATGATGTGACGATGCGTCTTGTTGTCCTCAAGTTTTTGAATGTGATAGACGCACAATAAAACTACGACTATCATAAACGCAGACCACAGATACGCACCTAAAATGGCATTGAGACCACACAACACCGCGGCCAGTCCGGCGGCGAGATAATAGGGAGTACTCATGTGTCCATCCGCTTTCGTATCGTGATGAACGCCTTGTCGGGCTTCATCTCACGATGATGCATCTTGTGAAAGGTCTTCAGTCGACGTTTGGCCTCGCGTGGTGTCATCACCGATTCGATCAACCACAACAGTTCCTCGACGGCCTCATGGGCGTCACCCATGTTCTCGATGAGTGACCAGCCACCGTCTTTGCCGCGAATGTGATTGTAACTACCGGCCATTTTCAACCTCCACCATAACGATGACGTCACGTTCATGTGTCTTCGTGTCAAATTCCCACTTAATTCCTGTGACTGTGTACGGGTATCCATCGATGATAACTTGCTCACCAACATACGGCACGAACGCCGTCTTTGTAGTCATTAGTACATCATCTGACTCAAAGCGAAGCCTAACCACCTTCATTCGGATCTCGGCCATTTAAACTCCTTAGTGTCAGGATCACCGTCACACGTGTGGTTCTTGGGACAACAGAACGTAAAGCCGTGTTCATCGATGGGAACGTTTGGACACGGTGGGTAATCAGGATTTGCGAGGTCAGCCTTCATCCAGTGACCCTGCTGGCTCGACGGTCGACCACAGTGCGCGCAGAAGTACTGGCTCATCTCACCAGTCCCCACTAGATCCTCCGCCACCGGAGTCACCACCTGAAAAGCCGCTACTTGAGTCGGAAGGTACTTCCGTAGGTGAGGATGACTCAGGTACGGACAATGATGGTTCGGAAACAAAACCTGCGTCGTAAAGCTTACGATGAGAGTCAGCTAGTTCGTCAAACGTTGACACCGACATCATAGGACGTGATTGTTCTTGCGGTAGTTCAACTCGCTGTATCTCAGGTTCGGTCGGAGTGCGTCCGGTAATGGTATGACACCACGCGCCGTCCCCAGAGATGTCATGTTGATACATCCGGCGACCACAGTTTCGACAGATGCTCAAGTTGTCAACACTGGGCTGGAACCGTGGTCGGTTGCTGGCAGCCTTCGGAGGTGAGGGTGGAGACAACACCGGATACTTGCACCTCTGTCCGGGAGACAGAGTGTGTTGACCGACACACTGGCGCACTAGACAAAAGCACCACTCATCTTTCGGAGGTGGCACGTGCGCGGGTCGTCTTCGCCAGTGACGAAACCAGTTGAACCCCTTCATCGCTTCCTCCTAATGATCGGGTGATCACTTTTCCTCACGAGGGTCGACGAGAACGGTATGTCTTCCACGAGAATTTCATCTGTGATGTGCCACGTCGCACTTGGTGTGTCGGTAACTCTATCCACAAACATACCTCGCTTGGCCTTCTTAATGGCCGATGCAGGATTGGTGTCGATCACCGTATGTTTCGCAAAGACGGTGTACACCTCGATGATCGTGTAGCGAGTGAGAGGCTTCATCATTTCTTAACCACCGAATGTCACACCTTGCCCATACTTCCACTCCCAGTTGATACAGTCACCGCCGTCTGTGATGATCACACGAACGGTCGTTCCCAGCTGGCCGCCAACGCTTAACACAAGGCCCATGGCAACATCCACCGCCTTCTCTGCCGAGACGAAGCGTTGAACCTCCTCGGTTGAGCCATCTACGAACCACTGATAGACCGAGAACTCATGCTTCACTTAAGCCTTCTTGAGCTTATTGATAACGTCAATGATGAGTTCACCGATGACCTCGCGCTGTGAGCTGTTGAAGCCCACGGTCACAAGTGCGTTACCGTTCGAGTCACGAATGAACTCGTCATCTGGACCGAACATCTTCCACCTCCAGGGACGTGGATGATTCTCAAACAGTGTCTTGATGTACTTGTCGTTCACTTTGTCTCTCCGAAGCTTTGCACCGCCGCGTTGATGACATGCTCTGGAACCACCCACTCGAACATCGTCGTAGGGTCGTTCAGCTCACGAACTTTGCAGGCGATCAAACCGTTGTCAAGTGGAAACGGATATGAGATAAGCTCAAGTCGCTCACCCATAAGCATCATCTGTGCGTGAGGCTTATAGCCCGCGCGACGTAGAATGTTGCACATGTTGAGGGCACTCACTCTGACCTCCGTAGTAGCCAAACGGCTAGCAACCTGAGGATGAAGATAACAACGTAACGTGGCCAGAACTCTATGAATAGCCGGGTCTCTGTCAGGTCGGGGTTGCTGAACCGCGTGACGAGACCGATCACAAAGATGGCGATGATACAGAGCCAAAGAAGTGCGATCTTCACTTCTCGACCTTTTCTTTCTTCATCAACAACGGATAGTTATGTGGCCAGTCCATCAACACCGATGCGTTACCGTGATCGCCCTCACGAACGGTTTTGACCTGTGCTAATGTGAAGGCCTGACCGTAGTAGGCCGTGCCCTCGTTCTTCCATGTTGGGTCGACAACGGTCCCGTCGGCCGTCACACACCAAGCGTGATGAACGGTGATGAACCGTGAGGCAAAACCTTCGACGTAACGAAGTGTCTTGTGCCGCCGTTCGGCGAGCTCATATGCGTTATCGAAACAGAATTTTGACTCCATCGGGTCAACGCCTCGAGGTAGAGCCTTAGGTGGCGGATTCCACAACCGGCCATACTTAAGAACGTATTCCTCGAGTGCATACATGTCGTCGCTACCTAGAGCGATATGGCGCCTTCGAAGCTCTGTTATGCCGGTGAGATACTTGATGAGGTCGGCCGAGTCGCTCATAAGAACGGCTTTCTCTTGGCCGCACTGGCAGAGATCTTGTTACCGGCGGCGATGTTTCGACCCCGACGATTACGCGCGGGATCGACCTGTGCCTCGGCGATGCTGGTTCTCGGGTTGAGAACTAGACGGGTGTTAGCCCGCGTTGACAAACGGTCGACACTCATGCCGCCGCCGTTCGCGTGATAACCTTGCCGACTGTTGAAGCGGCCCTTCTTCACTTGACCACCTCTAGCGCGGCCTTGAGAGCCGGTGACTCTTCAGCGTTCGTGTTGAAGTAGCCAACGAGCACGGCCTTCGACTCGGTCTCGGTGTAGCTGCTGCCCATGTCGTCGATATAAGTGTCGGCGGGTGCGTCATAGAGCAGGAACTTCCACTTGCCAGCGAAGCTGGGAAAGTTGCTCTTTGCGTTGCTGATGGCCTTCTTAGCCGTGATGTCCTTGCCCCAGCAGTGTGGGCCGACCGCAAAATACTTGCGGCCTTCGACCAACGGCGGGAGTGCGTTCATCGTCTTTATCGTGGTGTGTAGCATCTGTCTCCTTGCTATAGGTCGACGTTATGTCGACCTAAGAACTAGTGTACTCCAGGTTTTAAACTATGTCAACAGTTTTCTCACCATCAACCCAGGGTGGTCACGGTGAAAGTCTTCCTCCGAGTACTGATGCACGTGCAGCTTCATGCAGGTGTTGTCACCGCAGCGGTAAACGGTCTGCTCTCCGGACACGGTGTTGGTACTAACAAACACGATGCGCACAAAGGCGTCGCAGCAAGGAGAGCGATGAGTCTTTTCGTTGAACTTAGGCATAATGCAATGTCAATTCATGTTACTAGCGTACACTAAGTTTTAAACATTGTCAACAGGAAACTGTGTGAATACCTGTGAAATTTCAGTGCTTGGAAGCTCATTAGATGAGCTTTTAAGACTGCCTATGATAGTTACTATCTCCCATTTTCGGGTCCTTTAGAAGCCGTGTGAAAGTTGTTGACATTTAGTTTAAAACTGATGTAGTATAGAAGTATGAAGAGAATGCCGGGCCTCACGGCCCACATCAATCAAGACCTCGACCGCTACTCGCGACCCGTCAAGATCTTTTGAGCGGTGCGCGTCGCCTTCGGTCCGAAGGTGCCCAACGGTTTTCTACCAGTCTTCAGTGTTGACACCGAGGATGAGGCTAAAGAGCTCATCACACTGTGTTGTCCGCTCGACCACGCGGGTAAACCCTACGCACGTGAGCTCGCACGAGAACAGACGCTTGAGAACCTCGAACGATTCAGCGACAAGCTCGCACAAGGCTACGAGATCATGAAGAAGCGGCGTTGACATTCGTTTAAAACTGGTGTATAATGAACTCATGACAAATGAAAATGACGAGATCACTGACGCCCGGGCCGGACTCTGGTCGGTCCGCTTCAACGACAGTACACCCGTGAAGATTCGGGTTCCTCGTGGTTCAAACCTACGTGAGGTCATCGAACGTCGGTGGCCCGGCATCTCGAACTCTTCGGTTGCTATCAGTGCGGATCCCTTATGAACATCAGCGGCCTCAAGAGCCTCGATAAGATCGGAGATAGCCCGAAGGTCCACAGCGTCGAGAAGAGTGAGAACGATATCCTCGTCTTTCTCGAGCCCGGCTGGTCCTCGACCACCGGTGATCATATTCTTCGCGCTGACAACATCAAGGACATCTGGACCGCGTTCCGACACGATATCAAGCGATGCGACTGTCCCGTATGCGACGTTGTGGAACCGAGAGCTGGGTCGTGGTCGGGACCACCGAGCGGTCAACCGATCGCAGGTGACATCAAGATTCCTGTTACAGGTGTCACCGTCGCGTTTATTCCCACTGCAGATAGCAAGGTCGTCGTCGACCTCGAAACGACAGGCCCGTTAACCTGCAAGCCTAAGGGTAAGCCACCCAACGACTACGGTCACGTCTGGGACGGCGGCGGTTCCGAGACCAGTTACAAGGAACTCAAGGAAGGCGACCCGTGCATGTGTGGCATGAAGCGCTGGACGCTTCCAGCCAACACGAACGACCGACGCTGCACTCCGATGGACCACTGCTTCCCATCGCCGCCAGGTGGCACCGTACCTAAGGGTACCGTTTGTTACTGCGGTAAGCGTAAGTGGGGCGTCGAATCCAAGAAGACCAAGCGAACGCTTCAAGACGAAGATGGTCACCAGTTCACCGCTTGATGAGGAGGATTACTAGCTATGCCTAAGGCCCAGGAGTTCATTCCCTTCCCGTGTCCGTACTGTGGTGTAACGGTTGAGGCCGGAGATAAGCACGCCGAGGTGATCACTCGTAAGAACCTCCGCGGTATGCCGACCGTTATCGTCACGTGCATATTGACCCGAACGTTTGGCCTACAGTTGAAGACCGTGGAGAAACTGATGAAGGACGTCTAGTGGTCAAGCATGTGTGCTCATACTGGTTCGTCGTCACACCTGATAATAAAGGTATCGTTTATCACGTTCCCGCCTTGAGCGCCAAGCAGGCGTATCAACGCGCGGGCCGCGTCCTCGGTACACCGGCATACACACGAAAGCAAATGTTATTGTCGGGTTTCCGCGCGGTCAAGTTGGACCTCATCGAGGTGTTTGCGAATGAGGTGGAGGTCGGATGAGAACTGACATTCCACACCCTGAGCTGTTTACCTGTGGTGTGAACGTCCTGCTACTTATGCGACGTGCCAAGGAAGGTGGTTCGGCTAAGACGGACCGTTCCGCAAACATGAAGCGTGTTGTAAGTGGTCCCGAACAGTTCAATGATGCGCTCATTGAAATGCGTGAACGCTGGACCGAACCGTTTAGGATTTATTCAACTGTCACGCCACGCGACGTTGACAAGGCCATTCAGCTGTTCAAGTATCGACAGCTGGATGCCTCATTCGCGGGTGAGGATGTTGAACGCGGCTTCTACGTGGATGTTAAGAACCGGTGGATCTCTTGCTTAAAGGACCCGAAGGCTGCCATGCGGAAAGACTTCTTGTTCGACATCGACAGTGACACCGAAAATCGTAGTAACATCATCACAGAGATCGAACAAAAGTGTGAGGTACTTGACGCCTATTACACCAAGAACGGACGTCATTACATCACACGCCCATTCAACCCAGCGCTGTTAACAGAACCGGGAAGTCAAGCGACCCTTCACAAGAACGCACTTATGTTGTGGAGTTATTAGTTTCATGTGCGACAAGCATCCACAGATAGGTTCGATTAAGATCTGTCCCGCGTGCACGCTCCTCGACAACCTCGAGCGTTCAAAGGCCGCGTTCACCGCGGGCTGGAATGCCCAGCGTCGGGTGCACACCCACGACTGGGGACCACCGCCACCTGATACCGCCGAGGAGGCGTTCGCGCAGTTTGAGAAGGGTTACCGGCAGGTGTACCCGAAGAAACGAACATGACCTTTCAAGCCTGGGTATGCGAGAGTTGCCGAAATCCTCATAGAACACGTTCACGCATCTGGAACTGCCCAGGATGCGATAAGGAATGTTGTGAGTTATGCTTCCGTATATTTGCTCACTGTCGTTCATGTGCAATGGGTAAATCAGAAGAAGAGCTACGACTAGCCGCAAACGCAAAAGGTTGGGACTTTACATGAAATACATCTTCCTCGACGTTGACGGCGTGCTCAACAGCTCGGAGCGTTGGGACGATTGTCATCTAGTCTCACAGGATCGCCTTTCGAAGATCGACGATCGCGCGGTCTTTCGATTGCTTAAGATCGTTGAGCAGACCGGTGCCGTCTGTGTAATCTCTTCCACGTGGCGGCTGTATGACGACATGCTAACCGGATTGTGTGAGACGTTGTTCGAGGTCGGGATCGACGTTGTGGGTTACACGTCTGACCTGCGTGAGATCCACCACGGTCAGGGCACTGATAGGTCACGCGCCTATGAGATACGCAAGTGGTTAATTGAGAGTGGTGACTGTGAGGCCTTCGTGATCATCGATGATGACCTCGATGCGCGTATCGAAGATCACTACGTCGGCACCATGTTTGAGACGGGCCTGCTTGACCAGCACATCGAACGTGCGATAAGGATACTCAATATGTAACCCAGTGTTGGTTGCAACCCCAACCGACCTGTGGTATATTGGTACCGCTGGGGTTGGTAGTAGCCGGCCAGCTACCTACCTTAGCGCAGGTGCGTACTCACCTGCGGCCCCAGCCCTTCCCAACGGAGTACGCCGTGCATGTTCGAGACGATCGAGCAATAACCCGCGTGTCAAAGCTGGACGTCTCGTGAACGTAGGCGAGGCTGCCGCTCTCTATATCTCTCGTGGTTGGCCGGTCATCCCTCTCAAACCCGGCACCAAGAAACTGGTAGACGAGGGCTTCGACATGAAGTCCCGCCTCCGCTTCACTCCCACAGAGTTTCAAGAAGACGACAATATCGGAATCCGAAGCGTGGCCGAGGATCCTGACGGTGGTATTCCCGTCGTGATCTCCGACGCGGACTGCGAGGAGGCCGAAGCTCTTGCCTCTCACTTCCTACCCAAGACAGGCGCCATCTGGGGTCGCGCGTCTCGCCCGCGTTCCAAGCGTCTGTATCACGCAGCGGGCATCGAGAAGACGATCGCCTTTAAGGATACGCAGACCAACAAGACGTTTCTCGAGCTGCGGTCAAACCATCAAGATATGGCCCCGCCATCCGTCCACCCAGACGGAGAAACCTTAGCTTGGGCAGAGCTCGGACAAGCACCAACCCTGCTCTCTGACGTGCTAATACGCCGTCACCGTCTCCTCGGCACGTGTTGCATGGTCGCACGATACTACGCACAACCGGGAGCGCGTCACGAGTGGGGCTTGGCGCTATCTGGTCTCTTAAAGCAACTAACACTCACCGAGGATGAGGCCTCCGAGGTCGTTGAACAAGCAGCGAGATATGCCGGCGATGGGAAGACCGGTGACCGCCTTACCGAGGTTCGGTCAACCTACTTCAAAGGTGAGGATGATCCCGTCGCCGGCGCCAAGCGTCTGGTTGATCTGAGTTCCAAACAGTTCGTTACGACGTTACGAAAGATCTGGGGTGGGGTCGAGTCGGCCGAGGCCGCCAAGCACATCGAAGACCTGAACAAACGACACGCCGTCTTGTTCCAACAGTCGGGCGACCTGCTGGTGCTGAGTGAGGACATTGAGGACAATCGCCCACTGTTGCGTTTCTCGAAGCCGTCGGTGATGGATCTGCTCTATCCTCAGATGATACAAGCCGGTCAGAGGTTGAACGGCGACCCCATCTACAAGTCGCTGGGTACCGTCTGGCTCAAGCACTCCAAGCGTCGCGCTTACGACGGGATCGAGCTCTGTCCCAACGGCACGGCCGGAAACAAGGGTTACTACAACATGTGGCGTGGCTGGGCCGTGCAGCCCAAGAAGGGTGAGTGGCCGTTGTTTCGCGAGCAGATCGACCTGATCGCCGATCACAACCCAGAGCACGCGGCCTACATCATCGCCTGGATGGCCGAGACCGTGCAGCATCCGAATCTTCCTATCGGTATTAGTCTCGCGTTTCGAGGTCAGACGGGCACGGGTAAGTCCACCTTTGCAAAGTGGTTCGGTGCGTTGTTCGGCCATCACTTCCTCCACCTTGACTCCGAGTCGCGCTTGCTGGGACGCTTCAACGCTCACTTGCACAACGCGATACTGGTCTTTGCAGATGAGGCCGTCTGGGCCGGAGGCAAGCAGGGACTCGGCGCGCTCAAGCGTATGGTGACCGAGGACACGCTTGCTATCGAGCGTAAGGGTATCGACACCATCTCTGTCAAGAACATGATACACATGCTCGTGGCGAGTAACGAGGACTGGTTTGTGCCAGCCGGGTTCGACGACCGGCGCTTCGCGATCTTCAAGGTCTCGAACAGGCGTAAAAACGACTCGGACTTCTTCGCGGCGGTGCGCAAGGAGTTATTCGAGCTGGGTGGGCTTGCTGCCATGCTCTATGATCTGCTCGAGCATAAGACCGACATCGACCTGAAAAAGATCCCGTCGACCGAGGAACGTGACGCGCAGAAGATGTTTACCCTGTCCCCAATCGATGAGTGGTGGCAGGAGGTGTTGAACGACGGGGACCTCTGGATACCAGAACAACGATACGTAAGCACGAACATCGAGGAAGAACTACCTACATGGGATGAGTTTAAGGTTGACCGTGACGCGTTATATGACGCGTATGCGGTGACTGTTGAACGCGCAAACCGTAGATTTACACTCGGGTCACGTGGTGCGTTAGGTCGATCACTGCGAAAGTTGCTGCCCGAACCGTATCCTAAGAGCGTGCAGCCATCAGCAACGAAGACAGATCCCGGGCGACGGCGCTTCTGGGTGATACCAGAGTTGAAAATTTGTCGCAAATTTTATGAAAAGAGCCACGGCGTTATCAAGTGGGACGCAGTGTACGAAACTGGCACACAAGCGAAACTTCCGGGTGTGGGTCCTTTCAACTGAGGAAAAATTACTTGTTCTAACCGTTCCGAGTGTTCTGGGTGGGATATGTAACAGCGTGTTGGTCGGTTTTCATTTTTGAACATCGAGGTAGTTAAGTCATTTCTAGTGAGTGTCAGTGTCATCTGGAACAAGCAATAGGTGTTCAATTCCGAAAAAGTTTCTTACTTGTTCGCATTACTTGTTCATTGTAAGTTGTTGATTTTTTAATACTTTATCCAATTTCAGAACAGACAGAATAACTAGAACAAGTATATTTATGATTTGCTATAGTAAAACTAAGCGACTCGCTACTTTTCCAATTGATTTAGAAACGATTTTTTCTTGTTCTTGTTCCAAGCGTTTCCTCGAGAGTGCTTGTGGGAGAAGGAGAGTGTTAAGGATTGGTTGAAGAGAAGATTTAGCAGAAATAAATATTGCAATGCGTGGCTAAGCGTGATACAATCTAATTGCGGTAAGTATGGCCTGGTCTGAGCAGCTTCAACCACCTCCTACACCAGAGACGGCACGTGTGGACCACAAGCCCGGCACACAGAGCCTCGGGAGACGTCAGTGCACTGGGACAGCAAAGAACGGCGAACGCTGCAGACGTCCACCCCATCGCGGTGGCACGTGCTGCATCTTGCACGGTGGCGGGTCGCCGCTCGCGAAAATGGCAGCCCAGCGCATGCTGATGAGTATGGTCGAGCCTGCGGCCGCGATACTGATGCTCGCGGTGACACGGTGCGAACACGAGTGGATCACGCCAGAGAACGAAGACGGCTCACCCAATACTAAAGGCAAGTTCCTGATGTGTATGGTGCACGAGGCCGACGGCTGTCCCGAGTGGTCGGTGCGTGTTGCGGCGGCCAAGTCCCTACTCTCACGTGCTGGGTTCGGTGAGCAGGCAAAGATGACCATCTCCACCGATCACGACAACCTCGAAAGTCTCGACAACGTGTCGCTGGCTAACGAGCTCGAGAAGCTGTCTCATGACCTGCGTGCCAACGCACGCAACACAATTGACGTCACGCCTGAAATTCACTTACGTGACGAAGATGGTCACGAGTTTTCGATTGACTCCGAAGGCATTACGATCCAAGGTTAGTGAATGAATGACGCCGTGCACGATTAACTATGGGCGTTGTTTCCACAAGTACTCGAATCTGAGCTAACTCACGAGGAAAAGCTCGCACGCTACACCCGCCTCACTGCGGAGGCGAAGAAGCGTCTGTGGGCGCGTGATCCGGTCGCGTGGGCCACCGAAAAGCTAGGTGATACGTTGTGGAGCGGGCAGGCTGACATCCTACGCTCTGTCGCCCAGCACCGTCGCACGGCCGCGAGAACGTGCCATGAGATTGGGAAGTCCTATGACGCGGGTCTCGCAGCAGGTTGGTGGATTGACACCCACAAGGCAGGTGAGGCGTTCGTCGTCACAACAGCTCCCACAGGTCCTCAGGTTCAGGTCATCCTTTGGAAAGAGATCGGTCGCGTGTTCGCACGCGGCAACCTCAAGGGACGCATCAATCAGGTCGAGTGGCTCATCGAGGTGAACGGCCGCGAGGAGATCGTGGCACTGGGTCGCAAACCCTCCGACTATTCTCCCACTGCGTTTCAGGGTATCCACGCTCCTTACGTCCTCGTGATCGTAGATGAGGCCAACGGCGTGCGTGGGATGCTGTGGGAGGCCGCAGATTCCCTCATTGCGAATGACGGCTCGAAGATCCTTGCCATCGGAAATCCTGATGACCCCACAGGAGAGTTTCACGATCACTGTAAGCCCGGGAGTGGCTGGAATGTCATAGGTATAGGTGCGTTCGACTCGCCCAACTTTACGGGTGAGACCATGCCTCGTCACATCCTACGTCAGCTCATCGGCAAGACATACGTGGAAGAGAAGCGACGCAAGTGGGCGCCGCGTTGGTTCTGGGTCAACGAGACAGGAAAACGCGTGAGTAGTGAGGAAGGCATACGCTGCGTTCCTCCTGAGGGTGTTAAGCCAGAAGACACGAACCCTCTGTGGCAGTCGAAGATCCTCGGCCTGTTCCCTGAGAAGACCGAGGCGGGCGGCCTGATTCCCATCACGTGGATCGTAAGCGCGCAGCAGCGTAACCTCTCCACGGAGGGCGAGAATCACCTAGGTGTTGACGTGGGAGCCGGCGGTGATGAGTCCTCGGTATGTCACCGACTTGGAAGCGTCTATCGCATCCGCCGCACTGACACTGACCCTGACACTATGTCACAATGTGGGAAGGTCATTCACGACCTCCGTGAGACAAAGGCCAGCCACGCGAAGATCGACAAGATCGGTATCGGGTGGGGTATCGTCAACCGCGGGCAGGAGGTCAAGAAGGAGCTTGAAGCCAAGCTCGATGACAAGGGCCAGCCAACACCCGTGCCGTGGGAATTCGTGGGCGTTAACGTAGGTGAGGGCGCGGTTGAGGACGATGCCACGAGCGACGATCGTTTCTTAAACCTAAAGGCTCAACTGTGGTGGAACGTGCGGGACTTGTTTGAGCGTGGAGACATTGACATCGACCCAGATGATGAGGATCTCGCGGGTGAGCTCGTCGGCATACGCTACGAGCGTATGTCAAACGGGAAGATCAAGATTAGTGACAAGCGCAAGGATGCGCAGGGCAAACCTCTCCCATCACCGAACCGCGCCGAGTCACTCATGTTGGCGGCCGCACCTGTCCCAAGAGAAAAGGTCTGGGAGGCCACGTGGTAAGACAGTGTTGCGTAACACATTGCACAAGGCCCGTGACCTTTCGTGCGTATGACGCGTGGTTTTGTGTTAAACACTGGTCGTTAGATGTTGTGTGTATAGTGCGTGTTTCTCGACTGATGATTAACACGTCTGTGGACGAAGAGTTGAGTACCTCGTGATAACCGAACAGCACATGCCTGTGCGGCCTGGCAGCAAGCCCGGAGAGTTTCGAGGAGAGGGACCTGGCCCGTTCCTCATACGTCGTGTTGATCGCCTGTGTCCCATGTGTGGACGTCAGATGTTCGTGTTCGAAGGTTTCACCGAACGTGTGATCATCAAACATCTCTGCACGAAACACGAAGGTTGTGCGATCGTCGAGGACATTCCAACCGGATTCGCGATCATCGGTTGTAAAGAGTGTAAGTGTAACTTCACGGAGCCGTCATGATCTTCGGCATACGACGTGACGTGGTCGCGATGGACGTATCTCAAGATCTAAACGGTGAGTTCTGGGAGGCTCCCATCTTAGCAGACGAGCCAACGCTCACCGTCTTCGGGATCGGTCTCCCGCGTGGATGGCTGATTCCTTGGTACATTCGTGTTACGACGATCAGACGACAGATACGTGGAGTCGGACGATGAAGGTTTCGCACCTCACATCCTACGGTAACAAGGATGGCGTTCCCACGGGACGTCAGTCGCTGTTCTTCATCTGCCCAGGCTGCAATGAGGAGCTACACGCGGCGACCGTTACATTACCAACGGTTGATGACGGAGGAGGTCGAGCGCAGTGGTCTTGGAACCGGAGTGAGGACAAGCCAACGATCACGCCCAGTCTTCTCATAACGTCCGCACATGGTGACAAGAAGACGATCTGTCACAGCCTTGTGAACGAGGGTCAGATCCAGTTCCTCGGTGATTGCACACATGCGCTCGCCGGACAGACCGTGCCGCTTCCTCCGTGGCCCGACGGACATCTTGGAATCGGTGTGATAGACAAATGATCAAGGTCAAGAAGAGTCCGACGGCCGACACGCGAACCTGCGACTATGCGAACGTCTCAAAGGAGACGCTACTCGCGAGTTCACATCAGCATATCACTGATGTGCGCGAGGCACTCCGTTTCTTCGGCTACGTCTTAACGCAGGCAGGTGATCATCACGACACCGACAAGATCACCGACATCGATTCCTTTCACGTAGATTTCGTAACGGGTTTCAAACAGCAGAGCTGGTATGACCGTCATCGTAAGCTCAATCGACATCATCTTACCGCACCAGACGGTTGTCCCGTGGATGTCAATCTTATCGACGTGCTCGACTTCATCGCTGATTGTGTCATGGCAGGTATGGCACGTAGTGGCGCGGTGTACGAGCTAAAGCTCGGGCCTGAGATTCTACAGCGTGCGTTTGAGAACACGGTCGAACTTCTAAAGCAAGAGGTCGTCGTGGAGAATGAACATGACTGAAGAAACGATAAGCGAGTCTCAGCAGGTCGCCGAGTTTCGTGCGGCCGCGAGTCTGCTCATCGAGCGGATTCAGTGGATGCGTCAGCATGGGATCTCCTTTAAGGGAGAGCGCGATCTCTATGAGATCCTCGGCTATGAGCGTGTCATCACCGCGAAGGACTACCGGGACACGTATGCCCGAGGTGGTATCGCGGGACGCATCATCGACGCACTCCCAAAGGCGACCTGGCGCGGCGGGGTTGAGCTCATCGAGGATGAAGATCCTGAGAACGAGACTCCGTTTGAGAAGGCGTGGATGGATCTTGATAAGCGGCTCAACATCATACCCATGTTGCAGCGTGCCGACATCCTCGCAGGACAGGGTCGCTACGCGGTGCTCCTGTTAGGCGGCCCGGGTGAGCTCGACACGCCGATGCCGAAGTCCCGGCCTGAGAAGTTGATATACGTCTCGCCGTTCGCGGAGGATGACGCGCTAATCACCGAGTGGTGTACCGATTCGGCGGACCCGCGGTTCGGCTTGCCGAACAAGTACATGCTCCGCCGTATGGACGTGACGTCACAGAACTTCACAAAGAACTGTCACTGGTCACGGGTCATACACATCGCCGAGGATTGCCTTGACAATGATGTGTATGGTATGCCACAACTCGAGCGTGTGTGGAATCTGCTACACGACCTCGAGAAGGTGACGGGCGGTGGTGCTGAGGCGTTCTGGTTACG
>Ga0137464_1000142_pt1 | contig 23240 bp, 21 predicted proteins | sample EasRivERMGT814_2_FD_102306 | JGI IMG/M metagenome (GOLD analysis project Ga0137464, IMG submission 102306) | Soil microbial communities from meander-bound floodplain in the East River, Colorado, USA - East River MetaG ERMGT814_2 | ecosystem: Environmental > Terrestrial > Soil > Floodplain ...
CGCCACGGCGCGCGGGGGTTCGGAGTCGAGATCGACCCGCGCCTGGTGCAGCGCTCGAACGAGGAAGCGCGTCGCCAGGGCGTTGGCGATCGCGTGAAATTTCTGCGTCAGGATTTGTTCAACACCGATTTTCACGAGGCGAACGTCCTGACGCTTTATCTTCTGCCCGACGTAAACATTGCATTGCGTCCGAAAATCCTGGCAGAGCTGAATCCGGGCACGCGGGTGGTGTCGCACGACTACGACATGCGCGAGTGGCGTCCGGACGCGGCGGCAACGGTCCCCGCCCCGGACAAGACGGTCGGCATGCGCAAGGAAAGCATGGTGTATCTGTGGATCGTTCCGGCACGGGTCGAAGGCAAATGGACTTTCGAGTTGAGTTCGGGAGGGAAAACACGGCGCACCCCGCTCGTCCTCCAGCAGCGTTTCCAGTTCGTGTCCGGGTCGGTCGAGCTGACAGGGCAAGGGGATGTGCCGATTTCCGACGGCAGGCTGCGAGGCGACGAATTGCGCCTGGTGTTGCCCCCCGGGGCGCTCGACCGCGGGCCGGTCGAGTTGGTCGGGCGCGTGAAGGACGATTCCTTGACTGGCACGGTCCGCAGGGGCGAGCGCGAAGTGGCGACCTGGAGCGCGCGCCGGCGGGACTGACAGGTTGTTGAAAAAGTACGCACGGACGCCAATTCCTTGTCATTCTGAGCCCTTCGCTGCGCTCGAGGGTAAACTCCGCGAAGAATCTGCTCTGCTTGCAGATCATACTCCTACAAAAGCAGATTCTTCGTCGCGGGGCTCATCAGAATGACAACGCGCCATTTTTCGACAGCCTGCTAGTGTCCTGAGTCGATGATTCGCGGCATAAATACGCTCCCGTCATTCATACGCTCCCGTCATTCCCGCGAAAGCGGGAATCCAGTGTCTTGAAAAGTCTCTGGATTCCGGCTCATGTCGCTTTCGCGACGTGGCCGGAATGACGGTATGAATATGCAACGCATTTGCGATTCACGACGCTAGCTCCCGGTCGCGACCAGCCTGCCGTTCTGCCGGCGCAGGGCGCCCGCGCGTTCGAGATCCCCGACCAGCCACTCGGCGAAATCCGCGCCGGTCATTCGAAGGAAGCGCCGGTTGATGTCGGCGAGGAGTGGCACGCGGCCGACATAGCCGGGAACCTCCGAGTGCGGCATCGAGCGCTTTTCCAGAAGCGCGAAAGAGAACGCCACCTTGACGCAGTGCCGCGCAAGACGCGAAACATCCTCTTCGTAGCTCTCCACCCGCCAGAAAGCGCGCTCGAGCGCGGAATCGACATTCGCGAAGGGCCGGCCATGACCCGGAATGACGATGTCCGCCCCGAGGCGGGCGATGCCCTCGAGAGTCTCCCGCGTTTCCCGTAACGCCGTATCGCGGCCGAAAAGCTGCGGGAAAACCGCTCCGAAGCCGTTTTCCCACAGGGCGTCGCCCGAAATCAGAACGCGCAGCTCGGTCGAATAAAACATCACTGCGTGGGTATCGTGACCGGGCGCGGCGATCACCTGCCAGTCGAATTCCCCCATTTTCAGCACGGCGCCGTCGCCGAAGGTGTCGTCGTAGCGGAAGCGCTCGGCGCGCTGGTCGGCGATCGAGAGGATCAGGGCCTGCTCGTCCCAGCGGTCGATCAGCGGCGCCTCGCCCTCCGGGATGCTCGTTCTGCAGCCGTATTTCTTCTGGATCGCGGCGTTTCCCCCCATGTGGTCGGAGTGGCAGTGGGTGTTGACGAGCCGCGCAAGCGCTTTTCCCTGCAAAGCGTGCTCGATCAGCGCCAGCGTCTGCGGCGCGTGCGAACCGTAGCCGGAGTCGACGAGCGTCGCGCCGCCCTGCCCGTGCAGCACGATGTTGTTGGCCGACAGCCAGCCCCGCTCGATGACCTGGATGCTCGCGGGCAGGTTCATCGGTGCATGCGCCTCGCCGGCAGCCGCGTAAGTACCACGCGTTTTTCTTCAGAACTCATGCCGGACCAGGCGGCGATCTCGTCGAGCGTGCGAAAGCAGCCTTCGCACAATTCCGTCTCGGGGTTCATCTTGCACACATTGATACACGGAGAACCGACATCCGCACCCGGTGCGGCGGCGTTTTCGGTCATGCGCTGAGTTTGGCGGCCATGGCTCGCGCCACTTTCGAGCCCGGCTCGCGCCCGAGCTCGCGGCAGATGAATTGGCCGGCGCGCAGGATCTTCATCAGGTCGACGCCCGTTTCTATCTCGAGGCCATCGAGCATGTAGACCACGTCCTCGGTCGCGACGTTGCCGCTCGCGCCCTTGGCGTACGGGCAGCCGCCGAGACCCGCCACCGAGCTGTCGAAGGTTCTCACGCCCGCCTCGAGCGAGGCGTAGATGTTCGCGAGCGCCTGTCCGTAGGTGTCGTGGTAATGACCGGCGAGACTGCCGATCGGGACCCTTTTTGCGACCGCCTCGATCATCGCGCGGATGCGTCCCGGTGTTCCGACGCCGATCGTGTCGCCGAGCGAGATCTCGTAGCAGCCCATCTTGTAGAGCTTTTCCGCCAGCACGGCGACCGCCAGGGGCTTCACCTCGCCTTCGTAGGGGCAGCCCGCCGCGCAGGAGATATAGCCGCGCACGCGCATCCCGCTCGCTCGCGCGATCTTGACGACCGGGGCGAAGCGTTCGAGGCTCTCCGCGATGCTGCAGTTGATGTTCCTCCGGCTGAACGTCTCGGAGGCGGCTCCGAATACGGCGATCTCCTCGGCACCCGCGGCGCGCGCCGCCTCGAAGCCTTTCATGTTCGGCACGAGCACCGGGTAGCCCACGCCCGGCCTCCTGCGTATGCCCGCGAAGACCTGCGCGTTGTCGGCCATCTGCGGAACCCACTTCGGCGACACGAACGCGGTCGCTTCCACCGCGGCGGGGCCCGCCTCTGCGAGGCGATTGATGAGTTCGATCTTGACCTCGGTCGGAACGCGCTTCGCTTCGTTCTGCAGGCCGTCGCGGGGGCCCACCTCGACGATCCTCGCTTTCCTCGGGAAGCTCATGGCTCGGCCTCGAACTCGATCAGTTCGGCCCCTTCGCCGACCTGCTCGCCTACCCGGCAAAGGATCCGCACGATCCGGCCACGGCCAGGCGCTTTGATGGTGTGCTCCATTTTCATCGCTTCCAGAATCAACAAGGGCACGTCCTTCTCGACCCGGTCGCCGGTTCCGACGAGGATCGCGATGATCTTGCCGGGCATCGGGGCCTCGAGTTCGCCCGCGCGCGCCTCGACCGCCAGATCCTGACGCAGCGGATCGTGCATTTCCAGAGTGTGATGCCTGCCGGGCAGGAACACCTCGATGCGGCTGCCCAAGCGGACCACGCTGCCCGCGACGGTAGCGCCGTCGAGTTGCACCGTCAATCTGCAGTCCTCGCGCCGGTAGCTCCCGACGGTGCACCGTCTGTCTGCGAATTCGAGTTCGAAACCCTCCCCTCGGCGGCGTGCCGTGACCGCGTGCCGATTTTCGCCCTCCTGGAAGACAAAGAGCTGAACGCCGTCCTGGTTCGCGCGCCAGCCGTCGACCAGGCTCCAGGGGGAAAAGGGGTCGCCGGAGCCCTGCGGCTCGCCGCGCAGGCCCGAGTCGAGCTGCAACAATGCCCTCAGGGTTGCAAGTGCCAGCGCCTCCACTCCGGCCGGAGGCGGAGGCGCGAGGAGCTCCGCGCGGTGGCGTTCTATCAGGCCCGTATCGAAGTCGGCGCCGACGAAATCGCGATCCTGCACGAGCCGGTAGAGAAATCCGAGATTGGTGACCAGGCCCGCGACCTCGAATTCCCCGAGCGCCTCGCGCATTCGCTCGAGCGCTGCGGGTCGGTCCCGGTCCCAGACGATGAGTTTCGCGATCATGGGGTCGTAGTAGGCCGTGATCTCATCGCCCGATCTCACGCCCGACTCCACGCGCACGTTCTCGGACTCTGCGGGCAGTCCCAGGTGCACGATGCGGCCCGAGGCCGGGAGGAAGTCGCGGCGCGGATCCTCGGCGTAGACGCGCGCTTCGATCGCGTGTCCTTTGATGCGCAGGTCCTTCTGGGTGAGCGGGAGCTTTTCGCCCGCAGCGATCCGGATCTGCCATTCCACCAGATCGAGGCCGGTGATCATTTCGGTGACCGGGTGCTCGACCTGCAGCCGCGTATTCATCTCCATGAAGAAGAACGCGCCCGCGCGATCGACGATGAACTCCACCGTTCCCGCGCCGACGTAGCCGACGGTCCGGGACGCGAGCAGCGCGGCTTCGCCCATCCTTTGGCGGAGATCTTCCGCCATGCCCGATGCCGGCGCCTCTTCGAGTACTTTTTGATGGCGCCGCTGTACCGAGCAGTCGCGCTCGAAAAGGTGGACGCAGCCTCCGTGCCGGTCGGCGAACACCTGGATTTCGATATGCCGCGGACGCTCGAGGTATTTTTCCAGCAGCACGCGCTCGTCACCGAAAGCCGACAAAGCTTCCCGCCGGCAGGCGGCGAGCGCCGCGCCGAATTCCGCCTTGTGCTCGACCGCGCGCATACCTTTGCCGCCGCCGCCGGCCGCGGCCTTGATGAGAACCGGGAACCCGATGCGCGCGGCTTGATCGAGAAGGAACTCGGGAGCCTGATTGCCGCCGTGATAGCCGGGCACGAGCGGCACCCCGGCCTTTTCCATGAGGGCCTTCGCCGCGGATTTGTCGCCCATCGCGCGGATCGTTTCGGGCGGCGGTCCTATGAACGTGACGCCGGCGCGCTCGCAGCGCCCGGCGAATTCCGCGTTCTCCGAGAGGAAGCCGTAGCCCGGGTGGATGGCCGAGGCACCCGAGCCTTTCGCCGCCTCGACGATCCGATCGCCGCGCAGGTAGCTGTCCTTTGCCTCCGGTGGGCCGATGCGAAACGCCTCGTCGGCGAGCGCGACGTGACGCGATTGCGCGTCGGCGTCCGAGTACACGGCGACCGTTACTATGCCCATGCGCCGCGCGGTCCTCGCCACGCGGCAGGCGATCTCGCCGCGGTTGGCGATCAGGATTTTGGCGAACACGGGACGCGCACTATTTTTTCCCTTTTGCGCCCTTCTTCGCCGCCTGTTTCGCCTGGAGCAACCAGCCCGGCGAGCGCTTCTCGAGGAAGGCGCGCACGCCTTCCTTGCCTTCTGCGGACGCCCGCGCGGTGGCGATACGGGTAGCCATGTCCTCCATCAGCTCGGAGTCGACCGACCGCCCTGCGACCGCATGGATCAGGTCCTTGGTGACCGCGTGCGCCCCGGGCGCGCCCTGAACGAGCTCGCCCAGGATCGCGTTCACCGTTGCATCCAGCTCCGCGGGCTGCGCCAGTTCCTGCACGAAGCCGATGCGGTACGCCTCCGCGGCCGGAAAGCGCTCGGCGGTGAGGAAATAGCGGCGTGCGGCGCGCTCGCCCATCGCGGCAAGAACGTAAGGGCTGATGGTCGCGGGCGTGAGGCCCAGCCTCACCTCGGACACGCTGAACTCGGTGTCGGTGGACGCGACCGCGATGTCGCAAGCGGCAATGAGCCCCATGCCTCCGGCGAACGCGGCGCCGTGCGCGCGCGCGACCGTCGGCTTCTTCATCGCATGAAGCCGGTTGAGCATGGCGCCGAAGGCCATTGCGTCCTTCCGGTTCTCATCGAAATCGAGCTCGCCCATTCTCTTCATCCAGTTCAGATCGGCGCCGGCGCAGAACACCTTGCCGCGGCCCGCGAGCACCACCGCGCGCACCGCAGGATCGGCCTCCAGCTCGCCGAAGGCGGCGGTGAGCTCGGCGATCATCGTTTCGTTGAAGGCGTTGCGCACCTCCGGCCGGTTGAGCCAGAGGACGGCGACGCCGCGGCCGGCTTGGATCTCGATGGTTTCGTAACGGTGAATAGACATGAGGTTTCCTCTTACATTCTAAAAACGCCGAAACGGGTTTCCTCGATCGGCGCATTGAGTGAAGCGGAAATCGCGAGCGCGAGGATGCGCCGCGTTTCCTCCGGCGCAATCACTCCATCGTCCCAAAGCCGCGCGGTGGCGTAGTAGGGATGCCCCTGCCGCTCATATTGCTCGAGGAGGGGACGCTTGAACTCCTCTTCTTCCGCCTTGCTCCAGGCGTCGCCCTTCGCCTCGATGCCGTCCCGCTTCACCGTGGCGAGGACCGAGGCCGCCTGCTCCCCGCCCATCACCGAGATGCGGGCGTTCGGCCACATCCACAGGAAGCGCGGCCCGAAAGCGCGCCCGCACATGCCGTAGTTGCCCGCGCCGAACGAGCCGCCGATGATGACGGTGAATTTCGGCACCCGGCTGCATGCGACCGCGGTCACCATCTTGGCGCCGTCCTTGGCGATGCCGCCCGCCTCGTACTTCTTTCCCACCATGAAGCCCGAGATGTTCTGGAGGAAAAGGAGCGGAATCCCGCGCTGGCTGCACAACTCGATGAAGTGCGCGCCTTTCAGCGCCGATTCGGAAAACAGGATCCCGTTGTTGGCGACGATGCCGATCGGGTAACCCCAGATGCGCGCAAACCCGGTCAGCAAGGTGGTGCCGTAGTCCGCCTTGAACTCGTCGAGCTCGCTTGCGTCGACGATGCGCGCGACCGCCTCGCGCACGTCGTAGGGTTTGCGCTTGTCTTCGGGGATGACCCCGTGCAATTCGCCGGCGGGGTAGAGCGGCTCGACCGGCTCGCGCAAGGCGAGCGTCACGTTCTTCGGGCGGTTGAGGTTCGCCACGATGGTGCGAGCGATCGAAATCGCATGGGTATCGTTCTGCGCGTAATGGTCGGCCACACCCGATTGTCGCGTGTGCACCTCCGCGCCGCCGAGCTCCTCGGGCGAGACGATTTCGCCGGTGGCGGCTTTCACGAGCGGCGGGCCGCCGAGGAAGATCGTTCCGTGTCCTTTGACGATGATGGTCTCGTCGGACATGGCCGGCACGTAGGCGCCGCCGGCGGTGCACGAGCCCATCACCGCGGCGATTTGCGGAATGCCGGCAGCCGACATGATCGCCTGGTTGTAAAAGATGCGGCCGAAGTGCTCGCGGTCCGGAAAGACCTTGTCCTGCTCCGGCAGGAACGCACCTCCCGAGTCCACCAGGTAAAGGCAGGGAAGCCGGTTCTGCAAGGCGATCTCCTGCGCGCGCAGGTGCTTCTTCACCGTGATGGGGTAGTAGGTCCCGCCCTTGACCGTGGCGTCGTTCACGACCGCCACGCACTCCCTGCCCGAGACGCGGCCGACGCCAGTGATGATGCCGCCACCCGGCGCTTCGTCCTCGTACATGCCGAAGGCAGCGAGCTGAGAAAGTTCGAGGAACGGCGACCCCGGGTCGAGCAGCAAGCGCAGGCGCTCGCGCGGCAGCAGTTTTCCGCGCGCCGCGTGCTTGGTGCGCGCCGATTCGTCGCCGCCCTGCGCGGCGCGCTCGAGCTTGGCGCGCAGATCGGCGACCCGTGCCGCCATCGCACCGGCGTTCGCCTGGAACTCCTCCGAGCGCGGGTTCAGCTTGCTCTTGATGACGGGCATCTCACCAGCCGCCGGTGGCAAGCCATTTGTCGATCTGATCCAGCCTGTCCGAACCCCAAAAGGGCTCGCCGTCGACGACGATGTAGGGCGAGCCGAACGCGCCGCGGGCGATCGCCCTGTCCACCTCGGTCCGGGTGCGGTCCTTGATCGCCTGGTCGCCGATGCCGGTGCGGACTTCGTCGGCCTTCAGGCCGAACTTCGCGCACACGGCGACGGTGTTGTCGGCGCCCGAAATGTCCACGTCGTCGACGAAGTAAGCACGGTAGAGCGCCCTGGCGAGGTCCTTCGCGCGCCTGGGTTCCTTCGCATCCAGCCAGTAGAAAGCGCGGCAAGGGGAAACCGAGGAAATGGGAAAAACCGTGGGGCGGCGGTAGGGAACGCCGTGATACTTGGCCGTGCGGATCATGTCGCGCAGGTGATAGTTGCCCTTGAGCGGTATGGTGGGCAGCGGCGCGCCGCCGGTCGTTTTGAACGCGACTCCGAGGAGAAACGGCCTCCAGGTCACCTCGCGTCCATGCTTCGCAGCGAGCGCATCGATTTTTTCGCTGGCGATATAGCCGTACGGCGAGGAAAAATCGAAATAGAACTCGACCGGGTCAGGCATCATGCAATCTCGATCGCCATGGCGGTCGCCTCGCCCCCGCCGATGCACAGGCTCGCGATGCCGCGCTTGCCTCCGGTTTTCTTGAGCGCACCGATCAGGGTGACGAGGATGCGCGCGCCCGAGGCGCCGATCGGGTGGCCGAGCGCGCAGGCGCCGCCGTGAATATTGACCCGGGCATGCGGCAGGCCATGCTCTTTCATCGCCGCCATGGTGACCACCGCGAAGGCCTCGTTGATCTCGTAGAGGTCGACTTTGCCGGCGGTCCAGCCGGTCGCATCGAAGAGCTTCCTGATCGCACCCACCGGCGCGGTGGTAAACCATCCCGGCTCCTGCGAGTGCGTACTGTGGCCGACGACCACCGCCAGCGGCGCGAGGCCCAGTTTTCCGGCGGTGGAACGGCGCATCATCACGAGCGCCGCCGCTCCGTCGGAAATCGAGCTCGAATTCGCCGCGGTCACCGTGCCGTCCTTGCGGAACGCGGGCTTCAGCGTCGGGATCTTCTCGAAATTGGCTTTGAACGGCGGCTCGTCGTGCTCCATGAAGCGCTCGTTTTTTCCTGCCTTGATCGCCAGCGGCGTAATCTCCCAGGCGAACCAGCCGCTCTTGTTGGCGGCCTGGGCGCGCTCGAGCGATGCGATCGCGAATTTGTCCTGTTCTTCCCGGGTGAAGCTGTACTTCCCTGCGCAATCTTCGGCGAAGCTGCCCATCAACTTGCCTTTGTCGTAAGCGTCCTCCAGGCCGTCGAGGAACATGTGGTCGATCACCTGCTGATGACCCATGCGGTAACCCGAGCGCGCCTTCGGAAGAAGATAGGGCGCGTTGGTCATGGATTCCATGCCGCCCGCGACCATGACTTCGTTCGTGCCCGCGGCAAGAAGATCGTGCGCCAACATCGCCGCCTTCATGCCCGAACCGCACATCTTGTTGACGGTAGTGCAGCCGGTGGAAAGCGGTAAGCCAGCGACGATGCTCGCCTGGCGCGCGGGCGCCTGACCCTGACCGGCGGGCAGCACGCAGCCCATGATCACTTCCTGCACCTGATCGGGCTTGATGCCCGCTCGTTCGACCGCAGCGTGGATTGCGGCTGCGCCGAGCTGCGGAGCGGAGAAATCTTTCAGTTCACCCTGAAAGGCGCCCATAGGTGTCCTGGCGGCGGAAACGATAACAACGGGATCGTTCAACATGTCGGTGTCCTCAGTGAGTCAGTTGTGAATTCGGCGTTCTCAAGCGGTCTCGGAAAAAAGTTCGCGGCCGATCAGCCAGCGGCGGATCTCGGAAGTTCCTGCGCCGATCTCATAGAGCTTCGCGTCCCGCCACAGGCGCCCGGTGGGGTAATCGTTGATGTAGCCGTTGCCGCCCAGACACTGGAGGGCCTCGCCTGCCATCCAGGTGGCCTTTTCCGCGGTGTAGAGAATCGCGCCGGCCGCATCCTTGCGCGTGGTTTCGCCGCGGTCGCAGGCTTGGCCGACGGCGTACACGTAGGCGCGGCAGGCGTTGAGCGTGGCGTACATGTCGGCGAGCTTCCCTTGCATCAGCTGGAATTCCCCGATCGGCTGGCCGAACTGCTTGCGCTCGTGAACGTATGGCACGACCACGTCCATGCAGGCCTGCATGATGCCCAGGGGTCCCCCGGCGAGCACCGCGCGCTCGTAATCGAGCCCCGACATCAGGACGTTCACGCCGCGCCCGGGCTCCGAAAGCACGTTCTCCTCCGGCACCTCGCAGTCCTGAAACACGAGTTCGCAGGTGTTCGAGCCGCGCATGCCCAGCTTGTCGAGCTTTTGCGCGGTGGAAAAGCCCTCGAACCCCTTTTCCACGATGAAGGCCGTGATGCCTCTCGGGCCGGCATCGGCATCGGTCTTGGCGTAGACCACGAGCACGTCGGCATCCGGGCCGTTGGTGATCCACATCTTGCTGCCGTTCAGGACGAATCTACCCTTCCGGTATTCGGCCCGGGTTTTCATCGAGACGACATCCGAGCCCGAACCGGATTCGGACATGGCAAGCGCGCCGACCGATTCACCGGAGACGAGCCTCGGCAGGTACTTGCGTTTCTGAATCTCGGTCCCGTTCCTGCGGATCTGGTTGACGCAAAGATTGGAGTGCGCGCCGTAGGAAAGACCCACGGATGCCGAAGCCCGGCTGATTTCCTCCATCGCGACGATATGTGCCGCATAGCCCATCAGGGTGCCGCCGTAGGCCTCTTCGACAGTGACACCGAGAAGCCCGAGCGCGCCCATCTTCTTCCACAGATCGGAAGGAAACTGGTTGGAGCGGTCGATCTCGGCGGCGCGCGGGGCGATCTCCGCCGCCGCGAAACCACGCACCGTGGCGCGCAGCATGTCGATGTCCTCGCCGAGGGCGAAGCGCAATGCCGGCAGCTCGATCATCGGAGTCCCGCCGGAGAGATTCCGGGCTCGGTCCATACGAGAAGCCTCCAGAGTGGGGTGAAGACTCTACTTAACGTTTACGTAAACGTCAACTGCGTCAGGCCCGCGCCGCACGCTTGCGCCCCCGGGACGCGTTGAGGAGCCTGCGCGACTGGCGTTCGAAGCTGCGGATCTCCCCCAGCACTTCGTCGATCTCTTCGCGCTGGCGTTCGAGCTGCTCGCGGCGGGCGGTGAGCGCGGCGGCGAATTTCGCGAGCTGCGGCCGCTCGTCCGGCGCGGAATCGTAGAGCTCCAGCATCTCGCGTACCTCGGCGAGGGAGAAGCCGAGCCGCTTGCCGCGCAGGATCAGCTTCAGGCGCACCCAGTCGCGCTTGGAATAGACGCGGCGCGTGCCGTCGCGCCCGGGGCTGAGCAGGCCTTCGTCCTCGTAGAAGCGGATGGCGCGATGGGTCACGTCGAACTCGCGCGCAAGGTCGGCGATGCTGTAGGTTTCGGGGGGCTCGTTCATCGGCGAAATGCTCAAGCGCTGGCGGACGGTTTTGTGGCGGGCGGCGCCATAATCTGCGAGAATTCGCAACTTCGCCGCAGGAAGCTTCGGATTCTACTCCGACCTCCTCGCGCCATCCAAAAGCGCATGACCCCTGAATCCATCCTGGAGTATCCGCATGCCGCGCCGCCGGCGCCCGGCGAGACGCTGCAAGTCGCGCCCGGCATGCACTGGTTGCGCATGCCGCTGCCGTTTGCGCTCGACCACATCAACCTCTGGCTCCTCGAAGACGAAGACGGCTGGACCTTCATCGACTGCGGCATCGGCGACGACGCCACGCGCGCGCTGTGGGAGAGGATCTTCGCCGGACGCATCGCCGGGCGCCCGGTCAAGCGCCTCGTCGTCACCCACCATCACCCCGACCACGCGGGCCTGGCGTCGTGGCTGACCGAGCGCACCGGCGCGGAGTTCTGGATGCCGCAGGCCGAGTATTTCGCCGCGCACGCGATGCGCGAAGGAAGCGCGGGGTTCGGATTCGACAACGTCATTGCGGTGTTCGAGCGCAACGGCCTCGCCGGGGAGAATCTGGCGCTGATGCAGCAGCGCCGCACCAACTACAGCAGCCGGGTGCCCGGCTTTCCCTCCGGCTATCGGCGATTGATGGACGGGCAGACGCATCGCATCGGCGGCCGCGATTGGACAGTCATCATGGGTTACGGTCATGCGCCCGAGCACGCTGCGCTGTACTGCGAGGAGCTCGGCGTTCTCATTTCCGGCGACATGGTGCTCCCCAGGATCTCGACCAACGTCAGCGTGTGGGCGAACGAGCCGGAGGGAAATCCGCTCGCGCTTTTCCTCGATTCGATATCCCGCTACGCGGCGCTGCCTGCGACGACGCTCACGCTGCCCTCGCACGGGCTGCCGTTCAGGGGTTTGCGCGAGCGCATCGCGCAGCTCCAGGAGCACCACCGTTTGCGGCTTGCCGAGCTGCATGAAGCCTGCGAGTCGCCCAGGGCCGCAGCAGAGGTGCTCGACACGCTGTTTCGCCGCAAGCTCGACACGCACCAGCTTTTCTTCGCCATGGGCGAGGCGATGGCCCACCTCCACCTTCTCCATTGCGAGGGGCGCTTGAAGCGCTCTGTCGGCGCCGATGGCGTGATTCGCTACGCTCAAGACTAGCAACATGCCCGCAACGCAGCTCCCACCCGATCCCAAGCAGAGCGCGAAAGTATTCGCCGAGGTGGCGGAGCGCTCCAGCCGCCTCATGGCGGAGTTTCTGCAGCGCCAGGCCGGCGGCCACGGCGTCGCCTACAGCGACGAATTCGGGATCGCCCGGGCATTCATGGACCTTTCGGCGCGCATGCTGGCCAATCCCTGGAAGCTCGCGGAGATGCAGGCGAAGATGCTCTGGGATCACGCGGCTCTCTGGCAATCGACCCTGCTGCGCATGCTGGGAAAGGATGTCGCGCGCGTCGCCGAGCCCGCCGAAGGCGACAACCGCTTTCGCGATGGGGATTGGCAGGACCAGTTCCTGTTCGACTACATCAAGCAGTCCTACCTCATCGCCGCGCGCCACATGCACGACGCCGTCTCCTCCGTCGAAGGCTTGCCGGAGGAGACACAGAAGAAAGTGAATTTCTATACGCGCCAATACATCGACGCGCTGTCGCCATCGAACTTCGCTCACACCAACCCGCAGGTGCTGCGCGAGACGCTGCAGTCCGGCGGGCAGAACCTGCTCAACGGCTTGAACAACCTGCTCGCGGACATCGAGCGCGGCGGCATCCGCATGGCGGACGAAAACGCATTCAAGGTCGGCGTGAATGTCGCCACCACCCCCGGCAAGGTGGTCTTCCAGAACGACCTGATGCAGCTCATCCAGTATGCCCCGAGCACCGACACGGTTTCCAGACGGCCGCTTCTTATCATGCCGCCCTGGATCAACAAGTATTACATTCTCGACCTGCGCGAGAAGAATTCCTTCGTCCGCTGGGCGGTGGGCGAGGGACACACCGTGTTCGTGATTTCCTGGGTCAACCCGGACGAGCGCTTTGCCGGCAAGAGCTTCGAGGACTACATGTTCGAGGGACCGCTTGCGGCGCTCGATGCGATCGGCCAGGCGACCGGGGAGAAGAAGGTCAACGTCATCGGGTACTGCCTCGGAGGGACGCTTCTCGGCGCGACGCTTGCGTGGATGGCGGAAAAAGGCGACCCACGCGCGGCCTCGGCGACGTTCCTCGGATCGCTGCTCGATTTTTCCGTTCCCGGCGAGCTCGGGGTGTTCATCGACGAGGCACAGGTCGAAAACCTCGAGCGCCGCATGAACGAACGCGGCTACCTCGAAGGCTCCGAGATGGCGGCCACTTTCAACCTGCTGCGCGCCAACGACCTGGTCTGGTCTTTCGTCATCAACAACTATCTGCTCGGCAAAGATCCGTTCCCGTTCGACCTCCTTTACTGGAACTCCGACTCCACGCGCATGCCGGCGAAGATGCACAGCTTCTACCTGCGCAACATGTACCTCGCCAACCGGCTCAAGGAACCCGGGGGCATCGAGCTGGGCGGCGTCCCGATCGATCTCAGGAAGATCGCGATGCCGGCCTATTTCGTTTCCACCGTCGAGGACCACATCGCGCCGTGGAAATCGACTTACAAGGGTGCGCGCATCCTCTCCGGAGCCAGGCGGTTCGTGCTCGGGGGGTCGGGGCACATTGCCGGCATCGTAAATCCTCCGTCGGCAAAAAAATACGGCTACTGGACCCGATCCGAGCTCCCCGAAACGGCCGAGGAATGGCAGGCAGGGGCGACCTTGAACGAAGGTTCGTGGTGGATCGACTGGCAGGCCTGGATAGCGGGCCTGAACGGGCCCGACCGGGTACCGGCGAGAGTTCCGGGCGCCGGCGCGCTTCAAGCGCTCGAAGACGCTCCGGGATCCTACGTCAGCGTGCGCCCTTGAGCCGCCGCGTCCCTCCACCGCTCACAGGGGGAGACCGCGCGTTTTTCGCGGCGCGCCGGCAAACAACCGGTCGAACAGCCAGCGAGGCAGGTGGCGAAGCGCAAGCGAAACGAGCGCCATCTGCCAGGGAATGACTGCGAAGCGGCGCTTCCTCGCGATAACGCGCGCGAACCGCCGGGCCGCTTCGTCCGCGTCCATGATGAAGGGCATGCGGTAGCGATTTGACGCGGTCATCGGGGTCCGGATGTAGCCGGGACAGAGGGTGACTACGGCCACGCCCGAGCCGCGAAGCTCCACGCGCAAACTCTCCAGATAGGTGATCGCGGCCGATTTGGAGGCGCTGTAGGCGCCCCCGCCGGGCAGGCCGCGAAAGCCGGCGACGCTGGCGATGCCGACCAGCGTACCGCTCGCGCGCGCGCGCATCGGCGCGACAAACGGCTGAAACGTCGCGGCCATTCCGAACACGTTGGTGTCCATGATCCTGCGGAACGCGGGAAGGTCCTCCGGATTTTCGGTCAGCGTGCCCGCGCCGACGCCCGCATTCGCGATCACGATGTCGGGCGCTCCGAACCGCTCCATGAAATCCGCCGCCGCGGCCTGCAGGCTGGCGGCATCGGTCACGTCCACTTGATAGCAGGATCCGGCGCAGAGCAAACTCGAGAAGAGCGCCTGTGTCGGCGCAAGCCGTCTTGCGCACAGGCCGAGCACCGTCCCCTGGCGCGCGTAATGCGCCGCGAGCGCGGCGCCGATCCCGCTCGATGCGCCGGTGATGAAGATTTTGGGGCTGGGTGACACCGGGTCCGCAGGAAAGCTTCACCAGATGATCACCGCCAGGCTAGGGCTTTGCCTTTGCGAGTTGCTTGCGGCTTTCGCCGATGAGAAAGTCGGTGGTGGCCAGCATCGACGTGCTTGCGGTGACGAGGTAACGGCCCTGCACGGTCAGAGCCGGGACTCCGTCGAGGCGGTATGCGCGGCCCATCTGCGTCGCGCGTCGCAGCTTGGTTTCGACCGTGAACGAGCGGAAAGCGGCGTCGTATTTGGCCATGTCCACTTTCTGCCTGGCGAGCCAGTCCCCCACCCATTTGGAGAAGGCATCGCCGCGCAGCCTCACGCCGCCCTGCTTATGGATGGTGTCGAACAAAGGTCTATGCAGCCGCTCGAGCTCTCCGATGGCCTCCAGCGTGTAGAAAATCCGCGCATCGATCGCCCAATCGTCGTTCAGGATTCCCGGGATGCGCGTGAACTGCACGTCGCGCGGGAGTCGCTTGGCCCAGGCTTCGAGATCGGGCTCCAGCGCGTAGCAATGAGGGCAGCGGTACCAGAAAAATTCGAGCACTTCGACCTTGCCCGAGGATTCGACCGCTTGTGGCGGCTTCAATTCGGTGTAATTGACGCCCTCGACGGGCGCACCTTGAGCGCACGCGGCAAAGGCAAGGAACAGGCCGGAAAAGACGCTCAGCAGACGAAAAACCATGGGGCTTCTCCTTGGAGGGCTGATTCAATTCTTGGCGACATCGGTGATTCTGACCAGCGACGCGTCCACTCCGTTCTGCGTCAGCTGCTGGCGAATGCGGTTGATTTCGTCGACACGGGTGTAAGGCCCGAGCCGAACTCGATACCACACGCCCTTTTCGGCGAGATTGGCCGGCTCGACGCCCGCTTCCAGGCCCATTAACGCAAGTCTTGCCTTGAGGTTGTCCGCATCGGCCGGATTCTGGAATGAGCCGGCCTGAAGGAAATAGCTGTCCTTGGGTGCGCCGGACTTGCCGGCTTGCTTGGCCGCCTCCCGCATCTGGCGCTCGGTGACCGGCTCTTCCCGCCCGGGGAGGATCCGGTAGAAATCAAAGCGAGGCTTGTCCTCCGCCTTGGCCGACTTGGGAGTCTCAGGCAGTTTCTGATCGGCGGGCGGAGCTTTGTCCGGCACTCGCGCCCTGTCGGCAAACGGAATGGGCGTCTTGAAGAAATAGATCGCGATTCCCGCGGCCACGCCCAGGCCCAGCAGGAAGCCGAAAAAAAGGCCGATCAGAAAACTGCCGGAGAGATCCGGTTTGGATCGGGGTACTTGTTTGTAGTCGAAGCTCATAGCGGTAAGGCGTCACATTTTCTCGGGCTGGCTGACGCCCAGCAGCGAAAGCCCGTTGCGAAGCACTTGGCGCACGGCAAGGCACAGCGCCAGCCGCGCCAACCGCAGCGGCGCCTCGGCGACCAGTATGCGTTCGGCATTATAGTAACTGTGAAATTCACCCGCCAGCTCGCGCAGGTAAAAAACAACCTGGTGCGGAGCGAGCTCGGCAGCGGCGTTTTCCAGGATTTCGGCGTATTCGCCCAGTCGTTGCAGAAGCCCGAACTCGCGCGCGCCGCCGAGCGGCGCTACATCGATTTGAGCTGATGGCTCCGGATAACGACCATCGAGGACGCTTACAGGCATTAGGGAGCCGTCCTGATCGGCGAACTGCGTTCTCCACTGCTCCAGCACCGAGCAGATCCGGGCGTGCGCGTACTGCACGTAGTAGACGGGATTCTCTTCGGATTGCGACTTGGCAAGATCGATGTCGAATACGAACTCCGCGTCGGCCTTGCGCGAAACGAGGAAGAACCGCACCGCGTCCCGTCCGACCTCGTCGATCAGCTCGCGCAGCGTAACGTAGGAACCGGCGCGCTTGGAGATCTTCATCTCCTCGCCGCCCTTCAGGACCGTGACCATCTTGTGGAGCACGTAATCGGGGTAGTCTTTCGGAACCCCGCGCTCCCACTTCGAGGAGGCGGCCCGCAGCCCGGCGCGCACTCGCGTTACCGTGCTGTGGTGGTCGGATCCCTGGATATTGACGGCGCGGGTGAAGCCGCGCTCCCATTTCGTCAGGTGGTAGGCCACGTCGGGCAGGAAGTAGGTGTAGGTGCCGTCCGATTTGCGCATGACGCGATCCTTGTCGTCGCCGTACTCGGTGGTCTTGAGCCAAAGCGCTCCGTCCTCCTCGAAAGTCTTGCCCGAGGCGACCAGCGCCTCGACCGTCTTCTCAACGCGCCCGTCCCGGTAAAGCGACGATTCCAGGTAATAGCTGTCGAAGCGCACGCCGAAGGCCTGCAGATCGAGATCCTGCTCGCGCCTGAGTTCGGCCACCGCAAAGCGGGTCACGGCCTCCAGATCTTCGCCGTCGGTGTTGCCCGCCTCGAGGTATTTTTCAGCGATCTCGCGTACGTACTCGCCGCGGTAGCCGTCGGCCGGAAATTCCGCCGGTGCACCGAGTTTTTCGCGAATCCGCGCCTCGACCGAGAGTCCGAGATTGCGGATCTGCGCGCCTGCGTCGTTGTAGTAGAACTCCCGCGTCACGCGCCAGCCCTGCGATTCGAGCAGAGCGCCGATCGCGTCGCCGAGAGCCGCCTGCCTGCCGTGCCCGACGTGGAGCGGACCCGTGGGATTGGCCGATACGAACTCCACCATCACCGGCTGGCCGCCGGCACGGTCGGCGCGGCCGTAGCGGTCGCCTTCCGCGAGAACGGTCTTCACGATGTTCTGCTTGGCCGCGGGGCGAACGTGCAGGTTGATGAACCCGCCGCCCGCGACTTCGGCGCGATCGAGCCACTCCGATGGAGGCAGCGCCGCGACCAGCTCGAGTGCCACCTCACGCGGATTGCGTTTGAGCGCGCGCGCGAGCTGCATGGCCGCCGGGCAGGAAAAGTCCCCGTGCTGCGCCTGCTTGGGTCGTTCCAAAGAAATCAGCGAACCCGGCTGTTGCGGCGCGACCTTGGCCAGCGCCCGCGTAAGCAACTCGGTCAGGTGAGACTTGATCTCGGCGGACATTGATTGGCCGAAATGCTCAGTATTATACCCAGGGGGTCGCCCGGACCCACTCCGCGAAGGTACAATAGCGGCCTGATTCAAACTTCCGATCTGGAGCGTTGAGCTTGGGCAAAGGCGATAAACGCACATTCCGCGGCAAGGTCTTCAAGGGATCGCACGGCAAGACCAGGCCTCGTAAGGCGAAAAAACCGGCGAAGAGACCCGCCTGATATCCGCAGGCGGTCAAAACTCTATCGGGTCTACGTCAAGATGCCAGCGCACTCCGTGCGAGGGCATGCGGTAGAGGGCATCGCTCCATTCTGCGAGGAACGCTTGCAGGCGCGGTCGAGAACGCGATTGCACGAGCACCTGTGCACGCTCCACCCCCGCGAGGCGCGCGAGTGACATCGGCGCCGGGTCGAACACGGTGATCGAGGCGCTCCGGTGCGGTGACCGGTCGATGGCTGACCGAAGGAAGCGTTGCGAGCGAAGATCGTCGCGGCTTTCCGCGCGCAGTGCCGCTTCGAAAACGAAGGGCGGAAACCCCGCCTGTCGGCGCTCCGCAAGCACGCTGCTCGCAAACCCTGCGTAGTCATGGCGCACCAGCGACTGGTACAGAGGATGCTCGGGATATCGCGTCTGGATCAGCACCTCGCCCGGCAGGTTCGCGCGTCCGGCGCGCCCGGCGACCTGCTGCAACTGCGCGAAGGTCCGCTCGCTCGCCCGATAGTCGCTCGAGAATAAGCCGCCGTCGGCGTTGAGCACGCCGGCAAGCGTCAGGCGCTCGAAATGGTGGCCCTTGGCCAGGATCTGCGTGCCGACGAGGATATCGGCGTGCGTGGCGCGCTCGAGCAGATCTTCCAGGCCGCTCCTCGCGCGCACGGCGTCGCTATCCACGCGCAGGATGCGCGCCTGCGGAAACTTTTCCCCGAGCACAAGCTCGACCCGCTGCGTCCCGCGTCCGAACGCCTGCAAATCGGGGTTACCGCATTCTGGACAGGCGCGCGGAATGCCTTCGGCCAGTCCGCAATGGTGGCAGCGCAGCCGCTGCGCGGCCAGGTGCACGACCATGTTCGCCGAACAGCGCCCGCAGCCCTTGACCCAGCCGCAGGCGGGGCAGGCGAGCGCCGGGGCATAGCCGCGGCGATTGAGGAAAACGAGCGATTGCTCCCCACGCGCAAGGCGCGCCGCAAGCGCCTCGAGAAGCGGGGGGGCAAACCCCTCCTGGGGCGGATGCACCCGGGTGTCGATCAGGCGTATTGCAGGCAATGCCGCCCGGTCGATGGCGCGCCGCGTGAGGGATACCAGCTCGTATTTACCCAGGGTCGCGTGTTGGAAGCTTTCCAGCGAAGGCGTCGCCGAACACAGAACGACAGGCGCGCCCGCGATCTGGGCCCGCGCGACAGCGAGGTCGCGCGCCGAATGGCGCACGCCCTCTCGTTGCTTGAACGAGGCGTCCTGCTCTTCATCCACCACGACCAGTCCCAGACGGGGGAGCGGCGTGAATACGGCCAGGCGCGTGCCGAGCACGATGTCGGCGCGACCGTTGTGGGCGAGCAGCCACCCGCGGACGCGCTCCAGCTCGGCCATGGCGCTCGTCTGCGTGACGATGCACGCGCCGGGGAATCGGTCGCGGAAGGCGGCCTCGAGCGCGGGAGTGAGCGCTATCTCGGGCACCAGAATCAGGACCTGCCTGCGGCGGGCGAGGACCTCCGCAATCAGCTGGAGATAGATTTCGGTCTTGCCGCTGCCGGTGACGCCAAAAAGCAGGCTCACCCGAAATGTCTCCAGCCCGCCGCGCAAAATGCCGATGGCCTGCCGCTGCTCCGAAGTCAGTTCGTGCGCGTGGACAAAACGGGGCTCGGACCGCTCGGGCTCGATGGGAACGATCCAACCCGTTTCGATGCCGTGCTCCAACAGGCTGCGTGTCCCCCTCGCTTGCGCGTCGAGTTCGGATTCGGATGCCCGGCCCTGAGCAAGCCGCGAAAGCAGCGCGCGCAAGCGCCGGTGCCGCGATGGAGTCGCCGCAAGCGCGTCCTTCCCGGCCGGCGTGAGGATGTAGTCGCGCGAGGGAGTGGGAACTGTCTTGGCGGTGCGCAGTCGCGGCGGCAAGGCCGCCGCGACGACTTCGCCTAGCGGGCCGTGGTAATAGCCACTGCAGAATTCCACCAGGGCAAGCCACTCGCGCGGAAGGGGCGCCACGTCGCGCAGAATCTTCTCGACCGAGCGCAGTCGGGAATCCGTTACCCTGGATTTCGTCGCTACGTCCCAGATCAAGCCGACCAGGCGCTTTTTTCCGAACGGAACGAGAACCCGATAGCCGATATCCGCCCGGGTCGCATCCTCCGAGCGATAATCGAACAGCTTCGGCAGGGGCACATCGAGAGCGACGCGCAGGATGATCATTCTCAGATGGTTCGAGCGCCTGACCCACTACTCAAGCGAGTTCTCCAGCCGCTTCTGAAAAGTGCTTGGTTGTATGAGGTTTTCCGGGTTTTTCACAGAATTTGTGGGTAACTGTGTGAATAAGGCTTTCACGTAACTGTAACTCGCACTTCTGCAAGGAAATTTTCTTGCTGCTCAAAATGCGGGCGCATTGAAATCAACTGATGAATCAGCGGATTGCAGACTTCTCGTGGGAAGTGCTCGAAACTCCGCGCCAGACGGGGCTTTGCGGGCAGCGTTGTGCATAAGTCGTTTGGCGCGACTTGCCCGCAAGCAGCCGTCTTTTGCCCCGATCAATGGAATTTCGGGCTCAGTTCGTGCACCGCAGCGACCAAGGCGGCGACGTTTTCCGGAGGCGTGAATTGCGGGACGCCGTGACCGAGATTGAATACGTGGCCGGATCCGCTCCCGAAGGATTCGAGCGCGTTTCGCACTTCCCGGCGGACCGCCTCCGGCGAGGCGAGCAGCACCGCGGGATCGATATTGCCCTGAAGCGCGGCGCCCGCGCCGATCCGCCGGCGCGCATCTCCCAGGTCCACGGTCCAGTCCAGGCCGACGCAATCGCATCCGGTCGCGGCGATCCGCTCGAGCCACGGCGCTCCGCCCTTGGTGAAGACGATGACCGGTACCCGCTCCGCGCCCGCGCCACGCTTGAGCTGGGACAGCACCCTCTGGATGTATTCGAGCGAGAACTCCCGGTACGCCGCCGCCGAGAGGCTCCCGCCCCAGGTGTCGAAGATCATGAGCACGTTCACTCCCGCCTCGATCTGCGCGTTCAGAAGCGCCGCGACCGCCCTCGCATTGGTCTGGAGAATGCGGTGCAGGAGCTCAGGACGTTGATGCAGCATGAGCTTGACGTTGCGCCAATCGTCGCTCGCCTGCCCCTCCACCATGTAGCAGGCGAGCGTGTAGGGGCTGCCCGAGAATCCGATGAGGGGCACTCTTCCGGCGAGGGCGCGCCGGACCTCGACGATTGCGTCGGTGACGTAGCGCAAGGTCTCGCCCGGGTCGGGCACGGACAGTTTGGCGATCGACGTTTCGTCGCGCAGCGGCCGCTCGAAGCGTGGCCCCTCGCCTTCGGCGAAGTAGAGGCCGAGGCCCATGGCGTCCGGGATCGTGAGAATGTCCGAGAAGAGGATCGCTGCGTCCAGGGGAAAGCGCTCGAGCGGCTGCAGCGTCACCTCGGCCGCGAGCGCGGGCGTCTTGCACAGGGCGAGGAAGCTCCCCGCGCGCCGCCGCGTTTCGTTGTACTCGGGAAGATAGCGCCCGGCCTGGCGCATCAGCCATACCGGTGTGTACGGGGTCGGCTGCCTGAAGAGCGCCCGTATCAGCGTGTCGTTCTGCAGCGCGGGCATCGGCTCAGAGCTTCATCAATCGGCCGGTGATGAATTCCCATTCGTCCGCGCTCACCGGGGTGATGGAGAGCCGGTTGCCGCGCGCAAGGGTGCGCATCTTGGAGAGTTTGCGGTGGCTGCGCAGCTCGGCGAGGCCGACCAGCCGGGTCTTGCGGACGAACCGCACGTCGACGTTGAACCAGCGGGGCGATTCGCGCTTCGCTTCGGCGTCGAAGTAGGGACTTTTCGGATCGAACTGGCTGGCATCGGGGTAGGCGCTTGAGGTGACCTGCGCGATGCCGGCGATGCCGGGCTCAGGACAGCTCGAGTGATAGAAGAAGACCTCGTCACCGATCCGCATCTCTCTGAGCATGAAGTTGCGCGCCTGGTAGTTGCGCACCCCGAACCAGGCCGTGGTCTTGCGCGGGGCGGCGGCGAGGTCGTCGATGCCGAACTCGTCGGGCTCGGATTTCATCAACCAGAACGCCATGATCGGGATCCATTCCAGGCCTACAAACGAAAACGCAGGCAGGCGCCTGCGTTTTCATCTGTCGTTCCTGCTTTTTCGCTTATTGGGTGTCCCCCGCCGGTGCCGCTAGAACCGATTCCTGAACCTTACGGTTAAGGTGGTCGCATTCCGGTCACATCAGGTACATCCGACTGGGGACGCGCACAACAGTGACGCTGGGTCTGCAACCAAATTCAAGCTGTTGGTTCAAGAATTTTCAGGGTCTTCGCGTACACCACAGGGGACAATTCCTCGGGCGCCGGAACCGATTCAGAGCCAATGCACCTACGGAGCGAGGGCCTGATCGAGCGTCGCCTCCATTGCAGCCATTCTACGCCTGAGCCCTTCCATGTCAAAGCCGCTCGCGCTGTTTCTGGAGCTGAGCAGCTCGTGCGTGATGTTGAGCGCGGCCATGACGGCGATGCGCTCGGCGCTCGCCACCCGACCTGCGCTTTTGATCTCGGTCATCTTCCGATCGAGATAGGCCACCGCCGAGAGAAGCGCGTTACGCTCCTCCTCCGAACAGGCGACCTTGTAGGTCCGGCCCATGATGGTGACATCAAGGGTCTTGGATTTCTGATTCATCCGGGGCGTTATTCGGGGATCTGCTTGAGCAGGGTCTCGAGCCGGTTGCGCGCCCCGTCGATCTTCTCGGCGAGCTGCCGCTTGTCGCCCTGCAACGCGGCCAGCTGCTGGCGCAGCCCCCGGTTTTCGTCGCGCAGCCGCTCACACAACCGGGCCGCCTGGCGAATTTTTTCCTCGAGGGTGGCCAATTCCGTGTCCATCGATACACTATAGTTTGGAAAATTCTGTTAAGTCAAGGTGTAAGGATTCGTTTTCAATGTAGATTCCCGATGCCGCCGAGGGGGTGGAGCCCTGCGACTTGTGTTGTACAATCAACGCGCTCGTTCGAGGTGTCCCGGCGCGTGCCTCGCGCCGGGGTGAAACGGGAAAGAGGTGCGGAAGCGCATTCAGATCGAGGATTCAGAGGGTTTCGCCCCTGCCTGAATCCGGAATCCCGAGTCCTTCCCAAGCCTCTGCTGCCCCCGCAACGGTAAGTGCGCGCGGGCGTATCAACCAGCAGCCCGAGTCCGGCGCTTTTGCGTCCGACTCGAGGCCCTGCCACTGGGAGCGCGAGCTCCCGGGAAGGCGATACGCACCGATCCCACAAGCCCGGAGACCGGCCTCGACCGATGGTGGGAAATGCCGCGGGGCGCGGTGCCAGGCCGGTGCGTTCCGCAATTGCATTTCCTCTCGCAA
>Ga0137464_1000145_pt1 | contig 23152 bp, 3 predicted proteins | sample EasRivERMGT814_2_FD_102306 | JGI IMG/M metagenome (GOLD analysis project Ga0137464, IMG submission 102306) | Soil microbial communities from meander-bound floodplain in the East River, Colorado, USA - East River MetaG ERMGT814_2 | ecosystem: Environmental > Terrestrial > Soil > Floodplain ...
GGCTTTCCGAGATCGGCTTCGAGCCGGTTACGCAACTCCACAGCCGTCAACGAGTCCATTCCCATCTCGAAGAAACCCTGATCCACTGCAATGGCGGCCGAAGCGTCGAAGCCCAGCGTTCGGCCCACCTGCGACCGAAGGTGCTCGATAAGCATTGCCAGCCGCTGCCCACCATGAGCGTCTTTCAGCAGTTTCGGAAGGGCCGGGGCATCGTGCGGGAACTCTCCTGGCCCTCTCCCCATTTTTTCCAGGAAAGGCCGGCTGCGGCGGACTTCGTAGACCGGTACGAATCGGCTCCAATCGACATCGGCGACCGTGACCTGTGGCCGCGCCGACTGGAGCGCATTCGAAAGATGCTGCAGGGCGTTTTCCTCCGCAAGCGCGTTCACACCGATACGGCCGAGCCAGGCGCCCGCATCACCCGAAGCCATACCTTCGCCGGTCCATGGTCCCCAATTGATGCTGAGAGCGGGAAGTCCGAGTTCATTGCGATGCCAGGCCAGCGCATCCAGAAACGCGTTTCCGGCCGCGTAATGCGCGAGTCCCTTCGATCCCCAAACGGACGCGATCGACGAAAAGAGCAGGAAGAAGTCGAGATTCGCTCCGGCAGAGAGTTCGTGAAGGATCCAGGCGCCGTCAACCTTCGGGCTCAGGACCGAGCGCACCGTCGCGCTGTCGAGATCAACCAGCGAACGGCTCAGCGAAACGCCCGCGGCGTGAACAATGCCGCGCAGAGGAAGCGGCCCGGAGCGAAGTGCATCAAAAAGCAATTCCATCGCTGCGCGATCGGTGACGTCCGCCTGAACATACTGGACTGTCGCGTCGAGGTTTCCGAGTTCGCTTAAGACGCGTGGAGTCCGGCCGGTCAGCACAAGATGCTTCGCACCGGATTTCACCATCCATCGAGCCAGCCGCATGCCGAGGCCTCCGGCGCCCCCGGTGATGAGATACGTTGCGTCATCACGGAATCGAATCCCGGAGGATTGTGCGCCGTGGGCGATCCGATTCAGACGTGCAACGTAGCGGGCTCCGGAGCGCAGCGCAACCTGATCGTCGTCGCTTGACGAGAGGATTTCGTCGATGAGCCGGGCCGGATTGTCGAGTTCCCCGTCATCGACGTCGACGATGCCGCCCCAGATTTCCGGATGCTCGAGAGAAATGCCGCGCGCCAGTCCCCAGAGAGGGGAGTCCTTGACAGAAATGCCCCGTGGCTCAGGCCCCGCCGGCTGCGCTTTGCGCGTTACGACCCAGAGGCGTGGTTTGCCGGCTTCAGCGGATTTCGCGAGCGCCTGCGCGATCCGGAGAACAGCGTCACACTGGTTCGTGGAGGCTTCTACCCCGCCTTCGCGATCACAAACGAAAACGATTCCCGCGCACGAGAGATCCAGATCTTCGCCGGACGATTTGCCGATCACGCGATCGACTCGAGGTTGTAATGCCTGCGAAACAGCATCCCCCGCCTTGCCGGCGCCCAACACCAACCATGTGCCCGGCGCTTTTTCCGGCGCTATTTCCAGCGCCCGGGGTTCCCAGGCTATTTCATACAAACCGTCGTCGTGCGTTTCTTCTCGCGAGCGGAGACGGCTTGAGCGATCGAACCAGTAGCGCTTTCGCTCGAAGGGATACGTCGGCAGCGAGACCTTGCGTCTCGCATTTCCGCGCTCGAATTCAGCCCAATCGACGTCCACGCCCTCGGCATACACGCGCGCGAGGCTGCTGAGAACCGTCTTCCAATCGTCGTCGCCGCGTCGCAGGGTCGGCAGCCAGACGGCTGCGTCGTTCTGTGCAATGCATTTCCGGCCCAGCGTGGACAGCACGGGCGCCGGCCCGATCTCCAGGAACAATTCAGTTCCCATGCTTCGCGCAGTTCGGACGGAATCCAGAAACCGAACCGGCATCCGCGCATGACGCCGCCAGTATTCCGGCATGTCACCGGAATTAAATCGCAACAGTTCGCCTGTGACGTTGGATATCAACGGCAGTGCCGGCATGCGGTGCGGAGCCTTTTGTGCCGCGGCCACCAGAGAATCCAGCATTGGGTCCATCAGAGCGGAATGGAAGGCGTGCGAGACGGTCAACTTCTGCGCTGAAATGCCCGCGAGTGATAAGGTCTCCAGTGCCTGATCCAGCGCGCCTGCTTCGCCGGAAATGACCGTAGCCTCCGGACCGTTCACGGCTGCAATCGCAAGCCGATCGCGCCACGGCGCTATCGCTTCTGCCGCCCGACGTTCGCCTGCCGCCACCGCCGCCATCGCTCCACCCGCGGGAAGCGACTGCATCAATCGCGCACGCTCGGCGATCAGCGCGAGACCCGCTTCAAGAGGAAACATTCCGGCAACACAGGCCGCTACATACTCGCCGACGCTGTGACCGAGCACCATGGACGGCTCCACTCCCCATGAGCGCCACATCGCGGCCAGGCTGTATTCCAACGCGAATAAAGAAGGCTGCGTGTATTCGGTCTGATCGATCGGCGATGACGAACCGGGCGCCGGAAAGAGTACGGAAAGAAGCGGCCGCTCCATGTGCAAACGGAGAAGCGCGTCGCACTCATCCAGCGTCCGCCGGAACACAGGTTGGGTCTGGTACAGAACCCGTGCCATTCCGGTGTACTGGGATCCCTGTCCGGTGAACAGAAATGCGATTTCGCGCGGACCTTTGCGGGAGCCGTGGCAGGCGCCATCGGAAACTTCGCCATTAACGAAGGACGCGAGCGTTTCCTGCGCTCGGCGGCTGGTGTCCGTTACGATCGCCAGTCGATGCAGAAAATGGGATCGGCCGGTGTTCGCCGTTGCGCAAAGATCCGCGAAGGAATCTTCAGCAATCGGGTGTTGAACGTAGGCGGCGGCAAGCGTCCGTAATGCGGCATCGCTTCGAGCGGAAACGCAGAGGACGTGTGGCCGTCCGTCCGCAGAACCGACTGGAGCCGCCACAGCCGGCGCCTCCTCCACGATGACGTGAGCATTCGTGCCGCTGAATCCGAACGAACTGACACCGGCAATACGCCGGCCGCCGGCCGGATTCCATGCCTCCAGCGCGGTCGGGATCTTAACGGGTAATTCGCTCCACGGAATATGAGGGTTTGGCTCGCGGAAATGCAGATGTGGCGGAATCTGCCGATGCTGCAACGAAAGCACGAGCTTGATCAGTCCGGCCACTCCTGCTGCCGCCTCAAGATGACCCAGGTTGGTTTTCACTGAGCCGACGGTGATGGCGTCGGTCCCGGCCCTTCCTCCGCCGAGCGCCGCCGCGAGAGCGCGCATTTCGATGGGATCGCCGAGCGGTGTGCCGGTCCCGTGGGCTTCGATGAGGCTGATATCGCGGGCCTCAATGCCTGCGTCTGCAAGGGCTTCGCGGATCACCGACTGTTGCGCCGGCCCGTTCGGTACGGTCAGGCCGCTGCTTCGGCCGTCATGATTGACGGCGGAACCGCGAATCATGGCCAGAATGCGGTCCCCGTCGGCCACGGCATCGGAAAGCCGCTTCAGCACAATGACGCCGCACCCTTCACCGCGGCCGTATCCATCGGCTGAGGAATCGAAAGCCTTGCATCGGCCGTCACGCGCCAGCGCGTGCATCTGGCAAAAGTAGACCGTGCTGATCGGCGACAAGATCAGGTTCACACCGCCGGCAAGGGCCATCCGGCATTTCCGCGCGCGCAGATTCTGGCAGGCGAGGTGTATCGCAACGAGCGACGATGAACACGCCGTGTCGACCGCCATGCATGGACCATGCAGCCCGAGGAAATATGCGATGCGGCCGGCGGCAACGTTGAAGGCGGTGCCGGTTCCGGCATACGCATCGATCTGATGCGGATCGACCTCGGCCGCAAGAAGCTGCGAATAATCATTCGTGCTGATGCCGATGAACACGCCTGCGTCGGCGCCGGCGAGTCGCGAAGGCGCCTGTCCCGCATGCTCGAGCGCCTCCCATGCAACTTCCAGCAGCAACCGCTGCTGCGGATCCATTGCCGAAGCCTCGCGCGGCGCGATACCGAAAAACGGCGCATCGAAGGAATCGGCATTGGACAGAAACGCGCCGCTGCGCGTGTACATCTTGCCTGGCGTGTCCGGATTCGGGTCGAAGAACGATTCGACGTTCCAGCGATCTGCAGGAATATCCGTTGACACATCCACTCCCGTCTCCAGCAATCGCCAGAAATCATCCGGTCCGTTGGCGCCGCCGGGGAATCGGCATCCGATTCCGATGACGGCGACCGGTTCGCGCGACGCGTTCTCCACGGCGTCCAGGCGGGCCCGCAGTTTTTGAATCGCCTCGAGGGCGCGCCGGAGCTGGGTCTCATGTGTGCTCATGAGTGTTCTCCCAGCAATTCATCCACGCCGGCGAGTTCCCGCTCGAGAGCCGCGGCCAGATCGTCACCGACGAGAGCGCCGCTGTCCTCGCTTTCGCCGGCTTTCACGCGGACTTCAAGCTCATGGGACGCAGGAAATGCGGGTTCTGCGTCGTAGCGCAAAATGTCCTTCATCAAATAACCGGTGAGTGCGTCGAGTGTTGGATAGTCGTAGCTCAACGTCGAGGGCAAAGAAATGTCGAGGTTTTGCTGGAGCCGGTTCCGTAACTCAACAGCCATGAGCGAATCCATGCCCAGATCGGACAGGCCTTGATGCTCATCGAGTGACTGCGATGGCCTCAGTCCAAGGACTTGCACGACGATGTCCCGCAACTGTGAAAGTAAGAAGGCGCGGCGCCTGGCGGGAGGTGTTTCGTCGAGAACCATTCGCAGATTGGTTTGGACATCATGCCCTGCGCTGGTCGTCGATCGGTATTGTCCGGCGATTTCGGCGAGCAGCGCTGGTGTGTCTTCTTCGCGGTAATGCCGCAGGAAGGTTTTCCAGTCCACATTCAGGACGGCCGCCTGCGTGATCCCCTTGGCCATCAGGTCTTCGAGTTCCTTCAATGCATCGTCCGGCTCCAGGAGTTCGATGCCCTGAGCCTTGCGTCGTGCCTGGTGCGCGGCCGGGGTTCGGGCGGCCATTCCCGAACCAGCCCACGGCCCCCAATTCACGGCGAGCGCAGGCAGACCTTCCTCCCGGCGTTTGTGCGCGAGAGCGTCAAGACAGGCGTTTGCGGCTGCGTAGTTTGCCTGACCCGGCGCTCCGAAAAGCGATGCCATCGACGAAAAGAGGACGAAGAAGTCGAGTTTCAATCCCCGCGTGAGATCGTCGAGATGCCTCGCTCCCGCAACCTTTGCTTCAAAAACCGCTTCGAATCGCTCCCAGGTCTGATCGCCCAGCAGCCCATCCGCGACAATGCCCGCCGCGTGAAAGACCCCGCGCAACGGACGATCCTTGCCGATGCGCGACAGCAGCGATTCCACATCCTCGCGCCTGCCGGCATTCGCGCGCACGAACTCGATATGAGCCCCCAGGCCTGCGAGTTCCGCGGCCGTCTGCCGCGCCGCATCCGACGGATCGCTCCGCGCCGCCAGCACCAGATGACGCGCGCCTCGCTGCACCAGCCACTGCGCCAACTGAAGGCCGAGGCCTCCGGCGCCGCCCGTGATCAGGTATGTCGCGTTCTCCAGCACCGATGTTTCGGCCGGCGCAACAACCACGATCTTTCCAATGTGGCGCGCCTGCGCCATGTACCGGAACGCGTCTGCGGCTTCCTGGATCCGAAACACTTTCCGTGGGAGCGGCTGATAATGGCCGGCGTCGAACGCCTCGATGACCTCGGCGAGCAGGGCGTGAAATGCCTGCGGGTCCCGGCGGCCGACATCCGCGAGGTCGTAGGGCAGATATCCGATATCGGGTCTTTCGCGCCGTGCGTCTTCCTGCGACCAGATATCGCGTTTGCCGAGTTCCAGAAAACGCCCGCCTGGACGAACCAGCGACGCGCTCTCGCGTATGAAATTTCCCGCGAGCGAGTTCAATACAATGTCGATCGGCTGCGGTCCGGCCGACGCTCGAATCGCTTTTGAGAAATCCAGTGATCGTGAATCGAACACATGCTCGATCCCGAGCGAACGCAGATACTGCCGTTTTTCCTCGGAGCCCGCAGTGGCGAAGACCTCAGCGCCGGCGGCGCGCGCAATCTGCACTGCCGCCAATCCCACGCCGCCGGCCGCAGCATGGATCAGAACCTTGTCGCCTTTGTGGATTCCTGCGAGCCGCTTTAAGCCGTACCAGGCTGTGAGAAATACCATTGGAACGGATGCGGCTTCCACGAAGCTGAGATTCTCCGGCTTGCGAACGACACAATGGACCGGCGAAATGACGAAGGCGCTGAACGCTCCGGGCGTAACGGCAATGACGGCATCGCCGGTTTTGAACTCTTTAACGCCGTCGCCAACCGCCGTCACGGTTCCCGAGCACTCTCCGCCGAGGCTGCTCTCGCCGGGATACATGTCGAGGACCGTGAGCACATCGCGGAAGTTCAGTCCGGTAGCCCGGACTCTTATTTCCACTTCGCCGCGAGCCGGGACTCGGCGGCCGCTCGAAGAAAACTCCAGATTGTCGAGAACGCCTCGCCGGCGGATCCCGAGTTGGTAATTGCGAGGAACAGACCGATGTTCGATCAGGCGCGGCACAACCATTTCGCCATCGCGGAATGCGATGTGATCTTCGCGTCCGGAAGAAAGAATCGCGGCGCATAGTTGATGCGCTTGCGGGTTATCGATAGTGGTGCAGCGCAGACCCGGGTTTTCGAGGTGCACCGTTCGGGCGAGGCCGAGGAGCGGGGCGTCCTCGCTAAGTCCGCGCGTCACGATAAAGAGATCAAGCGGTTGACTCGCGGATCGGTTGATGGCCTGAATCACGTGGAGGGCGTCTCGGCATGTGGGCCACAAAAGCACCGCTGTGCGGCACTGCGGTTCCTGCTTCAGCGCCTGTGCGACTTCGTTGGCGTTGATTCGGCGGCAAGGCGGACCGGCCATTTCGAGATGCGCTATGAAGTCCGCAGCATTGTCGTCCTCGGAAACGATCAGCCATGGCGCCGGGGAAACTTCGATCGCTGGAGCGGGTGTCCGTTTGGTCCAGATGATCTCGTAGGAGCGGGCGTTCCTGCCTCGATGAATTGGAGCGCCGGCGCGCTTCAGGACCAGGCCGCGAATGGCGGCGAGGAGCGAACCATCGGCGGCGAAGACGTCGATGTCGGCTCGGAAGGTTTCGGAGGTTGGTGAACCGGAATGAATTCGGGCATGACTCCACAGGCTACTCGCGGTTACGCCACCGCTCGCGCTGTCCCCCTCACGAGGTTTCAGTTCGACTGTGTCGATCGCAAATGGGATATAGGTATCGCGACTCTCGCTGCTCGACAGAAGCGCGACTCCGGCTACCTGGAGACACGCGTCGAGAATGGCGGGATGGAGGATGTCGCCGCCAGGGTCATTCGCAACCTCCTCAGGCGCCCGGATTTCTCCCAACGCTTGACCGGGTCCATGCCACACATGGACCAGCCCGCGAAACGCCGGGCCGTAATCGACGCCGCGCTCGTGTGCCTGGGCATAGACGTCGCCGGGCCATGGCGTGGAACACTGCGACCGGCGGCTTTCAAGCGAGTCTGTCGTGACAACTACGCGCGGCCGCAGCGTTGCCGAAGCGTGCAATGTCCACTGATCTTCACTTTCCGGTCTGCTGAATATTCGAACCGCCGCCGATTCCAATACAACCTGCACAACCCTGCGCTTGCCCGCTTCAAAACGCAGCGGTTCGGAGAATGAGATGTCGTGGATCGCAAGGTCTTTCGCGGCGGCAAGCGCCATCTCGACGTAACCCGCTGCCGGAAATGTCGCGGTTCCGAACACGCGGTGATCGTCGAGATATCGCGGCTCGTTCGCACTCAACGCGGCTTCCCACACGAGAGCGGACAGAGCAGGCGACCGGAGGGCCGCTCCAAGTAATGGATGCGCATCGATCGACGCCGTCGCCTGGCGCCTCCGAGATGGCTCGATCCAATACCGGTGCCGCTGCCAGGGATACGCCGGCAAGCGCACATAGCGGCCTCCAGAAGACTCGGGTGTACGGCCCGCAACGTAAGCCCGCGCCGCCTCAAGCAGACTTTCCGGTGCAACCTGTAACGACTCCTGTCGAACTCTGTTCTCGCGCGTGGAACCCAGCAGGAATCCGCCACGCGCAGAGGCAGTTATCGGCGTCTGTTCGCGGAATGCCTTCAGACAGGCGACGAGATCCGCCGCTGACGATCCCAGGACTGCCAATCTCAGATCGTGATGACTGCGTCGGACGCTCGCGCTATAGCAGATGTCGCGAAGTGCGGATGAACCGCTGCCGCTCAGCAGTTGCTCATAAGCCTGAACTGACGCGGCGAGCGCCTCGCTGCTTCGAGCTGAAATCGGGAGCATACAGGGCCCCGGCGACTCGTCGTTTCCCGCCTCGACTGCTTCGAGCGCCGGTGCTTCTTCGACGACCACGTGCGCGTTCGTTCCACCGATTCCGAATGAACTCACCGCAGCACGCCGGGGCGCCTCGCCACCGGACCACTCGACCAGGCGGGAATTGACATAGAAAGGACTGCCTGCGAAATCGATTTGAGGGTTCGGCCGCTCGAAGTGCACGGTTGGAGGAATCTGCCGGTTTTCCAGAGCCAGCACGGTCTTGATCAGGCTTCCGACTCCGGCAGCAGTATCGAGATGACCGACATTCGACTTCAACGAACCGATCGCGCAGTAGCCGCTCGCTTGCGTGTGGTCGCGGAATACCTGCGTCAACGCCGCGATTTCGATCGGGTCGCCCAGCAGAGTTCCGGTTCCATGAGCTTCAACGAACCCAATCGTCTCCGGGCTGATGCCCGCCAGGGAAAGGGCTTCCGCAATAACGCCGGCCTGTCCGTCCACGCTGGGCGCGGTGTAGCCCAGCTTCAGCGATCCATCATTATTAATAGCCGAGCCCAGAATGACGGCGCGGATGGCGTCCCCATCGGTGAGGGCATCGGTCAGCCTCTTGAGAACGACGACGCCAGCGCCATTGCCTTTAATCGTTCCCTGCGCCGAGGCGTCGAAAGGCCGGCAGTGACCATCGGGCGAAGCGATCATGCCTTCGTGATAAAGGTGTCCCGACTTTTGCGGGAAGAACACGCTGACGCCGCCGGCAAGAGCCATGTCACATTCGCCGCTCCACAGGCTCTGGCAGGCGAGATGGACAGCCACCAGCGACGTCGAACAGGCGGTTTGAACCGTGACGGCGGGCCCCCGAAGATTCAACTTATAGGCAACGCGGGTGGCTAGGAAGTCCTTGTCGTTGGCGATCATTGCCTGAAAGTTCGGCAGCGTCGCAGTCACGGTGGCGCCAAGAGAATTGAACAGGGAAATGAGATACGTCGTCATTCCCGAGCCGGCATAAACGCCGATCGGTCCCGGATACCGCTGCGGATCGCAGCCGGCATCCTCCAGTGCTTCCCATGCGCATTCCAGAAAGATGCGATGTTGCGGGTCCAGCGTTTCAGCTTCCCGCGGGCTGTAACCGAAAAAACCGGCATCGAACATGTCGGCGTCTTCCAGAACCATTCCGGCTTTCACGAACTTCGGATCCGCAATGAGCGCAGGATCGAGCCCGCTGTCGAGCAGCTCGCGATCGCTGAAAGCCGACAGCGACTCCTTTCCGGAACGCAGGTTGTTCCAGAATTCCTCGAGATTGCGCGCGCCGGGAAAGCGGCCCGACATGCCGACAATGGCGATTTCGGCTGTCATGATTTTCCTTGCCCGCGACGCACCTGCCGCAACTGATCGAGCCGATCGCGCGCGTCCTGTCGCGCTTCGGCGCGGCCGCGGCCTCGCGCGACTGCCGTTTGGGATGCTGCAGTTCGGTCCAGGCTTTCGGCCAGTGAAGCAATAGTCGGAAATCGAATCAGTTCGAGCATGGGTACATCGCGTCCGGCGATCTTCCTCATGCGATTGTGGAGTTGCAGCAGGAGGAGCGAGTGGCCGCCCAGGTCGAAGAAGTTTTCGTGCACACCGACTTCTGCCAGTCCAAGCAATTCTCTCCACACAGTCGCAAGCGCGGTCTCCAGTTCGGTCCGCGGGGCGATCCGTTCGGCCTTGCCGTTCACCCTGTTCGTGAGGGAAGCTAGCGCAGTACGATCCACCGATCCGTCCTCGACCAGCGGCAGTCGATCAAGACGATGGATGGTTGCCGAAAGGCGGCCTTCAAACCGGTCGCGAATCTCGATCGTGGGCAGAGACTCGTTCGCCGCAGTGGAGTAGGCGGCGACCTGCATGCATGCGATGTCGGCGGACTGCGTATACAGGCGGACAAACTGCCGGCTCTCATCGAGACCAATGACACAATGAGGCCCTTCCAACTGCAGCGCAGCCATCAGAGAAATCAGCCCTTTTTCGACTGGAATCGGACGATATCCGCGGCTGATGGCGAGTTCCCGCCCGATATGACCACGGCTCATTCCAGTTTCATCCCAGAAACTCCAGGAGAGACAGTAGCTGCGGCTGAAACCGGCGGATCGTTGCCATTCTGCAAACGCTTCAAGATAACGGCTGGCGGCCGAATACGCTCCTGCGCGTAGTCCGCCGAAGAATCCATTCACCGAAGAAAAACTGACGAAGAGCGCGTCAGGACGATCGCTCACCAGCCCGTGCAGCGATTGCGCGCCGAGCACTTTCGCCCGCAACGATTCCTCAAAGGTCTCGCGGGTTTCTTCGACGAGGGGCTTGTCCGCGAGGAATCCTGCAAGATGGAAAACGCCGTCAATTGCGTAGTTCCAGTCCGCTTGCGCGCGGCGGGTCGTATCGATCACCTGCTGAGAGTCCGCGATGTCCACGCTCTCGAAGCGAACATGGTCCGGGGATGTCGCAACGTTGCGGAGTTCCTGCAGCCTGGACTCGTGGCGTGTTCTGCCGAGGAGGAGAAGCCTGCAGCCGAACCGCTGCAGCAACATTCTTGAAAGCGCGACGCCGATGCCTCCGAGGCCGCCGCTGATGACGTACATGCCGCCGGCCTGGATCGCCTGCGGGCGGGTTCTTTCCGCCGGCCACTCGATCTTCTTCAATCGCCGGACGAAGCGTTTGCCGCTGCGCAGGGCGACTTCGCGGTCTTTGTGGCTGGATTGCAACTCCCGGAGAACGAGCGCGGCTTCAGCCTCACCCGGGGTTCCTGGCATTTCGATGTGTGTGCAGTGGAGTGACGGAATCTCGATGGCAAGCGTGCGGACTATGGCGGGAAGCAGGTCGCTCACACCGTTAGTCGCAATCACGAGCAACCGAGCCGCCGGTTCCGGCGCAAGAGCCTGGGCGAGGTAAATCAAGCCGGCAGCTTCATTCCATATATGGAGAACGCGGTCCGGCCGAACAGCCTCGACCAGCATTCGATAATGCGAAGCATTCCCGGGATCAATCTGATATTCGTCGTTGCCGGACCGCGCAAACCCCTCGCCTGGAACGACCCTCACGCATCGCGATCCGGCTTCGCGGATTTTCCGGAGGAGATTGTCTCCAGGCCCGCCCATTCCCGCGAGAATCAAACAGACTCCCGTATCAACAAGAGAAGGCGGCGCGGCGCTCAATTCTCTGCGGACCCACACTGTCCGGTAGAACCAGTCCGGTATGGTCCGCGAGTTTTCCAGGGCCACATCCACTTCCCGGACGATCGAAGCAAACTGCCCCGCCTCGAGCGCCTTCTTCAGGTGTGAGCGCTGTATCTTCCCGCTCGTCGTTTTCGGAAAATCGGGCCGCGCCAGAGGGATCACGAAAGCCGCGTGGATTCCAAGGCTGGACGTCACACGCGTTTGAATTTCCCGGATGATGGCAGTGTTGTCGGCCGCTCTGTCCTGCGGCGCAGGCACGAAGAACACCGCCAGCCCTTCGGTGCCGGTATTGGGATCGTCGACTGCGCATGCGGCGCTGAAGGTCGGCGTTACGCCTTCGATGCCGTTCACGACATCCTCGATCTCGTAGCAGTAGAAGTTCGCGCCGCGAACGACGATCATCTCCTTCTCGCGTCCGGTCAGCGCGAGACGTCCGTCAAGAATGAAGCCGAGATCGCCGGAATTGAACCAGCCATTTCCGGCAAACGCTTCACGATTCGCACTTTCGTTGTTGAGGTATCCCGGAGTAACGGATTCGCCGCGGATCTGGAACCTGCCAATGACGCCTTCGGGCACGATCTGGTTATCCGCGTCGGTAATTCGTATCTGAACACCCGGGATCGGCGGGCCGAGGTCCACGAACGCAATCGCGGTCTTGTCCGTTTGCGCCGTAGGACGAAGCGAACTTCCGAGCGACGATTTCTCGAACCATCGCGCGCCCGAGTTCAGGTGAAACTCGTTGTGGTACGTCATGCATGTGCAGACCTCGGCCATTCCGAACGCCGGCTGCATGGCCGTTTCGGCCACGCCGAAACGGGCAACCGCCGACAGGAATTGCCGCACCACGTCCAGCGTTACCTGCTCGCCGGCATTCATGAAACGCCGGACACACGAAAGATCCCACCGTCGATCCACATTCCGCGCGAGCCGGTCCGCGGCCATCTTAAAGCCGAAGTTGGGAGCCCATGAGTGCGTTACGCGATGCGTTTCGATCAGGTCCAGCCACCGTAGCGCGTCCGACAGTATCCAGTCGCTCTTCACCTGGATTTCGCGGCACCCCATATACACGTCTTTCATGTGAACCGTGAGCATGGGAACCACATGATCGACAGGAAGCCAGTTCAGCGAAACGTCGCCGGCACTATAGCCATTGAACTGCTGCGATCCGTGGATGTGCGCGATGATTCCGCGGTGCGTTTCCTGGATGCACTTCGGCACACCCGTGCTGCCTGACGTCAATTGAAGGAACACGACATCTTCGGGGCGGCTCTCGTGAACGCCCGTGTGCGCCGGATGATTTCTCAACCGTTCGATCTGAAGCAGGCGCAGCTTCGGCATCGGCACCAGAGACTCCAGCCCGCCGATGGCGCCGGCCAATGCGGCAGAGGTGACGATTGGCGGATGGCCGAGGAGTTCCCACGTGTTCGCGAGCTTGTTGACGATGCCGTTCCGGGCGTCATATGAAGGCGCGATTGCCACGATCACCGGCGTGATGCCTCCAAGGACACACGCCCAGAACGCCGCGAAATGATCGTTGAGCGATTCCAGTTGGAGGAGCACCCGGCCGGCCGGACTCATGCCTTCTGCACGCAGTCCTGCGAGAATTCGCAGCGCATCGTCGAGCAGCGATGCATAGCTCAGGTACGTGGCCGCGCCGGAGGAGTCCACGATCGTCAAGCCGGAGTCCTTCTCCGCACTGCGCAACAACGCTTCGGTCATCGTTCGTGGCGCGTTCGATGGAATGACGAGAGGTCCGCCATCCACGAATGCCGGCGGCCGCGACGCGTTTTCACCAATCGGCTGGACCGGCGCTTCCGCCGCAGAGGCGGCCGCATTCGCCCCTTCATTTGGACTTTGCAGTGACCAGTCCGGCAACACGTCGTGAACGTGCAACGTTCCGGTTTGCGGTCGATGCTCCTGAGCGACAACGACGAGTGTGCCGTTCTCATGATCCCGGCAAAGCGCCTCGTCCACGACTGGAAGGCGCATCAGACGTTCTTCATCCACGCGGCCGTCCGGACGCAGCGGCATCGACGCAATCGGCGTCCACGCATCGGGTTGTGTCTGTTGCGGACAACGATCGGCGAATCGCGCACGCGCCGCGTCGATCAGGCCCGCACCCAATCCCGCAACGTACGCCACCAACCTGATTCGGCCCGAGTCATCGAGACGAGCCAGAACGTGCGCGTCTTCGATGGAGGGATCTTCCAGAAGAGCTGCCTGTAATGTCTCCAGGTCAATTGTTTTCCCGTCGATGACCGCGCGTCTGCGCCTGCAGGCATCCAATTGCGGGAGCGCGATCGCTGAAAGACGCAGATCCGGATCTTCAGCGAAGGTCTCCAGTGTTGTGCGGAATGCGGCCAGCATTCGCCGGACGGTGCCTTCTTCAAACAGGCTCGGATTGTAGGCAAGCATTCCCGAGAGAACGTTTCCGCTCTCCACAAGAGACATGAAGAGGTCGTAGTCCACGCGGGCGCCATGCAGTTCTTCGATCGCCGTCACAGTGAGGCCGGCGGCTCGGATGGCGTCGAACGGCGGAGGCCAGGTGAACATCACCTGGAAGATCGGGGTGTAGGCCGCGCTGCGCCGGGGAGCGGCTGCTTCAATGACTTTACCGAACGGCACGTCCTGGTGTTGATATGCCTCGAGGGTGGTCCTCTTCACGCGCGCCATGAGTTCGCGAAGCGTGGGATCTTCGGAAAAGTCCGTGCGGAATACGAGCGGGTAGGCAAACGACCCGATCATCGCCTCCGCCTCCGGCCGGCTCCTGCCGGAGACAGGCGAGCCCACCACCACGTCTTCCTGACCCGACCAGCGGCAAAGCACTGCCTGAAGCGCGCCCAGCAGGTTCATGAACATTGTCGTGCCTTCACGCTGGCCGATCGCGCGGAGCTTCGTGACCGTTTCGGAAGGAATCGTAAATGGAAGACGATCGTTTGGCGCATCGAGAACGGCGCGGCGAGGCCGGTCCGCCGGAAGATCAAGCAGTGCCGGGGCGCCGGCGAGACGTTTCTTCCACCAGGCCATCCCCGCTTCGCCGTCTTCGTGACGCCGCCGCTGCCAGTCGGCAAAGTCCGCGTATTGCGCTGGAAGCGGTAACAGCGTCGCTTGCTTGTCGTTCAGCGCGGCTTCGTATATCGAGAACAACTCGCGGACAAAGATCCATGTCGACCAGACATCGAAGACGATGTGATGCGCCACGATGTGCAGAACATGATCGCGCTCGCCCGTTCGAAGAAGCGCAGTACGAAGCAGCGGCGCCGCAGCCAGATTGAAAGGACGGCGAGCCTCCGCCGTTACCGCCTGGCGAAGCGCGTCCTCACCTGGCCCTACATCGATTAAAGGAAGATCCGGATCGAACGCTGGCGCTACGATCTGGCGGGCGGCCCCACCGGTCTCGACGAACGATGTGCGAAATGCATCGTGCCGGGCGAAGAGCTCTTTCAGTGACCGGCGCAGAGCGGGCACCTCCAACGGACCGATAAGCCGGAATGCGGCCTCGATGGTGCGCGCGGCGGAATCCGGGGAGAGACGGCCGGACAGCCATATCTCTTCCTGCGCAAACGACAGCTCCATCGGTTTGTCACGCGGTACGAGCGGAATCGGCGCCTGTTCGCCCGCGGAATGGCTGGCGCCGCGGAGCAACGCCAGGATCTCTGCCTTATGAAGTGACATGCCTTGACGCATTGCCTCTGTCAGAACACCCTGGGGCGCGCGGCAACGCAGTCGGTCGCCGTCCGCCTGGAGTTCCACTCCGTTCGAGGAGAGTTCCGCGAGTAATTCCGTGAGGTTCATATTTCTACTTCTTCAAGGTTCCCGACCGCGTTCGCAGCAGAGCGCGCAGGCGCCATCAGGCTTGCCGCTGTCCATTGATTCAGCGCGAGCGCGGCGAGTTCCGCGGCACTGGCGCCTTCCAGGATTTTGGCGACCTGAATATTCACACCCAGTGCGGCACGAATCGCGTTGCGCAGATCCACGCCCATGAGTGAATCGAGCCCGAGTGACGTGAGCGGAACCTGAGACTCGAGAGAGCCGCTCCGCAGTCCAATGACCCGTTCGACCTGTTCGCGCATGAATGAAAGAACGATGGCGGCGCGATCTGCCGCAGCGCTGTCCCGAAGCAAGCGCACGAGGCTCTCGCGGGCGTGCGGTTGCAAATTCGATACATTCGATACAAGGTCCGCGATGTAGGAGCGCGCGCTCCCTGCAGGTACCTGATTCACATACTGCGGCCAGTTCACCCGCAACACCGCCGCCTGCGGCATACCTGACGCCAGCAACAATTCGAACGCAGACATTCCGTCCTGCAGACCGATTCTCTGCATTCCCGCGCCTGCCCATCGGCGAGCAGTATTCGCGTTCGAGGATGCGGCCATTCCGACTTCCTCCCATGGACCCCAGTTGATGCTGAGTGCCGGAAGGCCCAGCGACTGGCGATAGTGAGCCAGTGCGTCCAGATACGCATTGGCTGCGCTGTAGCCGCCTTGTCCCGGCGAACCCAGGATCGATGCGGCCGAGGAGAACATGACGAAGTAATCCAGGGGCAGGCCAAGCGTTCGACGATGCAGATTGAAGGCTCCCGCTGCCTTTGGGGCCATCGTTTTCTGAACGCGGTCCCAGTCGAGTTGCAGAAGCACTGCATCCGCCAGCACTCCGGCCGCGTGAAAGACGCCCCGCAACGGAGCCGAATCGGTTTCGATCAGCGAAAGCAGGCGGGCGACATCCGAGTCATTGGCGACGTCGGTTTGCGCAGCGATTACCTGTGCGCCGGCGGCTTCGAGTTCGCGTTGAAGCTCTTTCCCGGCATCTGCCGGCGCGCTCCTGCCCGCAAGAATCAAATGGCGCGCTCCCTGATCCACAAGCCATCGAGCCAGGACACCGCCCAGCCCTCCGAAGCCACCTGTTATCAGATAGGAGCCGTCGGCAACGATCGCTGGTGCGGCGGTCACGCGCGAAGGCGGGCGCCGCCGGAGCCGCGCAACGAATCGCCGGCCACCCCTGAAAGCCACCTGACCTTCATTGCCGGCTCCACAAATTTCATCAAAAAGGTCGCGCGCCGAATTCTCCGAATCAGATGGATCGAGGTCGATCAGGCCGCCCCACATTTCGGGCTGCTCCAGCGCAACGACGCGGCCCAAACCCCATACGGGCGCCTGGTCGATGAAAACGGTTCCGCCTGTAACCGGCTGTGCCCCACGAGTCACGAGCCAGAGTCGTGGGGGCGCGATGCCATTGTCGTTTCCGAAATGTTGCAGGATGTGCAGAATGCTGCAGCCGCTTCGCTCCGGACTCTCGCACAGGCTCCAGAAGTGCACCACACCGCGATACTCGCCTCGCAGGAGTTCGTCATAGCCGGCGCCAGACTCAACGCGAACAACCCTGTGTCCGTTGGTTTCGAGTAATCGCGCGAATGCCTCGCCCGTACCTTCGGCATCCATGAAAATCAACCACTGTGCCGGCTCACCCATGACGGCGCCGGAGCGGCCGGTTTCGTTCCAGGCCACTTCATAAAACCAATCTGCCGGCGCCCGCCGCGCCCCCGCGCGGCGGAGCAGCAATCCGGAGATTCCTCCAACCGACTCCCCCGCCTCATCGAATATCCGCACGTCCGCAATCGGGGACGAGGGGTCTGACCCCTCGTCCCCGCGCAGGCGCGCGTGAGTCCACAGAGTTGAAGGCAGAGGCGAAGAAATCCGGAGTTGGTCGAAGGCAACGGGAAGATACGTGTCTCTTGAATTCGCGTGAACGGCTGCGCCTGCAACCTGGAGACACGCGTCCAGAAGTACAGGATGTGCGATGTAGTTTGCACGATCGCCGGCCATGCCTGCAGGCAACTGGATCCGCGCAATGGCTTCGCGTGAACCGAGCCACAAGGTTTCGACGGCGCGAAACCTCGATCCGTAGTCGAGTCCGATCTCGCGAAATTGTTCGTAGAGGGTATCGGCCGTTAACGGAGTCGTGCATCTGGCCTGCAGTTGCGTCAGGTTTTCCCGATGCTGCCTCGTATCCTCCTCCGAGGCTTTCCGCAACGTACCGCCGGCGTGCCGTTTCCATTCGGAGTCCCGGCTGAAGATCTCGAACTCAGCGTTTTCGCCCTCCGGCAACATCGCGACCTGAACTGTTCGAGTGCCGGAGGCAGGCAATTCGAGCGGTTCTCGAATGACGAAGTCCTCGACCGCGTACTGTCCCCTGCCCATTGCACGCTCGGCTGCTGCAAGCGCCATCTCCATATAGCCGGCAGCGGGAAAAACAATCCGTCCATGAACCACATGATCCGCGAGAAAAGCCGGCGCCCCGGCGGCGATGGTGGACTCGCAAATGACGTGGCGCATCACCGGCGATTGAACTGCGCGGCCGATCAATGGATGCAGGCAGGGGTCATCGGGTCGATCAGCGGCGGGTGGCGCTTCCACGCGATGCACGGCCTTTTGCCATGGGTAAGCGGGCAGCGAAACCACGGGCCCGCTGCGGGGATATAGCGCCTTCCAATCCACGGCGAATCCGCGTGTATATAAGCCGGCCAGCGTGGCGAGGATCGTCGCATGATCGGATTGACCGCGCCGAAGGCTGGGCAACGCTGCTCCCTCGACTCCGGCAAGCTCCAGCGACTCAGCGATGTTTGCCGCGAGTACGGGATGAGGACCGATTTCGAGGAAGACCGAATTGCCGGCCTTGCCATCATCGATCAGGGCATTGACTGCGGCAGCGAAACGCACGGGTTCGGCGACATTTCGCTGCCAATATACGGCATTGAATTCCAGGTCCGCTGCGCGCTCGCCGGTTACCGTTGAAAAGACGGGGATGGAGGGACGCTGCACGGGCAGGCCGGAGAGCAGCTTCGCCAGCCGTTCTCCATAGATCTTCATCTCAGCGCTGTGAAATGCGTAATCGACGGGCAGTCGCCGCATCGGCACCTGCGAGCGTCCAAGTTCCTTTTCGACGTCGTCCATCGCGGCAACGGGACCGGCGATGACGGTTGCGGCCGGACTATTGATTGCGGCGATCGAGGCCTTGCTGCAGGACCGGCGCAGCAGCAACTCGACGGCATCCGCCGGCATTTCCACCGACGTCATCCTTCCCATTCCGGCGGCTTCGCTCATCAACTGCCCGCGTAATGCGATCAGCCTCGCTGCGTCGTCCAGCGAAAGCACGCCGGCAGCGCAGCAGGCGGCAACCTCACCCATGCTGTGACCGATCACGGCATCCGGACGGATTCCCCAGGAACGCCACAGGGCAACCACTGCGTATTGAACTGCGAAAAGCGCCGGTTGGGCGATTTCAGTTCTGGATAGTCGCGAGTCCTGTGCACTGCGGCGCAGTTCGTCGAACAGAGGCCATCTCGTGAAAGGCTGAAGGGCCTTGTCGCACTCCACCAGCGCATCACGAAATACGGCCTCGCGATCGAGAAGTTCGCAGGCCATGCCCTGCCACTGCGTTCCCTGTCCGGAAAAAACGAAGATGACTCGCGGACGGGACACAGGCTTTCGACCCCGTAAAACGCGGTTTCCGTCCTCCAGTTGCGCGCGAGCTTCCTCGATCGACTGCGCCACGACAGCCACTCGATGTTCGTGGTGGCTGCGCCGTGTAGCGGCTGTACGGCACAGGTCTTCGAAAGTGAAAGCCGGCGGCCGCCCGCCGGCTTTCTGAAGGAATTCACAGCAGACCGCGACCGTCTCATCCAACGCCTCGGCGCTCCGCGCTGAAAGAGGCAATACGGCGAATGCCGAAGTACCGGTCTGCGATTCCGGGAGCGCGCTGCGAGGCGCAGGCTGATGTTCCTCTACGACGACGTGCGCATTGGTTCCGCTGGCTCCAAACGAACTGATACCGGCAATGCGGCGTCCGTCGAGGGCGGGCCACGGCGTCGATGTTGTCGGAATGTAGGCCGGAACGTCGTCGAACGATATGTGTGGGCTGACCTGCTGCAGGTGAAGGTGTGCCGGTATTTCGCGATGTTGCAGAGCCAGGATCACCTTGAGAAGGCTGGCCATTCCCGCCGCGGCTTCGAGGTGTCCGAAGTTCGTCTTCACCGATCCAACACCGAATCGCCGGCCGGCGGCCTTCGCCCCGCGCCCCGCGCCGAGTACCGCTCCCAAAGCGCGCATTTCAATGGGATCTCCGAGAGACGTTCCGGTGCCGTGCGCTTCGATGTAACCGACCTGGGAAGGTTCGACGCGGGCCGCCGCCAGCGCCTGTCGAATGACGGCTTCCTGCGCGGGCCCGTTGGGAACCGTAAGCCCTGCGCTCGGTCCATCGTGGTTGACGGCCGATCCGCGGATAACGGCCAGGACGTCGTCACCTGCCGTAATCGCATCGGACAGAGGCTTCAGGACGACGACTCCGCATCCCTCGCCGCGAACGAATCCATCGGCGCGGGAATCAAACGTCTTGCAGCGTCCATCCGGCGCCAGTGCGCGCGTTCTGGATATCGCGATCGTGGCTTCCGGAGACAACATCAACTGAACGCCGCCGGCAATTGCCATCCGGCACTCACCGGATCGCAGGCTCTGGCAGGCGAGATGAACGGCGACAAGGGAAGATGAACAGGCGGTGTCCAGCGCCAGACACGGTCCCTGAAGCCCGAGCAAATACGAAATGCGTCCCGCAGCAAAACAGAGGAAATTGCCGGCCCCGGTGTAGGCATCGATGCGAGCCAGGTCGCCGGATCGAAGCTGGAGCTGCGAGTAGTCGTTCATTCCGATTCCGACGAACACTCCGGTTGGACTCCCGGTCAGGACTTCCTGCGGCTGTCCCGCACGCTCGAGGGCTTCCCATGAAACTTCCAGCAAAAGCCGTTGCTGCGGATCCATGCTCATGGCTTCTCTGGGAGCGATCCGGAAAAACTGCGCATCGAACGCGTCCACGTCCACGCCTTCGAGGAACCCGCCATAGCGGCTGCACATCTTGCCGGGAGCGTCGGGGTTCGGATCGTAAAGAGCGTTGACGTCCCATCGTGACGGGGGCACTTCGGAGATGACATCTCTTCCTTCGTGCAAAAGTTGCCAGAACGAATCCGGGTCGTTGGCTCCGCCTGGAAATCGGCAACTCATGCCGATGACGGCGATGGGTTCCTGCTGCGCGCGCTCCGCGGCGTCGAGACGCGCCTGCAGATCTTCGATTGCCAGCAATGCCTGTTTCAGAGGAGACATGTCACTCATGAACCGCCTCCCCCGACGCCCGCCTTCTTCAGGGCGGCAAGTTTTTCGAGAAGCAGCGCCTCGGTTTCTTCTTCCGACAACTTTTCGATAGCGGCAGCCATGGGGGCCGAAGGATCCGGTAACGGAGGTGGCGCCCCGTCGTCGCCGCCAAGATAGCGGGCGATTCGGGAGACGGACGGATGATCGAAGACGAGCGTGGATGGGATCGGCCGGCCCAGACTTGTTTGCAGCTTCGTCTTCAGTTCGAGCGCCGTGACCGAATCCATGCCGAGGTCGAAGAGTCCGCGATCCGGATCGAGCCGGGCTGCGGATTGAAGCTTCATGACGCGCACGACCTGACTGGTCACATGCTCGATCAGGATGTCCACTCGCTCGCTCGCGGATGCCCGCTCCAGGCGGTCGATGATTGCCGTTTTTACGACATCGCTTTGGCCCGGCTTCGCAAAGGATCGCAGCAGCGTGGAGCGGCCAAGCGCGGGATCCGCTTTGAATAGCCGCGGCCAGTCCACGTGAAAGACACCGGCGTGACTGATTGGTTGAGTGAGCAACTGTTCGAGAGCCTCAAGACCGAATCGCGGCTCAATCGGCTCCACACCCCGTTCGGCCAGGCGTTCATGCGCGCTTCGGCCATATTCGGTGGAGGCGTGTCCGACGCGCGCCCACGGTCCCCAGCCGATACTCAATCCCGGCAGTCCAAGTTCGCGGCGGTGAGCAGCCAACCCGTCGAGAAATGCATTCGCAGCGGCGTAGTTTATCTGGCCCTGCGTCGGTATCCATGTCGATCCCGATGAGAAGAGGACAAAGAAATCGAGTTTCAGGCCGGTGGTTTGCGTGTGCAGGACCCAGGCTCCGTCTACTTTTGGCGCGCAGACACGCTCGAAACGCGGCCAGTCCTGATGAATCAGAAGAGCATCGTCGAGCACTCCGGCAGCGTGCACGATGCCTCGCAACGGCGGCATCGACCCGGCAATCGTCGCCAGAACCTTCGCAACGTCCGGTTCCTGCGACACGTCAGCCGCAATAACAAGAGCGCGCGCTCCGTGCTTCTCGATCTGCTGGATGGCCGGGCCGGCGTTATTCGAGCGCGTGTTCCGTGCCATGAGCACGATGTGGCGTGCTCCTTTTTGCGCCATCCACTCCGCGACTTCGAGACCAAGCCCGCCGGTGCCTCCGGTGATCAGATACGTCGCGTCCGGATTCAGCGACACGGAAGACGAAGACTGGAGAACGGTTTCCGCCAGACGTGCGACGTATCTCTTTCCGTCGCGATACGTGACCTCGTCGCCTTGCGCGTCCAGTTCACGCAGAAGCAAAGCGCATGCTTCGTCAACAGAGGCGGCGGGATCCAGATCGACGAATCCGCCGGACAGTTCCGGATGCTCGACAGCGCAGGATCGAGCGAAGCCCCGCAGCGACGACAGCAATGGCTCAGAGTGGCCATCGCGCGACACCATCCAGACAGGCGCCGCAAACCCAAGACGCGCGAGCGTCTGCATGAGGAGGAAGCTGCCGCCGATCGTTTCCCGAAAATCATTTTGAATATCGCCGAGCGTCGCGGATCGCGCCGGCGTGGTGTCCAGCATTCCAAGATGCACGACTCCCCGAAGCTGACGGCCCTTATGGTTCACGGCCGCCAATGCTTCATCGATACAGCGCTGCATCTCGTTCTGCTCTCGCTCGCACTCGATCGGCACACATTGCCCGCCCCGGGCAGTCAGGAGTTGCGACAGGCGGACGCCGAGCCCTCCGCTATCCATGCAGATCAGCCACGTGCCGGCGACATCCGTTCGAATCTGCCGATCGAGATCTTCCGGCTCCAGCTTCACTTCGTACAGCGACCCGGCCAGCGGACTCGGAGCATCATGAATCACGGCCGGCCGCAGCCGCAGCGAGGCCGCATGGGCCACGAGATTCCCCGACTTGTCCAAAATACGAATGCTTCCGTCCAATTCACCCTGTCTGGACTTTGAGGCTGCGAGACGAACATGGCTCCAGAGAGGCGTCACAGGCGTCCGCAGGATCTCGAATCCCCGCATTCCGACGGGCAGATACAGACCGGCGGAAGCGCTTTGCGGCAGTGCGCCACCTAATGCCTGGAAGCACGAGTCCAGAAGCGCCGGATGCATTCGATAAAAGCCGTCGGGCGGCAATTCGTCCGGCCGGATTTCGGCGATGGCTTCACCGTCACGACGCCAGATTCGAGTGATGCCGCGGAAGCTCCCTTCAAGCTGGATTCCCCGCGCACGGAGACCTTGATAAAAGGCGGGCCCGGAGATCTCTTCCACGCACCGGCTTTGAATCTCCTGTATCGAGTCGGTGCACGAAGTCTGACATTCCTTCCGGGAGGCAGTGACCGTGAGCGGCGGCGCCTGCCGGACTTCTGCTCGTTCTCCAGCTTCGCGTCCCGCTCTTTCGACGAGCGATACCAGATGCGGAAGATGGTGAAGGATCGTTTCCGCTGCCGGACCAAAGTCCAACAGACA
>Ga0137464_1000149_pt1 | contig 23108 bp, 36 predicted proteins | sample EasRivERMGT814_2_FD_102306 | JGI IMG/M metagenome (GOLD analysis project Ga0137464, IMG submission 102306) | Soil microbial communities from meander-bound floodplain in the East River, Colorado, USA - East River MetaG ERMGT814_2 | ecosystem: Environmental > Terrestrial > Soil > Floodplain ...
CCTCTCGTAACGCGCCAAGTTTTGCCCAAATCCGCCCGTGCTGCCCGGCCTCCGCGCAGACGGCCCGATCCGCGCATGGTATGGGCAGCGCCCCCACGATGCCCCATTCTTCGCCCTCTGTGCACGGCCCAGAGGGCTCAGGTGCCCAGCGCGAAACTGTACACTTTCGCTCCCCCGCTCCTGCTCAAATGGGCTAAACTGTGCACTTTTGCCCAGTTTGGACGTTAGGAAGGCCCGGAATTCTGTACAGTTTGGGGAGTTTTGTACAGAATTCCGTGCTCAGGGAGGCACTTTGCCACGTACACCAGCACCGCCTTGACAGACGTGGTATACTGGATGGATGAAGTGTGATTGCTGTTGGCTCGCCACAGTCCCGGTCAGGGAGGTGGCACCCGAGTTGCTGTGCGAGGAGTGCTATGTGTACTGCGCCCATACACCGGGCAGGGGTCAATACGAACCCGAGGACCCTGAATGGGAAGCCGATGCCCTTGGGCTTGCTGCCGAGTGGCAGGCCCTACAGCCCTTGACAGGCATGGTAGAGTAGAGATATGCCGACCATTAAGATTCTGGCACTCACCGATGCCGAAGTCGAGAAGGTAGATTATCGGAAACTCAAGCACATGGCGTTAGAGTTGGCCGAGACTGTCGCTACTACCAGCCGCCCGCCCGACAATCAGGCCTACCTTACCGGCTTGGCTCAGGTGTATGCCACCTTGGCACTAGCGGAGGCCCAGCGGAAGGAATGACCAAAGCACTGACGCTCACTGAACTGTTACGTGGCGCTCCGATCAAGGAAGTGCAGGCAATCCCCCGAGGGACATGGATCGTGATCAATCAGGGGCAGATCGCCGCCTATGGCCAGTTCCAAGAAGCCGTGGAGCAGGCGACCCGAGCGTTCGCCGCTCTTCAGGAGATTATCGACTATCCCGACGACGAGACCGGACCCCCTATCGCCCTCATTCTAAAGGACATTGCCCATGAGGCATTAGCCGAGGAAGAAGAATGATGACTCGCTGTGACTATCACAATTTGCTGGTCGTGTGTGATACATGTGGCCACTCGGGTTGGCGATCCGAGATGCCTGATAAAGAATGGTTTCATGCAGGGCGTGGCCTTGACTATATTGGTCAGCGCGATCATGCTTTCAAGCCCGTGCATGTCACGATAGACCCTGATGGACTTCAACCCTCTTACGTTGTTCCGTGCGGTCTCGCATGACCACCATTCACTTTCAGGATCAACGAGGTACAGAGATCGTCAAGGATTGGTCAGCGGTAGTGGAGATTCTACTTGGAGATTAGTATGACCAACCTGAGAGGACAGTTAGCCAATGTCCTCGAAGCCATGGAGCGGGGCGAGGAGATCGTGATCACTCGCCATGGGAAGCCCATTGGCCTGATCACGGGCATATCTGTGCAAGACGCGGGCGCGAGCCTTGTGCGAGCCCAGCGCGAACATGGGATGAGCAGAGGAACCGAAATTTCCGAACCGACGCTTGCGCAAGTCAAGGCCAAGGATAAAGCCCAGCGCGAGTTGCTGAGCAAGGTGAACAGGAAGCCTCGCACATGAACAAGACGCCCCTGTACTTCGCTGGGGAGCCCCCGATCATTGATACCGGGGTCTCCTTCCCTGAGGGCTCGTATTGGCCCTCGGAGTTGGGTCTGAACATGCCTGAGGTGGATCAGATCAATATTGGCCTGTGCACCGTTGATGGGGCACCAGAGGATGTCTGGCATTGGCACAACTACGCCCATGCCCATCCGGGCGTCCGTCTGGGGCACCCGAAGTTCCCATTTCGGGTTGAGTGGGAGGAGTTCAGAATCATTTGCCTCTCCCACGGGGGCTTCGTGTACGAGAAACCGGGCAAGGTGAGCCAGATCATGATCCATGAGTATTGTCACATTCTGGCCGGGCCGGGTGCCGGGTGGGAGAAGCCAAAGGGCCATGGTCCATTGTGGGCAGCCCAAATGGCGCGATTCGGCCTCTACCCGTGGATCACTGGTCCGTATGTTTGTCGATAGGCCTTGACAGGCATGGTACACTGGTAGCATGGAGAAATTGAGAGCAAGGATCAAGGTCTTGCGCTTCCGCGCAAACTTCTGGTTGTGCTCGCACACGCTGCACAACTTTGCACCTACCGGCCTGATCTGGGAGCAGTGCAGTCGATGTGGGACAAGGAGGGGACGAAATTAACGACTCTATTCGCAAGTGGAAGGCCGATCCTATATTCATGGCTGAGTACATGCGTATCGGGAGTCGGTGGGACCGCGCCGAGCAATGGTTTGGCTGGACCAGACACATTCCACTCGTCGGACAACTGGTGTGGGTCTTTTGGAGCAACATCGTGGGCATGGGCGTTCGTGATACGGTAATACCGCGCTGGGGAGCCCTGACCTTTTGTTTCCTCAACGATGGCGTGAAGCCTACGCTCTGGCACACTATCTACAGCGTGATGCACGACGACCAAGCGCCGTACAGTGGTATCTATCCGTCAGGAGCACCCCGAAACCGGGCCGAGGCCCAGAAAATCGTGGACAAGAAATGAATCTGGAAGAGGTCCACTGGGTGGATTCAGGGTTCAACTTCGCCAACCGCTGGGAGTCCCTCGATGATATCATTCACACCGCTAAGGAGTGGAATGGACATTCATCCACGGTGGGTTATGTGGTCTTCGAGGACGAGGACCGAATTGTGCTCGCCCAGACCCTTGATGGCGAGCGCCCCAATGGGGCGAACGTGTTCCTCATATACAAACCAAATATTATGAGCCGCGAGGTACTGAATGGCACGCTGGGAAACTAAAGTAGTCAATATCAAACATGGAGACAAGTACGATCGTTATATCGGCCGTCCGGGCAAGTGGGGCAATCCATATTCGCACCTCGACGGTACTAGGGCTACGTATCGAGTGGCCAGCCGGGAGGAAGCCGTGAGCGCCTATCGGGCCTATCTGACCGATATCTTGGAGCGGGACCCTGAATTCCTTGTCCCTCTCAAGGGCATGGTGCTGGGGTGCTACTGCAAGCCCCTAGCCTGCCACGGAGATATCCTAGTACAGATACTCAATGCTGAATCTGCCTGATCGGTTGTTGGCCAAGATTTTGGTTTCAGACACTTGCTGGCTCTGGACCGGCAGCGTGACATCCACCGGATATGGACGAGCATGGAATGGAACTCGATCTGATTGGGTGCACAGAATCGTTTATGAATTAACAGTGGGGCCAATCCCCACTGGTCTAGAGATAGATCATGTATGTCACATGGTAGATAAGGCTTGTTTAGGAGGCGCTGCTTGTCCTCATCGTCGTTGTGTGCGCCCCGATCACTTGGAGGCAGTTACCAAATCCGTTAATTCGAGGAGAAGCCGACAGCCTGAACTAACTCGTGCTCGCCATGCAAGGCAAACGCATTGCCGGAACGGGCATCCATTGGTTGGAGTGAATCTTCGTATGAACGTAGATGGCAGGCGAGTCTGTAAAACATGTTCTCAAGATGCTCAGATTCGTTATCGAGCCAGACATTTAGAGGAACTTCGAGAACGAGACCGAATACGATGGAGAGACAAGCATGCACATGAATGAGCAACTTACCCTCGATCTGCCCGTGACGCCTGATGAGGCTAAACCGTGGGAGGTGGAGGAATGGCGTTACCATGTGGAGTATCGGGTACCCTTCCTAACCCGAGAAGATGCTATTGAGTACATGGCGCGCCGTTTTGATGCTGACGACTGTTGGATCAAATCGCTGTGGCGGCCAGATGGGTCAGAGGATAGAGAGGCGCGGGATCAGGCGTCGGACCTCTCATGGGGTTGACAGGTATGGTAAGATAGATGGGTGAAGACAAGAAGATTCTGCGCAAGTGTGGGCATGTCGCGCAGCCATGGGATGGAGGCCGTTGCTATACGTGCAAGAGAAATCGAAAAGACCAGCGTAAAGCCGAGAAAGGCAAGAGATGAAGCCTGAAGAATCCCCTTACATCTGTTGGGTCGATTTGGAGTGTTCGGGAAACCGTGATACCGACCACATTCTTGAGGTTGGCGCGGTCTTGACCGACCGTGAGATGAACGAGGTGGACTCGATTTCGCTCACTGTGCGCATGCAGCCGCACTGGGTCGAGCAGATGGAACCCATCGTGCTTGCCATGCACACGGTCAACGGCTTGATCGCAGACTCATGGGAGTCTCGCCTCTCAATCGAGGACGTAGACTTCCAGATGCAGAAGTGGATCAAGCAGTATACCTCAGGAGATCATATCCCTCTCGCGGGGTCAGGAGTATCCCACTTTGATCGGTTCTACATCAAGAAGGACTTGCCATACTTCAATCGCTATCTGTCCTACTGGGCGTATGATACCGGGGTGATCCGACGCTCTCTGAAGTTGTTTGGGATCGACGCATCCTTCGCGGATACGACTGGAGATAAGACTCACCGAGCCTTGGACGACATCCGGGCGCACATAGAAGAGATGCGCCGCTATCGCACCATGTTCCGCCAGTGGGAGGGGCTTGCCGTGGTGACTGGCCCTCTCGATAGTTCGGGGCACGAGATTTGAGCCCCCGCAAGATCACCAAGGCGCTCAGAGCAGCGCGTAGACAATCTGCCGAGACCCGGCAGGAGTACTACGACGCCTTAACCACTGAGCAGAAGTTGAAGCGCGCTATGGGCAAGAAGGAGCGGGCCAAGTTGACTAAGAGGCTCAAGAAAGAGAGCAAGCCATGATCGTTACCCAATACACGGGTAACGCATGGCGATTGCATGATCAGGGCTTCTTCTTGGTCATTCCAACCAATGTGTATGTCAAATCGGACCGCAGGGCGGTCATGGGGCGCGGATTAGCCGAGCAAGCGGCCATATCTTGGCCTGATGTGACCTCATTTTACGGGGAATTGCTTCTTTCCTTCGTTAGACCGGGCCTTCCGCCCGGAAAACAGCCCAAAATGGACGATTTGGACGAATTTGGGCTCATTCAGGCCGATTTGGAGCGGAAACTGATCTTTCTGCCCACGAAACTGGCTTGGGGCGACCCTGCGGTGCCCGAACTCATCGAAAAGAGCCTCATTGGCCTCAAAGGGTGGCTTAAGGGGCATCCGGGGGTCGAAAAGGTCGTTTTGCCCCGAATTGGGGCCGGGAATGGCCATTTGGACTGGGAAACCGTCGTAAAACCGCTCGTGAGGGTCTTTTTGGAGTCTTTGGACGAGAAAACGAGGGATAAACTGGTCATTGTACACCCTGCGGAGTACCTGAAGGGTATGCGGGTTGAGTAAACTGGTCATTGACGATTCGCGCATCCTGAACTTGAAGGGCAAAGTCGAATATGCTCGTACGCCCGAACAGGGCATTGCTGCGCTGAAGAAACGGCGCAAATGGGACGAATTGTGGCTAGATCACGATTTGGGGCTTCAAAACTGGATTCCGGTCGATATTTGGCCGGTAATCGACTATTTGGAAGAAAGTAAGCCTAAAATCGGCCAAATCTTCATCATTACGTCAAATCCGGTCGGAGCGCAGCGCATAAAGTTGGCTTTGGACAAAATCGGCTATTCTACGACCATTCGAGACCCATTTCCCGTTTTGGCCGGAATTCTGCCGTGGTAGACGCTCCACGCTTCATGGTACGTAAAATGGACGGCGCTGAGGAGGTTGATGTCGGAGAGGTCGGCACACAGGCTCTTGCGGACATAATCAAGCCCTATGTTGAACAAATGACCCCTGAGACAGTCTACGTGGTTACCTATCAGGGGCCGAAGTTGAAGAGGACGGTCACCGGGTACTACGTCAGTCACGATTTGACAGACGTGGTACTATTAGATAAAGGGGGTCGGTTCAATCGAGTTCCGATCAATAGGATATTCAGGATGAACTATTACTTGGAAGGACGAGCACCGTTTTGATTAAGAGACTTCTACTCGTACTCATGCTCATGGCCGCTCTGGCAGGGCCAGTAAGCGCTGGTGGGCCTGTATCGGGCATTGCTAGCCACTATGGCCCCGGAGGGGGCGTTGCCATGAACTTCTGCACATGGACCCACAGGCACGCCGTGGGGTGCGGATATGCGCAGATTACCAGTGCGGACACGGGCTTAGTGGTAACTGTGCCCATCATTGACTACTGTTTTTGTGTGGTGGGCGATAGTGTGCGCATCGTGGACCTGCAATGGGATGTGGTCGGGGCCTTGGGTCTCGACCTGTCAAGGGGCTTGTACCCGGTGACAGTGGAATTGGTCGGCAGCGGGCCTACGAGCATCCCTGACACCAGCATGGAACAGGAAGACGGATTTCCCTTCGTTGAATTAGGTATTCTGTTCATTCTGGCTTCTATCGTCGCCTTCGGCTGGTACGCCTATCTGCACGCCAAGTATGGGCAGGATCGGTTCCGATGACCAACCCCGACACGAGCATGACGCCATGAGCCATCCGTTGGACCGCAAAATCTCGGACGAGGGCCTCGCCCTGCTCGGCATCCTAGTTATGACCATCATCGTTGCCGCCGTGCTCTGGGTTGGATCGGGGCAGTCGTTGTGACCAACGACGCTGCGGAGCGGCTGCGCCATCTACTCACGAAGTACATGGACGGCGACCCGCAATACCGTGCTGCCGTTGACGCTCTCGACCAAGCCCTAGCCGAAGCCCGCGCTGCCGAACGACGAGCCACGGTGGACTTGCTCCGCGAGGTCGTCGCCGGTTGGGAACCGGGGCCGGGGCCATTCGTCGTCCCGATGCCCACGGTGAACAAGATCATCAACTTCCTGCGGCGGAAGGGGCGGGCACGATGACTGAGCGAGTCATGGGTGATCCGCTGGGCTCGTTCTCATGCCCGAAGTGCGCGGCCATCAGCCTCCGGCCGTCCCTGCGATATCAACGGGATGGGACGGGCGAATGGCTCGATATCCGTTGCGACGATTGTGGCTATGGAGAGCGCCGCCCGACCGCCGACGCGGAGGCCGACCGGCGGGAGGCGGGGGAGTGACCTACAGCGGCCGATGCGGACTGTGCAACCGTGAGGGTGTACGTCACGACTCCGACCTGACCCACAAGCCCCTCCTCCCCGATGACGATACGGCGGTGGAGCGGCTGGCGACGGCGCTAACTGGTGGCGCTTTGGTGACTGCCCTGAAACGCAAGCAGGCTCGCGCCATCATCGCCGCCCTGCGCGAAGGTGGGCAGCGGTGATGCCCGCCGAAGCCATACAGCAACCGGGTCCTTATGCGTGCCATATTTGCTATCCGAACTCCCGATACTTGGACATCAGATGCACGCCTTTCCATGCTAGCCTGAAGAAATCAGGTCCAATAGACCGCTTCCTAAGCCGTTTGTTCGGACCTTCTTGGGAACGATGACTAAGGTTCTCGATAAGGGGGAACTCACTCTGGTCGATTTCATGGGCAGTGACTTGTCCGTGGTTGCTAGCGCGAGGATTAGCAATGGGGCTGTGTTGCCAGACTGGCGCGGAGCCCCTGATGAGCGCCTGATCGCTTTCCTAGCCGAACATGGCCACATGACGCCATTTGAGCATGTCGTGGCGCAATTCTACATCAAGGCTCCCATTTTCGTCGTTCGAGAGGTCCAGAGACACAGAAGTTTCTGTCTCTCGGGCGATACTCTCGTCTCGCTTGGCACGAGAAAGAATAATTACAAGAGATCAATGGCAGAGATTTGGAGAAACTGGCATGAGGGTGTAACAGACTCCATGGGTCGGACTCGATTCTTGCCATCTTGCAGGGACTTGTCAACCAAGGTTCTGAATGAAAACACTCAACTGATGGAACAGGGGAAGATAACTCAAATCTGGAAATCAGGCATCAAGGAACTTTACTTTGTTGAAACGGAGAGTGGTCATGGAGTTAAGGCGTCGGTTGATCACGGGTTCCTGACGCCAGAGGGTTGGGTGCAAGCCAAAGAACTGCGTTCTGGCGATTTTGTTGCAAGGTATGGTATGAGAAACACTTTGTCTAGTAGGGATAAGATTCCACCTGCATTAAGATCAGGGATACAGGTGTGGGTTGCCCAGCAGAAGCCTTATATTGTTCAGAAAAATGATCGCTGTTATCTCTGCGGCACCGAGTTGCCCTACGATCTACTCGGCTTGGACCATGTGATACCAGTCGCACTGGATATTACTAAGGCATTGCGCATTGACAATCTTAAGCCGGTTTGTTCAGATTGCCATCATCACAAATCTAACGGAGAACAGAAACTTGCAATTCGGCGCAATCAGGGTGGGTCGATGTTCTCGAAATTGATAAGGACTCCGTATCTTATGAGCGAGGAGGAGACCTTCGATATAGAGATAAATGATCCTCACCATAACTATGTCGCCAATGGACTCGTAGTTCATAATAGTTTCAATGAACGCAGCGGCCGTTATAAGGAATTTGAGCCCGAATTCTACGAACCAACCGAATGGCGTGCTCAGGACCCCAAGAATAAGCAGTCGAGCATTGCAGACGACAATCTGGCCTATGCGGGTGCAATCCATGCCGTAGCATGCGATAATGCTTTCAAGCAGTACAAGAGGATGCTTCAGGGCGGTGTAGCGCGCGAGATGGCCAGAATGGTCCTGCCGCTCGCCACGTATACCGAGTTCTACATGACCGGGAATCTCCGCAACTGGGCTCATTTCCTCGACCTCAGGAACGCTCCTGAAGCACAATGGGAGATTCGCCAGTACGCCATTGCCATCGCACAGGTCTTGCAGGAAAAGATGCCCCTGTCCTATGCGGCCTTGACACGTGTGGTAACATAGACATATGACCGATCAAGTGTTCAAGGGCTTCGTGGGGGTCTCGCGCTGTAAGGTGTGCGGACAGGACACCTTTGCCGTGGATGGAGTGCACGAATCATGCAAGATAGAGCCCGCAGAGCCCATAGAGCCTGAGCCTACCCTCTTTGGCGAGAAAATTCTCGATTGCGATTGAATGGCCAAGCAGACCCAGATTTGGTGGAAGTATGACGCTACTGAACCTCCTCCTGAGGAATTCCCCTCTCCGGGGTGTTTCTCGAAGAAAGAGTGGGCAACTTACTTTGAGGCCGAAAAACAGGCGATTTGGAACGCGAAATCGCTCTCAAAGGCGATTTGGCGCGATATGTGCGGAGATTGCGACTTGAAATACCAATTAGAGCAAGAATCTGAGGGAAAGTGCCATCCAGTGCGCAAATCCCATACTCCGCGCCACCGAGGCCAAAATGGGTCTTAAGCGCATCTTGGGCCTCGAAAAGCCCATTTCTGGCTCCGAGATCGGCGTGGCGCTCACAAACGTCACGATTCCGCTTGATTTGGCGTTATCGCTCGTCTTTCGGCAGCAAGACCAGATTTTTTCGACTTTGAACGAAATGCAGGCCAAGATTGACGTGGCGCAAGCCATCATGGGCGCGGTGACTGAAACTACCGCAGGCTTGGCTGAAGATGTTCGATTGCTCAAGGACCCAGATGGGACCAAGCAGAGGATGCACTAATGCCTACCCGACGCATCCTGACTTATGAGGAGTTGGTTGAGAGATACTTCAACCAGTACATTCATCTTGAGCAGTATATGAAGAAACTCAATGCCAATCCGCCCACGATCACCGTGGATGAGTTGCGCGAGAAAGCACGCGCACGGGCCACGGTCGAACTTCAAAACCAAGAGATGATCCAGAACCGCAATAGGGTTGATCCTATTGCCGAGATGAACGCAGATGCGGATTTCAGGACGCAGCGCCTCTCAGAATACGAAGCCCTCGGGGATTGGGACGACGCTGGTGACAAGGCGATTCTTATTAGTCTTGTGGAGCATGAAGTTCAGTTTAGGTCCATTAACCGTGACTTGAGCCGGGCCACGACGGACACCGCGAAGGAGAAGTTGCGAGGATCGCTGGTCCAGAACGGGAAGGCCATCACCGAACTACAGAAGACTTTGGGCATTGACAAGAAGAGTCGGGAGCAAGCCCGAACTGAGGGAAATCCAATTGACAACTGGGCCACGATTAAGGAAGAGATCGGGGATTGGGTTGATCAATTGGTCAAGGAGTTCGTGAAAGAGGCCAAGAAGGCTAAGACCGAGGGGGAACTTCGAGACCTCGCCAAGTACAAACTATCGTGGCCGTTCGAGGTCATTGACGCCTTCATCGACAACTTGAAGAGGGTGAGCGGAGCCAGCAATGAGGAAGACGTTATTGTTTAGGGCGGTAGAATGTCCTTCATGTGAAGGCATGCAGACGCCTCTCGCTCAAAAAGGGCACGACGACGAGGGTCGGGTAATCAGACGAAGAAAGTGCGATCAGTGTGGACATTCGTTCGGCACTATTGAACTGGTCTTGCCTGCTGAATTTGTCTTTGGATCGACGGACATTGACCGAAAGGACAGGAATCGTCATATCCGTGCGCTCAAGTCATCGGATCGCATCCTCGTCGGCGGCACAATCAGGATCGTCAAGGGGGAGTGGACCGATACGTGTATGAAGGGCCTACATACGCTGACGGGGACCAACCTAGTCCTAAGGCCCAATAGCAGGACCGGCCGGATCATGCGTATATGTCGAGCCTGTGAGAAGAGGACTCAACAGCAATACCACCTGAGAAATCGGGATCAAAGGCTGCACCGGCAGAGGGAACGCCGTGCGCAGCAGAAAGCAGAAGGTAGACCTCGTGACAACAGTACCATATCAAGGTAAATCAATTATGGAAGCAGGCCAACTCAGTAAGTTGGTCGAGATATCCACAGGCCAACTCTGGATTCTGGTCAGGGATGACACGAAGGAGACTGGCTTTGTATATGCTGCTCCCGCGAATGCCATGACCTCGATGATGCCCTTTACTCCTGAGAAGTTTACGGAGACGTTTACGTGGTACGTCGATCCCAAGGATCGGCCCATTGACGTACAGGCCGTGGTCGAGGTAGAGCCGCCCAAGAAGCGGGTCGGTAGGCCGAAGGGCGCAAAGGACAAGGTGAAGCGAAAGCGACCTGACATTGCCGTACCAAAGGACTGGAAGCCTGACCCGGCTGAAGTGGCTATTGCTGAAGGCATGCCCGCTCCTGAGGTGAGCGGGGACTAATCACGCTCTCGCACAGGAAGAGGTTCAGAAATGGGCCTCTTTTCTGTTTAAAACGGACTATGGTACAATTGAATGAATGACGCGACCCATCCCCATAGTCAAAAGTCTCTCTTCTGCCGATGCCAAGGTATGGAGGCTGGTCAACTTTAATCCAGCAGGCTTCTCTGAGTACCATCGCTCCTCTAAACGGGAGCGTTTTAAGTTATGGCCCAAGCAAGTCCAAGAAATGAACCGTGAGGACCGGAAAAAGAAGCGCATTCAAGGAAGACGACTGGGCAAGTCGATTACCGCTGCGGACGAGTTTTTGTGCTCGATCTTGTCCTATCGTGGCGTGGAACAGGGAATCGCCCTAGTGGGGTCTCGTGGACAGCCCACCTTGCAGTACATTTTTGAGCAATGGCTGATTGCTCCTTTCCGCCGTAACAAGTTCCTTCAGTTCTTCATCGAGCCCGGAGATCGGGGCGTGGATCGCAAGAACTACGAGATTCGTCTTCAGGATGGGACTACCATCAAGGGTCGTATCCAAGGCAAGGACGGACAGGGCTTCAATTGCTTCTCTGGGGATACCAAGATCATCACCTACGATGGGGCCAAGGCTATCGGAGATTTGGCGGGACAGACTGTTAAACTCCTGACTCGTGATCCCATGAGCATGGAAGATGCCTACTGGGTCGATGCCCCAATCAGTTCATTTGGGGAACAAGTGCTATGGCGCGTAGTTTTGAAACGCCACGGTCTTAGGAAAGAGGTACTTACTACTGGCTTGCATCGTTGGTTTACCGATCCGACTAACCCAAAAGAGGTACACACCCAGAATCTCAAGGTGGGTGATAGGCTCCTCTCCGCGTATGCTCCAAAGGTTCGCTGGTCAGTTGAGCCCATAGGCGTCCAGCGCGGAATAGTATTTGGTGATGGAAGCAGATACGCCGACCCGAAGTTCCCATCCATGGTCAAATGCTGGCTCGATCTGTATGGCGAGAAAGATCATCAACTGCTCAAGTACTTTGAGGGGTATAGAACTCGACCAAAGATCGACAAGAGGACTGTCGTTGATATCACGAGGGTCTGCGATTTGCCGAGGGAGTTCAAGGACTTGCCCAGCATAAACGAGTCAGATTCAGTCCTAAATGGCTGGCTCATGGGGTACTTTGCAGCAGACGGGCATGTTAACACGAATAGCATTCCTATTCTAACATCCGGTAATAGAGAACACCTTGAATTTGCGAAAGATGTAGCGACTAGGCTTGGCTATCATACTCAATCCATACAAGTCAATCCCACCAAGGGTAGTCAGATACAGTCTACAGGACAAAAAATAGGTCCCTCAGTTGCGTATAGGTTGGCCTTCGCACTTGGGGATTTGCCACTCGATTTCTTCTTGATTGATCAACATAAAGCAAGAGCCAAGAGTGCACGATCAGCCGCACCATCTTCTTGGTTTGTCGAGTCTGTAGAAGAAACAGATCGGATTGAAGAAGTTTTTTGCGCAGAAGTATCTTCAACTAAAGCGATGGTCCTTGAGGACAACCTTCTGATAGGGCAAACCGTGCACCCAAATATCGCTGCGTGGTTCGATGAAGTGCAGTTGCTCTCTGACGAGGCCGTGGCCGAAATCTACGGAATGCTCTCCGCCAATCAGAAAGTGCTTGCCTCGGGGGTTCCCAACGGCGTCAGGGGCTCGTGGGCATATCGGATCGACAATAACCCCGCCTTGGGCTTCGTCGGAGGACGAATGACCAGATTAGATGATCCAGATGTGACCGAGGCGGATATTGAGGCATGGAAAGCGGCCTATGGCGGAGAGCACACCACTGGCTACCGACAATTGGTCTTGGGAGAATGGGGCTCGGCCAGCGCCATGACCTTCGACGTAGACCGAATCACGGCTGATCTTCCTTTCAAGACTGAGGAATTAGTCGAAGGAACGCCTACGGCCAAGCAGCCTTCATATTACACCAGTACGACACTATACGCCAAGGACTACACGGGGACCGGGGGTTTGCCGTTGCAACTCATGATCAGAGAGGACATGCCGAAGACCGCCAAGAAGATTTACATTCATGCGGATCATGGCATCACGGCCTCCCCCACGACGATCTATGTGAGTTTCTTTGATGAAAAAGAGGGCCTTCGGTGCTGGCGACAGTATATGCGGGTCCTTTTGTATGAGATGCAAACCCAGTCGCAGGTGGAGATTTTCCATTACTTGGCTGACACTTTGGAGCGTATGTTCAAGATCAAGCCGGTGATCGGGATTGACACCACGGGTCAGGGTGGGCAGGCCGTCATGTCCTATATCGAGGAGATTGGTCATCCTGTGTTCTGGGCCAATTTCTCAGAAAAGGTGGTCTTCGCTGATCGTCTAGAGACCGACGAGGAATTGCTGGCCCGCATCAAGAAGGACCCATTTAGCAATCCAGACCGCATGATGGTCATGATGGAATCTCCGCTAAAACAGGTTGCTATCCCACAATTAAAGAAGGTCTTGTATGCGGGGGAACTCCGCTTGGTAAACGACCCAGTGTTGTGGAAGCAGATTGAGAATACCACAGACCATCCGATCAACGTCAACAACCAAGACCGTAAGTACGAAACTGATTACACCGGCCCCAGCGGTAGTCAGCCGGGCTACAACCACGATCTCCAAGCCTTCGAGGTTCTGGCCGCTATGTTGCACCGAGACATCATGGCCCCGACTTTAGAACTGTTCAACGATATGTGGTCCGAGCCTTTCGAGGTGGGATGGGGCCGGTGGTAATGGTTCAAGATGGCTCTCGTGCACTAGATCAGCAGGCTTATTCCCGCTGGCAGGCCATGGAGGCGGTCATGACCCCCATGGATAAGGTGCAAGACTACATGAAGTACGTGATTCGCTCTTATTTGTACACGCGGTCACGTCTTTTTGTACCGGGGCGCTGCTACGAATTTAATAGTCCCGGCCCTATTGCCGCAGGAGGGAATGCCCATGTCGAATTGATTGACCTTGATGCGTGGTTGGAGAAACAATCCAAGGAAGATCAGGATACGATTGTGGACTGGATGAACGATGCATCCCAAGAATCAGTGGCCTATTGGCGCGGTCTTCGGGGCCATTCGGGTATTCAGCGTCGGAGGAAAAAAGTCATCGAGAATAGTGCCTCTACGCACAAAAAGATGGCTCCGCTCGTAGATAATATCGAGACCTAAATGACGTACGACGCTGCGGACGAGTTTTTGGCCCAGAAGAAACTGGAAGACCCAGAGCATTATGCCGAGTTGGCCAAGAAATATCCGATCCAATCCTTGTACAATCAACAGCGTGACCGAGACGGCATCTCCCCTTGGGTAGTCCGTCGTATCAATGGTCCTTCGGGCGGTGTGCCCAAAGAGCACAAGCGCACCTTCACCGACGAAGAATGGGCAGAAATGCAACTAGCCAAGAAACTTGGCTTGCGCGAACTCAAACTTGATTATGCACATGCTTTACGTCTTGTGGAGGCCGATCAGGGTGACCGATAGCACAGAAGAAGTGCCGCAGCGGGCAACAAACGCAACTATTCAGGCAGAAATCGTAGCCCTGCGTGAGAGGCTTGACCTGATTTGGGCCAATCACGAAAAAGAACACATCCAACACGAAGCCGCGCATACCAGAGAGCACGAATTCTCGCAAAAGGCAATTGATACCGCAGCCACGCTCGCCAAGGAAAATAAGGCCGACGCCAATGAATGGCGGGGGACCATGAACGACCGGGAGCGAACCTTTGCTACCAAGGCCGATATCAATGCTATCTCTAACACGCTGATGGAACTGAAGACCGCCGAGATCAAGAGAATTGAGGTGGAGCGCACGGAAAAAGAACGTCTTGCCTTGGACAGAGAAGAGCAGAATAGCCGTAACAGGGCCACCCAGTGGAGGGTCGGTCTTTTAGCAGGTTTCGCGGCCACTATTGGATCAATCTTGATTAACTTGGTCATCCGGCTTTCAACCTCGTAGTCGCAGATGGGAATAAGAATGACCGAGACTCAGGATAATGAGAACGGAAATTACCGATCTGGCGCGAGTGGCCGTTACTCGACGCTGGAAGTAGAGATCAAACGGTTAGATCAATTAAGAACTGCCGACCAGTTGGCCCTCGTCGCCGCTCTTGCCACCGCCGAGAAAGCCGTGGCCGCCGCCCTTGCAGCGGCCGAGAAAGCGGTAGCGGCCGCCTTGGAGTCGGCTGAGAAGGCTATTGCCAAGGCCGAAACCGCTCAGCAACGCGTCAACGAGACACAGAATGAATTCCGGGGAACTCTGCGTGACCAAGCCCGCGAGTTGATGCCTCGGAACGAAACCGAGAACCTGATCCGTGAACTGCGGACCCTTATTACCGCTGGGTCCGAAAGGACAGATGCGCAAATGGATAACCTCCAAAGACAGATCGGAGACATGCGATCCCGGCTGGATGTGGGGCCGCCCTCGCTGGCCACGTTGCAATCTCGCTCTGATCAAGAAACAGGCCGGGGTGCTGGCGCACTGGATACGCGGACATTGATACTAGCCATTTTGGCCGGTGTGGCTACCCTACTGGCGATTGCACAGGCCCTAGGCCCGACATGATCGCTGGTGAATCCAACATCAATAACGTCGTTGTAAGTGCCGGTCATGTTACAATAGATTGGGCATCTAGATCAGACGCACCCAAGGAACTGACTGCGGGAGTTCGATTGATACTCAAGGATGTCGTAGATAACATGGGGTTCTTCTACCGCGATGACTTTGGTGTGGTTGCTTTCCCCGTTAGCGCAGTCGATTTCTACGAACGATAACAGCGCGACGGAGCGGATATGGCAGAAATCACCCCCCTCTTTCTAACGAATGCTGAGGGCAATCTAGAAGCATACGTTCCAGTAACCGGAACGTTGATTCAGCCTATGCCGGAAGGCTGGCAGCCCCCAGAGCAGAAGGAGGGCGAGGGCGAGATCACAGCCAGTACTGAGGCGTATGCCGCCCAGTGGTCAGTCGGGGACTATGTTCCTTCGATGACCAATTTCGGTGCTGACGACTACTTTCGTTCACCGACCCTCACGACACCCAGCGACTACTACACGCGAGCGCGTTGGAGCGAGGAATACTACGAAGAGGAAGGCCTTATCAACGCCTTCATGGACCGAGACGTGGCGCAAGCCATCAAGCCGGTCGAATTCCAGTTTGACGAGGAGAAGGAGCCCGCCGCCGTCAAGGCGCTTAAGAAGTGGCGCACCTCCCTCAACGCCGACCTTGGTCATCGGGGCGGACTGGACGAATATAACCGCAAACTGGCCTACAGCATCACCACGCAGGGCATGTCAGTCACTTTGGCCAACTGGGGCACGCTCATGGTGGACGGGACTTCGTACAAGATGCCCAAGACTTTGGTCAACTTTGACCCTCTTGCCATCGTGCCCGACTTCGATAGCCTCACAGGCGAGCGCGTTTTCTACCTAAAGTTGACAAACGCACAGTACGAAGCCATCAAGGACGGGACCCACAAGGGCTTCGCGCAGTTGATTCCTGACGCAGCATCCCGTATTGTAGACAGCATCGACTTCATCATCAAGAAGTTGGGCGGCGTACAGTATGATCCATCCTTTATCAGCGGAGGTCCATTCCTCCTGCTGCCGAAAGAAGGTCTGTACGTCATCTACTTCAATGAGAAGGACAACCAGCGATGGCCAATGCCACCGCTGACCCCGATTATGAGCGCCATCGCCATGAAGCGGAAACTTCAACTGGCTGACTTTGGCGTAGCCGATGGTATGGTCAACATGCTCATGATCTGGGAGTTTCCGATTGGCACCAAGAGTACCGATGCCCGCAAGGTTATCGAGCGCTTTGTGGCCGGGGGTCGAGTGCAATCTCATGCAGTCCCCGCTGGTGTGAAACTGAACATCGTGACTCCTCCTACGGATGTGCTGAACAGTTCAGACAAGTTCTGGCAGCCGGTGTCTGAAATTCTGGCTCACTTCGACTTCCCGCTCAACAGCAAGTCGCGTGGTTCCGGTGACGTGGACTCCGGTCCGCTCGATCTGGCTACCAACAAGGCGCGCCTCAATATCATCCGTGATTACGTCGTGGGCCATAACGACTTCTTCTTGGAGCAGATTGCCGACAAGAACAATTGGAATATTGAACTCACTGCACTCATGGCACGCATTGACCTAGCCGATACGGACGCGTTCCGGGCCTTCATTCAGGGCTTGTTTGATCGTGGACCTCTTTCGACGCGAACTTACGTTGAGGCCGCTGGTAGCACGCTTGAGCGTGAACTAGCCCGTCTCAAGGCCGAGAAGAAGATGGACCTTGAGGAGTGGATGCCGATCCGACCGACCTTCGCCCAAACAACGGCGACTGGTGCAGATGGTCGGCCACCTGAGGGCGGTGGTATCCCCAAGGGGGCAAACGATAAGCAGACCCGGAACACAAAGGACCGGCCACCCGCTTCGTCTCAGGGCAACACCACGAAATCCACGTCGAGTTAAGGAAAGTTAATGAACCAACTCGTTTCTATTGACGCCTCCTTGGTCAACCCCGAGGACAATACTGAGGTCAACGTCGTGGTTTCGGCGGCTGGTGTGGGCACGACCCGCAAACTAGCATCTGGTCATACGATCAAGTGGACTCCTGAAATTCTCCGTGCTAAGGCAGGCACGTTGGTCGGCAAGCCGGTCAATGTCAGTCTGGACGCTGAGGGGAAGGCGACTAGCCACAGCCGGAAGGTTGTTGGAGCCATCAAGGAAGCCCACTATGACGAAGCAACACAGACCGTGATGGCTACGACCGCACTGTGGGGTCACTACGATCCTGCGACGATCAGGGCCTTGCGAGCACTGTATGCCCAGAAAGACCTTCATCCTTCAATGGAGTTCAGTTTCCCCGAGGGGACCCTCACTACTAACGAGGACGGAACCGAAACTCCCACAGAAGGTGAGTTCAGCGGTTTGGGCTTTGTGGGCAAGGCGGGCGACCCGCGCGCCATGGTATACCTCATGGCCGCTCTGGACGAGGCTGACGCACAGAATAGGGAGCCAGAATTGAACGACGTGATCAAAGAGATTGTAGCCCGTCTTCAAGGCACACAGGCCGAGACGCCCAAGGCTGCGACCAAAGACGATCTGAATGCGGAAATCGCTGCGGCCCACGATGGGTCGTTCGAGTGGATAGCCCGCAAGGTACAGGAGAAACTGGCGGCTGGACAAAGCCCAGATAATCCTTCGTATCACTTCATGATCGCAACATATCCTAATTACGCCATCTACCAAGAAGGCGCTGATTACTTCCGAATCGACTACAAGCGCTCCGGCGACAAGTTGAATTTCGGGGAGCCGCAAGCGGTTGATCCTGTGTATCAGCCCACGGCAAAGGCCTCCGCTGAGGAAGGCGGAAACGAGCCTGCTGATTACACAGGCACCACGTATCAAGAGGTAGCACATAATATGTCTGATCCAATTGAAGGTCAAACAGGCGAGGCGAACGCGGCATCTGCCGAGATTGCTGAGTTAAAGGCTTCCCTAGATGCAGCAAACAAGAAACTTGACGAGATGGCAGCCAATGAGGCTGATCGTCAGGCACGCGAGGCGGCTGAGAAATTGGCGACCGACCGCATGGCTGAACTCGACAAGATTGTTCCGATCAAGGAAGAGGCTAAGGCCGCTCTATTTGAGAGCCTGAAGTCCCTTGACGACGCTGCCTATGAAGTCGTAAAGTCAACGTTTGCGGCGTCTGTCGAGATCGCCGCTGGCGTCGCGCCGGGCGACAAGATCGAGAATCCTAACCCGACTCCGGGCAAGGATGACACCGCAACGGTGTCCCCTGAAGTTATGACACAGTTGCAGGCGGAAGCGCGTGCTTGGAGTCGCCAAGCCGACAAGTCTGAGGACAAGGAGTAACAATGCCCGGACAAACCCTAGTTAACTCTGCTACTCCGTCTCTTCCATTTTGGGTCAACGACGTTGGTCAGGATGATCTCTTCAGCATTACTGTTGTAAGTGGTTCTTCTGTTCTCGCCGCTGGTACCGTCATGGGCAAGCAGTCAGGTGGCGGCCCAGCCGAACACTTGAAGTATGATGCCTATGCAAACGGTAACTCAGATGGTACTGAGACGGCTGTTGGCATCCTATACAGAGACGCTGATCCGCGCACAGGAGACGTTCTTGCGTCCCTGATGGTTCGTGGTGACGTTCGTTCTGGCTCCCTTGTGGGCTTTGACGCGAACGCCGCAACTGACCTTGCGAATCGCTTCTTCTTTGTTTAACGGAGGAAAGTAGAAAATGGCGTTATATGATATTGCTTTCCTTCGGAACGTAGCCCTTACGGACCTTATCCGTAACTACATCCCGTCGCAGAACCGGATTGGTGCAACCATGTTGCCTCCAAACAGTGTTCCGACGCGGGAAACCGAATGGGAAGTCATCCTTGGGGCGAATAACATCGCTCCTATCGTGGCGTGGGACGCCCAGTCACCGCTCGTCGGTCAGGCTGGCCTCAAGCGCCTCGCAGCCAAGGCTGTAGACATTCGTGAGAAGTGGGAGATCGGTGAAGCCGATGTCTTGTTCTTGCGCAACGCTGGTGAGCGTGAGTCTGCATCTACCCGTGATCGCATCCGCGACCAGATTGCACACATGAAGAACGATGTTGAGAACCGCCTCGAAAAGATGCGCTTCGATGTCTTCCTCACGGGTGTTCTGACGGTCAACGACACGATTGACGGGCAGTTGCTCAACTTGGTCTATGACTTTGGTGTTCCGGCAACCCAGTTCCGTAATGCTACGGCTGATGCTGGCGCAGCAGTCTGGACCGACCAGACCAACGCAGATGCTCGTCTCAACTTTGAGGCTGTCAAGCGCGTGATCCGCGAGGCCACCGGCCAGACGATCACCACGGCCTTGATGAACGAGAATACACGTGCGTTGATCAATCATCAGACCAAGATTCGCACCGATCTTCAGTACGTGTCTGGACCAGCGGACCTAGTTCGCTCTCCGAACATCACTGAGGTTCTGAGCGGCGTGCGTCTGGTGACCTACGACGATGGTTACAAGTTGGATGTCAACGGCAACAGTGCTCACCAGTACTTCTTGCCTGACAACAAGGTGATCTTCTTCGTCGGCCCAACGGCTGGCGGTGAGAAGTTCGGTGACATGGCGTTCGCGCCTTCACTCCTTGCTGACGGTAGCCGCGTGGACGGTATCTTTGCCGAGCAGTGGACGGCTCCTGACCCGACTCGTGAATACATCCGTGTCGGCGTCGTGGCCATCCCGCGCGTCTTCCACCCCGATTGGTTCTGTACGCTGACCACATCGGCGTAAGGTGGGTTCCTAATTAGTCGGTATGGTACAATAGGTGTATGCCTAAACGTATCAACCCTATTATGGAACAGTCAATAGTCGATCAGTATCTCTCTGGCAAGGGCTCGTTTGCCCTTGCCAGAGAGACTGGTCTGACTCCACACACGATCAGAAATGTTCTTGTGCGCAACAATGTTCCGCGCAGATCACAGAAGATCACGTTGGACGAAGACAAGATCGTTGCTGAATACCCGTTTAAGTCCCAAAGACAGATGGCTGAAGAACATGGCGTAAGCCAGATTCTTATCAGCAGGATTCTCAGAAAGAATGGGTTTCTGAAAAGACCTGATCGACGCAAGGACAAGTCTAAGCCAGTAAAGAAGCGATATTCGGGTAAGGGAAGACAGTACATTACAGTTCATATCGACCTCGATGATCCGTTTTTCATCATGGCCCATTGGAACGGCTATGTGCTTGAACACCGACTAGCCATGGCCCGCTCATTGGACAGGCCCTTGGACCCTTGGGAAACCGTGCATCACATTGATGGTGATACCCGCAATAATGACCTGAGCAATCTGCAACTGCGGACAGGAAAACATGGCAAAGGTGTAGTCCTGCACTGTCTGGACTGTGGATCGGTCAATGTCAAGGCCACGACCCTAGATTAATCAACCCTTCACGTAGGGGACTACCTCTATCAAACTTGAGGGGTTAGTCCCCGGTTTTTTGTTTGGTGGAGACTATGCTCAAGTTACCAAGGAACATCATTGGGCAGGTCACGTCTTGCTCAGACTGTGGGCGACGATTGCGCGAACGTAAGCGCAAACCATGTCCATCTTGTGGCTGTATGGCCCGTACTCATCGCCGCGAGACGTTCGAGGTGCTAGGTGCGGAAGATAAAGTCAATTAACGTAGTCCATCCTAGTTGATGGCAACAGGGAGTACAAATACATGCAATTGCTAAAGCGATGGACAAAGCCAGAACTTTTGATCGACCCTTTGTCTGACGGAGCATTTCTGTCCATTGTTCGGGGACGAGCGGTGGAGGAAACTATGCGCCTCGGCCCTAATGAGGTGAGCGCATTCATCGTCCATAATCCCGGTTGCGGGCATGGCGGTGTGGGCGAGATCGAGAATCTTGGTATCAGCCACAACCTGCTGAACACAGATGGCCGCGACCTTGTTGCGGCTGCGCTTGGTGCTGCTGGTCCTGCCGCCAACACGGCAACTGGTACAGGTGCTACTTCCCTTACCGACTCAGGTGAGGCATGGACCACTGACCAGTTCAAGGGCTGGACGGTCTTTGCGGAAGAGTCCACCAACAACCCGGTATTCGGTAACATCGGTTCCAACACTGGTACCGTACTGACCGTTGACCAGTGGTGGGGTCCAAACGACGCCACGGAGACAACTCCGGGCAGCACATGTGACTACATCATCTTGCCGACGTGCCGACCTCGTTTCATGGCCCTGACTGAGAACGCATCTGCCGCTGCTGCTGGTAACACCGCCTTGACCGGCGAGATCACCACTGGTGGCGCGTCACGTGCGCTCACGACCTATGCGCACACGAACGATACTGCAACCTTTACTCTGTCGAAGTCGTTCTCGATCACGGGCACATTCCCGGCCATCCACCGGATGGGGCTGTTCAGCGCGAGCACGTTGACCGCAGCGGGGATCATGGTGTTCGAGTCAGTCCTGAACGCGGACGCAAACGTTATATCAGGTGACACTTTGGTCGTGACCGACACGGTCACCCTATCCTAAGATCAGCAGTAGTAATCCTTCTCCGCTTGACACGTATGTTATAATAGGTGTATGGCTAACAAGAAGGTTACTCCTGAGACGCGAAAGTGTCCAATCTGTTCAACGGAATTTGAGGTCGGCGGTAGGGGCCGACTACCAAGACGAACAGTTTACTGTTCTATTCGGTGCGTTAACCTCTACCGCCAGAGCCTCAATCCTCATACTGGATCGCATGCCCCAAGACCTAAGAAGGCCAAGGACACGCTCCATGATGAGGCGTGGCTTAGGGCAAGATACATAAAGGACGGCTTGCCAACAACCAAAATCGCGGAGTTAGTCGGCACCTCACAAGGCGCTGTCATGTCTGCCATGCGAAAGTTTGGTATACCAACAAGGTCTAAAGGCGAAGCCAGAAGACACCGAGAGATTGGGCGAGTCCAAAAAACGGTAACTAAAGCCGAACTCGTCGCGGCCTATGGTGGCAAATGCGCATGCTGTGGTGAAACCGAGTTGACATTCCTCTCGTTGGATCATGTCAATGGCGGTGGCCGTACACATCGCACAGAATTGGGCAGCAATCGCAAGGTTTATCAACTGGTCAAGGCCGAGGGCTTCCCACCGACTTACCGCATTCTGTGCATGAACTGCCAGTTCGGAACTCGTTTTAGCAACGCCTGTCCGCACATGACGCTGTAGCCTCGCGCCCTCGCCCTCCTCGCACAGGACTGGCCGCTGTAAGCGGCCTTTTCCACTTACCTTGAGCACACTGCTTAACGCCCTAGGGGGTAATCCATGGCGACCGTCGCCCAGATTGATCAGGTCAAGACCACCACGGCGGGCAACAAGTCCACGGCGACGGCCGCCCCGACCCTCGGTGACCTGATCGTGGTGTTCGCCCATAACAGCGGGCGGACCGAGGCCAACGCCCCGACGATCAGCGATAACAACCCGGTGGCTAGCACCTACACCCAGATCGCCGCCTCTACCAAGAGCACCAGCGCGGACTCGATGTGGCTGTTCATCCGCAACGACCTCATCAA
>Ga0137464_1000150_pt1 | contig 22985 bp, 21 predicted proteins | sample EasRivERMGT814_2_FD_102306 | JGI IMG/M metagenome (GOLD analysis project Ga0137464, IMG submission 102306) | Soil microbial communities from meander-bound floodplain in the East River, Colorado, USA - East River MetaG ERMGT814_2 | ecosystem: Environmental > Terrestrial > Soil > Floodplain ...
CCCTCGTGTCGTAAAGCGGCCTCTGAGCTATACTCCGCTCCCTTCTGTCCCCTAGGCGCCCGCTTTGGACGACATCCGTTTGGCGGCGCAGTTCGCAGCGCTCGCCATCCTGCTCGTAGTCTCCGGTCTTTTCTCCATCGCCGAAACCAGCATGATGGCGGTGAACCGCTATCGGCTGAGGGCGCTGGCGCGCCTGGGAAACCGGGGGGCGCAGTACGCCAGCGATCTCCTCGCGCAGACCGACAAGCTGCTCGGGGTCATCCTGCTCGGCAACAACCTCGTCAACGCCGCGGCCGCGTCGCTCGTCACCGTCATCGGCATCAAGCTCTTCGGGGACGACAAGTTCGTGCTGATGGCTGCAACGCTCGCGATCACCTTCCTGATCCTCGTGTTCTCCGAGATCACGCCCAAGGTCATCGGCGCGGCCTATGCGGAGCGCATCGCGCTGCCGGCGAGCTACGTGCTCAAGCCCCTGCTCAAGCTGCTCTACCCGATCGTCTGGTTCGTGAACCTGTTCGTCGCGCCGCTGCTCTACGCGTTCCGCGTGCGTTCAAAGAGCGGCGCGCACGCCCAGCGCCTCTCGATGGAAGAGCTGCGCTGGCTGGTCCTGGAGTCGGGGCAGTTCATGCCGAAGAAGCACCAGAGCATCCTCGTCAACCTGTTCGACCTCGAGGCGATCACCATCGAGGACGTGATGACCCCGCGCGCGCAGATCGAGGCGGTCGATCTGGAGGCCTCCACCGAAAGCATCCTGGCGCAGCTCACCACCGCGTACCACACGCGGCTTCCCGTCTATCGTGGCGAGCTCGGCAGCGTCACCGGCATCCTGCACCTGCGCAAGGTGATGCACCTGCTGCGCGCGGAAGAACTCGACCGGAAGGCGCTGGCCGAGCTGCTGGCGGAACCCTATTTCGTTCCTGCCGGCACGCCCCTGTTCGCGCAGCTCCAGTATTTCCAGGAAAACCACCAGCGTCTCGCGCTGGTGGTGGACGAGTACGGGGAGCTGCAGGGACTGGTGACCCTCGAGGACATCATCGAGGAGATCATCGGCGAGTTCACCACCACCGCGCCGGTGAAATCGGAAGGCTATTCCTGGGACAAGGACGGCAGCGCCCTGGTGGAGGGCTCGAGCGTGCTGCGCGAGCTGAACCGCAAGCTCGGGCTCGCGCTGCCCCTGGACGGGCCGAAGACCTTGAACGGTCTCATCCTGGAACACCTGCAGGACATTCCCGCGGCAGGGGTCGCGCTCAAGATCGCCGAGGTGCCGATGGAGATCGTCCAGACGCAGGACCGGGTGATCAAGACCGTGCGGCTTTTCCGCCCGCGCCTGTCCGACCTCGCGCAAGCCGCGTAAGAGCCTTGCCGGCGGGGAGCCCTTCTCAAAAAGGTAAAATTCACGGTATTTACGTCTTGTCTTCAATACATTAAGCAGAATTCCTGAGACTTTACAAAAGGCCCAAGGCCATGCATCATCGCTCGAAGCCTGACTTCAGGGGAGTCGTAGGCTGCGCCACCGAATGATGCAGGAGAAACCGCTATGGCAACCGCAGCAGCAGTCGCCAGGGTCAAGGAGATCACCTACCTTTGGGAAGGCAAGGACAAGTCCGGCAAGGTCATCAAAGGTCAAATGCGCGCCGGCGGTCAGGCGGTGGTCCAAGTCACGCTGCGCCGCCAGGGCATCGTCGTCATCAAGGTCCACAAGCAGCGTCTCGGCAGGGGCGGCAGGGTCAGCGACAAGGACGTCAGCCTGTTTACCCGCCAGATGGCGACCATGATGAAAGCCGGCGTGCCGCTCCTTCAGTCCTTCGACATCGTCGGCAAAGGCCACGCCAACCCGGCGGTGGCGAGATTGCTGATGGGGATCAAGACCGACGTGGAGACCGGGTCCTCGCTCGCCTCGGCGTTCCGGAAGTACCCGCTTCACTTCGACGCTCTGTACTGCAACCTCGTTGCGGCCGGCGAGCAGGCCGGGATTCTGGAAACTCTCCTCGAACGCCTGGCGACCTACAAGGAAAAGATCCTCGCCATCAAATCGAAGATCAAGTCGGCCCTGTTCTATCCGATCGCGATCGTCGTGGTTGCCTTCGTCATCACCGCGGTCATCATGATTTTCGTGATCCCGGCGTTCAAGGAGGTGTTCACGAACTTCGGCGCCGATCTCCCCGCCCCGACCTTGTTCGTCATGGCGGTCTCGGACGTTTTCGTCAAGTACTGGTACATCATCTTTCCCGCCATCATCGGAGGCGTATGGGGCTTTCTCGCGCTGTGGAAGCGCTCCGTGCCGGTCCAGGTGTTCATGGACCGGGTGATGCTCAAAGTGCCGGTTTTCGGCGACTTGATCAAGAAATCCACCATTGCCCGCTGGACCCGGACGCTCTCCATCATGTTCGCGGCGGGCGTGCCCCTGGTCGAGGCGCTCGATTCGGTCGGCGGCGCCTCGGGAAATTACGTCTACCTGATGGCCACCAAGGAGATCCAGAGGAAGGTGAGCACCGGGACGAGCCTGACGACCTCGATGCAGGAAGCCAACGTCTTTCCCAACATGGTCGTCCAGATGGTGTCGATCGGGGAGGAATCCGGCGCCCTCGATTCCATGCTCAGCAAGGTCGCCGACTTCTTCGAGGCCGAAGTCGACGACGCGGTTGACGCGCTGACCAGTCTGATGGAACCGATGATCATGGTGGTGCTCGGCGTGCTGATCGGCGGCATGGTGATCGCGATGTACCTGCCGATCTTCAAGATCGGCCAAGCGGTCTAGCATTATTTCCATCACGCACCTCGTCGAAAGGGTTACGGCCGGGCCGTAACCCTTTTTTGTTTGATCCGATGAGCGAGATTCTCGAAACGGCCGCCCACCCGATGGTGTTCCCGTGGCTGTGCCTCGCGTTCGGGCTCGTGATCGGCTCGTTTCTGAACGTGGTCATTCACCGCTTGCCGAAGATGATGGAGCGCGATTGGCAGTCTCAGTGCGCGGAGCTGCGCGGCGAGGCCGTCGCTCCGGCGGAAAGGTTCAACCTTTTCGTGCCGCGCTCGCGCTGTCCCGCCTGCAGCCACGCCATCGCCGCGGCCGAAAACATCCCCCTCGTTTCCTGGGCGATGCTGCGCGGGCGCTGCTCCGCGTGCAAGGCGCGCATCAGCCCGCGCTATCCGCTGGTCGAGCTGCTCGGAGGCGCCGCCGCGGCCTGGTCGGCGGTGCGCTTCGGGGCCAGCCCCGCGGCGTTCGCCGCGATGGTGTTCCTGTGGTGCATCGTCGCCGCGACCTTCATCGATTTCGATACCCAGCTGCTGCCCGATTCGATCACGCTGCCGCTTTTGTGGCTGGGATTGCTCGTCAACGCCGGCGGCGTCTTTACCGACCTGCGTTCCGCGGTGATCGGCGCGGCCGCGGGATATCTCACCCTCTGGAGCGTGTACTGGCTGTTCAAGCTCGCAACGGGCAAGGAGGGAATGGGATTCGGCGATTTCAAGCTGCTCGCCGCGATCGGCGCGTGGTGCGGGTGGCAGGTCCTGCCGCTCACGATCCTGCTGTCGTCCTTCATCGGGGCCGCCGTGGGAATCGCCCTCATGGTCTTTGCCCGCCACGGCCGCAGCGTGCCGATTCCCTTCGGGCCGTATCTGGGCGCCGCCGGGATCGTCGCGCTGTTCTGGGGACCCCAGCTCACCCGCCAATACCTCAACCAGTTCATGTGAAGCCGTACACGGTCGGACTCACGGGCGGCATCGGCAGCGGCAAGAGCGCGGTCGCCGGGCTGTTCGCCGGACACGGGGTCGCCGTGATCGATACCGACGAGATCGCCCACGAACTCACGCGCCCGGGAGGCGAGGCGATCGAGGCGATACGCGCGGCGTTCGGCTCAAGGCTGATCGGCGCGGACGGCGCACTCGATCGCGGCGCGATGCGCAAGCTCGTGTTCGGCGATGCGGCGGCGAGGAAAAAACTCCAGGGAATCCTGCATCCGCTCATACGCAAGGAAAGCGCGAGCCGGTGCGCGCGCGCGCAGAGCCCCTACGCAATTCTCGTGGTCCCGCTCCTGGTGGAGGGCGGCGTCGACCGATCGCGCTACGCGCGGGTGCTCGTGGTCGATTGCACCGAGGCGCAGCAGATCGAGCGCGCCATGCGGCGAAGCGGCCTCTCGGAGACGCAAGTGCGCGCCATCCTCGCCGCGCAGGCCACGCGCGAGCAGCGCCTCGCCCGGGCCGACGACGTGATCGACAACAGCGGAACGCCCGAAGCGCTCGAGCGCCAGGTATCGCATCTGAATGAGAAATATCTCACACTTGCCGCGCAATCCAAGACAACGTCATAGCGCACGCCCGTTGTCAATTCGGGGCGGATCGGGGAGAATCCTGCGAGGCTCCCCCGGGAACAATCGCCTACCCTTCCAGTCGCGGGTGTCACGCTGATTACCTACGAGTATCCGCTCAACGAACGAATCCGGACCCTGCTGCGTCTGGAAGACCTGTTCGAGCGCGCCAATCACTTCGTCGCCGAGGAAGATTCGCGCTCGCACCACGCCGCACTGATAACGCTGTTTGAAATCCTGGAAGTCTCCGGCCGAGCGGAGCTCAAGTCGGACCTGCTGCAGGAACTCGAGCGACAGAAACAGGTCCTGCTCGGGTTTCGCAACAACCCGCAAATCGCGGAGAGCGTGCTCCAGCAGGTCATTTCCGATATCGAGCGATCGAGCGCGGCGCTTTTCGCGATGACCGGCAAGATCGGCCAGTACCTTCGCGAGAACGAATGGCTGATGTCGATCAAGCAGCGCACCGGGATCCCCGGCGGGGTTTGCGAATTCGATCTGCCCTCCTACCATTTCTGGCTGCACCGCGAAGGCGCCGCGCGCGGGGCCGACCTCGGCACCTGGATTTCCCCGTTGCTGCCGATCCGGGACGCTTCCTCCATCGTGCTGAAACTGCTGCGTGAAGGCGGAAAACCCGTGAAGCACCTCGCCCAGCGCGCCGCTTTCTCGCAAATGCTCGGCGGCAAGATGTCGCAGATGGTGCGCATCCGGCTGCCGCGCGAATCGCAGTTCATTCCCGAGATCAGCGCCAACCGTTACGCGCTGAACGTCCGCTTCAGCACTTTCGGCACGCGGGTGTGCGAGGCGGACGTCGAATTCGAGCTGACTTTCTGCAATCTGTAAGACCGTGGCCCAGGCGCGCTTCGTGAGCTGCCCGCGCTGCGGCGCACAGGTGGCATGGTCGCCGGAAAATCCCTGCCGGCCGTTCTGTTCGGAGCGCTGCAAGCTCATCGATCTCGGCGACTGGGCGATGGAAAAGTACCGGGTTGCGGTCGAGGAAGACAAAGACCCCCCCGAGGCGAATCGGCCGGAAGATTCCTAGGAAATTTCCCCCCAACTGCCGCGCACCATGGCGATGCCGTGCGCGCCGCAACTCATGGCTTGCTCCAGATCGCCCGGCACGATCCCGCCGAGCGCGTAGACCGGCAACGCTGCGCCTGCGGCGATCTCCCGGAATCGTTCCCAGCCGAGCGGGACCGCACCCGGGTGCGACGGAGTCGCGTGGACCGGCCCGAGCACGACAAAATCCACCCCGAGCGCCTCGGCGCGGCGCAGCTCCTCGCTCGAGTGGCACGAAGCGCCGCACCAAGGGAAATCGGGGCGGGCCGGGGCGCTGCGCAATTGCCCGGCGGTAAGATGCACGCCGTCGGCGCCGATTTCGCGCGCGAGCGCGGCATCCGAGTTGACGAGGACTTTCGCGCCGCGAGCGCGCACCAGCGCGACCACGCGTCTCGCGAACTCCTCTGCCGCCTGACGCGCGAGGGTCTTTTCCCGTATCTGGATGAGCTTGAGGCCGCCTCGCAACCTCGCCTCGAGCCGCGAAAGAAACGGCTCGATGCCGAGCTCGCCGGCGCGTGTGATGGCGTACTCCTCGGGGAGCACCAGACCGCGCAGTACCGGACCGTTCGCCGGCAGAAGCGGATCGACTCTGACGGCGTCCGGCGGCTGCCAGGCAATAGCCTGGTGTTCGAGCGCGCGCGGCTCCCCGCGCCACGCGGTGACCCGATGAAAATGCAGGCGCACTTTGGCATGCGGATAGGTGAAGACCCGGGTGAGCCAGGGATAGGCGCGTTCGATCTCGATTCCGAGCTCCTCGCGGATCTCGCGCCTGAGCGCCTCGCCGACCGGCTCGTTGGGCTCGACCTTGCCTCCGGGAAACTCCCAGTAGCCCGGGTAGACTTTGCTCGCGGGACGCTGCGCAAGAAGCACGGCGCCGTCGGAACGGATCAGCACCGCCACGGCGACATCCACCGGGGCCGAAATGGTCTGCAAGAGGCTAGCGCTTTGCCTTGCCGTCGCCGGCACTGCGCCCGGCATAGTCGCGCGCGAACTGCCAGGCCACGCGGCCGCTGCGCGATCCGCGCAGCAGCGCCCACTGCAGCGCCTCCTGCCGGGCCTTGGGAATCTCCGCTTCCCGGCAGCCCAGCTCGCGCAGCCAGTGTCCCGCGATGTCCAGGTAGGCGTCCTGGTCGAACGGGTAGAAGGAGACCCACAATCCGAAGCGCTCCGAGAGCGAGATCTTCTCCTCCACCGTTTCGCCGGGATGGATTTCCTCGCCGAGGTGCTTGGTCTCCAGATTTTCCTGCATGTACTCGGGCATGAGATGCCGCCGGTTGGAGGTCGCGTAGATGAGGAGATTCTCCGAAGTCGCGGAAATCGAGCCGTCGAGCACGACCTTGAGCGCCTTGTAGCCCGCCGCCTCCGATAGCTCGAACGAAAGATCGTCGCAAAAAAGAATGAACCGCTCGGGCCGCCCCGCTACCTGGTCGACGATATCGGGGAGATCGATGAGATCGTGCTTTTCCACTTCGATCAGGCGCAGGCCCTGGCGGTGGAACTTGTTCAGAACGGCCTTGACGAGGGAGGATTTTCCCGTGCCGCGCGCGCCGGTCAGGAGCGCGTTGTTGGCCGTGCGTCCTTCGACGAACTGGCGGGTGTTCCGTTCGATCAGCGCCTTCTGGCTGTCGACGCCGCGAAGGTCGGACAGGCGGATGCGGTGCAGGTTCGTCACCGGCTGGATGAAGGCGCTGCGCGAGGTCTTGCGCCAGCGGAAAGCGATGCTCGCCTGCCAATCCACGGGGCGCGAAGCGGGCGGCAGCAGCGTCTCCACCCGCTCGAGCAGCGCTTCGCCTCGCTTGATCAGCCGTTCGAGCTCGGACATGGCGCGCCGCCTCCGGTCCTAGGTCCTGTATTCGGCGTTGATAGTAACGTAATCGTGCGACAGATCGCAGGTCCATACGGTGGTGGCCGCAAGCCCACGGTTGAGCACGACGCGAACCGTGATCTCGCTTTTTGCCATCACGCGCTTTCCGTCCTCCTCGCGGTAAGCCGGGGCGCGGCCTCCGTCCCTCGACACCAGTACCTCATCGAGGTACAGCTCGACGCGGCCGACGTCGAGATCGCGCACGCCGGCGTTGCCGATCGCGGCGAGGAGCCGCCCCAGATTCGGGTCGGAAGCGAAGAACGCGGTCTTCACCAGCGGCGAGTGCGCGATCGCATAGGCGACGCTCGCGCATTCCCCCTCGTCCCCGCCTTTTTCCACGCTCACGGTAATGAACTTGGTCGCGCCTTCGCCGTCGCGCACGATCGCCTGCGCGAGCTCCTGCGATACCTCGAGCACGGCATCCCGCAACGCCGCGAATCCGGGATGGCACGGGCCGTCGATCATCGGCCCGCCGCCGGCGCCGGTTGCAATCAGGACAAAGGAGTCGTTGGTGGAGGTATCGCCGTCGACGCTGATGCGGTTGAACGAGCGCGCCGCCGCATCGGCGACGAGGTGATCGAGCGCCGCCTTGGCAACCGTAGCGTCCGTTGCGATAAACGCGAGCATGGTCGCCATGTCGGGGCGGATCATGCCCGCGCCCTTGGCGATTCCGGTGACGGTCGTCGAGCGCCCCGCGAGCTGCGTGCGGCGCGATCGGGCCTTCGGCACGGTGTCGGTCGTCATGATCGCCTCGGCCGCCCGCGCCCAGTTGTCTTCGCGCAGGTCGGCGATGCACGCGGGCAGACCCGCGACGATGCGCTCCACCGGCAGCGGCTCCATGATCACGCCCGTCGAAAATGGCAGAACCTGGTTGGGATCGCAGCGGATCAACCGCGCCGCTTCCTCGCAGCTCGCCCTTGCGCCGGCGATCCCGGTTCGTCCGGTACCGGCGTTGGCGTTACCGGTGTTGACGAGCAGCGCCCGGGCAGAGCTGCCGGAAGCCAGGTGCTCTTTTGCCACTTGCACGGGTGCGGCGCAAAAACGATTCTGCGTGAACACGCCGGCGGCGTGCGAACTTTCGGCAAGCGTGACGAGAAGCAGATCCTTGCGTCCGGCCTTGCGTATCCCGGCTTCGGCGGCGCCGAGCTTGACGCCTTTTACCGGGAGGAGGTCGCCGGGGCGCGGAGGATTCAAGTTAACAGCCATACCCTGGACACCGCTCCGCCACTGATCCGTCCCGGCTCAAGCCAATTTGCCGTGACAGTGCTTGTATTTTTTTCCCGATCCGCACGGACAAGGATCGTTGCGGCCGATCTTGCCCATTTGCCTGACGAAAGGCGCAGGTTTCGACGCCGCAGCGGCATCGGCTCCCGCTCCGGCGAGCGCTTCTTCATACCCGGCATGCTGGTATTGCACGTTCTCGAGCGCGGGGGCCTTGACCCTTTCCACCTGCTCGACCTGCTCGGGTCTTGTGAGCTCGACCGTCATCAGCGTGCGCGTCACTTCCAGCTTGACCGACTCCACGAGGATTCCGAACAGCTCGAACGCTTCGCGCTTGTATTCCTGCTTCGGGTTCTTCTGCGCGTAACCGCGCAGGTGTATGCCCTGGCGCAGATGGTCGAGCGCGGCGAGGTGCTCGCGCCAGTGATTGTCGAGCGTGGACAGCAGCATGAGGCGCTCGACGTAATGCACGACCTCCGAGGGATTGTTTGCCATCTTGCGGACATAGGCTGCATGGGCCCCCTCTATCGCGCGCTTGAGCAGCGCGTTGTCGTCCAGACCCGGGTCGCTCTCGAGCCACTTCGACAGCGGCAGCTCCAGCCGGAGCTCGGCGGCGTACACCCTTTCCAGGCCGGGAATGTCCCATTGCTCTTCCATGCTCTCCTCGGGGACATGGGCGCGGAAGAAGTCGGTCACCACGCCCTCGCGCAGGGACTGGATCTGGTCCGACACGTCCTGCGATTCGAGGATGGAATTCCTCAACTGATAGATTTCGCGCCGCTGGTCGTTGGCGACGTTGTCGTATTCCAGCAGTTGCTTGCGGATGTCGAAGTTGTGCGCCTCGACCTTGCGCTGCGCACTCTCGATCGATCGGGTCACGAGGCCATGCTCGATCGGCTCGCCCTCGGGCATCCCCAGTCGCTGCATGATGGCGTTGACCCGCTCCCCGGCGAAGATCCGCAGCAACGGGTCCTCGAGCGACAGGTAAAAGCGCGAGGAGCCCGGGTCGCCCTGCCGGCCCGAGCGGCCGCGCAACTGGTTGTCGATGCGCCGGGCCTCGTGCCGTTCGGTGCCGATGATGTGCAGGCCGCCCGCGGCGATCACCCGGTTGTGCAGATCCTGCCACTCCGTGCGCAATTCGGCGATGCGGCGCTCTTTACCCGCCGCATCGAGATCCTCCTTGGCCCGCACGAGGTCGATCTGCTTCTCGACGTTTCCGCCCAGCACGATGTCCGTGCCGCGGCCCGCCATGTTGGTCGCGATGGTGACCATCTTCGGGCGCCCGGCCTGGGCGACGATCTCCGCTTCGCGCGCGTGTTGCTTCGCGTTCAGGACCTGGTGCGGCAGCTTGTCCTTCTGCAGCATTCCCGAGATGAGCTCGGAATTCTCGATCGAGGTGGTTCCCACCAGCACCGGCTGCTCGCGCTTGTAGCAGTCCTGGATGTCGAGAATGATCGCCTTGTACTTCTCGGGCGCGGTGCGAAATACCTGGTCGTGCCGGTCGGCGCGGACCATCGGCATGTGCGTCGGGACGACGACGACCTCCAGCCCGTAGATCTCCTGGAATTCGTAGGCCTCGGTATCGGCCGTTCCGGTCATCCCCGCGAGCTTGCGGTACATGCGGAAATAGTTCTGGAAGGTGATCGAGGCGAGCGTCTGGTTCTCGCTCTGGATCGACGCGTTCTCCTTCGCCTCGATCGCCTGGTGCAGGCCGTCGGACCAGCGCCGTCCCGGCATGAGCCGGCCGGTGAACTCGTCGACGATGACCACCTCGCCGTCCTGGACCACGTAGTGCCGGTCGCGAAAGAAAAGGTTGTGCGCCCGCAAGGCCGCGTTGAGGTGGTGCATCAGGTTCACGTGCGCCGGCTCGTAGAGGCTGCGCCCCTCGGGCAGCAGCCCCGCGCGGCCGAGGAGCTTCTCGGCGTGCTCGTGCCCGTCTTCGGAGAGCAGGACCGTGTGGTTTTTCTCGTCGACGTGGAAATCGCCCGGCTCGCCTTCCTTTTCCTGGCGCTTCAGGAGCGGCGCCACCTCGTTCATGCGCGAGTAGATCTCCGTGCGGTCCTCGGCCTGGCCGGAGATGATGAGCGGCGTGCGCGCCTCGTCGATCAGGATCGAGTCGACCTCGTCGACGATCGCGTAGTTCAGCTTGCGCTGGAAACGGTCGCCCACCTGCATCGCCATGTTGTCGCGCAGGTAGTCGAAGCCGAATTCGTTGTTGGTGCCGTAGGTGATGTCGGCGGCGTAGGCCGATTGTTTCTCGGCGTGGGGCATCTGGGTCAGGATCACGCCCACCGCCAGCCCGAGAAATTTGTAGACCTTCCCCATCCACTCCGCGTCCCGGCTCGCGAGGTAGTCGTTGACCGTGACGATGTGCACGCCGCGGCCGGAGAGAGCGTTGAGATACGCGGGCAGGGTCGCAACCAGCGTCTTGCCTTCGCCGGTGCGCATCTCCGAGATCTTGCCGTCGTGCAGGACCATTCCGCCGACCAGCTGCATGTCGAAGTGGCGCATGTTGAGCACGCGTTTCGCCGCTTCGCGCACCACGGCAAAGGACTCCGGCAGGAGCTCGGCGAGCGCCGCTTTTTCCGCCGCGTCGCGCTCCTCTTCGGGGATGTCCTGGATCCGCTTTGCGAAGCGCTCTCTCAACTCGAGCGTTTTGGCCGCCAGGCCGGGATCCGGGAGCGCCGCCATCGCCGGCTCGAGAGCGTTGATCTCCCGCACCGACCTTCCGTAGTGCTTGAGCAGCCGATCATTGCGGCTGCCGAACACCGCCTTCAGTACGCGGGAAATCATCGAGAAATGACGGCTGTGGCGCGCAAAAGCCCGAAGTCTATCACGCCGAGCGGCTGCTCCCCGCGATTCGGGCGAAACGGGAACTTGCGGGAACCCGCGCGATGGGGACTACCTGGTGTTTGGGCGCGTCGGAAGTGCAGGCTAGCGCGCCGTGGCCTGAAGAAACCGGATCGGGTTCTGCGCCACGCTGCGGTAGCGGACTTCAAAGTGCAAGTGCGGGCCGGTGGCGCGGCCGGTGGATCCGGATTCGGCGATCTTGCTTCCGCGCTGAACCACTTCGCCTTCCCTGACCAGAACTCTGGAGCAGTGAGCGTAGCGGGTCGTGAAATCGTTGCCGTGGTCGATCTCGACCAGGAAACCGTATTGGGGATGCGGTCCCGAGTAGATCACCACGCCGCCCGCCGCCGCGAAAACGGGAGTCCCGATATCCACGGGAAAATCCACGCCCTCGTGCATGGCGAGCATGCCGTTGAACGGATCGATGCGCCAGCCGTAGCTGGAGGCGCTCCAGCCCGCGTCGACCGGAGGAATCGTCGGCATGAGCTTCTTCTTCACCTTGGCGTCGAACAGCTGAGACTCGAGGATCCCGAGGGAGTCGCTCCGGTTTTCCATCAGTCTGGAAAGCTGGTCGAGCTGACGGTTGAATTCCCCCATCGAGAAATCTTGCGGCGGGATGCTCGACACCGCGCCACCGCGGCCGGGCGGCTCGTTGAAGCGGAATTCCCCGGGCTTGAGCCCCGCCAGTGCGGAGAGGCGTTCCCCCAACGCGTCAAGCCGCATGAGCTGGGCCTGCATCTGGCCGAGTTTCACCGCCATGGCGTTCAGGTTTTCCCGCAGGAATTCCTCCGTTTTGCGCCGTTGTGCCTCCTGCGCCGACGAGACCAGCGAATCGAGCAGCGGAAGCTTGACCTCGGTAGCATGGCGCACGGTGATCCAGAACAGTCCGAGGGTAAGGCTGAACACCAGCAGCGCCATGAACAGGGCGCCGGCAACCAGGTGCCGGTTGGTGAGGGTCAAGGACTTTGCCTTGGCCAACTTGCTCGAGACAAGAATAATATGCATGCTGCCCTCGCCTAGGGATGCGCTCCGCGCGTCCCTAGAACATCCCTATGAAGAACCCCTGCGCCTTCTTGAATCAGCCCGACGGCATCGCTCCGCTATTGCCGCAGGCCCGGCGCCTGATCGAATTGCGCGAGATTCTCGCAGCCTTGCTGCCGGAATCCCTCGCGCGGAACTGCTCGATCGCAAACTACAAACAGGGAAAAGTCGTTATTTTTGCTGCCAACGGCGCGATCGCCGCCAAACTGAAACTTATGCTCCCGACATTATCGGAGCAGCTTTCGAAGCGAGCGATGGAGGTTACCGGATTGGAAGTGTGCGTGCAACCCCTCGACTCCGACCCTCAAGTCGTTGAAAAAGCAGCGAAAATGAGCCCGGAGGCCGCCTCCGGACTGGCTCGGCTCAGCGAGCAACTCCCTGATTCAGAATTGAAAATTGCCCTCGGGAAGTTCGCGTCCCGGCACCGCAAGTAAGTCTCTGCTTAGACGAGCACAATTGCACGTTCGAGCATCAGAAAGCGGAAAACCAGCAGGGCGAAGATCAGGGCGTACTGGAATACGGAAACGCGCAGCGGCGGTGTGCCGCTTCAGCCTGCTGGCAGTGCAAACAGCCGGGACAAGGCAGCCGGAGCGTCCTCCTCGCGCTCGAAGGTCACGCATTCCCAGGCATCCTTGGAGGCAAGCGTCGCCCGCAACAAACGGTTGTTCAGGGCGTGGCCGGATTTATGGGCCGAGAAATAGCCGATCAGCGGGTGCCCGATCAGGTATAGATCGCCGATTGCGTCGAGCAGCTTGTGCTTGACGAATTCGTCGCTGTAGCGCAGTCCCTCGACGTTCAGCACGCGGTACTCGTCCACCACGACGGCGTTTTCGAGACTTCCGCCGAGAGCGAGGCCCGAATCGCGCATGGCCTCCACGTCCTGGATGAAACCGAAGGTGCGCGCTCGGGCGACTTCCTTGACGTAGGAGGTATCGGCAAAGTCGACGTGGGCCGCCTGCGCCGAGCGCTCGAAAGCGGGGTGGTCGAACTCGATCGAAAACGAAAGTTTGAAGCCTTCGAACGGCTCGAAGCGCGCCCACTTGTCGCCGTCGGTCACTTCGACCGTGCTCTTGATCCTGAAAAAACGCTTGGGCGCGGGCTGCTGCTCGATGCCCGCCGACTGAATGAGAAACACGAAAGGCGCAGCGCTCCCGTCCATGATCGGAACTTCCGACCCGGTGAGATCGACGTAGGCGTTGTCGATGCCGAGCCCGGCGAATGCCGACATGAGATGCTCGACCGTGGCGACTTTTGCCCCGTTTGCCTCCAGCGCGCTGCAAAGCCGCGTGTCGGTGACCTTGAAGGCGTCGGCTACGATGTCGATCGGCACGGGCAAATCGATACGCCGAAACACGATACCCACGTCCGGCGAAGCCGGTCGCAGGGTCACGGCCACTTTCTCGCCGGTATGCAGGCCGACGCCGGTGGCGCGAATCACGGATTTGAGGGTGCGCTGCTTGAACATTTGCGTCGCTGCAGCAATTGCCATAGCCGATTGAAAGTATGGGATTTTAGCATAGCACGCGGTCTCACCGGCCCGGAATTCCGGTGAGCCGCCGCGCGCTCAATGCGGCCGCTTGCGAAGGTAGGCGGGAACAAAGGCCACGGTGCGGATTAGAACAGGGGCGGTCGGCGCCGCAAGCCGCACCGCGGGCCGTGCGACCAGTAGGGACCTGCGCAGATATCGTGGCATGCCGGATTTCCTGCCTGCACTCATTCTCTTGGCTGTGCTCATTGCGTTTTTCTCCTAGTCGGCTTGCTTGCGAAGGAATGCGGGGATGTCGTACTTGTCGACCCCGCTGTTCTGCAGCGCTTCTATCGTCGAGGCGCGATTCTTGCGGATCACCGCGGGCATCTCGTCGAGCACCCGGTAATCCACTCCCGCAACCGGCTGGTTGTCGGTGCCGGTTTTTTGCACCAGCTTCGGCTTGGACTGACGCGCGACCTGCGGCTGGCCGAGACCGGTCGCAATCACGGTGACGCGCAGCTCGTCGCCCATGGGATCGTCGTAGACGGCGCCGAAAATGATGGTCGCGTCTTCGGCGGCGAAGCCGCGGATGGTGTTCATCACCTCCTTGGTCTCGCGCAGCTTCAGGCTCGACTTGTTGGCCGTGATGTTCACCACGACCCCCCGCGCGCCGGACAGATTGACGCCTTCGAGCAGGGGGCAAGCCACCGCCTGTTCGGCAGCGATGCGCGCGCGATCCACGCCGGAAGCCGCCGCGGAACCCATCATCGCCATCCCCTGCTCGGCCATCACGGTGCGAACGTCCTGGAAGTCGACGTTGATGAGGCCCGGTACGTTGATGATCTCGGAGATTCCGGCGACCGCGTTCTTGAGCACGCTGTCGGCCGCGGAAAACGCTTCCTCCATCGACACGTCGTCGCCGAGCACTTCCTCGAGTTTCTCGTTGAGAATCACGATGACGGAGTCGACGTGCTGGGACAGCTCCTCGATGCCGGTCGCAGCGGCCTGCACCCGGCGCACGCCCTCGAACGAGAAGGGTTTGGTGACGACCGCGACGGTGAGGATGCCCATCTCCTTGGCGACCTCCGCAACCACCGGCGCGGCGCCCGTGCCGGTGCCGCCGCCCATTCCGGCGGTGATAAAGGCCATGTGGGACCCGCGCAGGGCGTCGGCGATCTGTTCGCGAGCCTCGAGCGCCGCGGCGCGTCCGGCTTCGGGCTTCGCCCCCGCGCCCAGGCCCGTCGACCCGAGTTGGATCTGGCTCTTCGCCTGGGTGCGCGACAGCGCCTGTCCGTCGGTATTGGCGGTGATGAACTCGACGCCGGCCACGCCGTTTCGGATCATGTGATCGACGGCATTGCCGCCCGCGCCGCCGACACCGATCACCTTGATCACGGTGCCGCTCGCTGTGTTTTCGACGACTTCAAACATGCTGACCTCCTTCCGGGATGAAGAAAAAAAACGCCTGCCATCCGTGCACTTCTAGAAATTCAGTTGAAACCATTGGCGCATCCTCTTTACGATCTGCCTTAGAGATCCCCCCTGCCGCGCGATCAGTCCGCGCTGCGTCTGCACCACGCCCTCGAGCAACAGGCCGACGCCCGTGGCGTAGCGCGGGCTGCGGACCACGTCCGACAGCGAGCCCGAGTAGCGGGGAATGCCCAGCCGCACCGGCATGTGAAAAATCTCCTCGCCCAGCTCCACCATGCCCCGCATCACGGCGGAGCCCCCGGTGAGCACGACCCCCGAGGACAGCAGTTCCTCGTAACCGGAATCGCGCAGCACTTGCTGAATGAGGGAGAAGAGTTCCTCGACGCGGGGCTCGATGACCTCGGCGAGCGTCTGGCGCGAAAGCATTCGCGGCGGGCGGTCGCCCACGCCCGCGACCTCGATCATCTGGCCGGCCTCGGCAAGCTGCCTCAACGCGCAGCCGTGGCGGACCTTGAGTTCCTCGGCCTCTGCGGTGGGCGTGCGCAGCGCCATCGCGATGTCGTTGGTGATCTGGTCTCCGGCGATCGGCACCACGGCCGTGTGGCGGATCGCGCCTTCGCGGAACACGGCGATGTCGCTCGTGCCGCCGCCGATGTCGACCAGGCACACGCCGAGTTCCTTTTCGTCCTCGGTCAGCACGGCAAGCGAAGATGCCAGCGGCTGCAGGATCAGATCGTTCACCTCCAGCCCGCAGCGGCGCACGCACTTGACGATGTTCTGCGCGGCCGAGACGGCGCCGGTGACGATATGCACTTTGACCTCGAGCCGCACGCCGCTCATGCCGAGCGGCTCGCGCACCCCGTCCTGCCCGTCGATGATGAATTCCTGGGTGAGGATGTGCAGCACCTGCTGATCGGTCGGAATGGGCATGGCGCGCGCCGTCTCGATCGCGCGCTCGACGTCGATCGGCGTCACCTCCTTGTCCTTGATCGCCACCATCCCCGTGGAGTTGAAGCTCTTGATGTGGCTCCCGGCGATGCCGGTGAATACCCGCTCGATCTTGCAGTCGGCCATCAATTCCGCTTCCTCGAGCGTGCGCTGGATGGCGTTCACGGTCGCCTCGATGTTCACGACCACGCCCTTTTTCAGACCCTTGGACTCGTGACCTCCCGTCCCGATGATGTCCATGCGTCCGTCGGGGAAAAGTTCCGCCACCATCGCCACCACCTTGGAGGTGCCGATGTCCAGAGCGACGATGAGGTTCTTGTTTTCCCTCGCCATATCAGACTCGCTTGCGCGCGCGGGGCTCGGGCCCGGCGATCTGGGGAACGCGCAGCGCAAACCCGTTGGGGTAGCGCAGGTCGACATAGTCGGGACGATGCCGGGACTCCCCGAGGGTCTGCGGGTATACGGAGACGAGCCTGGCAAGACGGCCCTCGACGCGGTCCTTGTCCGAGTCGTGCCCCAGCTGCACGGTGAGTCCGTTGGAGAGCTTGACTTGCCATGACAGTCGGGAGCTCAGCAGGACCTGCCGGGGTTCGAGGGCGAGCGGCGCCAGCAAACCCCGAAAGGCAAGGTAGCGTTGCGTGACTTCGCCTTCGCTGCCGGCGGGGCCGGAGAAGACCGGCAGCGCGGCATCGCTCTGCCCGCGGAAAAGCGCTCCATGAGTATTCACGAGTTGTGGCTCTCGTCTCTGGCCCCAGCGCGCGAGCGCCACGTGCTCTTCGATGCGCACTTCCAGGCGATCGGGCCAGACGCGGCGCAGCTCGGCGCGGCGCACCCAGGGAATCCCCTCGAACAGCGCGCGCACCGCCTCCAGGTCCACGGTAAAAAAAGTGCCCTTGACCCGGCCCTGGAGCGCGCTGACGATCTCGCTGCGCGCGACATGCTGGAGCTCGCCCTCCACGACGATGGTCTTGAGCGAAAACACGGGGGATTCGAACAGGACACGCGCGCCGGCATAGACGATGAGCGCGAGCGCAAGGGCGTAGAGCGCGTTTGCGGCGGCGTTGGCGAGGCGCGGCTTATCCCACACGATCGCCTCCCTGCTCCTTCAACTGCGCCAGTTCGAGAATCCGCAGGCACAGATCTTCGAACGACAATCCGGCGTGGCGCGCCGCCATGGGCACGAGCGAGTGGTCGGTCATCCCCGGAGAGGTGTTGACCTCGAGGAAGTAGGGCTTCCCCGAGAGGTCGAGCATCAGGTCCACGCGGCCCCATCCGCTGCAGCCCAAGGCACCGAAAGCGCGCAGCGCTTCGTCCTGGATGATGCGTTCTGCGTCGGGCGGCAATCCGCAGGGAATGATGTAGCGGGTATCCTTCGCGTCGTACTTCGCCTCGTAATCGTAGAACTCGCGCGGCGTTTCGAGCTTGATCAGAGGAAGGGGCGTGTCCCCCAACACTCCGACGGTCAGCTCGACGCCGTCCACGAAAGCCTCCGCGATCACGACGCGGTCGTAGTTGGCTGCAAGCGCGTAGGCTTCGGAAAGATCGCGGGCGCTCTTCACCTTGGTCATCCCGATCGAAGAGCCCTCGTTCGCGGGCTTGACCATCAAAGGCAGCCCGAGCCGCGCTGCAACCGCCGGAAGGTCGGTCTGGCGCGTGAGCAGCTCGCTGCGGGGCGTCGGAATCCCGCTCGCCTGCCAGACGAGCTTCGCGTGCCACTTGTCCATGGCGAGCGCGCTCGCGAGCACGCCCGCGCCGGTGTAGGGAATGCCGATCAGCTCGAGCGCGCCCTGGATCGTGCCGTCCTCGCCGTAGCGGCCGTGCAGCGCGATGAAGGCGCGGTCGAACTTCTCCCCGATGAGCGCGTCGAGTCCCCGCTCCTTCGGATCGAATGCATGCGCATCGACGTTTCTTTTCTTCAGGGCGGCCAGTACCATGGAGCCGCTCTTGAGCGAAACGGCCCGCTCCGCGGAACGCCCGCCCATCAGCACGGCGACCTTTCCAAAGTCGCCGGCCTTCACGCGGTCTCCCCGATGATTCTCACTTCGGGGACCAGCTCGATGCCGAACCGATCCTTCACGGCGTTGCGCGCGTGCTCGATCAACGCCTCGATGTCCGCGGCGCGTGCCCTGCCTTTCGGATTGACGATGAAATTCGCGTGCTTCTCGGAGATCCGGGCGCCGCCGATTGCATGACCCTTGAGCCCGCACGCCTCGACGAGGCGTGCGGCGTGGTCGCCGGGCGGGTTGCGGAATACCGAGCCGGCATTCGGAAGCTCGAGCGGCTGCGTGGCGATGCGCATCGCGAGCAGCTTCTTGATGCGCGCTCGGGCGCACTTCTCGTCGCCGGGGCGGAAACGGAACCAGGCTGCGAGAAACCATTCGTCTTCGCCCAGTTTCGATCCGCACAGCTCGACGCGGCGATACCCGAACTCGAAATCAGCGGGCTTGCGCTCGCTCAACTTCCCGGCGCGCGACACCGTCAGCGCCTTCGCGACGACGTCCCAGGTTTCCGATCCGTAACAGCCGGCGTTCATCGCGAGCGCCCCGCCGACCGTGCCGGGCACCCCGGCGAGGAACTCCGCGCCCTCGAAGCTGTGCGTTGCCGCGAGCCGCGCCACCTTGGGACAAGCGACGCCGGCTTCGGCGTAGATCAATTCGTCCTCGACACGCATCGCGCCCCGCGGGCTGTGCATCAACACGACCGTGCCGCGATAGCCGCCGTCACGCACGAGCAGATTGCTCCCCAGGCCGACGAAACACACCGCCTCGTGCCCGGGAAGCGTCGCAAGAAATGCGGCGAGATCCGCGCGGTCGGCCGGGGTGTAGGCTCGCGCGGCGAGACCGCCCGCGCGCCAGCTGACGTGTTTCGCCATCGGCTCGTTCAGACGCAAAGTCCCGCGCAGGACGGCGGCGGGTTGGGAGACCGGCTCGGCCATCTTCATCTTCCACCCTTGAGAAGCGCCGCAGGCACGCCCCCGATCGAGCCCGCGCCCATGGTCACGACCACGTCTCCCGCTCGCGCCAGCTTGCGGATGGCGTCGGGCATGTCGGCGATTCTCTCGACGAACACCGGCTCGGTCTTGCCCGCAACGCGGATCGCGCGGGCGAGCGAGCGTCCGTCGGCGGCAACGATCGGCGTCTCGCCCGCCGGGTAGACCTCCGCGAGCAGCAGCGCGTCCACGCCGGATAGGGTCTTCACGAAATCCTCGAACAGATCCCGCGTCCGCGAGAAGCGGTGGGGCTGGAAGGCGAGCACGATGCGCCGGCCCGGAAAGGCGCCGCGCGCTGCGTCGAGCGTCGCCTGCATCTCGACCGGGTGATGTCCGTAGTCGTCCACCAGAGTGAAGCTGCCGGCCGGCCGGCCGTTCGGGGCGAGGGGTATTTCGCCGTGGCGCTGGAAACGCCTGCCCACGCCGCGGAATTCCGCGAGCGCCTTGCCGATCGCCGCATCGGGAACGCCCAGCTCGGTCGCTACGGCGATGGCGGCAAGCGCGTTCTGCACGTTGTGCCGCCCCGGCAGGTTGAGCAGGATGTCCAGGGGCGGCGCCCCTTCGCGGAGGGCCTTGAAGCGCATGCGCTCGCCGGCGACGATGTCGGCAGCCCGCACCATCGCGTCCCCGCGCATCCCGTAGGTGACGATCGGTTTCGAGACGGAGGGCAGGATTTCGCGCACGTTGGCGTCGTCGATGCAGACGATGGCGCTGCCGTAGAAAGGGAGGTTCTGCAGAAAGCCGATGAAAGCCTGCTTCAGCCGCGAAAAATCGTGCTGATAGGTTTCCATGTGATCCGCGTCGATATTGGTCACCACCGCCGCCACGGGCTGCAGATGAAGGAACGATGCGTCCGATTCGTCGGCCTCGACGACGATGAACTCTCCGGTCCCGAGCCGCGCATTGGAAGCGGCGCTGAGCAGGCGTCCGCCGATCACGAACGTGGGATCGAGGCCCCCTTCGGCGAGCACGCTCGCGACCAGGCTCGTCGTCGTGGTCTTGCCGTGGGTTCCGGCGACGGCAATGCCCTGCTTCAGGCGCATCAGCTCGGCGAGCATCAGCGCGCGCGGCACGACCGGAATGCGTCCTGACTGCGCCGCCACGACCTCGACGTTGTCCGGCTTCACCGCCGAGGAAACGACCACGGCGTCCGCCGAGGCGATGTTTTCGGCCTTGTGGCCCAGCACGACTTTCGCCCCGAGGCCCGCCAGACGCTCGGTCGCCGGATTGGCGGCGAGATCGGAACCGCTCACCTGGTAGCCCAGGTTGAGCAGCACCTCGGCGATGCCGCTCATTCCCGAGCCGCCTATGCCGACGAAGTGGATGCGCTTGACCTTGTGCTTCATTGCGCGAGCTCCACGCACACCTTGGCAACCGCTTCGGTCGCGTCGGGCCTGCCGAGGGAGCGGGCGCGCCTGGCCATCTCGCACAGGCGAGCGCGATCGAACCCGGCAATCAGCTCCGCCAGGCGCGCGGCGGTAAGCTCGCTTTGCGGCGCGAGGACCGCGGCCCCCGCATCGGCGAGAAAGCGCGCGTTGGCCGTCTGGTGGTCGTCCACTGCGTGCGGGTAGGGAACCAGGATGCTCGCCACGCCGGCGGCGGCGATCTCCGCGACCGTGGTCGCTCCGGCGCGGCACACGACGAGATCCGCCTCCGCATAGGCCGCGGCCATGTCCTCGATAAAGGCAGGCGTTGCGGCCGGGACACCGGCCGCGGAATACGCCTGCCGCAGCGACTCGACATGCTGCGCGCCCGATTGATGGGTCAGGAGCAGCCTCTCGCCGGTCAGAAGGGCCAGCGCCCGGGGAACGACGTCGTTGAGCGCCTTGGCGCCGAGACTGCCGCCGACGACAAGCACGCGAAGCGGGCCCGAGCGCCCGGCGTAGCGACTCTCCGGGGCTGCAATCGCTGCAATCTCCGGCCGCACCGGGTTGCCGGTCACCGTTGCGCGCTTGAACGCCTCCGGGAAGGCGCACAGAACCCGGTCGGCGACTCCGGCAAGCACTTTGTTGGCAAGGCCGGGGATCGAGTTCTGTTCGTGGACGACGAGCGGCTTTCCGAATAGCGCCGCCATCATCCCGCCGGGAAACGAGATATAGCCGCCCATGCCGAGGACCACGTCCGGGCGATGCGCGAAGATCGCGCGCGCGCTTTGCCAGAAGGCGACGAGCAGCCTGAGCGGCAGGAGAAACAACGCGACCGGCCCCCTGCCGCGCACGCCCGAAAAACTGACCCAGGCCATGTCGTAGCCGTGCTTGGGGACCAAGGTCGCTTCCATGCCCGTCTTCGCCCCGAGCCACACCACGCGCCAGCCGGCTTCGCGCAGGGTGTCGGCCACGGCGAGACCGGGAAAGACATGTCCCCCCGTTCCGCCCGCCATGATCATGATCGTTCTTTGCACGCTGGTTTCACTTCGAGTCCGCGCGTCATACGCGTGCGCCTCGCATGAGTTGTCTGTTCTCCCAATCGATTCGCAGCAGCACCGCCAGCGCCAGGCAATTCGCGAGCAGGCTGCTGCCGCCGAAGCTCATGAGCGGAAGGGTGAGGCCCTTGGTGGGCAGCACGCCCATGTTCACGCCCATGTTGATGAACGACTGCACCCCGAACCACACGCCGATCCCCTGAGCGACCAGCGCCGGGTACGGGCGCTCCAGAGCCACCGCCTGGCGGCCGATGGCAAAGGCCCGCAGCACCAGCCACGAGAAGAGCGCGATCACCGCGATCACCCCGACAAATCCCAGCTCTTCTCCGATCACCGCGAGGAGGAAGTCGGTGTGCGCCTCGGGGAGATAGAGGAGCTTCTCGACGCTTGCCCCCAGTCCCACGCCGAACCACTCGCCGCGGCCGAAGGCGATCAGCGCGTGCGAAAGCTGGTAGCCGCGGCCGAACGGATCCGACCAGGGGTCCATGAAGCCGAAAATGCGCTGCATGCGGTACGGGGAAGACAGGACCAGTCCGACGAAGCCCGCAGCCATCATCACGAGCAAGCCCGCAAACCATATGCCGTTCATGCCGCCGAGGAACAGGATCCCCGTGGCGATGGCCGTGATCACGACAAAAGCGCCGAAGTCGGGCTCCCGCAGCAGGAGCCAGCCGACCACCAGCATCACCGCAAACATCGGGAGAAGACCCCGCTTGAAGCTGTGCATCAGAGCAAGCTTGCGCACCGTGTAGTCGGCCGCGTAGAGAACGACGAACAGCTTCATGAATTCGGAGGGCTGCAGGTTCACGAGCCCGAGCGAGAGCCAGCGCCGCGCGCCGTTGACTTCCCGGCCCAGTCCCGGAGCGAGCAGCAGGGCAAGCAGCGCGACACCGAGCACGAAAAGCCACGGCGCGGCCTGCTGCCACAGACGCACCGGGACCTGAAAAGCGAGCATCCCCGCGAACAGGCTCGCGGCGAGAAACAGCGCGTGCCGCTGGAGGAAGTATGCGGAACTTCCTCCGGTGAACTTGCTCGCCTCGGCCATCGCGATCGAAGAGGAGTACACCATCACCATGCCGGACGTAAGCAGGAGCAGCGCCGCCCACAGCACGCCGCTGTCGTATTCGGCAAGCGGCGAGCGGCCCGGGCTAATGCTTCGGAGCATCGATGACTCTTTCCACCGCCAGGCGAAACACTTCGCCCCGGTGCTTGTAGTCGCGGAACATGTCGAAGCTCGCGCAGGCGGGCGAAAGCAGCACCGCATCGCCCGGGCGCGCCGCTTGCGCGGCGAGCGCCACCGCCTCTCCCATGGATGCGGCGCGCCGGATCGGGACGCCTGCGCCCGCGACCGCCGCTTCGATCAGCGGCGCGTCGCGGCCGATCAGCACCAG
>Ga0137464_1000160_pt1 | contig 21751 bp, 20 predicted proteins | sample EasRivERMGT814_2_FD_102306 | JGI IMG/M metagenome (GOLD analysis project Ga0137464, IMG submission 102306) | Soil microbial communities from meander-bound floodplain in the East River, Colorado, USA - East River MetaG ERMGT814_2 | ecosystem: Environmental > Terrestrial > Soil > Floodplain ...
CCTTCGGATCGAGGTGGAAAGGCGTCCACTGCGTGCGCGCGAGCGGCCATTCGTTCTCGTGGCGCAGGAGGAATTTTTCGCCGGGATGCCTGACCTGAAGCTGCACGCGCGGCTGCTTTTCCCAGCCGTTGGAGACGCCTTTGAGAAAATGATCGAAGAAACGCTTTTGCAGCTTGACTCCGTAGTCGGTGTAGAACGGCGCCCAGTGCGAGCCGCCGTGCACTTCCAGCCACTTCTGCCGCGACGCCGCGTCCGAGAATCCCTCGAAGTTGCCGCGCGTGTGCAGTCCCTGCCCGCCCCAGTTCGAGGCCGAAAGGAGCGGCACCGTGACTTTCGAGAGATCGGCCGTGCGCTCGCGGTAGTAGGGCCCGTCGAGCGGGCGCGAGAGGATTTCCGCCCACATGTTTTCCCGGTTTTTCTCGAGCTCTTCGGGCGAGAGCGTCTCCGGACCGCATACGGACTCGCCGGTGACGCGGCTCTTCGCGCCGCGCTCGCCCTGTCCGTGCTGCACCGTCTTCACCTGCATGTCCTGCCAGTTCTTGCGGAAGCTGCAGATGATGCCGCCGTGCCGGTTGCCGTCGCGGTAGCTGTCGCACCAGCCTTCCCACACGCAGATCGCGGCGAGGTGGGGCGGCTGCGACGCGGCGGCGCGCCACTGGTTGCTCGCGTAGTAGGAAATGCCGTTCATGCCGACTTTTCCGCTGGACCACGGTTGCGCGGCCGCCCACTCGATGCACAGGTGGATGTCGCGCGTCTCGCGCGCGTTGTTGTGGCACAGATATCCCGGCGAGCGCCCGGCGCCGCGTGAATCGACGCGCACGCAAACGTAGCCGTCGGGCACCCACTTTTCCGGATCGACCACTTCCCAGTTGGCGTACCGGTTGGTGCTGCCCGCGACCGCGTCCGGATAATCCCGCGCCATGATTTCCCAGGCGGTCTTGTAGCCCTCCTGGAACGCGAGCCCCTTGCCGTACGGCCCGTAGGAAAGAATCACCGGATAGCGACCTTGCGCCGCGGGGCGGAACACGTCGGCGCGGAGCACCAGGCCGTCGTCCATCCTGACCGGCACGTCCCAATCGATTTTCATGTCGGCGATCGCGCGGCAATCACCGCGCGATCCGGGTATTGGCGAGCTCCAGCCGGTCGGCGAGGTTGCGCGCCAGCGCCCGGGTGAGATAGAGCTGCGCGCCGAGGCTCATCTTGCTGAATGCGTCGGGTCTGAATTTGGCGAGCAGGAGCTCCGTCACGGAACCCACCGTCGCGTTGCGCGGCACCTCGCCGCCGCGGATGTAGGCCATCTCGCCGAAGCACTCGCCCTCGTTGACCATGTTGAGCAGACGCCCCTGACGGGTCACCTTGGCCTGCCCCTTGCCGATGAAATAGAAGCTCTTTCCTTTTGCGTTCTCGCTCACGATCGTCTGATTGGGCGCAACGCGCGTCCAATCACCGGCCCGCGCAAGCTCCCAGAATTCCGTATCGGAGAGAGCCGCGAGCATCTCGACTTTTCTCAGCGCGACGTATTTCTCGCTGTCGGGAATGACCCCGGGCGGCAAAGTCTGCTGGACGACTTTGGAGAGCTCCAGGGCGAACTCCGCCCAGCTCCGGTAGCGGCGCTCGGGCTTCTTTGCCATCGCCCGCAGGACGACGGAGTCCACGGATTTCGGCAGTCCGGACCGCGCGCTGCTCGGCGGAACCGGTTCCTGGTTCTGGATTTTCTGCACCAGCATCTCGATGGTCTCCGCCGTGAAAGGCTTCTTGCCGGTGAGGAGTTCATAGAGCGACACGCCCAGCGAGTACATGTCGCTGTGGAAGTCGAGCTCCTTGCCCGCGATCTGCTCGGGGGACATGTAGTAGGGCGAGCCCATCGCCGCGGTCTGAACGACCTGACTCTTGCGCAGGTAAGCCGCGCCGAAATCCGAGATCTTCACTTCGGACCCTTCGGCCAACATGAGGTTCGACGGCTTGATGTCGCTGTGGACGATGCCTTCCCCGGCGGCGTATTCGAGCGCCCCGCAGCACTTGAACGCGATCTGCAGAACATCGGCGACCGGGAGAAGCTTATCCGCAGAGACATGCCTGGAAAGATCGCCCCCCTTGACGTATTCCATCGCGATGTAGCCGGAGTCTTCCTGCATCACTGCGTCGAGGATCGCCACGATGTGCGGATGCCGGAGTTTTCCGGCGAGCGAAGCCTCGTTCTGGAACTGCGAGCGGTACACCGTGCCGAATTCGAGGTCCCGGAATACTTCGGGCTCGATGGTCTTGAGTGCGACTTCACCCCCGGTGAAGGTATCCTTGGCGAGGTACACCATTCCGGTCGCGCCCTTGCCGAGCGCCTTCTGAATGTCGTACTTGCCGACCTGAAGGCTCAGGTCCATGTGAACGGCAGGTTTCGACACCGTCTGCACCGCAGCGACTCGAGGGCCATGATTGTGTCATATCCCGGCGAAAAACGGGCGCAGGGAGCCACCCGATCCCGACGGCGCGTGGAACGGATGAGGCTCTCTCACCACACGATTGCAACCAGTCCCTTTGCCAATTGAATTACGCCCGTAAGGAAGGAAAGAACCGCGGTGGCTTCAGCCCATGGAAAGTTCCTGCTCTTGGCAACCGTTTCCTGAATGATCGGAGCTCTCTTGGGTGGAGAGAAGAAATGGAATGAACGGATCATCGCCGGCATGACCCCCGCAATGAACAGCGCCAAGGACGCGAAAAGATAGCTTATCCCTTTACCGGTGAACCAAACTGAAAAAACGGCCACCGAGAGCACCAGGAGAACGTTTTGGAAGATGTCCAGAAGACCGTATGCCCTTCTGAGTCTTTCGTTGAGCCCTTTCGAGGAGATTCCCAAAGAGCCGAGCAGATTGAGCGCATCCTCAAAAACGCTCTTGCCCCAGCCGGTCTCATCCGAGACGCTCAAAGAGATGTGTCCGCTCCGAAATTCAACGTGAAACTCGCATCTGCGGTGTTCCGCCGACGTGAGCAAGAGTTCCACGCGCAGGTGCTCAAGCTCGGCCAGGGAATGAGGATCGGTGACCTTCCAGGACTCCGGCCCTTCCAGATCGGTGGTCTTCCCGGCGCTGATGGCCTTAGCCCTGATCTTCCTGAACGTCGTGGGCAGCCCCGGCTTGAAGTGGACGAGCGCCTCCACAAGGGCTCTGAGGAGCGCCTTAGAGATGGTGCGGGGCGCATAGGTCTCTTTGTATTGAATCCGGACGTTGGTCATTAGAGAATAGGAATATCCTCCGTCTCCTCCGTCGCACCCCCCTAAGCAGCACTGTGACCGAAGCTACAGATATATTTCTCCTGTGATGGACACTGGAACCCCAGCAGGCCGGCCTGCATCATTATCAATCAGCCGCGCGCATCTTCGTGCTATCGTTTTCTCTATACAAGACATCTGGCACATTTATTCCTGGATAAGACACGAAACCCGAAAAAAAAGATGTATCAATTTGTTGGTTTTTTACGGGAGTGTCAGGATCATTACTGTCAGGAGAATCGGACACGACGTTGTTGACCTGGCGCCGTGCTTCAGCGTGAAACGCCGGATGAGGTATTGATGTCGCTGATCGACGACAATGCATGAAAGCCACACCATGAGAACGAATCGCTTCCTACGCCCTTCGGTTGCCGCTGCGGCGCTCCTGTTGTCCCTGTGTGCCGCAGCGGCTTCGGCGCAATACCCGAGCCGGCCGATTCGTCTGCTCGTGCCCAACCCTCCGGGCGGGGCCACCGATACGATTGCCCGAGTGGTCGCCCCCCGGCTGGGCGAGGCGCTCGGGCAGCCGGTGGTCGTCGAGAATCGCCCGGGCTCCAACGGCAACCTCTCGAGCGAACTCGCCGCAAGGGCCGCGCCCGACGGATACACGCTGCTCCTCGGGCAGGACAGCCAGATCGTCATCAGCCCGCATCTGTACGCGAACCTGCCCGTCGATACGCTCAAGGATCTCGCGCCCGTCGCCACGCTCGTCACGACCCAGATGGTGCTCGCAACCAACTCCGCATTGCCGGTGAATAACCTGCAGGAATTCCTGGAGTACGCGCGCCGCGCCAGGCCGCCGCTCGCCTATGCCTCGATCGGCAACGGCAGCCAGCACCATCTCACCATGGAAATGCTCAAAGCACGCGCCGGCATCGAGCTCGTTCACATCCCGTACAAAGGCGGCGGCCCCGCAACCATCGCCCTGCTTGCGGGAGAGGTACCGGTCATGTTCGGCGGGAATTCCGTGACGGGACACATCAGGGCGGGAAAACTGCGCGGGCTCGCCGTCGCGGGGAAGAAGCGCTCGGCGACGTTCCCGGAGCTTCCCACTTTGAGCGAGTCCTTTCCGGGCTTCGAGGTGACCGCATGGATCGGAATTTTCACGGCCGCGGGAGTACCGGCGCCGGTGATCTCGAGGCTACACGGCGAAATCAACCGGCTGCTCTCAAGCACCGACATGCGCGAAAAGGTGCGCAGCGTCGGCGGGCTCGAGCCTTTCATTTCCACGCCCGAGGAATTCTCCGCGCTCATCCGTACGGAGCACGCCAAGTACGGCGAGGCGGTAAGAGCGGTCGGCGTGAAGATCGATTAGGACCCGATGGAAGGTCTTTTCGCGGGCGCTGCTTTTCAGCCCGCGCCTACCGGGTGGCTTTCCAGGCGGCCGATTTTCCGGCCGAATTGACCGTCCCCTCGATCGTGTTTGCGTTCACGCGGCCGCGATATTCGGCGCCCGCAGCCGTGAAGCTGATTCGATCGCCGCGCAAACTGCCCCTGGAGATCGGCATCGCGGCATTTCCGGAATTGAGCGTTCCGGAAACCTTCTGGAATTCCTGCTTGAGCATGAGATCGCCCTGCGCCGTTTTCCAGCGTCCCTCGGCGCGGGCGGGCACGATCCACAGATAAGCGGTGCAATACGTGTCGCAACCGAGCTCGACGGTCTGGTCCGGCTCCCAGTCCCCCATCCTGAAGGTGTTCGAGACGATGCGCGTCCCGGGCTTGAGGGTCAGGATCGTCGGGCGGAGCTTGAGGTTCAGGTCCGTCAACAGGAACAGAGTGATCACGGTGGCGGAAGACAGATCGGTGCGGAAAATGTCGGCTTCAACAAAGCTCGCCTTGTCGCTCACCCCGGCCTTGGCGGCGTTGCGTTTGGACAGGGCCACCATGTCCGGATTGAATTCAACGCCGAGCGCGCGCACGCCCCGCTTCGCAGCCGTGATCACGGTGCGGCCGTCGCCCGAGCCGAGATCGATTACGTAATCCTTGGGCGTGACTTTCGCCATGTCGAGCATCTTGTCGACCAGTTCCTGGGGCGAGGGCACCCACACGACGTCCTTGCCCGACTGGCCGACTTCCGGCGTGAATTCGGCGCTGGGCGCCTGTGCGAAGGCGCAGAGCGCGATCGCGGAAAAAGTCAGGATTGACAGGCATTGGCTCGCGGAACGCCCTACGGACATGTTTCTTCTCCAGGTGGTTGGTGAGGAATGGAACGCGGGCCGGCGGCACGGGGTGCTTCCCGTGGCGCATCCGACCCCCGGCGCGCCCGTTCAGCCCTCGTCTTCGGGACCGGACTTGATGCAGCCGAGATGATGGCCCCGCCGCGCTCCGATCGTCAACCTCTGCATGAACCCGGAAGGTACTGCGGCGGCACCGTCGTGAGGTCGGCGGGAGAGCCGCAGCGCCACCTTCTGACCGCCGCCCCTGGGGCCGGCAGACTTCCCGTGCCATCCAGCGGCGCCAGAGTGAGGTCGTGGAAATCGATCCTCAGGTCATTGAACCCCCGCAGCGACGCTTTGATCACGCCAACCTCATCGGTGGTTATCGAATCCACGTAGGTGGACACGTTGTTGGCTTCGCAACTCCAGTTTCCGGCGCCGGGCGGATCGCCCCCGGAATTGTACAGCTCCGTGATCACGTTCTTGCAGGTGCTCAGCGCAAGAATTGCCTCCGACATCCGTACGCGGGCCGCGCTGGATCTCATGCTTGGCAAGACCAGGGCCGCGAGCACCCCGATAATCATGCACACGATCATGACCTCGACGATAGTGAACCCGGCTTGGCTATTGGTTCTCCGCATATCACCCACTGTTTTCCGTGTTAAGCCCGAAGAGCACGTCAGCCTCCAGATGCCCCAAATTGACTGCAAGCCCCGTGCCCGATAGCCTACAGCTCAATAAACCTCTGATATCAAGTATGAAACATGTCGAATTGCACGGCAAGCCTATGCCGAATATCGCAAGCGGAGGCCGAATTTCGGCAAGAATTGACGCAAAGGGTCGCTGGGCAGCCGTCCGGCGCCCCTGGCCGCGCGGATCAGGGATTTCGCGGCGCGGGGTCGAGCCCGCCGCTCACGGCTACTGCGGAGGCTTGACTCCGTCTTTGGTGATCTGCACGCGCGTCGCGGTCATCTTGCCGTCGGCGCCGGTGGTGATGGCGATGACCGCGTACTGGCCGGTCACGAGGAGCGAGCGGTCCCCGTCCACCGCCATCACGATGGGGATGTTGTCCGGCACGATGACCTGCTGCTCGCCGTCCTTGTATTTCAGGGTGAGCTCACGGCCGTCTTTACCCTGCACGACCGTGGCCACCGTGGCGTTGGTCATGGTCGAGCCGGGCTCGAGGTCCCACGGGCGGTGGCCCTCGTTCGGAATCGGGCGGTCCTTGGAAAACAGATGCAGCTCGCGCGCGACGAGTTTGCCGTCCGGCCCCTTCACCGCGCTCGTTCCAAGAGGCGTGCCGGGGGCGACGTCGGAGAGCTTGAGCGCCTTCATGTAGGCAAAGGTTGCTTTCGGCGCGAGCTCGATCTTGAGATCGGCGCCTTCGCGGGATTTCACCGAGAGCATGTTCCCGTCGATGGCGGTGATGGTGCCGCGCACCCGCCCCGGAGTCTGCGCGTCGGCGGCGGCGCTCGCCAAAGCCAATGCGGTGAAGAGCAGTGCAATGCGGATTTGGTCCATTGGGTATGTCCCCTGAAAAAGTTTGTTCGTAAGGCCCTGCGACACGGTCAACACGCGAGACCGGATTCTATTCCCCCGCGTTCGGCATGCTCATTCGCCGCGTATTCCGGCGTCCCTGATGACGCGCGCCCAGGTCGCGGTGTCCGCCCGGATCACCGCGGCATACTCCTCCGGCGTGCCGCCCGCGGCCTCGGCGCCCTGCACGGCGAGCTTTTCCTTCATGTCGGCCGAGCGCACGACCCGGGCGACTTCGGCATTGAGTCGCGTGATGATCGCGCGAGATGTGCCCGCGGGAGCGAGCAGTCCGTACCACGGGCTCACTTCGTATCCGGGCAGCGCCGCCTCGTGCACCGTCGGCACCTCCGGCAGCTCAGGCGAGCGGCGCATGCCGGTCACCGCGAGCGCCCGCAATTTTCCGGACTTGATGTGCGGCAGGAGCGGCGGGATTCCGAAGAAAGCCATTTGCACCTGGCCGCCCAGCAGATCGGCGCTGGCCGGCCCCGTGCCCTTGTAGGGGACGTGAACGATGTCGATGCCCGCCATCACCGCGAACAGAGCGCCCGACAGGTGCGGGGTGCTGCCCGGGCCGCCCGAGGCGTAGTTGAGCTGGCGCGGGCGCGCGCGGGCGAGCGCGATCAACTCCTTGACCGATTTCGCCGGAACCGAAGGATGCACGACCAGCACGTTGGGGGCGCTCGCCATCAGGCTCACCGGCGCGAAGTCGCGCGCCGTGTCGTAAGGCACGCTTCCGAGCAGCGGGTTGATGATCAGGCTTCCGGGGCCGGCCGACAGCAGAGTGTAGCCGTCGGGCGGCGCCTTGGCGACGAAGTCGGTGCCGATGTTGCCGCCCGCCCCGGGGCGGTTTTCGACCACGATCGGCTGACCGAGCGCCTCGGAGAGTCGCCCTCCCACCAGGCGCGCGATGATGTCGTTCGGCCCCCCCGCGGCAAAGGGCACGACCAGGCGGACCGGCCGGGACGGATAATCCTGCGCAAGCGCCGGAAACGCGAAGAGCGCGGCGCTGACAAGCGCGCAAAATTTTGTCATAGTCTGCATGAAAGTGCGGTCCTGTCCGATGTTAGCCTACTTGGGAGACCCAGTGAATTCGAGCAATCGACGCGCGCGGTTCGTTTTCCTTTTCCTTTTGGCCGCGCCGCTCGCGGGGGCGAGCGCTGTCGCGTCGGCGCAAGCCTATCCGAGCCGCCCGATCAAGATCGTCGCGCCCTTCCCGGCCGGAGGCGGATACGATTTCCTCTCCCGGATGATCGGGCAGAAGATGACCGAGACCTGGGGACAGCCGGTCGTGGTCGAGAACCGCGCCGGCGCGAACGGCAACATCGGCACCGATTTCGTCTCCAAGGCGCCCGCGGACGGCTATACGCTGCTCATGGGCGGCAACAGCCCCATCGCGCTGAACGTGAGTCTCTACCCCAAGCTGCCCTACGACCCGGTAAAGGATTTCGAAGCGATCTCGCGGGTCGCGACGCAGCCCAATCTGTTCGCCGCGCATCCGACGGTGCCGGTCAAGTCGGTCGCGGACCTGATACGGTACGCGAAGGCCAACCCCGGGAAGATCACGTACGCCTCGAACGGCAACGGCAGCCCGCAGCACCTCGCCGCGGAGCAGCTCAAGCAGATGACGGGAATCGACATGGTGCACGTGCCCTACAAGGGCGCGGCGCCGACCGCCGCCGCACTGCTCGCGGGCGAAGTGTCGGTCGCCTTCAACGTCATCCTGCTGCCGCTCCCGCACGTGCAGGCGGGCAAGCTGACCGGGCTCGCCGTGGCGAGCTCCCGGCGCTCGCCGCTCGCTCCCGACATTCCGACGCTCACGGAGCTCGGCTTCCCCATCGACATCGACACCTGGTACGGTCTGGTCGCTCCCGCCGGCACGCCGAAAGACATCGTCGCGAAATTGAACGGCGAAACGGTCCGGATCCTGAATCTGCCGGACTTGAAGGATCGCACGCGCAGCCAGGGCATCGAGCTGGCAGGGAGTACGCCGGCCGAGTTCGCGGCCTTCATCAAGGCCGACATCGCCAAGTGGGGCAAGGTGATCAGGGACGCGCGCATCACCATCGACTGAAGGGAATTCACCGTGATCCTCGACGTCTTCAATCATTTCATGCCGAAGAGCATCTTCGAGCGCCTGAGCTCGCTCGTTCCCGGTCACGTGACGCTCACCGCATTCCCCGAGCTGCCGACGCTTTGGGACATCGAGGCGCGCCTGCGGATGATGGACGAGTTCGAAGGCCTGCAGCAGGTGCTTTCGCTTGCCAATCCGCCGATCGAGATGCTGGGGCCGTCGGACAAGACGCCCGGGCTCGCGCGCATCGCGAACGACGGGCTGGCCGAGCTGTGCCGCAAATACCCCGATCGGTTCCCGGCCTTCATCGCATCGATGCCGATGAACAACGTGGAAGCCTGCGTGCGCGAGGCCGACCGCGCGATCGGCGAGCTCGGCGCGAAAGGCATCCAGATCTTCACCAACGTGCTCGGCAAGCCCTTGAGCGACGCGGAATTCCGCCCGATCTTCCGGAACATGGCGCGTCACGACCTGCCGGTGTGGATCCACCCGATCCGCGGCCCGCAGTTCTCCGACTACGCGTCCGAAAAAACCTCCGAGAACGAGATCTGGTTTACCTTCGGCTGGCCGTACGAGACGACCGCCTGCGTGACGCGGCTCATCTTTTCGGGAATCTACGACGAGCTGCCGAATCTGAAGATCATTACCCACCACATGGGCGGAATGGTGCCGTTCTACGCGGGCAAGATCGATCTCGGATTCGACCAGATTTTCCACGGCAAGACGGACGAGAATCCCGTGGCGACGAAAGCGGGCCTCAAGAAACGGCCCGCGGAGTACTACAAGATGCTCTACGCCGACACTTCGCTGAACGGCTCGGTCGCGGCGACGCGCTGCGGGCACGCGTTTTTCGGCACCGGGCACTGCGTCTTCGCCACCGACGCGCCCTTCGACGCCGAGCACGGCCGGATGCTGATCCGCGAGACGATCAACGCGGTCAACGGCCTGGAGATCCCCAGGGCCGAAAAGGAGCGCATCTTCGCCGGCAACGCGCGCGCGCTGCTGAAGCTCGACGGATGATGCGCACCCGCGATATCCGCGTTCGCCTGAGGGACGGCGAGATGGGTGCGCACGTCGCCTTCCCCGAACGCGCCCCCGCGGGCGCGATCATCGCCATCATGGAGATCTGGGGCGTGAACGACACCATGCGGCGCCACGCGCAGGAGTTCGCCGAAGCCGGGTTCGTGTGCCTGGTGCCGGACCTTTTCTGGCGCCAGGAGCCGGGAGTCGAGCTGTACGACAGGAATCCCGAAGATGTGAAGAAGGCGTTCGATCTCTACTACGATTTCGACTACGACCTCGGCGTGCGCGACATGGAGGACACGGCGGCGCACTTGAAAGGCATGGCCGAATGCTCGGGCAAGGTCGGCTCGGTGGGCTACTGCCTGGGCGGCAAGCTTTGCTACCTCATGTGCTGCCGCACCGACATCGACTGCGCGGTGGCCTATTACGGTACGTATATAGAGCACAACATCCGCGAAGCCAAGAACCTGCACCGGCCGTTCATGCTGCACATGGCGATGAAAGACCGCTGGGTGCAGGCGGAAGTGAACGAGCTGCTCGAACGCAGACTCTCCCCGAATCCTCTGGTCACGATCCACAAATACCCGGGTGCAGACCACGCCTTTGCGCGACACGGCGGCAGGACTTACAGCAAGCCCGAAGCCGACCGCGCGCTCGCGCTTTCGACCGATTTTTTCCGGAAGCATCTCGGCGCCTAGCCGAAGAGGAGACTCGCGGTGAATGAGCCGAGCAGGCCAAGCGTCGCAGCCGGCGCAATCGGCCGGCCGTTGCCGCGCAAGGAAGACTGGCGTCTGCTCACCGGAGCCGGACGGTTCAGCGACGACTTCAACATGGCCGGGCAGGCGTACGCCGCGATGGTGCGCTCGCCCTACCCGCACGCCCGCATTCTCCGCGTCGACCCCACCCGCTCGCGGGCGATGGCCGGCGTTCTCGGCGTGTACAGCGGCGCCGATTGCGCGGCCGATGGCCTCGGCCCGATTCCGCACCATCCTCTGCCTTCGACGCGGGAGGACATGAAGCTCACCGGCCCCGGCGGCGGCAGAATATTCGAGGGCCCTCATTGGCTGCTGCCGACCGACAAGGCGCGCCACGTGGGCGAAGCGGTTGCGATGGTGGTCGCCGAGACGAGGGACGAGGCGCTCGACGCGGCTGAAAGCCTCGAGGTCGAGTACGAGGAGCTGCCCTGGGTCACCCACTCGGAGGATGCGCTCGAAGGAGGAAAAGGCGCGCCGTCGCTGTGGGACGAAGTGCCCGACAACGTGCTGGTGGACACGGTTTTCGGCGATCGCGAAGCGACCGATCGCGCATTCGCCGGGGCGGATCGCATCGTGAAGATGAAGTTTCGGATCGGGCGATGCACGGCCGTCGCGATCGAGCCGAGAGCGGGACTCGGGTCCTACGACGCGGGCACAGGCAGATACACGCTCTATGCGGGAGGCGGCGGCGCCGTGCGCTACAAGAAGGACCTCGCCGAACTGCTGGGGATCGAGCCCCGAAACCTGCGCGTGCTCTCCTGCGACGTGGGCGGCAATTTCGGGTCGAAGAACCGCGTGTACGTGGAATATGGCCTCGCGCTCTGGGCTTCGCGCAAGCTCGGCCGTCCGGTGAAGTTCACCGCCTCGCGGTCCGAGGCATTTCTCTCCGATTACCAGGGGCGGGACCTCGTCACCGAGGTCGAGCTCGCGCTTCGCGCAGACGGCAGATTTCTCGCGATGCGCGCCTCCAACCTCTCCAACGTCGGCGCGCGTTGCGTTTCGCTCTCGCCGCTGTCGAAAGGATCGGGCCTGATCACCGGCTGCTACGACATTCCCGCCGCGACGCTCAGGAGCCGCGCCGTCTTCACCACCACCGCGCCGACCAATCCCTACCGCAGCTCGGGCCGGCCCGAGGTCAACTTCGCAATCGAGCGCCTGATCGACACGGCCGCGAAAGAGCTTGGGATCGACAGGATAGAGTTGCGCCGAAAAAACCTCGTCCGGCCGGAGGCGATGCCCTACCGGAACGCGGTGGGAATGACCTACGACAGCGGCACCTACGAGGCCAACATGGATCTCGCAATGCGGCTCGCCGACTGGAGCGGCTTCGAAGCCCGCCGGAAGAGCGCCGCCGCGCGCGGCAGGCTCCTCGGACGCGGCCTGTCGAACTACGTCGAGTCCTCGATCGGCTCGCCGAAGGAGCGCGCCGAGATCACCGTCACGCCCACGGGACGCGTGAGGGTCGTGATCGGCACGCAGCCCTCGGGGCAGGGCCACGAGACGAGTTTCGCGCAGGTGGTCTCTTCGCTCCTGTCCGTGCCGGTGGAGGCGATCGATATCCTCGTCGGCGACACCGACGTGGTGAGCGTCGGCGGCGGCTCCCACTCGGGGCGATCGATGCGCCACGCGGCAACGGTGTTCTCCATGGCTGCAAAGGAGCTGATCGAAAAGGGGAAGAAGATCGCGGCCTACATGCTGGAGTCGAGCGCGGCTGAGATCCGGTTCGCCGACGGGCGCTTCTCGGCGCCGCACGCGCTCAGGGCTTACGGCTTTCTGGAATTGGCGCGGGACTCGGCGGAAGCCCTCCTGCCCAGGGAATTGTCGGACGGGCTCGCCGTCATCGCCGACAACGAGATGCACGACCCGGTTTTTCCGAACGGCTGCGCGATCTGCGAGTGCGAGATCGATCCGGAAACAGGCGCGGTGGAGATCACGCGATTCACGGCGGTCGACGATGTCGGCCGCTGCATCAATCCCCTGATCGTTCACGGCCAGACGCACGGCGGCGCAGCTCAGGGAATCGGGCAGGCGCTCTCGGAGGCCTATCATGTCGATCCGGCCACGGGACAACCGTACACGGGCTCGCTCATGGACTACGCCATGCCGAGATCGGACACGCTGCCTTCTTTCACGGCCGAGATCGTGGAGATTCTCTCGCCGACGAACCCACTCGGCATCAAGGCTGCGGGCGAAGGCGCGACGACCCCTGCTCCCGCCGCCGTCATCAACGCGATCGTCGATGCGCTCGCCGGCTTCGGCATTCGCGACATCACCATGCCCGCCACGCCGGAAAATATATGGCGGTCGATTCAAGAATCCCAAAAATGAACCCGGGACGCCCGCTTGCGGCGCTCGCGCTGCTTTTCGCAGCGCTCTGCGCCTTCGGCCAGAGCTATCCGAAGGGTCCGGTGCGCGTGATCGTGCCTTTCCCGGCGGGGGGCGGCGTGGACACCGCGGGCCGCATCCTCGCGCAAAAGCTCGCCGAAAGCTTCGGCAAACCCTTCGTGATCGAGAATCGCGGCGGCGCGAACGGCAATATCGGCACCGAAGCTGCGGCGAAATCGCCGAACGACGGCGCCACACTGTTGTTTACAGGCGCGGGATTTGTCACCAATCCGAGCCTCTACAAGAGCGTCCCCTACGACCCGGTGAAGAACTTCGAGCCGATCAGCCTGATGGCGCTCGGACCCAACGTGCTCGTCGTTCATCCGTCGCTTCCGGTCAAGTCGGTCAAGGAGCTCATCGCGCTTGCCAAGGCGCAGCCCGGGAGAATCGGCTTTGCCGGCTCAGGCTCGGGCAGCACCCCGCATCTCGCGGGCGAGCTCTTCAACGTGATGGCCGGGGTGCAGCTGGTGCACATTCCGTATCGGGGCTCGGGCCCGGCGATGATCGGCCTCCTCGCGGGCGAGGCGCCCGTGATGTTCCTCCCGGCGATCAACGCGGGCGGGCATGTCGCGGCCGGCCGCCTGCGCGCGATTGCGGTCACGAGCCGGGAGCGGCTGCAGGCGATGCCGGATTTGCCGACCGTCTCCGAAGCCGGTCTTCCGGGGTACGAGTCCAGCCAATGGTACGGTTTGCTCGCGCCGGCCGGGACGCAGCCCGAGGTGCTCGACCTGCTCAATGCGCAAGTTGCAAATATCATGCGAACCCCGGACATGAAGACCCGGATGACGAACGACGGCCTGGTGCCGATCGGCGGGAGCCGCGGGCAATTCGCGGCTCACATCAAGAGCGAGATCGAGAAGTGGGCGAAGGTGATCAGCGCATCCGGAGCGAGGGTGGATTGAAACCCGGCGCGGTTCCTCCCGGGCGTCCGGCAAGAAGTATTACCCGGTAATACTCAAGGTCAAAGCCCGTTAGACCTTGCACATGGCGCTTTCCAAGAGCAAGACTCGTGGTGACCATGTTCCCGCTGCGGACGCGTTTCGTGGCGGGATATGACGGCTTCCGCCCGGGCGGACAGGGAGGCGCGCCCGCAGCATCACGGCCGGGGGCAGTACCTAACGGAGGTGCAGATCATGGAAGAGATCCCTGCTGAATTGCTCGACTTCGTCATCGGTGTACTTCAAATCATTGCGGGCCTGTTTCTCGCCTATGGCGCCTACCTCGCGACTCGCAAGACAGGCGAGCTGCAAATTTCGGATGCGCCGACATCGGCACCCGCCGCATCCCCGCGCCGCCCGGGGGAATCGGGCGTAAAGAAGGATGCCGGCGAAAGCGGGAACCCGGGGAAGATGTCGCCCTCCTGGACGAAAACCACGGTTGACGCCTAAGGGTGGCCGCGGCTGTCATGGATTACCGATATAGTCGCGCTTGGCGACCTCCACGCCGTTGTGGCGCAGGATGTCGTACGCGGTCGTGACGTGGAAGTAGAAGTTGGGCAGCGCGAAGCCGAGCAGGTACTGCATTCCCTTCCAGTCGACTTCGCGGGGCCCCAGCTTGAGGTGGATGTTCTTCTCCTCGCTGCCGTCGATCTGCGCGGGCTTGATGCTCTGAATGAAATCGACGGTCTTCGCGATCCTCGCCTTGAGCTCCGCGAAGGTCTCTTCGGTATCTTCGTGCTTGGGCACCTCGATCCCGGCCAGGCGCGCCACCGCCCCCTTTGCCGTATCGCAGGCGATCTGGACCTGGCGCTTCATCGGAAACATGTCCGGGTAGAGCCGACAGTGGGTCAAGACGGCGGGCTCGATCTTTTTCGCCTCGGCATGAGCCTGGGCCTTGTCGAGAATGGCGGAAAGGTTCCTGAGCGCATTGACAAGGCGCGGAGCGCTCGCCTGGTACATGGAAATATTCACGACAGTCCCCCGGAGTGAAAGAGCGAGGCGCGCATTTTACCGCGCCACGGCGTCCATGGCGGCGGCCGGGAATCGGGTACGCCATGGCGCGAGGTTCGCGCCCGCAAGCCGTGCGCGGCCGGCCGCGCACGGCTTCCTACTTTGAAGGACTAGTGAACTAGATCGCAGGACCCGCGCCGAAGCGGGTCGAGCCCCTCACTTCACGAGCTGCGCGAAGATGACGATGAGGCCGGCTATGGACACGAACCACACTACGGTGCGCAGCCAGATGATCCCGGCGATGAAGATCACCGCGTAGGCAAGGCGCGCCCAGAAGAAGATCTGCGCGCCCAGGAGCGTCATGTCGTTGGTCTTGCCCGCCGCCACCGCCACGAGCACCAGCACAGCGAAAAGGACCAGGCTCTCGAGCATGTTGCGGTGCGCGCGCGCCGCGCGGCCTCCCCAGCCGGTGATCTCGGGCATGCCCTCGCGGTTGCCGGCGAGCCTCGGCAAGCCAACCTGGTTGAACGCGCCCTGCACCGCCGCCAACATCTGCACAACAGTCAGCACCACCGCCCACACGAGCAAAGTCAGCTCCGGTTTCATCGTTCCTCCTTGTTGTTGGACTGCGAGCCCTTATGGTACAGCGATTCCCGCCGGTGTCATGCCGCCCGAGGCCGTTGCGCCTTCGGCGGACCCTACGCCTGCAAACTGCTCACGCCGACCGCGATGTCCTTGCCCGCGAGCGCCGCAAAGTCGAGATCGACACACAGCACCTGCTGCGACCCGTCGGAGGCCTCGAAAGCGAACGAAAGGGTCACACAGAGTTTGGGGCCGGTGACCGACAGATAGGGCCGCGTGATCTGGACTTTTCCAGGGTTCTCGATCGCGCGGCGGAAGTAGGGCTTGGTCTGCCAGTCGGTGCCCTCGGTGGGCTGCACCAGTTCGAAGCGGGGGTCCTGGGAATACACGTTGCTTTCGGCATCCACGTTGGCGCCGATCTGCAATCCGTCGCTGCCGATCAGATAGCAGCGCTGGGCGCAGAGGAGCTTGAGCAGCCCCTGCACGGCCGGATGGAATTTTGCACCGAGGGAGAGGTCCTGCACCGCGTTCTTGAGCGCGGCCAGGTAAGGCACGAGCCGGGAGTGTTGACGCTTCTGGAATTCGGCGAAATCCGCGCGGTGACCTGCGATCAGCCGGGCGAACGTTTCGCCATGCGCGTTCTCCGGCGGCAGCTCGGCGCTTCCGGGAGCGAAATAATTGCCCTGCATCAGGTCGGCGTTGGCGTCGATCGCACAAACGGCCTCGGCCTCGGTCTCGATACCCTCCACGCATACGAGCGCGCCCGCCTCGCGCAGCACCGAGATGATCCCGGTGAACATGCGCCGCGCGAGCGGCTCGACCGTCACGCGGCGCGTCATTTCGCGGTCGATCTTGACGATGTCCGGCCTCAGCCGCCAGATGCGGTCGAAGTTCGAGTACCCCGCGCCGAAATCGTCGATCACGATGAGGCAGCCGAGCTTGCGGTAGTAATCGACCGCGGTGGCCAGGCGTTTCTCGTCCTCGAACGGCGTCTCGATCAGCTCCACCGCCACCCGGTGCGTCGGAAAGCCGTTCGACTGCAGCATCTTCGGGAAGAAAGACCCGTACCGGAGACCTTCGGAGGCGACCTGCGGATCGACGTTGAGAAACAGCCAGCTGCGCGTGTTGCCGAGCCGCTGGAAGTTCCGAACGTGCAGGGCCCTGCATTGGCGGTCGAGGCGTATCCTTTCCTCGCCTTGCGGCGCCTTGCTGAACAGCTCCGGAGGCTCGAGGCGCCTTCCGCTCGAGGAATCGACTGCGCGAATCAGGCCTTCGTAACCGACGGGACGGCGATGAGCGACGCTGTAGATCGGCTGGAAGTGGCTCGACAGATTGAACTCGTCGCGTTCGTCGCGTTCTCCTTGCGCGTAGTACTTGTCAAGAAGAAGAGGCGGAGCAAGATCCACCATGTTCACGGCGCCCCAGCAAGCCTGCGGAATTTTCGTTACCGGCAAAAGGACGACGAGTATGCCATATGACGCGTCCCGACGAAGGGACCCTGCGTGAAATACGTCACGGAACGCGGACCGCGGCGAATGTCGCAGTCCGTGCGGGCGTCGAGCGATCCTCCAGGGAGTGACGGCGAGGCCGCAATCGCGGGGAGATCAGCGCGCCGCCTTCCAGGGCCGAACGCCGCCGCTCCCGGCAACCGTTCCTTCGATGAAGTTCCCGTTGACGCGTCCGCGATACTCGGCACCGCCCGAGGTGAAGCGGATCTCGTCCCCGTTCAGCCTGCCGCCCGAAATGGCGCGCTCCGGAGCGCCGCCCCGGAAGACGCCCGTGACCCTCTGGTATTTCTGCTCGAGGGTCAGCTCGCCCTCGGTTGTTGTCCAGGCGCCTTCCACCCGGGCGGGCACGATCCACAGATACAGCGCGCACCAGTTGTAGCAGCCGGGCGGATACCAGTCGGAGGCATCCGGCTCCCAATCGCCCATCCTGAAGGTGTTGGACAGGACGCGCGTGCCGGGCTTCAGCGAAAGCAGCGCAGGGCGCAGCTTCCGGTTGATGTCGTCGAGGAGGAACAAGGTGATGACCGTCGCGCGCGAGAGATCCGTCTTGAACAAGTCCCCTTCGACGAAAACGGCCTTGTCGCCGACGCCCTGCCTCGCCGCACTGTTTCTCGAGAACACGACCAGATCGGGGTCGAACTCGACCCCCATCGCGCGCGCGCCCCGCTTCGCCGCCGCGATCACCATGCGCCCGTCGCCCGAGCCCAGATCCACGACGAAATCCGCGGGTGTCACCTTCCCCATGTCGAGCAGCCTCTCCAACTGTTCTTCGGGCATCGGTACCCAGACGACGTCCTTGCCCGCCTGGCCGACCTCGGGCCGGTACTCCTTCGGGGAAGGCCCCTGCGCCGCCGCGCATGCCGCGAAGGCGCAAAAGACCAGCGCCCGCAACAAACGATGTGCGAGAGTGCGGATTTTCATGAGATGCCTCCCTGCCGTCACGCAAAGCGGGGGATGATACCGCCGATCGGCGCGGGCTCGCGATCGAGCGTGCGCGAGCCCGCCTAAGGAAACTCTGAATAAGTCATCCCCGCGGAAGCGGGGATCCAGTAACTCGTTCAGATTCCTGGATTCCCGCCAACCCTCATCCCTATCCCTTCTCCCGCAAGCGGGAGAAGGGAACATATCGCTCCCCTCTCCACGCGAGTGGAGAGGGGTCGGGGGTGAGGATCGCGGGAATGACGAAACCGGGGTTGTTCAGAGGTTCCCTAACGCGCCAGCTCGGTGAGACCGAACGCGAGGTCGTCGCCCGCCAGGGCCGCGAAGTCGAGATCCACGCAGAGCACGTGATACGACCCGTTCAGCGAAAGGGCGTAGGACAAGGTGACGCAGAACTTCGGGCCGGTGGCCGATAGGTAGGGGCGCGTGATCTGGACCTTTCCCGGCGCCTCGATCGCGCGGCGGAAGAACGGCTTGGTCTGCCAGTTGGTGCCCGTGACGGGCCGTATCGGCGTCAGGCGCCGGTCGCGCGCGGCAACGCTGCGTTCGGTTTCCGCGCTCGCCCCGATCTGGGAGCCGTCGCCTGCAACCAGGTAACAGCGCTCGGTGCAATCCAGTTCGAGCAGCGCCCGTATGGCGCTCGCGCGATCCGCGCCGGCGGACAACGCGAGCACCGCATCCGCGAGCGCCGCGATGTAAGGCTCGAGCCGCACGCGGCGCTGGTCGTGAAATTCGGCCGTCTCGGCGCGGAAAGCCCTGAAGAGCCCGGCAAACAGATCGTCGCAGGCATGCTCGGCGGGCAACTGCGCCGCCGGCGGAGCGAAGTAGTTGCCCTGCATCAGGTCGGCGTCCGCGTCGGTCGCGCAAAGGGCCTCGGCTTCGGTCTCGATTCCCTCCACGCATACGAGCGAGCCCGCCTCGTGCAGCACCGAGATGATTCCGGCAAACATGCGCCGCGCGAGCGGCTCGACCGTCACGCGGCGAGTCATCTCCCGGTCGATCTTGACGATGTCCGGCCTCATCTGCCAGATGCGGTCGAAGTTCGAGTACCCTGCGCCGAAATCGTCGATCACGATGAGGCAGCCGATCGTACGGTAGTGCCCGACCGCGGCGACCAGGCGTTTCTCGTCCTCGAACGGCGTCTCGATCAGCTCCACCGCCACCCGGTGCGCGGGCAGTCCGTTTTCCTCGAGCATCTGGGCAAATGAGCCGAACCGATGACCCTGGACCGCGATGTACGGGTCGACGTTCAGAAAGAGCCATCTGTCCTCATTGCCCAGTCGCTGGAAGTTCCGGACATGGAGGGCCCTGCACTGGCGATCGAGCTGCATGCGCGCCACGCCCGCCGGCGCCTTTGCCAGCAGTTCGGTCGCCAGATAGGCCTTTCCGTTCGAGTCGGTCCCGCGGATCAGGCCCTCGTAGCCCACCGGCCGGCGATGGGCGAGACTGAAAATCGGCTGGAAATGGGTGGATAAGCGAAATTCGAAAGGCGAGCCGCCCTCTGCCTCGACGAAGAACCTGTCGGCGGGCGACGCAGCCAAATCCGTCGTGTTTGGGGTGTCTCCTGGCAGGCTCACGGAGTGCCTACTCGCTGCATCGAACCGGCGCGGACTCCGCCGGCGCGCCACCGAGCGCGGCAGGACGCAGACCGGCTGCGTCCTGCTTGCGCACGTCGCTCGAAAGAAAAAGCGCAGGATCGACGCGCGCGTTGTTGAGGCTGACCGACCAGTGCAGGTGCGGGCCGGTCACCCGGCCGGTTTGGCCGACCGCGCCGATTCTCTCGCCGCGTGCGACACGGGCGCCCTTCGCGACATCGACTTGGCTCAGGTGGTTGTACATGGTGATCATTCCCTGGCCGTGGTCGAGCACAACCGTACGCCCGTTGAAGAAATAGTCGCCGGTCTCGAGCACGTACGCCGGCGCCGGCGCGGTAATCGGCGTTCCCGCAGGAGCGGCGATATCCAGTCCGCTGTGAGGCTGCCGCGGTTCGTTGTTGAGGAAACGCCTCAGTCCGAAACTGCTCGAGACCCGCCCCTCCGAGGGCAGGTCGAAACCGAGGCTCTCCGGTGCAGCATCGCTGAAGGTCGAGAAGGCGCGCTTGAGCGATTCCTGCTCCCGCGCAATCCGCCGCAGGTTTCGGGGCGAGGGCTCGACCTGGCGCGGGTCGAGCACGAGATGCTGCGTTTCGTAATCGCGAGTACCGACTTCGAAGCGGATCGTGCGCGCGCTTGTCTCGCCGTCGAGCACGGAAAGTTCGTGCGCACCGGGTCGCAACGCGAGACGCAAGCCGACCACGGCGTGCCAGACATCCCCCACGCGCGCGACCAACACGCGCTGGCCGTCGAACACCACCTGGGGAGCCGGGCCGGGGGTCCGTCCGACGCAGACGATCGCGATCCCGCCCGGCACGGGCGCCGTCAGGGGCAAATCGCCCTGCGGGGCCGACACCGCTGCGGCGAGCGCGAGCCCCGGTGCGAGCGCGATAAGGAAGTAAAGGTGACGCATGCCGTCCGTTTCGTCTGAAATACCCTATTCTCCGCCGATTTTGGACCCATGCGCGAAAGTCGCGGGAGAAGCCGGCCGGGGGCTCCCCTTTCGGAGGCTCGCGGCCGACAATCTGTCGCCTGGAAGAAGGGCGGAATGCCGGCTCCCGGCCTTTACTACGCAACGTGTGGAAAATGAACGCTTCGGGCGCGAGCCGGCCACACGGGCCGATATGTCCGGAGCATACTTGTGCCTTCCGGCCTCGCCCGTTTCCGAAGCCCCACTGGGCGCGCGCTGACATGCGACCCCTGCCCCGAGGAACAACAGATGATCGGCGAGAGCCGTCCCGCGAGCTCCTACAACACATCGGTCGCGATGGAGTTTTTCCGGTTCGCCGGCAGGCCGAAAGCTTTCGCCAAGGGCAGGAAAATCTTCGCCGAGAACCAGAGGGGCATCCCGTTCCTGCTCATGCCGAACCGGATGTATCTCCTCCTCGATGGCGAAGTCGGCATATTTTCGAGGGACAGACCCGTGGCCACGGTCCGGCCGGGCCAGATCTTCGGCGAGATGGCCTCGATCGACCAGGGGCCGCGCACCGGGACGGCGGTGACGAAATCGGCCTGCCGCGTCATCGCGCTCGATAACCGGCAGCTCCAGACCGCGCTCGGGAGATACCCGGAGTTCGCTCTCATGCTGATGAGCGTCATGATCGCCCGCCTGCGCGAATCCATCGGCCGGATCGGCAGCTCCGAGTCGCCCGTGACCGGAACCCAGCAGAGGGAATCGGCGCCGCTGCGCAAAGACCTGATCGAAGACCTCGCACGCGTGCTCGAGTCCGACGCGCACCTCAGCTACGAATCCGGGGCCACCATCGTGAGGGAAGGCCAGATCGGGGTGCTGATGTACGTGGTCCTCAAGGGCAAGGTGGCAATTCGCGTCGGCGGCAACGTGGTGGAGAACGTGGGCCCCGGGGGGGTGTTCGGCGAAATGGCGCTGGTCGATCGCACACCGCGGCTTGCAAGCGCCGTCGCGGAAAGCAACTGCAAACTGCTCGCGATCAACCGCAACGCGTTTCTCAACCTGGTGAAGCACAGCCGCCGCTTCGCCGCCTCGCTGCTTGCCGCCGTGAGCGCCCGCGCGCGGTACACGGCCTCGCACTAG
>Ga0137464_1000161_pt1 | contig 21715 bp, 15 predicted proteins | sample EasRivERMGT814_2_FD_102306 | JGI IMG/M metagenome (GOLD analysis project Ga0137464, IMG submission 102306) | Soil microbial communities from meander-bound floodplain in the East River, Colorado, USA - East River MetaG ERMGT814_2 | ecosystem: Environmental > Terrestrial > Soil > Floodplain ...
CACCACTGCCAGGGCGCGAGCGCGAGCGCGACGCCCGCCGCGCACAGCGCGGCCGCGCGCCACCGGCCCCGCAGCGCGAGAATGACCACGAGCGCGAGCGCGACCGCCACGGCATGCGTCCGCACGAGAGCCAGCAGGCCGGCGCCCACGCCAACTGCGAGCGCGCGCGTCGCGCGGTCATCCCCCGCCGCCACACGCTCGGCCGCGATGAGCACGGGGAACAGCGCCGCGACGAACAGGGGCTCCGACAACAACAGGCCGGAGAGCATGAGGAGCGGATACGCGAGCGTCGCCGCAACCGCGGCAAGAGCGGCGGCGCCACTCGGCCACCCCAACAACTGCCTGGCAAAGCGATGGACGCCCCATGCGGTCAGCGCGAGGAGCGCGGTGTTGGCGAGGAGGAACAGCGATATGTTGCCGGGAAAAGCGGGCGACCATCGCCAGAGCGCCGCGAGCACGAGCGGATAACCCGGCGGGTAGTGAATCGCCGAGGGAGCGCCCGGAAGGTGGAGGTAGCGGTAGCCCTGCCCCGTCGCCAACGACTTCGCGAGCACGGCGTACACACCGTCGTCGTGAAACACGCCGACGGCGTACGGACGCGACGCCCAGGCCGCGACTGCCGCCGCGAGCGCGGCGACGAGCAGTGGGGCGAGCGCGTGCAGCCGCGCGCGATGCGCGGCGACGGCCTCCGTCAAACCTCCACTCCGTAGCGCGACAGCTTGCGATAGAGCGTCGACGGATCGATGCCAAGCACCTCGGCGGCGCGCGACTTGTTCCCGTTTTCGCTCTGCAGCACCCACATGATGTAGGCGCGCTCCACGGCGTCGAGCGTGGGGTTCGACTGCACGCGGGTCGACACCAACGGCTCGGCGCGGCGTTCGGTGACGCGCTCCGGCAGAGCGCTCACGTCGACCTCCTCACCCGGGGTGAGGATGATGGCGCGCTCGAGGGCATTCTCGAGCTCGCGCACGTTGCCAGGCCAGGCGTATTCGCCGAGGGCGGTGAGCGCGGCGTCCGTCAGGTGCTTCACCGGCTCGTTGCGAAGCCCGGCGATGCGCTGGAGGAAGTACTCGGCGAGGAGTGGAATGTCGTCGCTGCGCTGGCGAAGCGGGGGCAGATGCAGCGAGATGACGTTGAGCCGGTAGTACAGATCGCTGCGGAAGTTTCCAACGCGAATCTCCTCGTCCAGGTCGCGGTTGGTCGCGGCGACGACCCGCGTGTCAACCGGAATCGCTTCCGTCGACCCGACGGGAATGACCTCGCGATGCTGAAGCGCGCGCAGAAGCTTGACCTGCGTGGCCGGCGTCGTTTCGCCGATCTCGTCGAGGAAGAACGTGCCTTTCGTCGACGCACCGAAGAGGCCCAACTTGTCCTTGATCGCGCCGGTGAACGAGCCCTTCACGTGCCCGAACAACTCGCTCTCCAGCAGGCTCTCAGGGAGCGCGCCGCAGTTGATGGACAAGAATGGCCCTTCCGATCGGACGGAGAGCTCGTGGATGTAGCGCGCGATGATCTCCTTACCCGTTCCCGACTCGCCCTGGATGAGGACCGTGGAATCCGTCGGCGCCACCGTCTCGACGAGACGCAGCACTTCGAGCCAGCTCTTGCTCGTGCCCACCGGACGCGCGACATCCTGCCGCTCGTGGCGGCGGATGGCCTGTTTGAGCGACTTATTCTCGACGCGCAGCTTGCGGCTTTCCGCGGCGCGGCGCAGGATCGCGATCAGCTCGTCGTTGCGAAACGGTTTCTGGATGTAGTAGAAGGCGCCCTCGTTCACCGCTTGCATGGCCGACTGCAGCGTCGCCTGCGCGGTCATGAGGATGACGGGCATGTCGGGGTCGCTGCGGCGCGCCGCGGCGAGAATCTCCACCCCCGTCACGTTGGGCATCCGAATGTCGGTGAGCACGATGTCCGGCGGCGGTGACATGCCGTCGATGCACTCGAGTCCGCGCTTTCCGCCCTGCGCCATGTGCGGGGTGAATCCTTCGTTGCGCAGCAGGATGTTCAGCGAGTCGAGTATGCCGGCCTCATCGTCGACGATGAGAACGCTCGGCTTTCCGTTGGATTCCGTCACAAAGTGCTCCCCGCTGGCACGCGTGCCTGCGATTTGGGAAGAACGACCGTGAACCGCGTGCCGCGTGAATTGGTATCAACGAACACGATGCCGCGATGCGCTTCGATGGCGCGGTGGACGACGGCCAAACCCAGCCCGCTGCCGTTGGTCTTCGTCGTGAAGAACGGGTCGAACAGGCGGTCGCGGATTTCCGCGGGGATCCCGGGCCCGGTGTCGGAGACGCGCAACGCGAGTGCATCGCCGTCGAAATTCACTCCCACCGGAAGCGGGTCGAAGCTGCCGTACGACAGCTCGATAGTCACTTCGCTCTGCGCCGGCGCGGCCTGGATCGCATTCAGCGCGAGGTTGAAGACGGCGCGATGCAGCAAATCCTCATCGCCGTCCACCTCGAAGGGCTCGCCCTCCGGCACGACGCACGTGACGCGGACGCCGTCGAGCCGGTCCGGATGCGCGGCCGCGAGCCCCGCGGCGCCGCGCGCGACGGCGGCGAGGTCCACTGCGCTCGTACGTCCCACGCGCACACGCGCGAAGTCGAGGAACTCGGAGAGGAGTCGCGACAGCCGATCGGATTCGCGCAGCACGAGCGCGCCCAGCGTCTTTTCGTCCTGGCTGGCCCGCGGCATTCCCGACAGCTGCTCGACGGCGCTCCGAATCGACGCCAACGGGTTCTTTATCTCGTGCGCCAGCGACGCGCTCAACTCGGCGATGCCCTCCAACCGCTCGGCGCGCAGCCGCAGCGCGTCGATGCGCTTCTGGTCGGAGATATCCTGGAAGATCGCTGTCGCGGTCAGGCGATGCCGGCTGTCGTCCGGCTCGGTGTAGGTCGTGGTGACGCCGACGGCGAACCGCTTGCCGAAGGTCGAGACGATCACTTCGCCGCGCGTGGTGCGGATCTTCGACTGGGCGCACTGCTCCACCATCCGCGCGAGCTCGGGCGCCACGTCGTCCACCACGTTCAGCACCGGATAGCCCAGGTGCTCGATGAGCGGAACGCCGAGCAGATGCTCGGCCATGGGATTGGCGTAGAGGAGGCGGCCGTCGACGTCCACGGTGATGACGCCGCTGCGGATGTTGCGCAGGATGTCCTCCGCCTGGAGGCGCGTCTGTTCGAGCTCGGCAACCAGCTGGTCCTTGCCCTCTCCGCGCTCGCGCAACTGCTCGCTCAAGTGGGCGCTCACCCACGCGACGATCGCGAAGATGGAGAGCTGGAGCCACAAGGCGGGCTCGAGCGGAGAGTGGAGAAACCAGACGACGTCGGCGAAGTACAGCGCGATGCCGAGCGCGGCGACCAGCAGCCCGCCGCCGATTGGAACGAGGAGCGACGCCGTGGCGATGACGAGGATGTAGAGAGCGGAGAACTGCGAGCTTCCCCCGCCCGTCATCGACATCACGTGCACGACCGCCGTGACGACCAGCAGGTCGAACACCGCCTGCAGGTAGAGGAAGGTCGGACCGAGCCGCTTCTTATATATTTCGCTGTAGGCGGCGGAGGCGGCCGTTACGAGCGTGGCGAGCGCGAAGACCAGCGAGGCGATGAGCGTGGCCAGCTCGTCCGCGGTGCGCCATTGAAAAACTGCCGCGATGAAAATCGCCGTCGCAAGCGACAGGCGCCCGATGTAAACCCAACGCAGCAGCTTGCGTGGGTCCAGGATCGCGCGGATCGCGACCTCGTCGGGACGAGTGGCGAGTTGCACTGCTCTACTGCTCTATGGAAGGGGGGGAAGCCGGAGCTTTGGGAGGGCGACGTGCTCGCCTTGCAAACTGCGAGAGCCGGGAGGAGCGAATTGTTGCATTTCGCTATACCTGGAGACGATCCCGATTCGCCAGGGTTACACCGTGTCGAATAGCGCATCCACCCATTTGACCGTCTCACCCGAGTTGTCGATCCCCCGCTCGGAGTTGGAGTTCCGGGCGAGCCGGGCCGGGGGCCCGGGGGGCCAGCACGTGAACACGTCGTCGACCCGCGTCGAGCTCTCGTGGGACGTGGCGAACTCGAGTGTGGTCAGCGACGAACAGCGAGCGCGGCTGACGACGAAGCTTCGGTCGCGAATGACCACCGCGGGTGTGATCCGGGTGGTGGCGAGCGACCGCCGCAGTCAGTCGCAGAACCGGGCTGCCGCCGAGGAGCGTTTGGCCGATGCGGTGCGCCGGGCTCTCGTGGTCCCGAGAAAGCGGCGGGCGACCAAACCGACGCGCGCATCCAAGGAAAAGCGGCTCGACAGCAAACGGCGGCGGTCGGATCGCAAGAAGGGGCGTCGCGGCGATTTCGGCGAGTGAGCCGCTACTCGTCCCGCGGCGGAAGTGACTGCTTGAGCCGCGCCAGTGCGTCGCGCGCGTGACCCGCCGCAGGCACGGACGGATAGCGATCGATGAGGCGCCGAAGCTCCACGAGAGCGCGCGCGGGTTCTCCGAGCGGTCCAATCAGCAGATCGACCAGTCGGTTCGATGCGTACAGGTCCTCTCCCACACTCACACCGGGAATTCGCTGAATCTCGCGAAACAGCTCGGCGGCACGCCGCGCATCCCCCTTGTCGCGCGCGTACAATTCGGCAGCGCGCATGCGCGCGTCCACATTCTCCGGTGCTTCGGCGATGACCGCCTCGAACGACTCGAGCGCTTCGTCGAGCTTCCCCGCCATGACCAGCGACTGTTGATACGAGTACTGCTCCTTGTACGGCGTGCTCGTGCCGTCCACCGCAAACCGCTTCCAGGTCCCTCCGGCCAGGTTGCCCAGGAATTGACTCATGAGGGCGACCGCCACGCCCGCCGCCGCTGCAAGCAGCGTGGAGATGAGACTCATGCCGCCGCCCGCGAGCGCGAACGCACCGACGCACAGACCGAACACGGTCACACCGTAGGCCCACGCGCGCAGCATGTCGCCCGCCGCCGGGCCGTGTCGGTCGAACAGCGTCGGCTTGTAGGGAGGCGGCTCGGTGGGGCCGGTCATGACGAGGCGAAAGCGAATTAGGGGCCGAACTATCGATGCACCGGGCGAACGCGCTCGCGCTCGACCGTAGGTTCGGCGAAATCGGGATGCGCCGCGGGCGGCAGACCGAGATGCTGCCGCGCGCGGTCCAGCGCGTCGTCCAGATTGCCGAACACGTTCTCTTCACCAATCTCGTCGATCACCGCCGATCTTCCCAATGCGACGAGCGGCTGCGTGTGAATGTCCGAGATGAGGACGAGCGTGCCGTCGCCGCGTGTCCGATGCACTACGTCTTTGAGCGCGTGCATTCCCGTGGAGTCGATCGCCGGCACGTTGCGCATCCGGATGATCAGCACCTTGGGCTTCCGGCCGACCTGCCCGAGCGTGTCCTTGAACGTTTCGGCCGCGCCGAAGAAGAATGGCCCGTTGATCTCGTAGATCTCCACGTCCTTGGGAACGGCGCGACGCCGCACGCCATTGGGGTCGGTCGCGTAAATATCGCCCTCGTCGTCGAGCTCGCGGCTCAACGCCTTGACGTTGGTCACTTCGGCCATGCGTCTCATGAACAGGAAGGCGGCCAACACCATGCCGACCTCGATGGCGACGGTGAGGTCGACGAGCACGGTGAGGCCGAAGGTGACGAGCAGCACGACCACGTCGCTCTTCGGCGCGGTGAGCTCGGCGCGGAACGCGCGCCACTCGCTCATATGGTACGCGACCACGACGAGAATCGCGCCAAGGGTCGCCAGGGGAATGAGGCCGGCCCAGCGGCCGAAGAACAGCACGATGAGCAACAGCGTCAGCGCGTGGGTCATACCGGCCACCGGCGTTCGGCCGCCATTCTTCACGTTGGTCGCCGTGCGCGCGATCGCGCCGGTCGCCGGAATTCCGCCGAACATCGGCGTCACGATGTTCGCGACACCCTGCGCCACGAGCTCCATGTTCGAGCGGTGCCGCCCGCCGATCATACCGTCGGCGACGACGGCCGAGAGGAGCGATTCTATGGCGCCGAGGAGGGCGATGGTGAACGCCGGCCGCACTAGCCGCTGGGCCTGCTCGAACGTGATGTGCGGGACGACGGGATGCGGCACCGCCGCGGCTATGTCGCCGAAGCGCGATCCGATCGTCTCCACCGGAATGTGGAAGACCTGTGCGATGACGGTCGATGCGATGAGCGCGACGAACGGCCCGGGAATTCGCGTATTCAGCTTGGGCCAGGCGACAATGATGCCCAGCGCCAGGGCCGTGACACCGATGGTGGGAACGCTGAACGAGCCGATGTGCTCGGCGAACGCTCCCCATTTCTCCAAGAAGTCCGCCGGAACGGCGCCCATTTTGAGCCCGAGCAGATCCTTGATCTGACTCGAGAAGATGATGACGGCAATCCCGCTCGTGAACCCGGTGACGACCGGATGCGGAATGAACTTGATCACGCCGCCGAGCTTTCCCAGGCCCAGCGCGACGAGGAACACGCCGGCCATGATCGTCGCGACGATCAGGCCGTCGATGCCGTACTGTTGGACGATGCCGTAGACGATGACGACAAAGGCGCCGGTGGGTCCACCGATCTGAACGCGGGAACCGCCGAGGGCCGAGATGAGAAAGCCGGCAACGATCGCCGTCCAGAGGCCGCGGTCGGGGGTTACGCCGCTGGCGATGGCGAAGGCGATCGCCAGCGGCAGCGCGACGATTCCGACGATCACACCGGCGGAGAGGTCGCCCGTGAGCTGGGCACGGTCGTAGCCCTTGAGCGTGGTGATCACCTTCGGGACGAGCATCGGCACTCCGTTGGCGCTGAACCGGCGTTCAATATAAGTTGGCCTCATCGCCGGTGAGAATCGACGATACACTCGAGGTCTCGATGCAATTGACGCTTCGCCAGGCGGCGACGTATCTCGGAGTCAGCGAATCCACGGCCCGTCGCTGGATCGACGAGCGTGGCCTTCCGGTTCACGAGGTGAACGAGCGTCTCTATCTCAACGGCGTCGAGCTGTGGGAATGGGCCGTGGAGCACGGCGTGGCCGTGTCGCGGAGCCTGCTGGACCACGCTCGGCGCGCGCCCGACATCGTACCCGCAATGTCCGAGCTCCTGCGCGCCGGGGGGATTCTCTACGACATCGAGGCCGAGGACAAGCGCGGCGTGCTGCGGGAGTTCGTCGCGCGCTTGCCGCTTCCCCCCGAACAGGACCGCGGGACGCTGCTCAGCGTCCTCGAGGCCCGCGAGGCCATGGGGTCCACCGGCATCGGCGACGGCATCGCGATTCCGCACGTGCGCAATCCGATCGTGCTCCACGTCGATCAGCCGTTCGTCACGTTGGGCCTCTTGCAGCACCAGATCGATTTCGACGCGCTTGACGGACGTCCGGTGCACGCCCTGTTCATGGTGGTGAGCCCGACGGTGCCGGTACACCTGCGCATCCTGGCCCAGCTCGGGTTCGTGCTGCGCGACGGCGTCCTCCGCGACGCGCTCCGCCGCCGCGCTCCCGAAGGCGAGATTCTCGGCCGGATCGAGCTGCTTGAGGCGACGAAGACCACCGGAACGTTCCGCGCCGCTCCGGAATCATGAAACGCTCATGACGCTGTTCCTGATCGGACTCGCCCTCGTTCTCGCGGGCGGCGTGAGCGCGGTGGCAACGCGGCGCGGTGACGGCAGGCGGGGAGACGTGCTGTATCAGGCGTTGGTCGCCGGCGGGTGCGTCGCCGCCGCCGTCGATCCGGCCCGTGTCCTCGCCGGCAGGCCGGCGGTGACGCTCGCCGTGCGCGCGACCACGCCCGGCGGCGACTGGGTGTTGGGGATCGACGCATTGTCCGCGGTCTTTCTCGTCGCCGTGCTGGGCGTCAGTGCGCTATGCGCCGTGTTCGGCACGCACGACCTCCGTCGCGAAGCGGCCGATCACCACGACGGGGTGCGCCGCCCAACGTGGTTCGCGCAGCTGTCGTTCGCCGTGCTCGTTGTGGCCATCGCCCTCGTCGTGGCGGCGCGCTCGGTCGTCGTGTTCCTGGGGGCGTGGGAGGTGATGGCCATCGGATCGTATGTGTTGATCGTCACGCACCACGAAGTGGCCGACGTGCGACGGGCAGGGCTCATCTACCTGGTCGCCACGCACACCGCGACGCTCGCGTTGTTCGTGATGTTTTCGACCTGGCAGGTCGGAGCATCCGATTGGACGTTCGCCGCGCTCGGCGCCGCCTCGCCTTCGCTCTCCGCCGGGGCGCGGCTCGCCATCCTCCTGCTCGCGCTGTTCGCCTTCGGGTTCAAGGCGGGGCTCGTACCGCTGCATTTCTGGCTTCCGCCGGCGCACGCCGCCGCGCCAAGTCACGTGTCGGCGCTGATGTCCGGCGTCGTGATCAAGACCGGGATTTACGGATTGCTCCGCGTGCTGCTCATGCTCGGCGGCGCGCCCGCGTGGTGGGGATGGCTCGTCCTCGGCATCGGCGCCACCTCCGGCGTGCTCGGTGTGCTCTGGGCGCTGGCGCAACACGACACGAAGCGGCTGCTCGCCTATCACAGCGTCGAGAACATCGGGATCATCCTCATGGGCATCGGCGTCGGGGTGTTGGGCGTCGCGCACGGGGCACCGGCGATCGCCCTGCTCGGCTTCGCCGGCGGGCTGCTCCACACGGTCAATCACGCGCTGTTCAAGAGCCTCCTGTTCCTGGGTGCCGGCGCGGTGTATCGCGCGACCGGAACACGCAACATGGAAGAGCTGGGCGGGCTTGCGCGCCGCATGCCGTGGACGTGGGCCGGGTTCATCATCGGGGCCGCTGCTATCATCGGCGTGCCGCCATTCAATGGCTTCGTGAGCGAGTGGCTCGTTTATCAGGGGCTGTTTGCCGCGGGCCAATCGTCGGAGCTGCTGCGGCTGGCCCTGCTCGGGATCCCGGCCCTCGCGCTCATTGGCGCGCTCGCGCTGGCCTGCTTCACCAAAGTGGCCGGAGTGGTGTTCCTCGGCACGGCCAGGAGTGCGCGCGCGGCGGGTGCGGAGGAGGCGGGGCGAGGGGCGATCGCAGCGATGCTGCTGCTCGCCGGCACGTGCGTCGTGCTGGGGTCGCTCCCACCCCTTGGCCTCGCGCTTGTAACGGGCGCGGCGCGCGCGCTCGCCGGGACGAGCGTCGTTGTGCCGGAAGCCGTCGTGTCGAGCGCGTGGACCATCTCATTGCTGGCGCTGGTCACGGCTGGCCTGGTGTCGGTGCTGTGGGCGGTCCGCACCGCCGCGCTGCGCCGCCGGATCGTGCGCTACGAGCCGACATGGGGATGCGGCTACGACGCGGTCACGCCCCGCATGCAGTACACCGCGTCGTCGTTCGCGTCGTCGATCCTCGGAATGTTCGGTCGTCTGAGTGGAGCGCGCGTCGAGAAGACGGCCCTCGCCCTGCATACCCATTCGGTCGATCTCGTGCTGGACGGCGTAGCGCTTCCAATGTGGAGCGCGATGCATCGAGTCGCCCTCCGAATGCGCGCGCTCCAGCACGGCGGCGGGCGACTCCATTTCTATTTGCTATCCATCCTGGGCGCGCTGCTCGCGCTGCTGGCGTATCTGGTGGTGGGACCGCGCCCGTGATGACCGAGTCGCCCACGATTGGGGCAGTCGTCGCGCTCGCCGCTCTCCTCATCGGCGCGCCCCTCGTGCCCGGGCTCGCCGCGCGCGCGAAGGCGATTGCGACCGGCCGTCGCGGGCCGCCGGTATGGCAGCTCTACGCCGACCTCTGGCGGTTGGCGCGCCGCGGCATCGTGTACAGCACCACCACGACGTGGGTCTTTCGACTCGCGCCGCCCGTGCTCGTCGCCACGACCATCGCCGCGGCGTCGCTGCTGCCGCTGGACGGACGCGGCTCCGTCCTTCGGTTTGCGGGCGACGCGGTGGGCTTCGCGTATCTGTTCGCGCTCGGCCGGTTCGTGCTCGTCCTCGCGGCGCTCGACACCGGATCGAGCTTCGAGGGCATGGGAGCGAGCCGCGACGTGACCTTCGCGATGCTCGTGGAGCCCGGACTTTTCGTCGCCCTGGCGGCGCTGGGCATCACCGCGCACGACTTCTCGCTGACCGCGATGCTCGGCGGTACGGCCGCACGGCCGGCGGCCGGCGTCGTGACGCCGGCGCTGGTGATGGTCGCCCTGAGCCTATTCGCGCTGTCGCTCGCCGAATGCGCCCGCGTGCCGGTAGACGACCCGACCACACACCTGGAGCTCACGATGGTGCATGAGGTCATGGTGCTCGATCACAGCGGGCCCGATCTGGCCATGCTCCTCTATGCGAACGCGCTCAAGCTCGCCGTGTTCGCGGCGATCATCGTCGGCGTGTTGCTGCCGGTGCCACGACGCGGCGGCGTGATGGGGGTGGGGTCGCTGCTCGCCGGGCTCATCGCCATGGGCATCGCGATCGGGCTCGTCGAATCGGCGATGGCCCGACTGCGGCTGCCCAAGGTGCCCTTGTACATCGCGGGCGGGTCGGCGCTCGCGCTGTTCGGTTTGATTCTACTTCTCAGGTGATACACGGCGCATGACCTCGTTCGCTGAGCTGGTGCTGTTCCTGGTGGTACTCTCGGATTTCGCCGTGTTGGCGATGTCACGCTTGAGCGCGTGCATCCGCGCGATTGCGTTGCAGGGGCTCCTCCTTGGCGTCCTCCCGCTCGTCGTCCATTCGACGCTTTCGGCGCACGCCGTCGTCCTCGGCGTGGGCACGGCGGCAATCAAGGCAGTGATTCTTCCTGCCTTCCTGCGATGGGCCATTCGCGAAGCCGCCGTACGCCGTGAAGTCGAGCCGTTGATCGGGTACATGGCGTCGATGCTCTGGGGCGCGGCGGCGCTGGTGATCGCGTTCGCGGTGGCGGCGGTGCTGCCGCTGCATTCAGTCGAGACGGATTTGCTGGTTCCCGTGGCGCTCGTCACCGTGATGATCGGCCTGATCGTGCTGATTACGCGCAGCAAAGCGATCACCCAGGTCGTCGGCTATCTCATGATGGAGAACGGGATCTACCTCTTCGGGCTCACGCAATCGCAGCGCGTGCCGTTTCTCGTGGAGATCGGGGTCCTGCTCGACGTGTTCGTCGGCGTGTTCATCATGGGCATCGTCGTGTTCCAGATCAATCGCGAGTTCGACTCACTCTCGGCGTCCCGCCTCACGGAGCTGCACGACTGAGCCGATGCTACTCATTGCGTTGATTCTCCTTCCGGCGTTGGCCGCCGCGCTGGCGTACGCGGCCCCGGATGCCGCACGCGCCGCGATCCTGGTCGGGACCGCGGCGGTCCATCTCGTCCTCGTGTTGATGACGTGGGCTGCACCGGGCCAACAGGCGCTCGGCGGTTGGCTCGCCGACGATGACCTCGGGCGCATGATTCTCACGCTCGTCAGCGTGATCTTCCTGGCCGTGGCGCACTACGCCGTGTGCTATCGGCGCGAGGAGAACCCGCGGGGCGGACGGGCGTTCGCCAGCTGCATGCTCGGCTTCCTCGCCGCGGCGACGGTCGTGACGACGAGCCATCATTTCGCGCTGCTCTGGATCGGGCTCGAGACGACGACGCTCGCCGTCGCGCCGTTGATCTACCACCGGCACGATCGCCGCTCGCTCGAGGCGGTGTGGAAGTACCTCGTCGTGTCGTCCGTGGGCATCGCGTTCGCGTTGCTTGGCGTGTTTCTGCTGGCCACGGCGCAGCCGTCCGGCGCGACCGGCGGCCGCCCGCTCGTGCTCGACGACCTGCTCGCGCATGCCGGGGCCCTCGACGCGGTCTGGCTGCGCGCGGCGTTCGTGTTCATGCTGATCGGGTTCGGCACCAAGATGGGACTCGCACCACTCCACCTGTGGAAACCGGACACCTACGGCGAGGCCCCCAGCCTCGTCGGCGCGCTGATGGCCGGCGCGCTCACGAGCTGCGCCTTTCTCGGACTCGCCCGCGTGGTCTCCATCTGCTACATGGCACAGCAGGGCGCTTTTGTGCGACCCCCGCTCATCGGGTTCGGCATCCTGTCAATCGCGATCGCGGCCGCGTTCATTCTCGGTCAGGGGGACATCAAGCGGCTGCTGGCGTACTCGAGCGTCGAGCACATGGGACTGCTCGTGCTCGGACTGGGGCTTGGCGGGGTGGGCGCGTACGGCGCCGTGCTGCACGCGGTCAACAATGGACTCGCCAAGGCGATGATCTTTCTCGTCGTCGGTAACGTGGTGCTGGCCACGGGCACCTCGGCCGCCGACGAGATCCGCGGCGTGTTCCGCCGTCTACCGGGCTCCGGCGCACTGCTCGTCGTGGGCCTCTTCGCGGTGACCGGATCGCCGCCCTTCGGCATGTTCATCAGCGAATTCGCAATCATCAACGGGGCGGTCGGCGAGCATCATCCGTGGGTCGCGGCCATCGTCGTCGCGCTCCTCGCCATCATCTTCGTCGGCATCGGGGCGATGATCCTGGAGATGGTGTACGGCGAACGCGCGCCCGCCGACACCAATGCGGGCGGCTCCGACGAACGGACACGACTCGTCGTGGCGCCCGCGCTGCTCGCCGTGCTCGTGCTGGGACTCGGGGTGTATTTGCCCACGCGGCTGATCGGTGCTCTGGCCGGTGCGGCAGCGACGCTCGGGGGCCGCGCACCGTGAACGACATGGCGCCGACGACGCCGCCCGTGGAGACGCGGCGATTCGCCCGGCTCGGGAATCGTCGCGCCGTGCCCCTCGTCGACGTGCCCGTGCTGCCGATCTCCGTGCTCCGCGACGCCATCGCGGCCGCCATTACGGACGGGTGGCGCATTGTTTCGCTCTTTGGCGCGCCGGAGAACGCATCGTCGCTCCGGATCATGGCTGTGGTCGCCGACGATGAGCGCGGCCATCTTGGCGCGGCGAGCGCCGTCGTCGGCACGAGCTATCCAGCCATCTCCGCCCTGTGTCCGCAAGCGGCGGTGTTCGAGCGAGAGGTCGCCGAGCAGTGTGGCGTGCTCCCCGAGGGCCACCCGCGACTCACCGCACTCCGCCGCCACGCGCCCGATCACAGGCCGCCGGCCTGGGGAACAGCCGTCAACCACCTTGCCGGTGACACGAACGTCTTCACGCACTTCGAGGGCGACGAGGTGCACGAAGTGGCCGTTGGGCCCGTACACGCTGGCATCATCGAACCGGGACACTTTCGATTCCAGGCGCACGGCGAGAACGTACTCGCTCTCGACATCATCCTCGGATACCAGCATCGCGGAGTCGAAACGCTGCTCGAGCGGCACGGCGCGCCGCGCGCGGTCCTCGTAGCCGAGTCGATCGCCGGCGACTCCGTGATTGCGCACGCCAGCGCGTACTGCGGCGCGATCGAGGCCCTGTCGCGAAGCCACAAGACGGCGCGCGCGCAGAGCATTCGCGGAATCGCCCTCGAGCTGGAACGCGTTGCCAACCACGTCGGTGACCTCGGCGCCATGGCCGGCGACGTCGCCTACCAGCCGGCTGCCGCGTTCTTCGGCCGGCTGCGTGGCGAGTGTCTCAATATGCTCATGACGATCTCCGGCAACCGATACGGCCGGGGTCTGATCAGGCCGGGGGGGGTCGGGTTCGATATTCCTCCCGACATGGCTCGCGAACTGGGCGCGCGCGTCTCGGGGCTCGCGCGGGACCTGCGGCCGGTCGCCGATCTGTTTTTTGGTGTGGCCTCCGTGCAGTCGCGCCTGGATGGCGTCGGCGTCGTGACGCGCGAAGCCTGCCTGACACTCGGGTTCGTGGGACCGACGGCGCGCGCTTCCCAGGTCCATCGCGACGTGCGTCACGATCACCCGTACGGGGTGTATCGGTACGTGCAGATTCCGGTAGCCACGGCGTGGGCGGGGGACGTGTACGCGCGAGCGCTCCTCCGGTGGGTGGAGATCCAACGCTCGCTCGAGTTCATCGGGGAGCAACTGGACGCGCTCCCCGCCGGCGATGTGCGCGTCCCCTGCCCGCCGGCGCCGGCACGCGCCGAGTTCGTCGTGGCCATGGAAGAAGGATGGCGCGGCGAAGTCGTCCATGCCGTTCTGACCGACGAGGGTGGTCGCGTGCGTCGGCACAAGGTGACTGATCCGTCGTTCCGGAACTGGACGGCGTTGTCGCTGTCGATGCCGGGCAACCAGATCTCGGATTTCCCGCTGTGTAACAAGAGCTTCAACCTGTCATATGCCGGCCACGACCTCTGAATCGCCGCGGCGATCCCATGCTTGAATTCGCGCGTGCCCGGCTCGCCCAGGGAACGGCAACAATCGACTTTCCACCGTCCGACCGCGGCTTTCCCGAGCGGTTCAGGGGCCGGCCGATCCTCGAATGCGCGGGCTGCACCGGCGGCAGTTGTCCCGATGACCTCGGGACAATCCCTTCGAGACTGCTGCGGACCGGCCAGGCGCCGGACGCAGGGACGGTGCTCGACATGGGCGCCTGCCTGTTCGCGCCGGAGGAGGCAGTCGGTTCCGCCGGGTGCGGCGTGTCGTTCACGCGTGACCACCGAATCGCCAGCCGAACGCGAGGCGGCCTGCTCACGCCCACCGGCTTGATAGAGCCGCTCGCGGCGCTCGACGAAAGGATGCGGAAGCTGCTCGGCCGTTCCTTGCGCCTCCGCTCGGTGTCCGCCGGCAGTTGCAACGGATGCGAGGCCGAACTGACTGCTGCAAGCAACGTGGTCTTCGATATGGCGCGATTCGGCATCCAGTTCGTCGCCTCTCCGCGCCACGCCGACGGCATCGTCGTCACGGGCACCGTCAACGCGAACATGCGCGATGCGCTCGAGCGGACGTACGCGGCGGTACCCGACCCGCGCATCGTGATTGCCGTTGGCGCGTGCGCTGCTAGCGGGGGGCCGTTCTACGGAAGCGAGCAGGCCGGCGATGGCGTGCCCTCGTCGATTCCCGTGGATCTGTGGATCGCGGGGTGTCCACCGCATCCGCTCACGATTCTCGACGGCCTCCTTCGACTCCTCGGTCGCCTCGACCGTGGCGACCGCGCGCCGACCGCCCCACCAGGCCCGTGACCGGAGGACGAGCCATGCCTGGACGTCATGCATCGGAGGCTGTGCGCCGCGCCCAGATCGTCAAGGCGGCGTACCACGTGGCGGCGGCCCGCGGATTGGACCGCGTTACCGTGCGCGGCGTCGCCGCCAAGGCCGGGGTAAGCGCCGGTCTCGTCCTCTTTCACTTCGAGACGAAGGAGCAACTCGTGATCGGGCTCCTCGACTGGCTGCTCGAAACGACGACCGTTCTGCACGTCACGCAGGACATCGCGCGGATTCCTTCGCCGGTCAAGCGGCTTCTCGCGTTGCTCGAGCAGGAGATGGATCGACTGTCGAGCGAGCCGCGGCGCATTCGTCTGTTCTTCGAGTTCTGGACGCTCGGAATCCGCCACGCGGGGATTCGCGCGAAGATGCATCGCGAACTCTCGCGCTACCGCGCGGCGTTTCGACACATGGCCGGGGAAGTCCTCCGCGCGGAACCCGACCGGTTCCTGGGCGTGACGGCAGAAGGTCTGGCCGCCGTCGCCGTGAGCTTCATCAAGGGGTGCGCGGTACAATCGATGATCGATCCGGGGCGATTCGACTTCGGCGAGTATTTCGCCGCAACGCAGGGCCTGGTCGGGCAGTTGCCGCGCTCCGGGGTGTCGGGTCTTCGCTCGCCGAGAGCCCGGGTAGCGGCGGGATCGCGCCGCCCGGTGCAGGGATGAGTGGAAGGAGACTCGCCGGTTCGACAGGGCTCGCACTAGTGCCTCCAGCTTGGAATTGTGCCGTTCAATCGACGGCAAGCGCCGATGACTTCCCCTGGGCATGTATTCGGTTGAGATTGCAGGCATCGCCCAGTCGGCGCATCCCACCCCAACGCCGGGACCCACGTTCCCGTGCAAACTCGGCAGCGTCCGGCGGTATTCATATCGCAGTCGTCAGCGGCATCGCCGACGTACCAGTCCCATCGGCACCTGGACGTTCGGGTGAGGGTAAACGGTTCCTGCAGTGTCTTTGAGGTAGCGTTGCAACCGGGACAACTGCGCCGCTGTGACGGCGAAGTACTCGGCGGAGTCGAATGAGCGGCCAGCCGGACGCTGGAGGCATGTCCTTTGCCCCCTTCGCCAAGGTTGGTAACGGGGCTGGTCGACCGCTCGAGGCTCCGAAAAGACTTTTTTTCTGCGGACGAATCCGCGGGGCATCCATGACCCGTTTCCCTTCGCGCTGGGCGTTCGTCATCGCCTCGCTTTTCTCCGCTGCCGCGTTCACACCGGCATCCGCCCAGAACTATTTCGGACGGAACAAAGTCCAGTACGAGGGCTTCGACTGGCGCATCCTCAAGTCGGAGCACTTTGACAACTTTTTCTATCCCGCCGAATCTCTGATCGTGCACGACGCCGGCCGCATGGCCGAGCGTTGGTACACGCGGCACTCGGATACCTTCCGGCACGCGTTCGACCGCAAGTCGCTGATCTTCTACGCCGATCATCCCGACTTCGAGCAGACGAACGTCATCAGCGAGCAGCTCTCGGAGGAAACGGGAGGCGTCACCGAGTCGAACCGCACCCGCGTGATCATGCCGTTCACCGGCATCTACGCGGACAACGACCACGTCCTGGGCCACGAGTTGATCCACGTGTTCCAGTACAACATCGCGGAAGGCGCCCCCGGTGGCGGTCTGGCGCGCCTCGGCGCGCTCCCGCTGTGGCTCATTGAGGGTATGGCCGAGTACTTCTCGCTTGGCCGTGAGGACGCCCTCACCGCGATGTGGATGCGCGACGCCGTGCTGCGCGACCGCTTCCCGACCATTCGCCAGCTCACCACGGACCCGCGCTACTTCCCGTACCGCTACGGCCAGGCCCTGTTCGCGTACGTCGGCGGCCGCTGGGGCGACCGCGCGGTGATCGACGTCTTCCGGACGTCGCTGCGGCTCGGCTTCGACCAGGCGCTCGTTCGCGTGCTCGGCGAGAACGCCGACTCCCTCTCCAAGGATTGGGCGGCAGCCAATCGCGCGCTGTATCAGCCGCTGATGGCCGGCCGCACGCATCCGGACAGTGTGGGCTCGAAAGTCGTCGGCATCAGGCGGAGCGGCGACTTCAACGTCGCGCCCACGCTGAGCCCGGACGGCAAGCTCGTCGCCTTCTTCAGCAGCCGGAACCTGTTCTCGATCGATCTGTTCGTCGCCGACGCGCACACGGGCCGCATCATCAAGAAGCTCGGCGGACCGTCGAGCGACCCGCACTTCGACGCGATCAGCTTCATCAACTCGGCGGGCGACTGGTCCCCCGACGGAAAGAAGTTCGCCTTCGTCGTCTACGCCGAAGGGAACAACGAAGTCGCGATCCTCAACACCGAGTCCACCGACGTCGAGCGGCGCATCAAGCTCCCGGGCATCGGCTCGGTGAGCTCGGTCACCTGGTCGCCGGACGGACACACGCTGGCGTTCGCCGGACAGGCCGGCGGTATCAGCGACCTGTATTCGCTCGACCTCGACGCCGGCACGATCCGTCAACTGACGCGCGATCGGTACGCCGACCTGCAGCCGACGTTTTCGCCCGACGGGCGGACGATTGCCTTCGTCAGCGATCGCGGTCCCGAGACGGATTTCGAAACGCTCAAGTTCGGCAAGCTCAAGGTCACGACGCTCGACATCGCCACCGGGCGCATCACGGTGGTGACGCCGTTCACACGCGGCCGGTCGATCAACCCGCAGTTCTCGCCGGACGGACGCGACCTCTTCTTCATCGGCGATCCCGACGGCGTGAGCGACATCTATCGTGTCGCGCTGGCCAGTGGTCAGGCATTCCGGCTCACGCGTCTCAAGACGGGCGTCAGCGGCATCACGGCGATCTCGCCCGCGATGTCGGTCGCCCGCGGCACGGGGCGCATGGTCTTCACGGCGTTCTACGATCAGGGCCACGAGATTCGCGCGTTCGAAGCGGCCGAGACGCAGGGTACGCCGCTCACACCGGCCGCCCTTACCGTCGAAGCGGCCTCGTTGCCCCCGGGCGGCGTGACGCGCAGCATCGTTTCGACCTACCTGGCCGACGCGACGACCGGACTTCCCACGGGAGTGGACTTCGAAACCGGCAACTTCCACTCGTCGTTCTCGCTCGACGAGATCGGCCAGCCCAGCCTCGGCGTGTCGGCCGGCGGGCCGTTCGGCACAGGCGTGGTCGGCGGCGTGTCGATGATCTTCGGCGACCAGCTGAGCGACCGGCAGATCTACACGGCCATCCAAGCCAACGGCACCGTCAAGGACATCGGCGGTGTCGTGCAGTACATCAACATGAAGAGCCGATTCAACTATGGAGCGGGAATCCAGCATCTCCCGTATCTCACCGGCGGCGTCGGAATTCAGGACACGACGATTCAGACGTCGCAGGGCCCGGTGCTGGGCACCAACATCAACATCATCATGGAACGGATCTACTGGGATCAGGCGGGTATCTTCGCCCAGTATCCGTTCTCCACGACCAAACGGCTCGAGCTGAGCGCCAGCGCGTCGCGCCTCGCGTTCGAAACGCAAATCCTGAAATCCGTCTACGTCGGCAACATTCTCGTCGACCAGTTCCAGGAGAATGCGGAGTCCATTTACAAGCCGATGGCGGCCTTCGAGCCGTCGATCGCGCTCGTGGGTGACAACTCGTTCGCCGCGTTCACGTCGCCGGTCGCCGGAGGGCGCTACCGCTTCAGCTACGCCCCGACGATCGGGACGATGAACTATCAGACGGCTCTCATCGATTATCGCAGATACTTTTTCAAGCGGCCGGTGAGCCTTGCGGTGCGCGGCTACCACCTGGGCCGTTACGGAAAGGACGCGCAAAACGCCACGAGCTTCCTGCCGCCGCTCTTCCTCGGCGAAGAAACGTGGATTCGCGGCTACGGCTACGGATCGTTCACCGGCGCCGAGTGTCAGCCGGTGGGTTCGACGCCGGCGGCGGCAAATCGTTGCCCGACGGTGGAGCGACTCTTCGGCAGCCGCGTGGCGCTCGCCAGCATCGAGCTGCGCATCCCGGTGTTTGGAACGTCGGATTTCGGTCTGCTCAACCTGCCGTTCCTCCCGACCGAGATCTCGCCGTTCTTCGACGGCGGCATCGCCTACACGCAGGACCAGAAGCCGGACTTCCGGATCACGACGACGGCGAATTCGGTTCCGGCCACCTGCACATCGCAGACGAACGCCGCGGGCCAGCCAGTGTCCATCTATGGATGCGCCGACCGCGTTCCGGTGTTCAGCACGGGACTGTCGATGCGCTTCAACTTGTTCGGCTACGCGATCATGGAAGCGTACCTTGCGCACCCATTCCAGCGGCCGCAGAAGAACTGGGTGTGGGGCTTCCAGCTTGCTCCGGGATGGTAGGGAGACGAATGATCGCAATTCGCGCAGACCGGGAACGCTCTGCCGACTAGCGGCATTCAAATAAAAAGTGAATAGTGGTCCGCGCGCCGAGAGCCCACCCTCTCGGCGCGACGGCTATTTGCCGGTCGCGTTCGTTGGGCTCCCAGTAACCGGCTGAGCGCGCCTGCCTTCCCACCCCGACCAATGACGCGCCACTGCGCGCGGCATCGGCCTTTCCCACGCGACGGTGTTCACGAGAAAAAAACAGTACGACGCCATCATTGTCGGCTCCGGCGCCACCGGCGGTTGGGCCGCCAAAACGCTGGCGGAATCCGGCCTGGAGGTTCTCGTCCTCGAGGCGGGACCATCACACCGCGCCATGAACGCGCGCTATTTCTACGAGCGCGTTCGAAGAAAAGCGGGATTTCGCGTCGAGAAAGACAAACACGAGCTCGCGCGCCGGCCGATTCAGGCGCAATGCTACGCGTGGCAGTATCAGCCGCGCGCATTCGCCGACGACGTGAATCATCCGTACGCGACCCACGACGGCAAACCGTTCGTGTGGATTCGCGCGCATCAGGAGGGCGGCCGTCTCGCGCTCCCCGTTCACGGCCTCCAGTTTTATCGGTTGTCCGACCGCGACTTCACGGCGGCAAGTCGCGACGGCGTCGGCATCGACTGGCCGATCCGCTACGCGGATCTGGCGCCCTATTACGACCGCGTCGAACGCTTCATGAACCTCACGGGAAATGCGGACGACCTCCCGCACCTTCCCAACCCTGTTCCTGGTGCGCGCGTCGCATTGAACTTCGGCGAGCAGCGGCTCAAGTCGAGCATCGCCAAACGCTGGCCGGACCGGACCCTCATCGCGCGGCGCACCGGCCCGGCGCCGATTCCCATTCTCGCCGCGCGCAAGACGGGGCGCGCGACGATTCGCACCAACGCCATCGCGCGCGAGATCACATTCGACCCGAAGACCAATCGCGCCAGCGGCGTGACCTGGCTCGAGGGAGGACGTGAACGCTCGGCGACGGGGCGCGTCGTGATCGTCGCCGCGTCGGCGATCGAGTCCGCTCGACTGCTCCTGAATTCGAAGAGCCCTCGATTCCCCGACGGTCTCGCCAACTCGTCGGGAGCGCTCGGCCGATACCTCATGGATCACGCGCGACTGACCGGGTTTCGCCTGCGAATGCCGCTGAAGGACAGCGAGGTGTCGCCGCGAATGAGCTGGACCTACGTCCCGCAGTTTCGAAACCTCGGCGCGCCATCGCCGCAGTTCATGCGCGGCTATGCGTACTATGTCTTCATGCAGGGGCATCAGTGCTCGATGAGCGCGTACGCCGAGATGCTGCCGCGCGCGACGAACCGCGTGACGATCGATCCGGTTCTCACCGACGCCTGGGGCATTCCCGCCCCGCGCATCGAGTGCGCGCACTCGGACAACGAGCATGCCTTGCTGCGCGACGCGGACGTCGAGTGTCGCGACATGATGAACGAGGCGGGCTTCGAATTCGAGGTGGCCGAGCCGACGCTCGAGGCGCCGGGGCTGGCGGTGCACGAGTGCGGCACGGCGCGAATGGGGAGCGACCCGACGACGTCCGTGCTCAATTCGGACAACCAGGCCTGGGACGTGAAGAATCTCTTCGTGGTCGATGCCGCGTGCTTCCCGTCGCAGGGCGTTCAGAACCCGACGCTCACCATGATGGCGCTCGCGCTGCGCGCGTCGGAGCGCCTCGTGGAGTCGATGAAACGGCGCGACCTCTGAACGCCGGCGCGCCGGCGCTGATTCAACGAGGCGACGAGCGGCTCAACTCGCGCGCGTAGAGCGCGCGATAGACGTCCGCATTGCGCGCGACGATGCGCACGTAGTCGCGCGTCTCGGCGAACGGAATGCGTTCGGCGAAGAGCTCGGGGTCCGCCGAGCCGGGGCGCCCCGACCAGCGCGCCACTCGAGACCCGCCGGCGTTATACGCGGCGAGAACACGCGGAAGCACACCGTGCTGCTTGATCGACGCGGCGAGGTGCGACGTGCCGATGTCGAGACTCACGTCCGAATCGAACAGAAGTACCGGATACCAAACCGGAAATCGAAGTCCGCGCGCGATCGATTCGCCGACGGTCGGCATCACCTGCATGAGCCCCCGCGCCCCCGCCACCGACACGGCGCGCGGGTTGAACCCCGACTCCTGCCGAATGAGGCCGGCGACGAGCGCGGGATCGAGACCGCGCGCAGCCGCCGTTGAGGTGAGCTGATCGCGATCGGGGAGCGGATAGAGGGCCCGATACACGCGAGCATCCTGCTCGCCCATGTCGACGAGCTTGCGAGCGAGACGCATTGCTTGCGGGACCTGCCCGTGTTCGCTCAACGCGAGCGCCGTGACGAGCATCCGTTCCCGCGACGACGAAGCCGACTCTTCGAGCGCGTCGTACTCCAACACCGCCTCGGTTTCCATTCCC
>Ga0137464_1000162_pt1 | contig 21704 bp, 20 predicted proteins | sample EasRivERMGT814_2_FD_102306 | JGI IMG/M metagenome (GOLD analysis project Ga0137464, IMG submission 102306) | Soil microbial communities from meander-bound floodplain in the East River, Colorado, USA - East River MetaG ERMGT814_2 | ecosystem: Environmental > Terrestrial > Soil > Floodplain ...
CGGTTGGGCAGAGATTCGGCCTGGACGCCTCCCGTTTCCGGTCGCCCCGCTTTCCACGCGGCCGGGCGCGAATGCTGATTTCGGAGTCTGGACAGGCAGTTAGCTCAGAGTCCGTCGTGTCGATTAATCCCTCCTTGACTTCGCTGATTGTGCGGCGCAATATTCCGTCATCTTTTCAAATATTTCATGACCTTAAGCGGAGGTCGCGTGGCAATGGAAGCCTCATCTCCGGTCGAGCAATTCACGGTCGCCGCCCAGGCGTTCCTGCAGAATTTCCTCGGCTCGGCGGGTGTCCCGCCCGATTCCGAGTTTGCCCGCTCGCTGCAGTCGGTTGGGGTCGACTCCGCCAAGGTCGCGGCCCTTCAAGCGCGTTACGTCCAGCTGCATGCGGCGCTGTGGCAGTCGACCCTTGGCCGCGAGGCCGGGCGCGACGCCACGCCCATCGCAGCGCCCGATCGCGGCGACCGCCGCTTTTCCTCTGCCGAGTGGCAGAGGAATCCCTGGTTCGATTACCTGCGCCAGAGCTACCTCATCAATTCGCGCTTTCTATCGGATTGGATCGAGGCGCTCGAAGCGGAACCGCGCGCAAAAGAGCGCCTGCGCTTCATCGCGCGCCAGGTTTCCGACGCAATGAGCCCGGCGAATTTCGCCGCGACCAATCCGGAAGCGCTCAAGCTCGCGCTCGAGACCAAGGGCGAGAGCCTCACCCAGGGCATTCGCCAGCTCATCGAGGACGCGCACAAGGGGCGCATTTCGACCACGGACGAGTCGGTGTTCGAGGTCGGCAGGAATCTCGCGGTCACCGCGGGCGCTGTGGTTTTCGAGAATGAGCTGATCCAGCTCATCCAGTACAAGCCGGTCACGCCGACTGTATTCAAGCGCCCGCTCGTGATGATCCCGCCCTGCATCAACAAGTACTACATCCTGGATCTTCAGCCGGAAAATTCCCTGGTGCGCCATGCGGTGGAGCAGGGTCATCCCGTGTTCATGGTGTCCTGGCGCAACATCACCGAGGAACTCGGCCATCTCACCTGGGACGATTACATCGAAAAAGGCGTACTCAAAGCGCTCGAAGTGGCGCGCGCGATCTGCGCCGCCGAAAAGGTCAACGCGCTCGGCTTCTGCGTCGGCGGCACCATGCTCGGCGCGGCGCTCGCAGTCATGGCCGCGAAGGGCGAAAAGCGGGTGGAGAGCGCGACTTTCCTCGCCTCGATGCTCGATTTCGCCGACACGGGCGACATCGGGCTTTTCATCGACGAGCCGAGCGTGGCGCTGCGCGAGGCGGCGATCGGCAAGGGCGGCATCATGTCCGGGCGGGATCTCGCTCTCGTATTCTCGGCGCTGCGCGCGAACGATCTCGTCTGGTCCTACGTGGTCAACAACTATCTCAAGGGAAAGCAGCCCGACGCGTTCGATTTGCTCTATTGGAACGCGGATTCGACGAATCTTCCCGGCCCTATGTACTGCTGGTACGTGCGCAACACCTATCTCGAGAACAATCTGCGCGAGCCCGGGAAAACCTCGGTGATGGGCGTGCCCGTCGATCTCGCAAGCGTCGAGACCCCGGCCTACGTGCTCGCCACGCGAGAGGACCACATCGTCCCCTGGCCTACCGCGTATCGAACGACGCAGTTGCTGGCCGGCGAGACGCGCTTTGTGCTCGGTGCGAGCGGCCACATCGCGGGGATCGTCAATCCTGCGTCGAAAAACAAGCGGAGCCACTGGATTGGAGAGGACCTGCCCGGGGACGCGGACGCGTGGCTCGCCGAAGCAACGGAAGAGCCCGGAAGCTGGTGGCCCGACTGGTGCGCCTGGCTCGAGGGTTTCGGCGGTGGGCGCGTCAAAGCACGAACGCGACTGGGCAATACGAAATTCAAACCCATCGAGCCTGCGCCCGGGCGCTATGTCAAGCACCGGATCGTATGAGCATCGCAACGGACACGATTTTTCAGGGAGAGATCGAACTATGGCGACGGCGGCAGCAGCAGTGAGACGCGCGGGCGCAAGCTCCGGCACGGAGCCGGTGCAGGAAGCTGTGCTCCCCCTCGAGCAGCGCATCGCGTTCGTGAGCGGCGGCATGGGCGGAATCGGCACGGCAGTGTGCCGGCGCCTGGCGCGAAGCGGCGTCAAGGTCGTTGCGGGCTGCTTGCCCGGTTACGAAAAGAAGGATGACTGGATCGCGAGGATGCACGGCGAAGGCCTGCTGGTCCACGCCGCCGAGGGCGACGTCGACGACTACGAGTCCTGCGCCGACATGTTCTATCAGATCGGCTCGGTGATCGGCCCGGTCGACATCCTCGTCAACAATGCCGGCATCACGCGCGACGGCGTTTTCAAACGCATGTCGCCCACCGACTGGTACGCGGTGATCAATACCAATCTCAACAGCGTCTTCAACGTCACGCGCCAGGTGATCGAGGGCATGATGGAACGGGGCTGGGGTCGCATCGTCAATATTTCATCGGTGAACGCGCTCAAGGGCCAGTTCGGCCAGACCAACTACTCGGCAGCCAAGGCGGGAATGCACGGATTCGCCAAGGCGTTGGCGCAGGAGGTCGTGAAGAAAGGCGTGACCGTCAATACCGTCTCGCCGGGCTACGTCCAGACGGACATGGTCCGGGCGATGAAACCGGAAATCCTGAACTCGATCGTCGAGCAGATCCCGATGGGCCGGCTCGCACGGCCCGAGGAAGTCGCCGGCCTCGTCGCGTATCTCGCCTCTGAGGAAGCGGGTTACATTACCGGCGCGAACATCTCGATCAACGGCGGCCTGCACATGGCCTAGTGTCCGAGGTGTCGCTCTGAGGGCCCTTCGCTTCGCTCGAGGGTAAACTCCACCCGAAAAATCCGCTTTGCGAAGGATCAAGCAGGTCCTGTGCTCAGGACGATACCTTCCGGTGTCGGTTTTGGTGCAATAATCCCTAGGAATAATCGAGGCACCGAATCGAAGGACCAAGGAGGAGTCATGGCAACGCGGCTGGCACTGATCACGGGAGGCATGGGCGGGCTGGGGGAGACGATCAGCACGAAGATGGCGGATGCCGGATACCGCGTAGCCGTGACTTATTCCCCCTCGAACAAGACGGTAAGCCAGTGGACCGCCGAGATGAAATCGCACGGCTACGATTTTCGCGCCTATGCCTGCAACGTCGCCGACTTCGAATCGTGCAAGGCGTGCGTCGAGGGCGTGACCCAGGACCTCGGCCCGGTGGATATCCTCGTCAACAACGCCGGAATTACGCGCGACATGACCTTCAGGAAGATGACCAAGGGCGACTGGGACGCGGTCCTGCACACCAACCTCGATTCCGTCTTCAACATGACCAAGCAGGTCTGCGACGGAATGGTGGACCGCGGCTGGGGCCGCGTGATCAACGTGTCCTCGGTGAATGGCTCGAAGGGCGCGTTCGGCCAGACCAACTACGCTGCGGCGAAGGCCGGCATGCACGGCTTTACCAAGTCGCTCGCGCTGGAAGTGGCGAAGAAGGGCGTGACCGTCAATACCATTTCGCCGGGCTACATCGGGACCAGGATGGTGACGGCGATCCCGAAAGAGATTCTCGACTCGAAAATCATTCCGCAGATTCCCATCGGACGGCTCGGCAAGCCCGAAGAAGTCGCCGGGCTGATCATTTACCTCTGCTCGGAGGAAGCGGCGTTCGTCAACGGCGCCAACATCGCCATCAACGGCGGGCAGCACATGGCGTAGGCGAGCCGAAGGGCCGGCTGGATGGAACCGAGAGGGAAAGTCCAGTATCATGTGGCACTGCAACACCCGCGTGGCACATTGAAGCAAGGGTCCTCTCATGTCCGAACCCACCCGACTGATCAAGAAATACCCGAATCGCCGGCTCTACGATACCAAGACGAGCGTGTACATCACGCTCGCCGATGTAAAGAAGCTCGTCGTGCAGGGGGAGGAATTCCAGGTGGTGGACGACAAGACCAAGGAAGACCTGACGCGTTCGATCCTGCTGCAGATCATTCTGGAAGAAGAGACCGCCGGCGCGCCGATGTTCTCCTCGGACATTCTCACGCAGTTCATCCGCTCCTACGGCAACGCGATGCAGGGGATGCTCGGCGGCTATCTCGAGCGCAACATGCAGCTCTTCGGGGAAATCCAGAAGAGCATGCAGGAGCAGGCGCAAAAGCTTCACGGGGAACCCACCCAGTCAAACGAGGACCTGTGGAAGCAGTTCATGAGCTTCCAGGGCCCGGCGATGCAGAGCATGATGTCGGCGTACATGGAACAGAGCCGCAGCGTGTTTCTGCAAATGCAGGAACAGCTGCAGAAGCAGACCCGCAACATGTTCCCCGGCTTCCCTTTTCCGGGATTCCCCGGCATGCCGGGATTCAGCGCACAGCCGCCGGGTGACGACAAGACGCCGGGCAACGACCCAACGCCGGGCGACGACAAATCGCCGGGCGGCGACAAGAAAAGTTAACGGACTTGAATCACAGTTCGGCGACCGTTCCTCCATACCCCGCACGGGCCGGGTAGATCCGGTGGCTGCAGCGCCCAAAGTCGGGTTCGTTTCGCTCGGCTGTCCCAAAGCTCTGGTCGATTCCGAAGGCATCCTCACGCGGCTGCGCGCGGAGGGTTACGCGATTTCGCCTTCGTACGACGGGGCCGATCTGGTCGTCGTCAATACCTGCGGGTTCATCGAATCGGCGGTGCAGGAGTCGCTCGGCGCCATAGGCGAGGCGCTCGCCGAGAACGGCCGGGTGATCGTCACGGGCTGCCTCGGCGCGAAGGGCGACGTGGTTCGCCAGACCCATCCGAAAGTCCTCGCCGTCACGGGGCCGCACGCGCTCGAAGAAGTGATGGCCGCGGTGCACGAGCATCTGCCCAAGCCTCATGACCCCTTCACCGACCTGGTGCCTCCCCAGGGCATCAAGCTCACCCCGCGGCACTACGCCTACCTGAAGATCTCCGAAGGCTGCAATCACCGCTGCACGTTCTGCATCATCCCGTCCCTGCGCGGGGACCTCGTGAGCCGGCCGATCGGCGAGGTGATGCGGGAGGCGGAAAACCTCGTCGAGGCGGGCGTGAAGGAGCTGCTGGTGATTTCGCAGGACACGAGCGCCTACGGCGTGGATCTCAAGTACCGCACCGGTTTCTGGGGCGGGCGGCCGCTCAAGGCGCGCATGGGCGATCTGGCGGCGGCACTTGGAGCATTGGGCGTGTGGGTGCGGCTCCACTACGTTTATCCCTATCCCCACGTGGACGAGGTGATCCCGCTGATGGCCGAAGGCAGGGTCCTTCCCTACATCGACGTTCCGTTTCAGCACGCGAGCCGGCGGATATTGAAACTCATGAAGCGTCCTGCAAGCGGCGAGGACAATCTCGGACGCATCCGCGCCTGGCGCAGGATCTGCCCGGACATCACGATCCGCAGCACCTTCATCGCCGGCTTCCCGGGCGAGACCGAAGAGGAATTCCGGGAACTGCTCGACTTTCTCGAGGAAGCCGAGCTCGACCGCGTCGGCTGTTTCGCCTATTCGCCGGTCGAAGGCGCAAAAGCGAATGAGCTGTCGGGTGCGCTGCCTGACGAAGTGCGCGAGGAGCGCCGGGCGCGGCTGATGCAGCTGCAGGAAAAAATCAGCGCGAAGCGCCTGAAGCGCAAGCTGGGTAAGACCATCAAGGTATTGGTGGACGAAGCGAAGGCGGGAGGAGCAGTGGGACGCTCCGCCGCCGACGCCCCGGAAATCGACGGCGTGGTGCATATCGAGGACGGCTCGAAGCTCAAGCCCGGCGATTGGGCGCAGGTGAAGGTGACGCGGTCTGACGCGCACGATCTTTGGGGGCAGGTAGTGCATCCGAAACCGCGACGGGCAGTGTCCCATGCCGTAGCGTCATCCTGAGCCCTTCGCTGCGCTCAAGGGTAAACTCCGCGAAGGATCTGCTTTTCGAAAAGCGGATTCTTCGGGCTTCGCCCTCGGAATGACAATTTTCTAGAAGTTTATTTTGGAGATTCCCATGTCACAGCGTGAGGTGGTGGTGGTGAGCGGCGTGCGCACTGCGATCGGCGACTACGGCGGCTCGCTCAAGGACATTCCGCCGACGAAGCTCGGCGCGATTGCGATCAAGGAAGCGGCGGCGCGGGCGAAGATCGATCCGGCGACGGTCGGCCACGTCGTTCTCGGCAGCGTGATCCACGGCGAGGCGCGCGACATGTACATCTCGCGCGTCGCGGCGATCGAGGCCGGCCTGCCGGTCGGCACGCCGTGCCTGACGGTGAACCGCCTGTGCGGCAGCGGCCTGCAGGCGATCGTCTCGGCCTCCCAGCACATCCTGCTCGGTGATACCGACGTCGCGATCGGCGCGGGCGCGGAAAGCATGAGCCGCGCCGCTTACTTCATTCCCGCCGCGCGCTGGGGCCAGCGCATGGGGGACGCGCAGTTGATCGACGCCATGAGCGGGGCTCTGCACGATCCGTTCGGCAACGGCCACATGGGCGTGACAGCGGAAAATATCGCGGCGAAATACGGCATGACGCGCGAGCAGCAGGACGCCTTTTCGATGGAGAGCCACAAGCGCGCCGCGAAGGCGCTGGAAGGCGGCTGGTTCAAGAGCCAGATCGTGCCGGTCGAAGTGAAATCGAAGAAAGGACCCGCGCAGTTCGACACCGACGAGCATGTGCGCAAGGACCTGAAGATCGAGGACCTGCAGAAGCTGAAGACCGTGTTCAAGAAAGACGGCACCGTCACCGCGGGCAACGCCTCGGGCCTCAACGACGCCGCGGCCGCCGTCGTGCTCATGGAAAAATCCGCGGCGCAGAAGCAGGGCGCGAAGCCCCTTGCGCGTCTCGTGGCGTACTCGCATGCGGGCGTGGAGCCTCACCTGATGGGCCTCGGACCGATCCCTGCGGTGAAGCGCGTCTTCGAGAAAGCGGGTCTGAAGCCCGCCGACATGGATGTGATCGAGTCGAACGAGGCCTTCGCTGTCCAGGCGATGGCGGTGACGCGCGATCTGGGGCTCGATCCGGCGAAGGTCAATCCCAACGGCGGGGCGGTCGCGCTCGGCCACCCCATCGGAGCCACCGGCTGCATCCTCACCGTGAAGGCGATTTACGAGCTGCACCGCACGGGCAAGCGCTACGCCCTGGTCACGATGTGCATCGGCGGCGGGCAGGGGATCGCGGCGATCTTCGAGCGGATGTGATGCGGGATTCGACCGGTGGCGCGCCGACCTAAAATTGGATTCGTTCTGGGCGCGGGGTCGGCGCGCGGCTGGGCGCATATCGGCGTGCTGCGCGCGCTCCTGGAGGCGGGCATCAAACCCGACCTCATCGCCGGTTGCTCGATCGGCGCACTGGTCGGGGCCGCGTTTGCCGCGGGCCGGCTCGATCAGCTGGAGGCCTGGGCGCTCGCGCTCGACTGGAAGCGCATGCTCAGGCTGATGGACTTCGGCCTGCGCGGCGGGCTCATCAAGGGCAAGCGCGTCAGAGAAGTTTTTCGCGAGCAGTTCGTGGAATGCGAGTTTTCCGAACTGCAGGTGCCATTTTCCGCGGTCGCGACCGATCTGCATTCCGGTCAGGAAATCTGGTTGCGCGAGGGCCAGGTATCGGCCGCGATCGGCGCTTCGATGGCCGTGCCGGGCCTGTTTCAGCCGGTGCCGTACGAGGGTCGCTATCTCGTCGATGGAAGCGTCGTCAATCCGATCCCGGTCTCATTGTGCCGGGCGATGGGCGCGGACATCGTGTTGGCGGTCGATCTCGGTTCGGATCTGGTCGGGCGCTACGTGCGCGACGACGACCGAGCGCCCACGCAGACTGCCCCACGCGGCTTCATCAGCAGGTTTCTGCCGAGGTCCAGCCGGGCGAGCGAGCAGCGGCAGGGGGAGCCTGAGTCCATGTCGCCGTCGTTGCTGGAAACGCTGATGGGCTCGATCAACATCATGCAGTTGCGGATCGCGCGCAGCCGCCTGGCGGGCGAGCCGCCCGACGCGCTGCTCACGCCGCGGCTGGGTCATCTCGGTTTGCTCGATTACCACCGCGCCGAATTCGCCATCAGGGAGGGACGCGACGCCGTCACGCGCATGCTGCCCGCCATCCGCAACGCGATTCCCGGATAGTCGAAGGACCTGTCCTAGCCGGATTGCAGGTGACGAACGAAACCCTCGATCCCGCGCAATAACATCTCCACCGCGATCGCCGTCAACAGCAAACCCATCAGCCGCTCGAACGCGGCGAGCACCCGTTCGCTCACCCACCTGCTGATGCGCTCGGCGAATACCAGGACCACCAGCGACACCCCTACCGCCACGGTCACCGCGAGAAGCCACTCCGGCAGGCGCTGCGGAGCCCGCGACACGAGCAGCACGACAGTGGCGATTGTGGCGGGCCCGGCTATCGAGGGAATCGCAAGCGGCACGATGAACGGCTCGCCCGAAAACGTTTCGCCGAAAATACCCTCGGGCCCGCGAAAGATCATGCGCAACGCAATCAGGAACAGGATGACGCCGCCGGCGAGGGTGAGCGAACGGTCCGACAATCCGAAGAGCTCGAGGAGAGAGCTTCCGAAAAGCGCGAATATCAGCAGCGCCGCAAGCGCGATCGCGCACTCGCGCACGATCACGCGGACGCGGCGTTTCGGATCGACGTGTCGAAGGAGAGAGACGAACAACGGGATGTTGCCGATCGGATCGGTGACCAGCAGCAGGAGCACGACGGCGGAGGCGAAAGAGATCTCCATGGAGCGAGCTTACTCTAGCCGATCGCGAGCGCGACCACACCCAGCGCCATCGCAGCGGCGGCGGCAAGGCGGCGCGGAACTTCGCCTTCCCGGAGCCAGTGAGCCCCCATCAACGCGGCAAACAGGATGCTGATCTCGCGCGCCGGCGCGACGTAGCTGACCGGCGTGAACACCATGGCGGTCAGCACGAGGATATAGGAGAGCGGGCACAGCAGGGCGACCAGGATCACCGCTTTTCTCTGCCGGGTCCAGGCGGCCTTCACCTCTACGCGGCGCCTGAGCGCGAGCGGAGCCATCACGATGACCCGGCCGAGGTTGGCGCCCCAGTCCAGGAGCAGGGGCGGGATGAGCACGGCGCTCACGGCCTGTTTGTCGACGATTGTGTACGACGCGATCATGCAGCCGGTGAGCAGCGCGAACGTGATTCCGCGCGCGGCGCCCGCCTCGCGGAGCTTCGCCGGGCTCGCCGCGAGAAAGAATGCTCCGCCCACCACGAGCGCCGCGCCGCACATCGCGACGATGCCCGGCCGCTCGCCGAGCAGGGCGACAGCGACGAGCACGGTCAGCAAGGGGCCGGTCGCTCTCGCGAGCGGATAGACGACCGAGAGGTCGCCGTGCCGGTAGCCTCGGTCCAGGAGCAGGTAGTAGGCGGTGTGGAGAATAGCGCTCGCACAGATGAAGGCGAGTACTTCGAGGCTGAACTGAAAATGCTCGACGATGACGATGCCGACGGCGAGCGGTGCGTAAATCAGCGAGGACAGCGCGGCGAACGCCCAGACGAAGCCGATCCCTCCGCCGCTTTTCTTGAGAAGATAATTCCAGCTCGCGTGGATGAGCGCGGCGCCCAGCACCAGGGCGATGGCGAGTCCGGTCATGCCGCGATTTTATTCCGCGGCCCGCCTTTCGCGGAACGCTCCTCCAAAAGAAAAACGCGGGTGCTCGCCCGCGTTTTTTAGGCCGTGAGTTCGTTTAGCCGCGTTCCTGGATCACCCCGTTGATGATCTTCACCTTGTCGCCGGACCGCCAGCTCGGCGGCGTGGCTTGAGTGAACAGGCCCTGGGTGCCGTCCTCGTAGCGGACGATGATCTGGTACTCGATGGTCTTTCTCACGTTCTTCTCGATCTGGTTTCCGGCAAAACCGCCGCCGATGGCGCCCAGGACGGTTGCGACGTCCTTGCCCCGGCCGCCGCCGACCTGATGGCCGAGGACGCCGCCGATCACGGCGCCGCCGACGGCCCCGGCGCCCGACCCGGTGCCGGCTTTCTCGATTTCGCGCACTTCCTCGATCACGGCGCACTCGCGGCAGATTTGAGCCACGATCGGGGCGGGCGGAGGAGGCGGAACGGCTGCATGTGCGGCTTCGTGTGGCGGCTGGGATTTCGCGACCGGTTTCGGCTTGACCGCCGGCTTGCGCTCGGCGGGCTTTGCCGCTTCGGGCTGCGCCGCGGGCTGCTCGGGCGTCTGGGCAAGCGGCGTGCTTGCGGTGCTCGGGTTCCCGACCGAAGTCGGGATCCAGCCGAGAACGGCTCCGATTCCCACGAGGCTGAACAGCGTGACCCCGATCGCGGCGATGATCATGAGAGGATGAGTCTGACGTGCGGCTTGCGCTTCCATGGTGATCTCCTTTTGCAGGGTGGGAAGATTACCCGCAATAACGCGCGAGGCGCCAGACCGTTGATGTAACAGAGTGTTTCAGCTGTTGCAAAAAGCTTCAGGTTTCCTGGCGCAGATGGGGAAAGAGCAGCACGTCGCGAATGCTCGGGCTGTTGGTGAGGAGCATGACCAGGCGGTCGATGCCCACGCCTTCTCCGGCCGCGGGCGGCAGGCCGTATTCGAGCGCGCGGATGTAATCGGCGTCGTAGTACATCGATTCCTCGTCGCCCGCCGCCTTCGCCTTCGCCTGCTCCTCGAAACGCGCCGCCTGATCTTCGGGATCGTTCAGCTCGGAGAAGCCGTTCGCGATCTCGCGCCCGGCGATGTACAGCTCGAAGCGGTCGGTGAGCTCGGGATCGGCGTCGCTGCGCCGCGCGAGCGGCGACACTTCGGCAGGGTAATCCACGATGAAGGTGGGCTGGATGAGCTGGGCTTCGGTCGTTTCCTCGAAGAGATGCAGCTGCAACGCGCCGGAGCCGGCCTTGGCATGATGACTGAAATCGATTCCGCGTTTCTTCAGCACCGTTACCACGCCGTCGCGGTTGCCGAGATCCGCTGCAGAAATCTCCGGATGGAACTTCCGGATCGCTTGCACGATAGTGAGCCGCTCGAATGGCCTGGAGAGATCGATCGTGTGCTCGCCGTAACTCAGCTGCAACGTGCCGAGCACGTTCTGCGCGACCGCGCGCAGCATTTCCTCTGTGAAATCCATGAGGTAGCGGTAATCGCGGTAGGCCTCGTAGAACTCGAGCATGGTGAACTCGGGGTTGTGCCGGGTCGAGATGCCCTCGTTCCTGAAGTTTCGGTTGATCTCGAACACCTTCTCGAATCCGCCCACCACCAGGCGCTTGAGGTAGAGCTCGGGCGCGACGCGCAGGAAAAGATCCATGTCGAGCGCGTTGTGATGCGTCTTGAAGGCCCGGGCGTTCGCGCCGCCGGGAATCGGCTGCATCATCGGCGTCTCGACCTCGAGGAAGCCCTTGCCCATCATGAATTCCCGGATCGCCTGCACGATGCGGGAGCGCGTCCGGAACACGGCGCGCGTCTCCTCGCTCATGATGAGGTCCACGTAGCGCTGTCGGTACTTCTGCTCCTGGTCCGCGAGCCCGTGGAATTTCTCCGGCAGCGGCCGCAGCGCTTTCACGAGCAACCGCAGTTCGGTCACTTTCACCGAAAGCTCGCCCGTCTTGGTCTTGAAAAGGGCTCCGCGCGCGCCGAGGATGTCGCCGAGGTCGTAGTGCTTGAAAGCCTCGTACGCCGCCTCGCCGATCGCGTCGCGCGTGACGTAGAGCTGGATGCGCCCGCTCATGTCCTGCACGGTCGCGAAACTCGCCTTGCCCATGACGCGCTTGAGCATCATGCGGCCGGCGAGCGTCGCTTTCACGGCCCTGGGCTCGATCTCCTCGTTGGATTTTCCGCCCCATGCTTCGTGCAATTCGGCCGCGAGGTGTTCGCGGCGAAAGTCGTTCGGGAATGCGGCGCCGCGCTTTCTCAGTTCGGCGAGCTTGGCACGGCGCTCCGCGATGATCTGGTTTTCGTCTTGCGGCGGTTGCTCGGGCATCGCTGCTACACGCCCTTCTTCAGGCTCGCGGAGATGAAATCGTCGAGATCGCCGTCGAGCACCTTTTGCGTGTTGCCGATCTCGACGCCGGTGCGCAGGTCCTTGATGCGCGACTGGTCGAGCACGTAGGAGCGGATCTGGTGTCCCCACTCGATGTCGGTCTTGGAGGACTCGAGCTTGTCGCGGTCGGCCTGGAGCTTGCGCAGTTCCAGTTCGTACAGTCGCGATTTCAGCATCGCCATGGCTTCCGCGCGGTTGCGGTGCTGCGAGCGATCATTCTGGCACTGTACCACGATGTTTGTAGGAATATGGGTGATGCGCACGGCCGAGTCGGTCTTGTTGACGTGCTGGCCGCCGGCTCCCGATGCGCGGTAGGTGTCGATGCGCAGATCGGCGGGATTGATCTCGACCTCGATGTTCTCGTCCACCTCGGGATAGACGAACACGCTCGCGAAGGAGGTGTGGCGGCGCGCGTTCGAATCGAACGGCGACTTGCGCACGAGGCGATGCACGCCGTTCTCGGTGCGCAGGTGCCCGTAGGCGTAGCTGCCGCTGATCTTGAGCGAGGCGCTCTTGATGCCGGCGACCTCGCCCGGCGATTCCTCGAGCACCTCCATGCGATAGCTCTTGCGGTCGCAGTACTTGGCGTACATGCGCTCGAGCATCGCCGCCCAGTCCTGCGCCTCGGTGCCGCCCGAGCCAGACTGGATGTCCATGAAGCAGTTGTTCGGGTCCAGGGGATCGGAGAACATGCGGCGGAACTCGAGATCGCCGACGTCCTTTTCCAGCTTGGCGACGTCGGCGGCGACGCTGACCAGTGTCGCGTCGTCGTTCTCCGCGCGCGCCATCTCGAAGAGCCCGCGCGAATCGCGCAACGACGAGGCGATCGCGGCGAGCCCGGTCACGGTCGCGGCCAGCGATTTTTTTTCCCTGCCGAGATCCTGCGCGCGCTTCGGGTCGTTCCAGACCTTGGGATCGGTCTGGAGCGTTTCGACTTCCGTCAGGCGTTTCTGCTTCCCGTCGAAGTCAAAGATACCTCCGCAGCTCCGCCGACCGCTTATCCAGGTCCGAGAGCACCGAGGCGATTTGATTGATGCGTTCGGCTTCCATTGGGCTTCTCTGGAAAACGCGCATTATAGGGCAGGCGGCTCACTTCAGGCGCGTGGAAGGATAGCTCTCGTCGATCTTGTCCTCGAAGAAGCTCACCGGAGACGGAGCGGCCATGAACTGGCGGTGCACTTCCGGCGACACGCCCCGAAAGGCGAGCAGCTTGCCGTCGCTGAACTCGATCTCCAGGACCTGAGACTTGGGGTCGTAGCCGGCTGCGCGGATCTTGCTCGAATTGAGGCGCCTGCGTTCCATGCTCATGCAGCAGCGCCCCGGTGCAGGACCTGTTCGAACTCCGTAGCGGGTACGGGTCTGCCGTAGAGAAAGCCCTGTACCAGATCGCACCCCTGGCGCTGCAGATAGTCGTTCTGCATCGCAGTCTCGACACCTTCGGCCAGCACCTTGTAGCCCAGAGTGTGCGCGAGCTTGATGATTGCGTTGGCAATGACGGCGTCCTTGGCGTCACCGCGGATGTCCTTCACGAACGACCGGTCTATCTTGATCACATCAATCGGAAATTGTTGCAGGTAACTGAGACTGGAGTACCCCGTTCCGAAATCATCGATCGCGATCGTCACGCCCAGCCCCTGTATCTCTCTCAGGATAGTGATGACCCGTTCCGGGTTTTCCATCACCATGCTCTCGGTGAGCTCGAGGCTGAGAAAACGGGAGGGCAACGCAAAGTCGGTCAGTGCCTTGCGCACGACATCGACAATCTCGGTGCCGCGCAGCTGGTACGCCGAAACATTCACCGAAACGGGCACGACCTTCATGCCGTCCCCTTTCCACCGGCTGTTCTGGCGGCAAGCCTCCTCGATCACCCATGTACCTACGGCGCCGATAAGTCCCGACTCTTCCGCCGTCGGGATAAACTCGCTGGGAGGGACCAGCCCGCGTTCCGGATCCTGCCAGCGCAACAGCGCCTCGACAGCCACCAAGTGCCGCGATTTCAAATCGAATATCGGTTGATAGTGCAAGATGAACCGATCGTTCTTCAGCGCCTCCTGCAATCCGGTAACTACCGAAAGATGCCTGGACGCCCGCTCACCCATTTCACGCTCATAAAACTGAAAATTACCGCGCCCCTGGGACTTTGCCTGATACATGGCGATATCCGCGTTCTTCATCAGCGTTGTCGCGTCTTCGCCATCCAGTGGATACACGGCGATGCCGACACTGGCCCCGATCTCCATCGCGAACTCACCCAGGACCATCGGTTTTGTAATGATCTGCATCAGCTTCTGACCCACCAGCGCGCAATCTTCCGGATGCGCGACCCCTTCCAGCACGATAGCGAATTCGTCGCCCCCCACGCGCGACACCGTATCGGAGGCGCGCAAAATGGACTTCATGCGTGACGCAACCTCTTTGAGCAGCTCATCGCCGGCATCATGGCCCATGTTGTCGTTGATGAACTTGAATTTGTCCAGATCGATCATCATCACGCCGGCATATTCCTTGTTCCGCTTGGCGTGCAGGATGGCGCGATCAATACGATCGTTCAGCAGATTGCGGGTCGGCAGCCCGGTAAGCGCATCATGTGTGGCAAGGCGGGTCAACTCGGCCTCATGCATTCTGCGCTCGGTGATATCACGCACGAAGGCGCAGTTGTATTCCTGCTCGTAACCCTGCACGAGATTGCTATGGACTTCCGCCGGCATCATCTGGCCATTCTTTCTTCGATGCTCGGATTCGAATGTCAGCGTCTTGTGTTTCTTGAGTCTCTCCCACTCCTCGGGCCAGGCTTCCGGCTTCAGGTTGGGATCGATGTCAAAGAGGGTCATCTTGACCAGCTCGTCATGGGTATACCCAAGATTGCGACAGGTGGCATCATTGGCAAAGATGATTCGTGCGTCTCTGGCAATCCATAGTGCAGAGTCCGTCATCTGGTCGACGGAGAATTCCATCAGCTGCATGCGCTGGGCCCTGTCGTCCCGGTGTTCGACAAGACGAACCACCGCGATGGAAAACTCGTGTCCATCGACGCTCTGGTAGTTATCGACGATCTCGACCGGATAGAACATGCCGGCGGCGCCAAGGTGCTGAACCGTTACGGTCAGGGTGCGGTTGCGCTTCAGGGCCTCCCAGTGCTGCGGCCAGCTTTCGCGGCGAAAATGAACGTCAAGGTCGTGGATCGTGAGCCGGGTAAAAGAGTCAAGATCATGGCCATAGAACTTCAGGGCAGCGGCGTTGGCATGCAACAAACGTCCGTCATGACCAATCCAGATCAACAGATCCTTCATGTGATTCAAACAGTGGTCGAGAAGGCGGGGGGAGCTGAAATCCATTGTTTTATGTTGGCGGACTCGATAACAAAGTGCAACCCGCGCCCGGATCGTCGCGCTACGGCGCGAGCTCGACGGCGATCGGATCTCCGGCACGCACCGTCGAGAGTTGCCGGGCGTCGCCGTCGATCTTCCCCAGGACATTGCAGCGGGTGACCAGTTTCGGTTCAGCCCCTTCCGAGATCGGAGTTCGTCCCCAGGGGAGCGCAAGCGCGCTGCCTTCGACCCAGAAGCAAACCGAACCGGGCGGCACGACCTGCTTTGCGCCGCGCTCGAGCGCCGCGGTCACCGGAATATCGAAGTAAACCTCCTCGCCCCAGGTCTGGGCTTTTGCCTTCACGGGCAGGGCTGCAACCAGAGCGCGGGCGGTCGGAGTGTCATTCAGGGTCGCGCTCACCGCGCCCTTGGGCCAGGAAATCTCGATGCGCGAAAAACTCATCGGGCGGACTCCCAGTGTTCAACGACCAGTTGCAGATTCTGCATTCCGTTGAACTCGTTGACCGAGAGCCGGTACGCCGCGCGCACGGTCGAAGGCAGAGGGTCGAGCGAGTTGAAGCACATCGCTTCGAGCGTGCGACCGGCACGCGCGAGCTTGAGCTTCAGGTGTTTCTCGCCCACCACGCGCTGGCCCAGGACTTCGAACTCGTCGCAGAACATGGGCTGCGGGAAACTCTGCCCCCAGACTTGATCGTCGAGGAGCTGCGCAAGGCCCAGATCGAGGTACGCCGGTTCCAGCGAGCCGTCGGTCTCGACCGCGCGCGCGAGCTGCGCGGGGGAGAGCAGCTCGCGCGCCACGGTTTCGAAGCTTTCCGCGAAGCGTGCGAAATCCGCGGTGCGCAGCGTCAGTCCCGCGGCGGCGGCGTGTCCGCCGAAGCGCAGGAGCAGGCCCGGCTCGCGCTTCGCGACCAGATCCAGCGCGTCGCGCAGATGCAGGCCGGCAATGGACCGGCCCGAGCCGCGGATCTCGCCGGCGCCGGCCGGGGCGAAGGCGAAGGTCGGGCGGTGGTGGCGGTCCTTGACGCGCCCGGCGAGGATGCCGACTACCCCCTGGTGCCAGCTCGGGTCATGCAGGCTGATGCTGGAAGTTTCGCCCACCGAGAGCTTCGCCATCAGCTCATCGGCCTGCGCCTGCATGTCGGCTTCGATGGTGCGCCGCGCGCGGTTGAGATCATCGAGCTGCCGGGCAATCTCGAGGGCGCGCCCGCGATCGTCGGTAATCAGACTTTCGATCCCCAGGCTCATGTCGGACAAACGTCCGGCCGCGTTGAGCCGCGGCCCGAGAAGAAATCCGAGATCGAATCCGCTCGAGCGCGAAGGATCGCGGCCGGCAACGGCGAACAGCGCGCGCACGCCCTCCTGCATTCGGCCCGCGCGGATGCGCTTCAAGCCCTGCGCGACCAGGACGCGGTTGTTGAAATCGAGCGGCACGACGTCGGCAACCGTGCCCAGGGCGACCAGATCGAGAACGTTGCCGAGATTCGGCTCCATCCTGACTTGTCGGCCTGCGGCCGAGACGACGCTCCCCTCTCCCCCCGGGAGAGGGGTTGGGGGTGAGGGTGTGAACCAACCGCGTTTCCTGAGCTCGGCGCGCAGGGAAAGCATCACGTAGAACATCACTCCGACGCCCGCGAGGCTCTTGCTCGGAAACGCGCACCCGGCCTGGTTGGGATTGACGATGGCCGCGGCGCGCGGAACCTCCGAACCGGGCAGATGGTGGTCGGTGACGATCACCGCGATACCCAGCCGGTTCGCCGCGGCCACGCCCTCGACGCTGGCGATTCCATTGTCCACCGTGATGAGGAGGTCGGGCTTCGATTGCGCGGCGAGCGCGACGATCTCCGGGGTCAGCCCGTAGCCGAACTCGAAGCGGTTGGGGACGAGATAGCCGACGTTCGCGCCGAAGGCGGAAAGCGCGCGCATGCCCACGGCGCAGGCGGTGGCGCCGTCGCAGTCGTAGTCGGCGACGATCAGCATGCGCTTGCCTGCGGCGATTGCGTCGGCAAGCAGCACCGCAGCTCGCTCGGAGTTCATCAGTTCGGAAGGCGCAATGAGGCCGGACAGCGCGTCGTCGAGCTCGCCGCGCCTGCTGATTCCTCGCGCTGCGCAGACGCGCGCCAGTACCGGATGCAGACCTTCGCGCACGAGCCGGTCGTGCACGCGCAGGGGAACCGGGCGGGTGGTGATCTGGGACATCAGTTATGCATAGGCCGAAAGCGGCTTGCGCCGCCGCCAGAAATAGCGCAGGTCCGAACGTACGGTCTCGACCTCGAGCAGCGAATCCGCGCCGCAAAGGTGAAGCGTGAGCATCCCGATCCGGCCGGACTTCAGAGCGGCGAGCAGCGGCAGAAACCAGTCGCGCTCGAGCGCCGTGCGGCGCTCGCGAAGTTGCGCCTTTCGCGGGGCGTCCAGAACGACCAGCGCAAGGCCTTCGTCCTCCAGGGCGGCGAGAACGGAGTCGGCGTCTTTCGGCAACGCCCGCGCCGGGATTCCCGCCGCGAGCGCCAGGCCGCGGGCAAGCGGATCGTCGCCGACCACCGCCGAGAAAGGCCGGGCTTTCGCGGCGTCGATGACGCCCCCGCCCCAGAACCAGATGCTGTTCAACGGCAGATCCCCGCGCGCCTCGCGCCCGGCGTTGACGGGGTGCTCGTGCAGCAGCATCTGCGCCTCGTTCATGAGCGCGAGAAAGCGCATCGCGTCGGGTCCGGAGGGAAGGTTCTCATCGATCGCAGCGCCGCGCGCCGCGGCAGGCGGCGTGGTCCGCATATCGGGCGCCTTCTCGAGCCGCACGTACCAGCGCTCCGGCCGCAGAGGGTAGAAGAGAATCGTCGGGCCGAAATGGCGGTTGAGCGTCTCGACGAGCGCTTCGGACTCTTCGCGCGAAACCTCGAAGGCAGAGCTGTCGGCGAGGCCCAGGCTGTCGCGGTCGACCCGCAGGTGCATGGGATCGGCGCGCATCCAGTAATGCCGTTCGGGCGCTCCTCCGTCCGCGAGCAGCGTATACGGGGCGACGGGCCAGTCGCGCTGCCTGGTCACGCCGAAGCGCTCGAACAGCCAGGCTTCGCTCGAAACGGGCGCCATCGGCTTGCGGCGTCCTCTCGAGATCAACGTCTCCGCGGCGGCGAGCCTGTCTGGTGATGGAAGCTCCTCGGCAGGGAAAAAATCCGGAATATACAGGACGCAGTGCATTCGATTTCGAGTTTATCACCGGTTATGGCACACTTCGCGCGTGCAATACGAACTCCTCGTCGGGCTGCGCTACACGCGCGCCAAGCGCCGCAATCACTTCATCTCCTTCATCTCGCTCACTTCGATGCTCGGCATCGCGCTCGGCGTCGCCGCGCTGATCGTGGTGCTCTCGGTGATGAACGGGTTCCAGAAGGAAGTTCGCGCGCGCATCTTGGGCGTGGTCTCGCACGTGCAGATCACCGGGGCGGACAATCGGCTCGCGGATTGGGAGACGGTGGCGCGGGAGGCGGCTGCGCATCCGCAAGTGGCCGCGGCGGCGCCGTTCGTGAACGCCCAGGGAATGCTCCTGCTCGGCGCCGGCGTCCGGGGGGCGGTGGTGCGCGGCATCGTGCCGCAGCTTGAGCAGAAAGTCGCCGAAATCGGTTTGCACATGAGGGCGGGGAAGCTCGAGTCGCTCGTGCCCGGAGAATTCGGCATCGTGCTCGGCTCGGAGCTGGCGCGCGCTCTCGGCGCGAGGGACGGCGACAAGGTGACCCTCATCGCCCCGCAGGGGCTGGTCACCCCCGCGGGAATCCTTCCGCGGCTCAAGCAATTCACTCTGGTGGGCATTTTCGAAGTGGGCATGTTCGAATACGACTCGGGTCTTGCGCTCATCCACCTCGAGGACGCACAGAAGCTCTACGGCATGGGAGATCGCGCTTCGGGCGTGCGGCTCAAGCTGCATGATCTGTTCCAGTCGCGGGAGGTGACGCGCGACCTGATGACGCGCCTGCGCGGCGACCTGTACATCTCGGACTGGACCCGCAGCCACGCCAACTACTTTCGCGCGGTGCAGATCGAGAAGACCATGATGTTCATCATCCTGTTGCTGATCGTCGCGGTGGCGGCGTTCAACATCGTCTCGACCCTGGTGATGGCGGTCACCGACAAACAGCCCGACATCGCCATCCTGCGCACGCTGGGCGCGAGTCCCGGAGGGATCATGAAGATTTTCATCGTGCAGGGCGCGCTGATCGGCGTGATCGGCACGTTGATCGGGGTGGCCGGCGGCATCGTGCTCGCGCTCAACATCGACGTGGTGGTGCCGTTCCTCGAGCGCTTGCTCAACGTCCAGTTCCTGTCGCGGGAGGTGTATTACATCACCGACCTGCCCTCCGATCTCCAGAAGAGCGACGTGGTTTCGATTGCACTGGTATCGCTCGTGCTCTCGCTTCTCGCCACGCTCTATCCGAGTTGGCGCGCCGCCCGCGTCAATCCGGCCGAGGCCTTGCGCTATGAGTGAGGCCCGGAGCGGCGCACCGGTGCTCGCCTGCCGGGGGCTCGGCATGACCTACTACCAGGGCAAGACGGCGGTGCCGGTGCTGCTCGGCGTGGACCTCGAGGTCGCCGCGGGGGAGCTCGTCGCGGTGGTCGGCGCATCCGGTTCGGGCAAGAGCACGCTTCTGCACCTGCTCGGGGGCCTCGACGAGCCGACTTCCGGAGAGGTCGACGTGCTCGGCCGGCCCACGCACAGTCTTTCCGACGGGGAACGGGGGCAGGTGCGCAACCGTTCGCTCGGGTTCGTGTATCAGTTCCACCACCTTCTGATGGAATTCAGCGCGTTGGAGAACGTGGCGATGCCGCTGTTGATCCGGCGCACGGACCCTGACGCGGCGCGCGCGACAGCCGCGGCGATGCTGAAGGAAGTGGGCCTCGCCGAGCGCCTGCATCACACACCCGGAGAGCTTTCCGGCGGCGAGCGCCAGCGGGCGGCGCTCGCGCGCGCCCTGGTCACCCGGCCCGCCTGCGTGCTCGCCGACGAGCCGACCGGGAACCTCGACCGCCGAACTGCGGACAACGTGTTCGGACTGATGCTCGAGCTCAATCGCGCGCACGGCACGAGCCTGGTGATGGCGACCCATGAACCCTCGCTCGCCGCGCGCGCGCACCGGGTCATGCGGTTGCAGGATGGGGTGCTGGTGCGGGAGGGATGAGGATATTTCTTGTCATTCTGAGCGAAGCGAAGAATCCGCTTTTTCTTGAACACTCACCGCCCGAAAATGAAGACCAGCGCGATACCTACGGAGATTGCAGCCGAAGCAGCACAAAACCAGAGTGCCCAACGGAGTTTCGCTTCTGCAATCGAAGCGGCCTGCTCCAGAGCTGCCACCGTGCTCTGTAATTCCGCCGCCAGCTCCTTGATGTGCGCGGCGTTCTGAGAGGCGGCGGATTGGAGCTCCTTGATCTGCTCCTGCAGCAACAACGTCTGATTGGCAACCGCATCGGCATTCTTTCGGGTGAATACCGGCGCGGCGGCTGAAATGATCGTGCCGATGTGAGGCAGAGCTGCCTTGAGTGCGGGAATGAGCCAGGCTGGCATGGATGAGCCTCAACGTCAGCGGTTACCTGCGCGCGCTGATCTTGTGCGCGTCCGTGTAGATCGCTTTGTCAGACCGCGCTGTGTACCTTCCGCACGAATCAGCGAGCGCAAGGCCTTGTTCACGGCACTGGCATTGCGAAACCGTTTGTGAACATCGGGCTCAAGCACTACGACGTTGCTGCTTTCCATGTAGCGTCGGTAGTACTTCCCTCTCACTCCCCCGGAAAAGTCATACTCTGGACGCATTTCCGGTTCATTCGTCTTACGTTTCATGGTCTTTGCGCTCATATGCTGTGGCTCGGCGAGCCGAAATAATACGAATGGTATCCCCTTGTTCGATGTGGCACACGACGAGGAGTTGTCCCGAGGTGGACTGTCCTATGGTGACAAAGCGCTCCTCGCCAATCGAGTGATCGGGGTCCGAAACAGTAACAGCGAGCGGATCACCGAACACGGTTGTTGCTTCTTGAAACGCTGTCTCGTGATCTCGCTGGTTGAGCCTGTCTTTACTGGGATCCAAGGAAAATCGCATAGGCAGTCTTGGCGTTGAACCCAACGCGGTCTAACGCGGATTGGTTGAGAATAGTTGACATCTAGTTGACATATCGCCGCTCTGTAAAGCGCCCACTACCCCGCGTCCCTTCCCGCGCGCCTCGCTTTGCGCCGGCGCCAGGCAAGCACTACGTGCGCGCGCCAGGCGAGCTGCGCGATCACGTAGCCGGCGATCGCGAGCCCGACCGCCAGGACCACCAGGCCCGCGGCGAGGGGCTTGCCGAGCGAGAGTGTCCATTCGAAAAGCGCGCGCAGCCAGGCGCCGAAGTGCGACCAGTCGAATCCCGGGGGATGGCTGAGCGGC
>Ga0137464_1000168_pt1 | contig 21489 bp, 25 predicted proteins | sample EasRivERMGT814_2_FD_102306 | JGI IMG/M metagenome (GOLD analysis project Ga0137464, IMG submission 102306) | Soil microbial communities from meander-bound floodplain in the East River, Colorado, USA - East River MetaG ERMGT814_2 | ecosystem: Environmental > Terrestrial > Soil > Floodplain ...
GGCTGAGTGAGCCCTCACTAACAAAGAGAGGGGTGGGGGGCAAAAAAAACTTTGCTCGCGCGGGACAAATGCAGTTTCCCATGAACTCAGGGGAACGATTCACCGCGGTGTTACGCAATCGTAACCCCCGGGCGATTGCAACGGCGCCCGGGGCGGTGAAACTGCCCAAAAGCGCTTGACACGCGGGCAAAGCCATGATATGATCCCGCAATGGACACCGCCGACTTCAATCCCGACCTGGCACTCGACGAGCTGATAGCAGCTCCCCCGCTCGCGCGCAAAGTGAACTACACTCACGCCGACATGGTGGACTTTATCATCGCCAATCCTGGAATCTCCCAGGGGGCCATCGCCCTGCGCTACGGCTACACGCAAGCGTGGGTGAGTCAGATGCTCTCGAGCGACGCGCTGCAAGAGTTGATCATCGCCCGCCGAAAGGAGATCGTTGATCCGGTGCTGCTAGCGAGCTTGGAGGAGCGGTTCCGCGGGTTGACGATTCGCAGCATCGAGGTCTTGATGCACAAGCTGGAGGCACCGGCAGTGGAAGCCGGTGTGGCGGTGCGATGTGCGGAGCTAGGAGCGAAGTCCCTTGGTCTCGGCGGCCACGCACCGCCGAAAGCGCCGGAGATGCCAGAAGGCACGCTGGACCGCCTCGCACAGCGCCTCGTCGCGCTGAACCAGACCGGAAGCATCGAAGTTAAAGCTGAGAGGATCGACTGATGGAGCCGACGACAGAACAATTGCTTTATAACACGATTCGTGACGCTTATGAATTGCTGCGTTACGAAGGTTTGAGCACGCGGTCAGCAAAGGCACGGAGCCTTCTATTGGAGACATTGGAACTCTACGAAAAGGAAAGGGGAATTGAACATGCCCGGGATTAAAGGATCGAAGCAGTCTGAGGAACAGCAAGAGACGCTTGATCGACTGAAGGCAGGGAGCGGAGCGACAAAATCCCAGGTGAGCGACGACGCGGCCGTCGAGAAGAAACCAGCTCCGCCCGCGAATCCGATAAGCTTTAGCTCGCCGCCAAGGGCACCAGCGCAAGTGCCCACTCCGCTCCGCGGCTCCGTGGATGAGATAGTGGCAGTTTGGTTTAAGGAAACCCGCGAGGACACTCCCGACATGGCAAAGCAGCACCCCATGGACTGGGTCCAAAGCCAGTTGCCGAAGCTAGTCACCGCTCTAACCCGCTAGCGTGGCCGTCCAGCTGACAGCGCAGTTGATTGAGAACTTTGCGGGGGCGTTCCTCTCCCCTCGCTACGATGAGCCGAAGCCGACCCCGCCGCTCCATCGGTCAGCGTGGACTCTCTACTGCAGCCCCTGGCCCCAGGTCGCCTGGATTGCCCCCCGCGACCACGCCAAGTCAACCGCCGGCACCTTCGACTATATCCTTGCGGAGGTGCTCTTCCGTGTCAGCGACTATGTGATCCTGATCGGTTCCACGGAGGAGAAGGCCGCCGAACAGCTCTCGAACATTTCGGAGGAGCTGCACGACAACGAGGAGCTTCGGAGGGAGTTCGGGGTAAAGAGCTTTGAGGTCGACACGCGAATGGAGGTGATCGTAAGGATGACCGACGGATACCGCTTTCGGATCCTTTCGCGGGGAGCCGAACAGCGGATTCGCGGGAGCTTGTGGAAAGGTAAGCGCCCAAACCTCATCGTGTGCGACGATATGGAAGATGACGAGCAGGTTGAGAGTAAGGACCGCCGGCTGAAATTCCGCCGCTGGTTCTTCCGCGCGGCGAAGCAGGCGCTCAGCAAGTCCGGCAAGATCAGGGTCCACGGGACGATCCTGCATGAGGACAGCTTGCTGAATCGCATCCGGCGGATGAAGACTTGGCAGCACCTGTTCTACAAGGCCCACAACAGCTTCGATGACTTCGGCGGGTTGCTGTGGCCGGAGCGATGGAGTGAGAGCCAGCTCCGTGCCCGCCGGCAGGAGTTCATTGAGGATGGCGATTCGGCGGGCTACTCGCAGGAGTTCCTGAACGACCCGATCGACAACAGCGACGCGTATCTGCGGTCCGACGATTTCATCCCGATGACAGAGGCCGACTTCGCCCGCCCAAAGATCATCTGTGCCTCGGCGGACTTTGCCGTCAGCAAGGCTGACATGGCGAACCGAACGAGCTTTACTGTCGGCGGGAAGGACGCCGGGAACCTCTTGCACTACCTGGATTTCCGGGCGGGCCGGTGGGACTCGCTGGAGTGGATCGAAGAGATGTTCAACGTTCAGACTCGCTGGAACCCCGAGGTCTTCTGGGTGGAGGACGGGGTTATCTGGAAGGCTGTTTCTCGAATCGTTTATGAGGAGATGCGCCGCCGTGACTGCTTCATCAACATCGAAGCTGTGCCGTCGATTAAAGACAAAGCGACTCGTGGCCGTTCGCTTCAAAAGCGTCACCGCGCCGGAACAACCCGGTGGAACACCCTCGCGGAGGGGTATGAGGGTGCGCGGATGGAGCTTCTGCGTTTTACCGGGCTGTCCCAGGCATTGCTGGACGACCAGTTTGACAGTGCTGCTCTCCTCAGTCTGGGGTTCGACCGGGTAGGACTGCAGGAAGAGGACGACTTTAAGGGCGAGGATGAGTGGGAGTTTGAGCGGCAGGCCGCCGAAGTCGGGCGCGAGAATCGGGCTTGCACAGGATACTAGGGAGATAAATATGAACAGCCGCACAGTAGCAGGAACCGTAATCGAGGCGCTGTTGAGCAGCAACGCTCGCCGAGCCACAAAGTTCTTAACAGATCGCTTGACCGTTAAGGCCAGCCGGATGCACAAGCCCCACAAGCGAAATCGTTACAACACCTGCGTTGTGACAATCGGCGTGCCTAACTACGCCGAGCGCGAATTCATCCGCCGCTGTAAGCAGGCCAGCGAGCCCTTTCCGGTTAGGAAGATTCAGCTGCAGTTCTACCAGCCGAAGAGCAAGCGGTGATTAAAATCTCGACTAAGTTTGCGTTACTCGCCGGTGTTGGCTGTTAAACATGTTCCCTGCTAACTACAAGCAGTCACGAAACCCGCGCAAGGTTGCAGAGCGGAGAGCAAGGCCTGCTTGGGCTAACTTGCGCTTGATGCGCGAGTTTTATATCTTGGCGGAAAAGTGTAGAACAGCTGGCGTTAATGTTCAGGTGGATCATGAAGTGCCGCTTCGTGGTAAGAATGTGTGCGGGTTGGACTGGGAAGGTAACTATCGGTTATTGCTAGCTGACGACAACTCGCGCAAGAACAACAAGTATGCTTGAGATAAAGTCCAAGCTCCCGCTCGAAACCATCCTCCACTCCTCCAACGTGGCGAAGCACCTCTCGGAGCAGGAGATCTCTGACATTGGCGCGAATTGCTGCGAACTGTTCGAGATGGACCGAAATAGCCGTTCCGGCTGGGAGCAGCGAATGGAGAAAGCCTCCAAGATCGCCCTCCAGGTCGTAGAGCCGAAGACCTTCCCTTGGCCGGGCGCAAGCAACGTCAAGTTCCCGCTCATAACCATCGCAGCACTTCAATACCATTCCCGGGTATATCCTGCGCTTGTAACGACACCTGACATTGTTCACTGCGCGACGGTCGGGGAAGATCCGAAAGGGGAGAAAGCGCTCGCCGCTCAGCGTGTTAGCGAGCATATGAGCTGGCAGTTGCTGGAAGAGGACGAAGCTTGGGAGAGTGAGGAGGATAGGGCGCTCCTAGTTCAGGCCCTGATGGGCACGGCGTTCAAAAAGAGCTACTTTGATCCAGTGCTGAAGCACAATGTGAGTGAGTTGGTGCTCCCGCAGGACCTAGTTGTGAGCTATTACACCAAGTCGATCGATTCCTGCCCGCGAGCAACGCACATTTTGAGCTGGAGCCATAACGATCTTGAAGAAAAGATGCGCAGAAAGGTCATTTTTGAGACCGACACCGCGCCTCCGCGGACAGTTCCTATGCCCTTTGGCCAACTTGCGGCGCTGAAGGACAAATCTCAGGGCATGGCGGCGCAAACCCAAGACCCCGAGCAGCCCTTCATCATCCTGGAGCAGCATAATGAAATGGACCTCGACGGTGACGGATTTAAAGAGCCCTATGTCTGCTTCGTGCGGTATGACAATCATCAGCTTCTTCGGATTCTCCCGCGTTTCCTTCCATCCGGGGTTGAAAGCGAGGTCCTGGAGGGCGAGCCACGGGTTGTCAGGATTCGGCCCGAGCGGTATTTCACGCAGAGGATCTTCATTCCCTCCCCCGACAGCGGATTCTACGGCCTCGGGTTCGGGCACCTGCTCGGCCCGCTGAATGAGAGCATAGATACGTCGATAAATCAGCTCTTCGACGCCGGAACGATGCAGAACGCTGGCGGCGGGTTCCTTGGGCGGGGAGCGCGGGTGAAGAGTGGGCCGATAACAGTGCGTCCGGGGGAGTTTATCCGGACAGAGTCCTCGGGGGATGACCTGCGGAAGTCCATTGTGCCCTTTCCCCTGCCGAATCCCTCTGAGGTCCTGTTCAAGTTGATGAGCCTGCTGATCGACTACGGGCAGAGAGTGGCGGGGGCTCCGGATGTGGTGCAGGGCCAGAACCCTGGGCAGAACACGCCCGCCGAGACCTCCCGGAACATGCTGGAACAGGGGATTAAGGTGTTCTCAGGCGTCTATAAGCGAACCTACCGTGCGATTCGGGAGGAGCTGAAGAAGCTTTACCGGCTCAACGAACTGTATCTGGAAGAGACGCAGGTCTTCATCTCGCCGAAATCCGGCCTCCCGATGAAGGCTCTGGCTACCGACTACCAGCTCCCAAATAGTGTGATCCGGCCTGCCGCCGACCCGAATTATATGAGCGATGCCCAGCGAATGAACCAGGCTACCGCGGTGATGGAGGTCGCACGGACGACCCCCGGCTACGATCTCTACGAGGTAAATAAGCAGTATCTCGCCGCCTGGAAAGTGCCGAACATCGACAAGCTCCTACCGGATCCCAAGGGACCAAACGCTATCCAGCAAGCCCCGCCGGAGAAGCTCCAGATCGAGCAGATGCGGATCGAGGCGAAAGGCGCCGAGCTGAAGCAAATCCTGATGCTCAAGCTCTTCGAGCTGATGGAAGAGCACGATCTCAACCGAGCGAAGATTCTCGAGCTGGAAGCGAGCGCCGCTCGGCAGATCGAGGAGGCGGGGGCCGAGCCAATCGCGCAGCTGACTGGAGTAATGAATGCCCAGCTGGGTGCGCTAAAGCTCCAGCAAGAGGGCCGCGTGAAGGGAATCAGCTTGCTGCGCGACCTGCTAAAGATGACGAAGGAGAAGGAAGATGGATCAGGAGGAATGGGACCAGTGGTGCCAGGAATCGACAACAAAACAGTTCTTCAAGGCGTTGGGGCTAAGGCGACTGGCCTTGCTGGAGGATTGGGCAGCGGGGCAGTTCACTAGTGGGCAGGGGGACGAGACCCTGCAAATGAATGCGAAGGCGCTTGGAAGAGTTCATCAACTGGAAGAGATAGGAGAATGCGATTATGAGCAGTATTGTTTCTATGCTGGAATACACAGAGGAGCCGGTGGTGCCGCTGGTCAAGAACCCCGGAGTGAAGCCGGTGGGGTTTCGGGTGCTGGTATGGCCGCTCCCGACGGAGAGGATAACTAAGGGTGGGATTGTGATACCGGAGCTTAAGGCCCAGCGCGAGGACATGGCCCAGACCAATGCGGAGGTGCTCGCGATCGGACCAGATGCCTGGAAGGATAAGAAAGGTCCCTGGTGTGCGGTTGGGGACCTGGTGAAGATTGCGAAATACTCCGGGCTGGAGTTCGCCGGCGAGGACGGACAGACCTATCGGATGATTAATGACCTAGATATAGTGGGGGTCTGCGATGCCTAATATGAATCAACAAAATGGTCAGCTGAAGATTGAGGAACAGAAGAAGGCTGACGAGGAGGCCCAGAAAGCGGAAGAGCGACAACAGGAGGAGGAGAGTCAGCAAGCGCAAGCCGACCTGGAGGCGGAGGCCGAACAGGATGGCTGGGTGCCGAAGGACAAGTTTAAGGGCGACGAGGCCGACTGGATTGACGCCGCGGCGTTCGTAAAGCGCGGGAAGGAAATCAATCCGATCCTGCGGAAGAACAACCAGCGACTCCTTCGGGAACTCGCTACCGCCAAGAGCGAGATCGCCGAGCTTAAGCTCACCACCAAGGAATTCGGTGAGATGTATAAGACGATGAGCGAGAACGCTTATAAGAGAGCGATTGCGGACCTTAAGACGCAGGCTCGGGCTGCGCGGAAGGACGGGGATGATGAGCTGGCGGAGGACCTGACCGAGCAGCGGGAGAAGCTTGAGGAAGAGGCGAAGAACATTAAGGTGCCGGGGACTGGAAAGGATGCTGGAGCGGTGAGCCGCAAGGCGGAACTGGATGCTATCCAAGTTGAGTGGCAGAACGACAACCCTTGGTTTGATCCGGAGAAGAACCCAGACTTGTTCCATATGGCGGAAGGGGTGGCGCTGCGGCTGGCACAGAGTGCCGAAGGCAAGGCCCTGGTGGGCACGCGCGGGTTCCTGGATAAGGTTAGCGAGCTGACCAAGAAGATGGTTCCGGATCGGTTTAAGAACCCCCGCCGAACCAGCGGGTCTCCCGTTGGAAGCTCGAGTGGAACCCGCTCCAGCTCAGAGGGCAACGGCGGGAAAAAGTCCTACGCCGACCTCCCGCCGGAAGCGAAGGCCGCCTGCGACCGACAGGTCAAGTCGATCCCGGGCTTCACGCGGGACAAGTATGTTGGTTATTACTTTGAACAAAAGGGAGTTTGAGATGCCGAACTTAACGACTGATATATTTGAGGGTTCGTCGGAAAGCGTTGCAGCAAAGCTGGACGAGCTAGTTCCGATGGAGCGAGAGCGCTTTAACTTCGGCACCGCACAAGCGAAGCTCCCGGTCGGCGGGACCGACCCAAACTATCACTACCATTGGGCCAACGACACGCCGGGGCGGATTCAGCTGTTCCAAGCCGCCGGCTACCTATTCGTGAGGAAGGGCGAGATTACGCTTCAGCCTGGCGTAACCCCGCGAGATGGAGATCTGGGCGACCAAGTGAGCGCAATTGTAGGTAGGAATGAGGATGGCACCCCGCTGAGAGCCTTTCTGATGAAGAAGCTCTTAGTTCATTATATGGCGGATCAGCGCAAGGGGCAAGAACGTCCTGATGCTATTGATGCTGCTATTCGGGCGGGGAAGACCACCCAGGATACAAACAACCGGGCTTTCTATATCCCCACCGACGCTCCAATTCGGATGCGTGCGGAGGTTGGAAGGCCCAAATCTGATGAATCTTAAAGGAGCTTAAATGGCTAATATAAATGCACCAAACGGCCTGAGCCCTGTGAGATACCTCAATGGCGCTCCGTGGAACCAGCAGGTTAACCTTTATCGAATCCCGGCGGGTAACACCGACCAGTTCGGTATCGGGGACATCGTAATTGCAGCAGCTGGAGCGGATGCCAACGGGGTGCCTGACATTGGCAAGGCAGTTGATTCCTCGGTCCCTCGAGGAGTTCTAGTAGGAGTTGATCCGGTTCTGACGAGCGGACTTTCGCTGGTTGGAAGTGCACTGAACTTGGAGAGAATCTCCATCCCCGCGACGAAGGCAAAGGATTACTATGTCTACGTTGTGGATGATCCGAAGACGATCTTTGAGATCCAGGGCGACAACACTACGACCTTGACGGCCGCCGGCTTTATCACCGCGAACGCCAAGCCGACAGTGGCTAACCCGGCAACGGGAAGTCCCTTCAGTGGAACAGTTCTTGCAACTGGAACAGTTGCCACTACGAACACCTTCATGCTCAAGATCCTTGGGCTAACATACAAACCAGGCGCAGATTTCACCGCTTATACGCGCTTCCTTGTGATGTTTAACGTTCACGAGTTTAATGGCAGCACCACTGCCATTGCTCCATAGGGAGAACCAATATGCCCGGCGGAATAATCAGCACTGGTAGTCACCCTAAAGCACTATGGCCTGGGATTCGGGAATGGTGGGGAAGGGAGTATGATGAGCACAAGACGGAGTGGACCGATCTGGTCGATGCCGAAACCTCGACGATGAACTACGAGGAATTCGTGCAGCTAACGGGGTTCGGGCTGGTTCCTGTGAAACCACAGGGCTCTGGCACGAGCTATACGAGCGAGATCCAGGGGTTTACGACCAGAATGACCCACCTTACGTATAGCCTTGGCTATATCGTGACGCAGGAAGAGCTGGAAGATGATCTCTATGAGAAGGTAAGCAAGACTCGGAGTCGTGCGCTGGCCTTCTCGTTCCATCAGACCAAAGAGAACGTTGTGGCGAACATCTACAATCGAGCCTTTAATGCTAGCTACCTCGGCGGAGATGGAGTTGCGCTTTGTAGCACCGCGCATCCGAATACCTCGGGTGGGACCTTCAGCAACATGCTCGCGGTGGGGGCGGACCTCTCCGAGGCTGCAATGGAGGACTTGCTGGTGCAGATCATGGGAGCCACCGATGATGCAGGGCTGCTGATTTCGCTGATGGCGAGGTCGGTGATAGTCTCGCGACAGGAATGGTTTAACGCTAACCGCATTATGAAGTCGGTGTTCCAGCCTGGAACAGCTAACAACGACATCAACGTGCTGAAAGCGACGAACGCAATCCCTGAGGGAATTAAGATGAACCATTATCTTACGTCCCCGCACGCCTGGTTCATTCGGACGAATGTCCGGGCAGGAACGGGAATGATCCTCTTAAACCGCGTAGCGATTAGCTTTACGCAGGACAACGACTTTGATACGGATAACGCGAAGGCGAAGAGCCGGGAGCGTTATTCCGCTGGATGGGTCGATCCGCGAGCGGTTTATGGGAGTAATGGACCATAAGGTAAGGTATCGCTGCTTTATCCGGAGGGGGAAACCTCTCCGGACTTTTAATCTCACAAAGGAACCATCATGACAGCACCAACGAGATTTCCCTACGGAATTTCCACTAACACCCCAATTCAGACGCTGGCAAACTTCGGTATGCCAGACCCCACAGAGTATCATACGCTGTTCGACGACTTTAATATTTTCACCGCGGCCAACTGGATAGTTACAGAGACCGGAGCAGCGGGAACAGTCGCATTAACGGCGGGTAACAATGGCCTTTTGCTGATCACCACCGACGCGCTGGACAACGACGCGGAGTGGATTCAGAGCTTGGTCGGGAGCTTCCTGCCCGTGGCTGGGAAGAAGCTGTTCTTCAAGGCGAAGTTCCAGGCAAGCGAAGCTACGCAGTCCGATATTATCTTCGGTCTGCAGATAATTGACACCACTCCGCTTGACGCTACGGATGGAATTTACTTCTACAAGGCCGATGGTGCTGCTACCTTCGACGTGTTTGTAAGGAAGAATGCGACGACGGGAAGCAATACTGGCGCGGCGGTTGGCACGCTGGCTGCAGACACCGACATAACACTGGGCTTTTACTTCGACGGCATCGAGACCACGAGCTTCTTCATAAATGACATCTTGGTGAAGAACCTCAGTTCGGTGGCGGCCTACCTGCCTGATGCCGCCTTGGCGATGAGCTTTGGGTATCAGAATGGTGCGGCGGGGGCAGAAACGATGACAGTGGATTATGTGTTCGCTGCGATGGAGAGATAGCCATGCCGATCAAAAAGGGCTATAGCAAGAAGGTCGTCAGCTCGAATATTCGCGAGCTGATGGCCACTGGCCGGCCGCAGAAGCAGGCGGTCGCGATAGCGATGCGGAGTGCAGGAACTCCACGCAAGCCGATTCATCGGGCTGTTAAGAGGGGGTATTGAGATGAACAAGCAGAATAGGAATGGAGCAAAGAACGCGCCGGTTCCTGCGGTGACGCTGCCGGGATGCTGCGCGGGACAGCCGGTTAAGGTCCCACCCTGCAAGGTGTTCCCGCACCCCTTCAAAGCTACGGCTCGCAAAGCCGAAGGAGGCTAGATGGCACTCGCTGCGACAACGCAGTTGCTGGAAGATGGCCCGCGGAACGTGGTTGCGAAGATCGCGGGGACCGCCGATACGATGGACCCGCTCTTGTTCAGCTCGATAATTCCGGGCTGGCCGGGGCAACCACTCGCGAGTGCCCTAGGGATTAAGAAGATCGAGTTCAATATTGAGAGCGGGACGAGCATCCAGCTTTACTGGGAGGCAAGCGTTAACAAGTTGATTCTCTCCCTGGCGGGTTGGGATACTCAGGATTATACGAAGTTCGGGAACCTCTGGAACAATGCAGGGGCAGGGAAAACGGGGAACATCCTGATGTCGAAGACCGGCTCGGGTGCGTTCTCGATGATTATCTGGATGATTAAACAACGGCCAGCGTTTGGCTAAAGGACCTTTATGGCATTCCTTTTTATCGGGCAGGAAGATCTGGACTTTACCTTCCTTGGGGCGTGCACAGTAGATACTGCTGTGACCACCGCGCGGGATACGACGAAGTCGCGATGCTCGCTGAAAGTCGCGCCGACCTCGAACTCCCCACAGGATGGTTGGCAAGGGGCCTTTACAGCTAGCGCAGCGTTCTGGTTTACGGGGCTGGTATCCTTGGTGGTTGGAACTGCGAACGTGGTTTCAGACTTTGTTGCTTTTAAGGACGGGATGGACCGCCGGCTGATTGTAACGACCTCGGCAGGTGGAGGAGGGTTCTGGCGGCTCGTGAAGCGAAATGCGGCGGGCACCAATACGACGCTGGCGACCTCGGTGATCCAGCCAAACTTTACTGGGCTCAAGCAGAAGATTGACTGCTTTGTGGATTATGGAGCAGCTGGGCAGTTTATCCTTTATGTCAACGGGACCGAAGTTATCAACTTTAGCGGGGATCTTACGACCGATGGTGCGACGGATCTGGATGGATTCTCGGTCGGGACTATCCTGACGCATACAGCGGCGGCCTCTTATATTGCTTACTGGTCGCAGCTGCTCGTGGCGGAGGACGATACCAGGAGCTTATCACTGACGACTCTCCCGCCGAACGCTGACGGGAATGCGTTTGATTGGTCAGGGAGCTTCGCCGATGTAGACGAGGTTACGCTGAACGATGGCGACACCTGCGAAAGCACCGCTGCCAACGAGGTTATGCAGACTACGATAGATGATACAGGAGTTCCAGCTTCACCTGTAATTGTCGCGGTGGCGGTTAGCGCACGGGTGCTGAAAGGCGCGAGTGGCCCGACGCAGGTTCAGGGCAATGTGCGAACGGGGGCGGCAGACTTCTTTGGAACTAGTCGGGCTCTTGCGACTAGCTTTGGTCGTGTATCTACGATATTCGAAGAGAACCCTGATACTACTGCACCTTGGACCGGGCCAGAACTAACGGATGCAGGCTTTAACATCGGGCTAAAGTCGATAGCTTAGCATGACGCAGACCTCGAAGCTGGTCGGCTATGAGGTTAGCGGCGGATCGCTGGAGAGCGAGGCCGGGAGTAAGCTCGTAGGCTACCTGGTAGGTGGCGGCTCGCCGGATACGGTTGCCTGCAGCAAGTTAGTTGCTTACGCTGTATTGAGTGCAGACCGCTCAGACTCGCTGTCGGGAGTGGTGGGGACTGGTGCAGTTGGCGCGCTGGTAGCAGGCCGGCAACAAGCCCTTACGGGAGTAGAAGCTATCGGCGCGGTTGATTCCCTGGTTGCGGACAATCTGCTGGAAGTTGCGTTGAGCGGTGTAAGTGCAATAAGTGCGCTTGGTAACTTAGGGGTGGAGGTAAACGAGGATGTGACGGTAGCTCTTACAGGGGTCGCTGCAACCGGCGATGTAGGGAGCTTGGGCGTTCAAGGAACCGTTTTTCCTCCTACCCCTTTCGAAGTGCAATTGCTGCTAGACGGGCCGCGGTATTCGTCGATCAAGGCCGCGAGCACCCTCGGGCAGCCCCTGCCGCTCTCAGTTCTAATCGACCCCGCCGAGGTCTCCTCGATTATCCCCGGCTGGCCGACGGATCTCAAGCCCCTGCTGCTCGCAATCGACATGATCGACTTTACCATTGATATGGGGCTGACGGTGAGCCTGTGGTGGGATGAGGGCACGCCGAAGTTGATCTGTGACCTGGTGCGGTGGGGCAAGTTTCGGCCCGCGCAATTCCTGCAGAATAACGCCCTTGACCCGACGGGGATTATCCTGATCAGCACGGCGGGGACAGGGAGCTTCAGCTTGCTGATGCGGATGGTTAAACAAGGACCTTTTGGGTAATGGACAAGTTAAAAGGTGTAGCCTTTATAGTTTGGTGCTGCCTATGGATTTCCTACCGGATCTTAGTAGGGCGCAAGTGGAACTTGTTGATAGTCGATCTAGAAGAGAAAACAGGCCGCCAGCGCTATAACTATAGAATAACAGGCGGAAAGTATGTTTTGGAGAAGGATCCTTTTCTTAAGCGTAACAGGTTGGAGGACTAACATGGGACACGCAGATTACTGGAAGCCCGGTTCCTACAACGCGATCTGCGATATCTGCGGATTTAAGTATAAGGCGGAAGAACTCCGCCGCCGGTGGGACGGAGTGATGTGCTGTCCAGAGGACTGGGAGATCCGCCACCCTCAGGACTTCGTTCGCGGGGTGAAGGACCAGAGGGCGCTGCCCTGGACGCGGCCGGAGCCGCCCGATGTCTTCATTGAACCGGGAGATGTTGAACCGCAGGACTACCCTTCGAGTATGCAATAATGCTAACTTTGCTTATCCGCTTCGGCTGTGCGGCAGGCGCTGGAATCTTGTTTGGGCTTGCTGCGGAGGACTGGCAAGTTGGCGTGGCTTTCTCCTTAGCAATAATGGCTTTATTACCAGACGGTAGGCTATGACCACTTCCTTCAGCGTCAATCGGAACGAGATTATCAACGCCGCGCTGCGCGCAACGGGCAAGATCGGCCTAACGCAGACGGTCCCCGCCGAGCTGACGATCAACGCCTCGCAGGCCTTCAACATAATGATCAAGCAGTGGATGGCAAAGGGAGTAACCCTGTGGAAAATTCGCGAGGTAATCGTAGCCTTAGTCCCGAACATAAACAAGTATCCGCTTGGTCCGACTGCGGCATACGTATCATCTGTCCCCGTGCTGACGGGGGGAGCTGCCTATACCTCGGGTTCCCAGGTTTTATTCAGTGCTCCTGTGGCTTTCAGCGGTTGGACCGGGACGGCGGCCTCGGGGGTCCTGGAACTGTTGGCTGGAGTGGTGACGGGTGTTACTATTACTAGTGGAGGGGGAGGATATACAGAAGATAACCCGCCGATCATGACGGTGGGAGCGCCGGGAAGCGGAGCGACCTTTGGCGACCCAGTGCTAGCTGGGACGACGGTGCAGAGACCGATGCGGGTGTTGGACCAAGGGAACTTTATCCGGGACCTCTCGACCCCGCCGAACTACAGGGACGTCTCTATTAACCTGCTCGCGAGGACCGACTATGAGATGTATGGCAGCAAGTTTAGTCTTGGGGTTGTTAATAGCATTTTCTACGATCCTCAGCTTACTAATGGACAGCTCTACGTCTATACTAATGTGGCTGACGATAGCGTCGATCGCGAACTACATCTGTTTTGCCAGCTGCCTTTCGAAGACATGGACGAGGCGACCACCACGCCAGATTTTCCGCAAGAGTGGTTCGCGCCGCTGAAGTGGGGGCTTGCGCGGGAACTCGTGACGGAGCTGGGCTGTGACGAAACGACCGAGCGGAGGATTAAGGAGCATTATCAGGAAACGCTCTCGGACGGGCTGAATAATTCGGTGGACGAGGCCTCTGCTTACTTTACGTATGATACCAGGGGGAGGGGATAGACCCATGTGTTACAACGGTGTAACCCCCCGGTGAATGGAAACTAAGCGCATCCCCCTTCCTAGCATCCTCGCTTCCCGCGACTCAACGATCGGGAAGGATGGGTTGCTGACGAACTGCTACGCGGAGACCGGTCCGGATGCGGAGAGGATTGTCAAGCGGCCAGGGACCGCCCTCCGGGCGAACCTAGGCGGGGACTGCCCCGGCCAGGGAGCGTTCTTCTTCGCCGGCGGACCCGTGTTCATAGTCTGCGACGAACTATTCACCGAGCTGCCGCCCGCCGAAGTCAACGTCGCACTGTCCGGCGTTGAGGCTACTGGCGCCGTTGGAACTATGTTTGTCTCTACCGACCCTCAGTGGGTCTGGGTCGTAGTAGCGCCCGCGATGGCGTTTCAGAAGACCTTTATCACTGCAGGTTGTGGAGGTTCGACTCCCTACAAGCGCGTTTGGACGAGTTACAGCAACTATTCCTTTGGCATCGAGGTGATAACCTTCGGCGGGGCGCATCCACCAGTGAGTGGAACTTGGGACGCAGCTGCGCGGATGAACGCCGTGGGGGCAAACTTCCCAAACGTCACAGAGACCTATTACTCCAGCAGTAGTGGCACTCCGTTCAACGGAGCGACGCACGGCTTCTACGATAACAACGTTCCAGTTGTATTTGCGACTTCGCCTTGCGTGTCGGCACCTGGACTGACTCAGTGGGACATCGATAATAATTTGGATAATAACAGTCAGGTGTCCGAGTTCGCTTTCGTCTGGATTATGCCCGAGAACATCATGTATGCGCTGACGACAGCGGATTGGAGGTCTGACGGACCGCCGCCTGCTTGGGGGATCAAGACTGCGGTACTAGATGCACTACAGAGCTACAACCGTCCGATCTACTACCCAGACGGTGCTACGATTTACTGGACACCATGAGCTTCCCTCTTCCAAGCCCTGGTATTGCAGGTCAACCGTATCAGTTCGCGGTGATTCCGTCTAACTTTACGCTGCCGAGCAAGCTCTTTATCAAGAATACCACGGCGGCCTATATCTGGGATGGAACGAGCGTAGTACAAGTGACGGACCCAAACTACCCTGCGCTGACAGTCTGGGGCGTTGCCTATCTGAATGGTCGCATCTACGTAATGGCTCCGGATGGGACGATTTCAGGTAGTGAGACCTTCGACGGTCTTACCTGGCTCTCGACAACCATCATCGCGGCGAAGAGCGAGGGAGACCCCGCCGTTGCGCTGGTCCGCCACTTGGTCTACCTGATCGCGCTGAAGGAGAAGTCGTCGGAGTTCTTCTACGACGCCGGGTTGCCCGCGCCAGGCAGTCCGTTGCTTCCAATGACGAACGCTTTTCTCGAGATCGGTTGTGCGGTTGGCGGGAGCATTGCACTTAGCGACAACACTGTATTCTTCATGAGCGAGTCGCAACCAAAGGGCCGCTCGATCAGCCGGATGCGTGGATTCGAGGGCGAGCCGATCTCGGATGTGTTTATTGATAGGATTCTGAACGCTGACGACCTGGCCTATGTATGGTCCTTTGTCGTGAAGAAGAATGGACATGTGTTCTATGTGCTGACGCTGAAGACTAGTGCAATCACGCTGGTCTACGACGATAAGATGAAGAAGTGGCACCGCTGGACTACCTACACGGTGGGGGAAGAGGTTGAGATCGAGGTCACAACGGACGAGTATGGAATTACTACCGCGACGACCACGAGTCCGAACTCACTGGAGGACGGTGATCCTATCAGCGTGACTTACAACAACGGTGTGTTGGATATAACAGAAACGGTGAATGTTACCTTCGTCTCTACCGTTCAGTTCACCTTCACCGCGAGCCAGACAGTAGTCGACGGGAGTGCAAACTATATCCCTTGGATATCATCTTACTTCCCCTTCGTCTTCTACACCCGCGGAGCAAACGAGGACTTGCTGCTCGCCGAGCAAGGCTCCGATGTGATGCTGTTCGAGGATGCCGTTTACCAAGACAGTGGCCAGCCGATCAACACACTCGCGAGGACCTCTATAGAGGACTGGGGAGTTATGCGCGAGAAGCGCTTTAATCGGTTGGAACTGGTCGGGGACCTAGAGCCGACGACCGTTCTGGTCCGCTACAACGACCACGATTATAAGGCCGCGAAGTGGAGCACCTACCGCTCGATCGTGGTGGAGGCGGATCGTGCGCAGATCGCTGCCTTGGGCAGTGGCCGCCGACGCGCTCACGAGTTCCGGCATACTGACAATACTTCTCTGCGAATGATCGCACTGGAAGCTGACTTCGATGTAGGAGCACGATAATGTCTATTGGCTACTTTAACCGTAACCCAAAGAGTGTGTTTTCTCGTTATGGTGCGGACCTTGACACGAACGATCGAGATCTGTTTGTCAAGCGAGACGATGGGACCTATATGGATCTGAAGAGCCGCTCGGCGGTAGACCCAACGCAGCTGTTCGATCTAGACCCTCGCAATACAGCGGATAGCCCGGTGCAGCAATACGACACGGAGAACTTCCTAGCGGCTGACGACACCGAGATGTGGGACTATATCAAGAAGAAAGACCCTGCGACCTTTACTGGAAAGTATGCCGATGCGGACTATATCTATAGTGATCCTGCGATTGAGAAGCGTTATAATGACCTGGCGAATGAATACGCTGAACTGATCATGCCGGACGAGAACGTCTTTGGCGGTTTTATCAAGGACGTAATGAGTAACCCCGCAAGTATGCTGATGGGCGGGGCACTAGGCTCAGCTATATTCAGTGGGCTTGGTGGCTTCGACATGAGTAGCCTGTTCAGCGGCAGCGGAGTTGGCGCGCCTACTGGATGGACAAGTGGCTTCGACCTGGCGGGTGGTGGAGCCCTTGAGGGAGCTGGATCAGCAGGTTGGACAAGTGGCTTTGATCTCCCTATGGGAGGAGGCAATATGGCAGATTGGACTAGCGGCTTCGACCTACCGATGGGAGGAAGTGGTAGTGAGTGGACTTCAGGGTATGATATTCCAGGAGGTGGAGGCCCCTTTTCGACAACCAACGGCGGATCAACAGTTGGTGATGTTGCACAGTCCTGGGAGAGCAACGCCGGGCAGCCGGGGGTGAGCGGGCCAGCGGGCGGGAGCTCGTGGCAGAACATACTTCAGCAGCTTATGAGCGGAGGCACCGGAACGGGGAACAACGGCTTACCGAACTTGCTGAGTGGTCTAACGGGCCTGTTCGATATATTTGGAACAGGGCCCTTTTCTGCGAGGGGCATTACGGAGAAGGCGGCCGGCAGAGCCGACCCCTTTATGGAACACCGCGGACCCTCTGGCGACATGCTGATGAACTTGATGACGAACCCCGGGAGCTTCAACCTCACACCGGGAGCACAGTTCACAATGCAGCAAGGGACTGAGAACCTCACACGGAGTAATGCCGCGAAAGGGCTTTTGGGCTCCGGCAATATCCTCGCGGATATTATGCGGTTTGGAGAGGGCGTTGCGAGTCAGGACTATTACAACACGGTTGACCGGCTGATGCCGATGAGTGGAGCGACGACGGGGAGTCCGGCGGCGGCAGGGAGTATTACCTCTGGCCAGCTCACGAACCGCAACAGCGCACTAAGGAGTATAAGTCAAGGACTGGCTCCAACTACGCCAGGAGGGAATACAAGCAGTAGCGGCGGCCTCCTTCAGTCCCTCAGCGGGATCGGTAGTGGCATTAGCAGCATTCTTGGTCTGTTCAGTTAGGAGGCCGCGATGGCGCTATTCGGCTTTATGGATGGGTTTAACGAGCAGAGAGAAGTCGAGCAGAAGCTCGAGAGCGAAGCGCAGCTCAGCAAGTTCCGCGCGATTGAGGCCGGCATGGGTCTGCAGAAGATACAGAAGCAGGCGGCGGTAGAGAGCATCTTGGCGAAGGTGTTCGCGGGGGCAGAGCCCGGCGAGGTCGCGGGGGGAGATCCTGAGATCGCACTTGCTAATAAGATGACGAAGGCGACCCCGCTGCTGATGGCGGTAGATCCTGCGATTGGACTGCACTTCGCCACCGGCGCGTCGGAGATCAAGAGACGCAAGTCGATGGCGGAGAAAGAGCGACTGGACGCGCAAGCGGAGGCGGAGGAACAGCGCGGGGGGATTCTGGCGTCGATAGATAGTCAAGAGAACTATGGTCCAGGAATGGAGCAATATGTCGCTGCCGGCGGAAAGCCCCCGCCGAATCTCACCGGCGACTGGGAGCAAGATCGCCCGGTGATCCAGCGGATGGCCAACGCTACGATGAAGGCGAAGGACCAGGCAATCATCAACGCTAGAGAACTGGCCGCTGACGCAAAGGCGGATAGAGATCGTAGGATAGCTGCTTCGGAGTTCGAAAAGCTTGGGCAGGCTACCGAGAGATTGCGGCTCCAGCGAGAAGAAAACGCGCGCAAGAAGCTGGAAGATGACAAGGAAGCGTCAGCGCGGCAATCTAATATCCGCCGGCTCTCCGTTGCCAACGATCGAGATGTTGACAAGGCGTATAAGGAACTACTCGCGCGCAGCGATAAGCCGAATTTAGCGAAGGAGCAACTTGCAGTTATCGCAGCCCGCGCGGCTACGAAGGCAAAGTCGCGCTTGGTGTCAGAGGGCCAAGAGGGGGCAGACTACCTTGACCTTGTTAATGAGGAGCTGGATTCGCTGTTAGATCCAAAGTCGGGCGTCGTGGACCCCGGCGAGAAGTCCTCGTGGTTCGATCCCTTTGGGTTGGTCACGGGCCGGAAGGGATCGCTTAAGGCGGGGAAGGAGCCAGTTAGAGCGGCTGAGAGCGCTGCACCCGTCGAGGACCAGAAGGGAAAGACCAGACCCATCCACGGAGTGGATAACATAGAGCTTGCGGCGAGGACCGCCTGGGGCAGCTACGAACCAAACAAGTATGACTATCGGATGTTGAACGGAAAGCCGCAACGGAGTCCTAAATAATGGCTGAGCGCGTTTGGGAAGATGCACCTACGGACTACTACCGTGGGTTGGTGTCGCGGGTAGCGAAGGAAGAAGGGCTGGATGAGGATCTGGCGCTGCGAGTAGCGGGCGTTGAATCAGCTTTCAAGCCAAGCGCAGTGAGTCCAAAGAACGCGCAGGGCTTGATGCAGCTGCTGCCCGCGACCTTCCGTGAGGTTATGCCAAAGGGGGATATAAGCAATCCCGAGCACAATGCGCGGGCGGGAGTGCGATATCTTAAGAAGCAGCTGATGGAGTTTGGAGACGAAAAACTTGCCCTAGCAGCTTACAACGCCGGGCCGAGCGCGGTGAGGAAGGCGGGCGGAATTCCGAACTACCCTGAGACGAAGGCGTATGTGGAGAAGATTATGAAAGGGAGGCCGGCTAAGGATGCGCGAGTGTGGGAGGATGCTCCAGTCTCGCGACAAGCTGTCGAGGAAGACCCGTTGGTTAAGAGTGTTCGAGAAAGCCAAACTCCTGGTGCGATTGCGAAGCAAGCGTTCGCGGATGTTGGAGATCAGGTTGCAGGGAACCTACTCGTCGCCGCCGACATGCTGGCGGGAACGCCTGCGCTGATAGCTAGCTATTTCATGGACATCCTGGGGCGGACAGGTGCGTCGATCAGTGCAGCTGCCCGCGGAGAGAAGGTAACGCAGCAGGAGGTCGCGGCTGCCGGAAAGGAGTATACTGCGCAGTTGATCCCGGAGACGCTGTTCGCGCCGATCAAGAAGATGGCGGATATGGCAGGACCAGAGGTTGCGTCGGCCTATGAGACTTCGGTGCTGGGTAGGGTGATGACGGCTATCGGCCACGGCATCGAGAACAGTGCAAACGCAGTGTCCAAGAAAACGGGCATTCCAGCGGAGGATGTCCAGACCGCTGTGAACGGAGTTATGGGTTGGTTGGGGGCGAAAGGACTTAAGGGAACAGCGAAATCGATCGCAGAGGATCTGGCGAAGTTCAAGACGAAGGGAGAACTTCCTGCGCCTGTGGCGCGAGGGGCAGAGGCAGCTGCCTCAGAGTCGCCGCTGGATGCGGTTGCTGCGAAGGGCGCGTTTGAGCAAAAGATGAAAGAGTTCGGGATTGAGGACGAGCTGGTGAAGCCGGAGGAGCCGAGTCTGGTGGAGGTTGCGAAGCGGGGGGAACCGCAAGAGAAGCCCGCGGTTGCGGCACTCTTGAAGCCGGCAACTGCTGCACCGAACTCTGTGGATAGTGGTCCTGTTCGAGCCCCACAGCGTCTTGTAAGAATAGGAACAGGCAAGGAATACGAGTTTCAGAATGAGTGGGTTAATAGAGCTTTAAAGCGGCATGGCTTGCCAGAGAACCTTCCTGTTGAAGACTTTGATATTAGGGCCTTTCCAGAGAAGGGTGATGCTATAGAGGCTATTCGCCCTGGTGACCTTGTTGTAGGGCAGCATTTAGCGTTCAAAGACAAAAGTGCTGAGAAGGACTATTTTTATAACAAGAACAATAAAGACTTGATAGCAGTAGCGCATGCAAAAGGCGCTGATGTTTTACTCCTGGGAGAGCAACCTGATGGAAGTAACATTCCATTAGGAAAGTTGTATCGTGCTCCCACTGGATTCATGAAGCCGGCAGCAGTAGGGACAGCTGCAGCGGGAGTTGCTATTGCGCTGGACCAGATGAGTCCAGAGGAGATTGCAGGGCTCTCGACCGCCGCCGTGCTGGTAGCGGGGAAGCCGAAGCTGCCGGGAGGAATGTGGCATCCGGAGGCGGTGAAGAGGTTGAGCGAGCCGCTGAGGGATAAACTACGCTCAGGTGCAGATGTTGCGAGAGATGAAAACTTAATAACCAAACAGGTAGACTCACAGTATTACGATACTCCCGCTGAAAAAACCGCAGAAGCTAAACGTTTGTATGCAGAGTCTCCTTCGGGGAAAGCTGATGCCTGGGCTGAATCCCGCATCAAAACCTACCTCAACAAGCACGCCGGGACCGAGACTGATCCGCTGAAGGACATTAAGATCCCGATGGCGGGGGATGAGGCGACTTGGGGGAGTGTTACAGGTAAAGTGTTTGGCGCAGAACATTCTAGTAAGTATCCAGGAGAGTTTGAGTTCGGCATTAAGAGGACAAATCTAAGTCGTCAACCCTTAAATCCTTTTGAACTAAATGCCCTCGAATCCTACCTCGCCCACGCCGGCGACTTCGCCCACGAGTTCATCCCGCCGGAGAAGCTCGGACAGTATGATCTGGTGAGGTTGATTAAGGAGACTGCTGCCCAGGACGCGAAGCAAGCCAAAGCAATGGCTGATGCTATTGGCTATCAAACCGATAAACTTCCACAATACAAAGTCTACCCAGACAAGATGCGCTGGGTGTCTGTTGGAGATGTAAAAGCGCTTGATGCAGAGATGATGGCTACGCTTGAACGGGTAAAACTAAATACACTTGATGAAGGCTATCAAGCTAACTATCCAAATGGAACTCCTATACTTCGCGGAGGTAAAGGCGGGACACCTGTAGTTGAGAAGACCCCGCTAGAAGCGTATAACGCTGGGCAGCTGGTTAACGAAGGTAATATAATGGGCCACTGCGTTGGAGGCTATTGCGAAGCGGTGCACTCGGGCGAGAGCAAGATCTATTCGCTGAGAGATGCGAAGGGGATGAGTCATGTGACGATTGAGGTGGCTCCTCGCAACGCAGGAAATGTAGAAGCCGCCGATGTTGCATATTTACCAGCTGAGTTGCAAAGCCAGATGGCGGGTCTTTCTTACAAAGAAGCTTCAGAGCTTATGCAAGAACACTTGCCCTCTGATATCATCCAGATCAAAGGCAAGCAAAACCGCGCTCCCA